>ERZ761601.13-NODE-13-length-68631-cov-439.361788_pt1 | contig 68631 bp, 104 predicted proteins | sample MGYA00433092_ERZ761601 | MGnify/ENA primary metagenome ERZ761601 (study PRJEB28899, sample SAMN03785571) | bioreactor sludge metagenome | biome: EBPR Sludge; feature: EBPR Bioreactor; material: 0.22µm filtered reactor supernatant | place: Saint Lucia: Queensland...
CCCATGGCATAGACCCGCCGGCGCGGTCTATGGTCCCGCGCTTCCAGCGGGAGGGTGTTGTGGCCGATAACGTAGTGCTGCTGCGACCGAAAGAGCGGCAGATCCTGGATCCCTACGCCGATCTGCAGCGTCGGCGCACCGACATGATCAATGCCTGGACTGCGTGGCTGGCGACGCAGCCGCATGCGGCTGATGTGCTGCAGGAGATCGACGGCACCACGGGTGCCATGCGGTCCCTGGCAGACCTGATCGGCGCACAGACGCGGGGCTCGGAGTGAGCGCCGCGCGCGGGGCCCCCCCGGGCAATCCGCTGATGGGGTTGGCCATGCGCCTCCCCCCCCACAACCTTCAGGCAGAGCAGGCGCTGCTTGGCGCCATCATGGCGAACAACAAGGCCTACCACGCGGTGGCCGACTTCCTGCGCGCGGAACACTTCGCTGATCAGGTCCACGCCACGCTCTACCGCAGCCTGGCCGACAAGATCAGCGGCGGCGGCGTGGGCGATGCGGTCTGGCTGGCCGGCCGGTATGCCAACTCCCCCGTGCTGGAGGAGGTCGGCGGGGCCGGCTACATCGCACAGCTGCTCTCGTGCATGGTCGGCATCATCAACGCGGCGGAGTACGCGCGGGCGATCGCCGATGCGTGGTCGCGGCGCGAATTGATCTCTGTCGGAGAGGATCTGGTCAACCAGGCTTTCGACGGGTCGGTCGATGTGCCGGCGATCGTGGACGACGCGATCAAGGGGATCGAGGCGTCCACCGTCAGCAGCACCACGCGCCAGCCGATGGTCTCGATGAACGACGCCATGGACGAGGCAATAGCCCGGGCAGAGCGCGCGGCCCTTGGCCAGGGGCGCGGCGGCACGCTCACCGGCTTCCCGTCGCTGGACCGGGTCTACAACGGGATGCTGCCGGGCACGCTGCACATCCTGGCGGCGCGGCCCGGCATGGGGAAGTCGGCCCTGGGGTGGCAGATCGCCATCAACGTGGGACTGGCGTGCCGCGACGGGGCCAGCCCGGGCGGCGTGTTCGTCCAGAGCCTGGAAATGGGCGCGGGGGAATTGGGAGAGCGTGCGCTGTCAGCCTTCGGCGCCATCCCAGGCGACGTGCTCCAACGCGGCGAGCACCAGTTCCACCGATCGTCGCTGGCCATGGCGCGCGAGGAATTGGCAGACCTGCCGCTGCTGATCGACGAGACAGCGGCTCTGAACATGCAGCAGATCGCCATGCGCGCGCGGGAGGCGCACCGGAAATTTGGCGGGCTCTCGCTGGTCCTGGTCGACCATCTGCACATCATCGCCCACGACGTCGACGGGGCGCGTCGCGGCGACGGGGCGACGCAGGCGATCGGGGTGATCAGCCGCGGGCTGAAGAAGCTCTCGAAGGATCTGCGGTGTCCCGTGCTGGCGCTGGCGCAGCTGAGTCGGGCGGTCGAGGGTCGCGAGGACAAGAGGCCCACCCTGCCGGACCTTCGGCAGTCGGGCGATATCGAGCAGGATGCCGACAGCGTCGTCTTCCTCTACCGCCCGGAATATTACCTGCCGAAGGACGCGCCAGAGCAGAAGGCAGGCGAGACGCTCGCCACCTGGCAGGCGCGCGTGCGCGACTACGACGAGCAGAAGGCCCGGCTATACGGCAAGGCCGAGGCGATCTTCGACAAGGTTCGCGGAGGGCGGCCGCAGCTGGTGCGGTTGAAATGGGAGGCTGAGACAACGCACTTCGTCGATCCGGCTGGTGGGTAGCCGGCGGGGTGCGCGTGGGGCATAAAAGGGGCGGGCCGGGGAGCGCACCACACGCTCGACCCGGCCCATAGCAGCGAGAGGGATCGCCACATGACGTCCGATATACTGAAAAACCGTCGCGGGTTCAATGGCGCGCCGGTGACATTGTGAGTTTCCGCGCGATGATCTGGGCGTGGGAGGTCGATGGCCTCACGTCCACCACGAAGCTGGTCCTGCTGTCCCTGGCACAGCACGCGAATGAGGATGGAGCGCATTCTTTCCCATCCGTCGCCACCATCGCAGCCGAGTGCCGGCTCTCCGAACGGTCGGTGCAAGGCGCGCTCAAGACGCTGGAGGCAGAGGGCTACATCACCGTCGTGCGACGGCTGCGGCAGACCAGCCTCTTCACCCTTCGGATGGACCTCCACGTCGTGGCGAAGCGCAGCAAGCCGGGTGCCCGGAAGGGTGCAGGAGATTCACCCTACCCCGCAAATGCTGCGGGGTTGGAGGGTGCAGGAGATTCACCCCCACCCCGCAGCAGCTGCACCCCCACCCCGCAGCAGCTGCACCCTAACCTGTCCCTTAACCAGTACATGAACCAGCAGGACGCGTGCGCGCAGGGGGCCGAAGGCTCGGAAGCCTTCGATGCGCTGTTCGGCATCGCGCCAGCATCCGCGGCGGCGCCAGCACCGCAGCCGGTGCGCAACACGCCGCAGCAACCTCCCCCGCCAGGCTGGAAGGCGCCGTTCAACCCGACACCGCGGCACATCAACTATCCCCCCATTCCTCCCGAGCCTGCCGGCGATCCGCAACGCTGGATGCCGCGGCTGGCAGACCCGGAGCATCGATGGGCGGTGCTGGCGCCGGGGGAGGAAATTGATCCGCGCTCGATGACGGGCGCTCGACGGCAGGCCAGGGGTGCGTGGATCCTGCGCGACCTGGCAGAGCGCGTGGCCGACCTCCTCGGCTGGACCGCGGATCCCCGTCGATACATCGACTGGCGCCCGCTGTGCGCGTGGCTGGACGATGGGATTGATCCGCTGGACGTGGTAATACCGACCATCCGGCGCGTCGTGGAGCGGCGTGGCAACGTCGAGATCTCGACGCTGGCGTATTTCGACCGTGCGGTGCGCGAGGCCGCTGCCGCCGGCCGCAGGATGAGGGCAGGATGACCGACGACGAGAAAGCCCGCGGCGTCGCAGTCGAGTGGGAGCCGGGCCAGGGGCCGCCCGGCTGGCTTGCGATGGTGCTCGTGTTCTTCGTGGCAGCGCTGTGTGGCATCGCGGTCTGGTGCTGGCGACTGGTGGCGGGGTGAGCGCATCGCCGACAGTGCCAGCGACCGTCTGGTGGGGAGCCATGGACGCCTACGTCGCACGGCGGCGTGGCTGGCGCTGGCAGGTGGTGTGCATCTCCGCTGCGGATGGCGTCGAGCGGGAGTGCGCATTCGGCGCCAGGTTCTGGCGTCGGCGCTCAGCCGAACGCGTAGCGGTCGGCATGGGCAAGGTCATGATGGACACGCTCTGGCGCGCGGGCGCGCACCCATACCAGGCTGGCGCGGTGCCTGTGGCGGCCGTGGGCGGCTTGGTAAGCGAGTCCGGGACATTCCCCCCGGCGGCTGGCTAGAGCCAGCCACGCGGCGTCCTGGCGCGTCCTTGGCGCGTCCCTGGCGCCGAATTTGTGGCGGCGCTACAGTGCGCGGGCTTACCGGGCTAGCAGCCACAGGGCGAGCCATGAGCACATGGCGAAGGCGTCTGCTACACGCCATCGGGCGGTCCTAGACCGTCCCGCTGCTGTCCTGCCGCCGCGCACGCGACAAAAAAGGTCTCAGGGAGCGGCAGCCCGGAGCGGGTGGAACCCCCGCAGATCGACCAGATCTCGGCTCCAGCCGACCACCTCCGTGCGCCAAAGCTCCGACATGTCCGCAATCGCCAGCTGCTGCGCCAGGCGGTTGCCGCCGCGGCCGCTCCACTCGGCGTGGCGCCACGACGACACGATCGCCTTCAGCGCCTCGAGGTCGGGTTCGGGGGTCACACAACCCGAGCCAGGAGCGGCGCCTCCTTCGCGACCCGATCGCCAGATAGGTCTACGGTGTCTTGATTCAACTCGATCATGACAGCATCGCGCTGTAGGCGATCGGCCACCAGGCCAGTCGTGCCGGCGCCGCCGAAGGGGTCGAGGACAACGCAAGGCACCGGCGGGTGCCCGGCGCACGCACATGAAGCCTTCCATCCGAGGGTCTTGGTGGTCGTGCTGTCCCGCCAATGCCCGACCCCGCTGGCGCCGATTCGGTGATCGGTCTGTTGCTCCCACTTCCCTGTTACCTGCTCCCCGTTGCGCAGCCTGGTCTTCTTCACGATTCGCGCCCAGGGCGCCCCACAGTGCGGGCACGCGCCGCGCTCGCTGGTGCCTGCCTTGATGCATTTCTCGGCAAGATCCGGTGGCATGACCGCGAAATGCGGCCCCCGGTATGGCTGCGTCGCGATGGTCCACACGCTGCGCGCGTTCCTGGTCCCGTCGTAGATCTTGTATTCTGGAGGCCGGCTGTTCACGCCCGGCTGCGCGGCGCGCGTGGCGCTCCCCTTGGCTCCCTTTGTGCCGGCCGGAACCACGCCTGTCTCGGAGATCGCCGTCGCATCGTAAAAGTAGGATGGCTTTTTCGACAGAAGAAACACATGCTCATGCGCCGACGTGGGCCGGTCGCGCACGCTTTCCGGCATCGGGTTGGGCTTGTGCCAGATGATATCGCTGCGCAGATACCAGCCGTCAGCGCGCAGGGCAAAGGCGAGAAGCCAGGGGATGCCGAGGAGGTCTTTGGGTTTGTAGCCGTCCAAGCGGGACGTATCGCGCTTCGTTTGATGCCCTGCGGCAAGTGTCTCTCGGTATCTGCCGGATGCGCCATTGACGCCGTTCAGCCCCGACTTTGCCGACACGCCCACCGTCCTGTTGCCGGGCGGGCTGCTGGCGTAAGAGTCACCCACATTCAGCCAAAGCGTCCCATCATCCCGCAGCACCCTCCGCACTTCCCGGAACACCGCCACCAATTCGGCCACGTATTCATCAGGCGTCCGCTCAAGCCCGATTTCCCGATGCTTGTCCGGGTGCCCTTCCGGCAGATAGGAGCGCAGCCCGAAGTAGGGCGGACTGGTGACCACGCAGTGCACGGATGCCGCCGGCAGCGTCGGGAGGATGGCGCGGCAGTCACCGCGGAGAATGCGCGTCGTCATCGAGGTGTCCCATTTTGCTGCGCCGCCGGCGATTCCTTGGGTTGGTCGTACGCCAGGCCGACAGAGCCGTCCTCGTTGCGGTATTCGACGATGAACGGCTGGCCGCCGCACCACACGCGGTCTCCGACGTCGGGACGCCATGCGTCGAGCTCGGCGCGGGACATGGTCTGGTCCCTCGCCCACAAGCCGCGCTGTCCCGCGGCGCGACCAGTGCGGCTCACGGTGCACTCCGTTCACGCCACCAGTCGCAGACCATCACGACGCGCGAGCACTGGTCGACGTCGAACATGCCGATGTGGCAATCGCGCCGCTCCAGCCCCATGTGGTCAGCCAGCCAGCCATAGGCGTCGCCTCGCGCCATCTCGCCGCTTTTCCACAGCGGGTCGAATGCGGCGTGCGCGCGGATCTTCGCGGCGCGGAGTTCCTTGTTGGCCAGCCGTCCCTTGGGGCGCGCTGTGCCCTTGTGGCAGCCCACCCAGGCATCGCAGGGCCGGCACATCCAGATGGCGCCGAAGTCCCGGCCAGCGCCGTACACCGCCGTGCTGGGCGCCTGCTGAGCCGCCTTGTGGCAGTAGGGGCAGATCGGCGCCGGCTGGTGCTTGCGCCGGCGACTCATTGCGTGCGCTTCCTTTCGCGCTCTTCATGCATCGCATCCGCGACCGCCAGCAGGTTCGGATGCACCTCGTCGCGCCGCTTGGTGCGCTCCTCCGTCGACACGGTCGACGCCGCATGGCGGTGGCTGGAGCGGATGGTCCAGTCCAGCTTGCCAGCGCGGCCGCCCTCGATCGGCAAGTCGGGCAGCCCGGCTTCCACCAGCATGCGCGCCAGCGACGCTGTGGTACCGGCCTCGTACGCGCCGCAGCGCACCCGATAGGAGTCGCCCGTGCCGAACGTGACGTCGAACCGATATGCCTTCACCCTTGAAACTCCCCGGCTGCTTCGATGATGTCGTCAGCCTCAAGCTGAGCGCCGATCTGGGTGGCGAAGGACTTCCGGTCCAGGTATTGCCGCCCGCCTGCGGGATCCCGCCACTGCCAGCCGCGCACCTCGAGCAGCCAGCGAGCGTCCCGGCCGCGCGCGCCATTGCTGGTGATGGTGGCCATGACGTGGTGACCGTTCAGCAGCGTCAGCCGCTCCGGGTGGGCGTGCCAGCGCAGGCTGGTGGCGGTCATGGCGCGACGCTTTTCCTCGCCGCGCCAGCGCCCCGCCGGGCAATTGGTGGTGGCGCTCATGCCGGATCCTCTGGCAGCAAAGCCGCCTTGCGCAACTCGTTGGTGATCGTGAGCATGGCCTCGTCCTGCTGCTCGATTGGGTCGCCTTCGTCGGACCAACTCTCCACCACCGCATCCTTCACCTCGCAGAGCGCGCGCAGCTGCAGCCGCAGCGTGGGCCAGGTCTGGCCGGGCAGGTCCAGCGGCAGGAAGTCGGCCATCTCGTCGCGCGGATGGCCGTAGGGCTCGCCCTCGATCGGGGCGTAGGGCGTGATGCAGCCGCCGGTGGCCGGGCAGACCAGCGTGTACGCGCAGACGCTGCCGCCCTCGTACACGTAGCGGTCGATCGACCGGACCTCCCATATGGAGCCAGCCGGCGTGACGCGCACGCGGCCAGTGTGATCGTCGTCGGGCTCGTCGCGCGTCGATGCGAACAGATCGCCGATGCCATACTTGGCGAAGGGCGTGGGCGCGCCCGGGTCTTCCGTGCTCATGGTGTTCCTCCAGTGTTGGTGGTCGCGCCCGGCGACTCCTCGTAGGGCTCCGCGGCAAGGATGGCAGCCCGGATCGTGGCGAGCCGCTCGTCGATGCCATCCTGCATCTCGTCGCCTTCGAAGCCGGCCATGAAGGACTCAGCCAGCTTGAGCGCCTCCAGCAGCGCCGGCGCGGCCGCTGCTGCGCGCGCGTCGTCGGTGCTGGCGCCGATCTGCACGCGCAGGACACCGATGCCAGCCGCGTCGCGGATCCAGCGGCGTCCGTCGAACCGCCAGGGACCAGGGGTGATTGCCATGGTCAGGCGGCCTTCCTGGCCGCGGCCAGCAGCGCCTCGATGCGCTTCACCTCGCGATCGGCGGCAATCCAAGCGTCCATGGCCGGCAGGAAGTGCGGCCCGCTGGCCTCCTGGTAGGTGCGCCACGCCGCGCGATAGGCGCGGCGAGCGTTGTCGTATTCGGTGTGCAGAGCGTCCATGGTCAATAGGCCTTGTCGATGGTGAACTGCGCGGTGCGCCAGAGGCGCTCGGTCTCGGCGTCCAGCGCCTTGACCGCGGCGTCGTAGGCGACCTGGGTGATGGTGCCGGCCATCAGCCGGCGACCCAAAGCGTCCATCGCGAGTTCCGCGCGACGCTCGATCTGCGAGGGGGTCAGGTAGGTCATGGGGGCTTCCCGTGCTTGCCCGGCACAATCGCCGCGACAACAGGACCATGCTCGATGTTCGTGTGGATGTCGAGGGGTTTTTAAGCCCCGCGCTTCAGTTTGTAATCGAGGACGCTCTGCCGCGTGATGGCTGCTTGGCGCACCTGGTGAACCCACGCGTCGACAAGGAATCGGTCGACGGCGCCGTCGCGGTCGAACGCGAGAAAATGCACTGCGCCGTCGCCGCGCAGAGCGTATGCCGCCGGCGCAGCCGCCGTGTCGACGCGCCCGCTGTAGATCGCGGCGATCGCCCGCAGCTGGCGCAGCGGCATGCGACTGGAGAACGGATTAGAGCTCATCGTCGATCGCCTCCTTGGCTTCGTATGCGGGATCGGTCAGCACCTCGGGACGCCAGAGCGCGCGCTTGTCGGCCTCGCACACGGGGCAGATGTAGCAGCAGAAAATGCCGCGGGCGTCGTAGAGCGATCGGCGAGCCCCGCGGTTGCAGACGTGAAAGAAGTCCATGGCTATATCCCCGTGGTCCTGGTGATGACGTCGTGGTTGTCGCCGCCGCAGCGGCACCGCGCTCGATCGCCGATGCCGAGCAGCATCTGCTTCGACTTCTCGCGCAGGTAGCTGTTCAGCGCGCGGCGGTCGGTGGTGTCGATCCCGGCCTTCTCCGCGTCGCGCAGGTGATTGCGACGGATCCTGGCCATGGTCCTGGCGCGGCCGATGGCCCCGTTGATGCCCATCACGCGCACTCCAGCTTGCTGGCGCACTCGGGGCCGATGCCGGCGTCCAGGCTCTCGGGGTGGGTCAGCGCGCGGTGGCAGCGCCCGCAGCGGCCCTCGTGCCGCGCGATGCAATGCGGCGCCGGCTTGTCGGCAGCGGTGTGCTGCCACCAGTAGGCGAAGGCGCGGAACGCCGGGGCTGCCGCGTCGACCCTGCTTTTGCGGGTGGCGCGCGGGCCGCGCTCGTCGAGGACTGCCATGTAGGCGAAGCGGTCGGGCCCGTTGAGGACCGACACGTACCAGAGCGGCTTGTCGGCCTTGGCGCGCTTGACCTGGTAGGTGAAATGCACCCCGGTGCGCTCCGACTGCAGGGTGAGTACCGCCTTGCCGGCCAGCGCGAAGGAGCGCGCGGCCGCCGGCGTGGGGAAGCGGTGAGCCGGTGCCATGTCCATGGCTCAGGCCCTCCCAGCGGTCAGCACCGCCGCGGTCAGCTGGTTGAAGGTGCAGCCGGTGGCCCGCAGGATCTCCTGCTCGGCGGCGAAGCACGCGGCCGAATTCGCGGCCAGGGCGGCGCGGCCGCCGGGGCGGCGCACCATGCGCCGGCGCTGCGCCTCGAGCTGCACCAGGCGACCGAATGCGGGGTGGTTGCGGATGGTCTCGGCCATGTGGCCCTCCGTCTCTGCGTCGGCACAATCGCCGTTCGCAGGAGCACTATGCTCAGTCGCACGGATGAAGTCGACGGGTTTTTTAGCTTCCCGCGTCGTTTTCTGGCGAAGCCGCATCGTCGGCCCACGCTCGCACATCGACCGGCGTGATGCCGGGCACGTCCTGCAGCAGCACCAGCAGCTGCAGAAGGGCGACCACCGCGCCTGGGATATCCTGCGTGCCGGCCGCCCAGCGCTGCACCGTGCGCACCTTGGCCGTGTCGCCCAGCGCCACCAGGAGTTCGGAGAACGACGCCACCGACATGTCGAGCAGCGCCAGAGCGTCGCGGAATTCCTCCGCGGTCATTCGTCCATCAGTGGTTGGCATGCTGCGCACTCCTGGGCCGCGCCGGCGCGGCACCCAGCGCCGAGCCGAAGAACGCGGCGATCTCGCGGTTGACGTCCTGGCGCAGCTTCTCGTCCAGGATCCACAGATGGCCATTGCCGTTCTTGTGCCACTTCACCCGCACCAGGTCCGTGCTGGCTTCCCACTCTTTCCGGCCGATCGCCTCCCACACCTGCTGGACGATTCCCTGCATGTGCTCGGGCGGCTTGCGACCAGACAGGACGTGGAGCACGCGATCGACGTCGCGCAAGTGCTGCGTGCCCCACTCGTCCGTCGACACCCACTCGCCGCCCCCGCTCATCCGCACCACCCGCACGATGCGCTTGACCACCATGCGCGGCCCCACGCTGAACCCGTCGTTGCTGGCGTGCTGGCGCGAGAGGTTGCGAAACGCCTCGACCAGCCCCCGGCGAAAGATGGTCTGTGCATCGCCGGCCAGCCGCTGGAATGTGGCCATGACAGTCTCGATGGTGATCGGCGGCGGGTTCTCCAACCCCTTCTCGAATGCATCGCGCTCCTGCTTGTCCATCAGGCTGGCCAGGGGCGTGCTGACCAGCAACGCGCGCCACATGTTGCCGTCGACCGCCGCCAGCTGCTTGGCCATGAACTGGTCCTCGTCGCGCTGGCGCGTCTCCATGTGGATGAAGCGCAGCGCCTCCCAGTGCAGCCCATCGATGTGCTTCTTCCCCACGCACGCGCGCCGATGAGCCGCGACCGCCGCCACCAGGGTGCGAAACCCCTGCAGGTACAGCTCGAGCGCGCGATCGCGATGGCCGATCAGCTCCTTGATGGAGTCCTTCTTCACCAGGTCCATCACGGCGTGTCTCCCGCCGGCAGCAGCCGCATGGCTTGCACCACCGCGCCGGCCAGCGCCGCGTGCGCCTCGACGCCGTCGCGGTCGGCTTCGGCCTCGAGGATCGGCAGCCCGGTGGCGATCGAGCGCTCCACCTCCGCGCGCGTGGCAGCGCGCCCCTCCGACCACCACGCCACTTCCTCGGGTGGCCCCATGTCGAACAGCACCCCGCCCGGCACGTTCGCAACCGTGTAGCTGCGGGTCACGTAGAGCGCCGAGACGCCAGGGTTGCGCAGGATCGGCGTGCCGGCCATCCCCGGCTCGTGCGGCATCAAGCCGCCCCCCTCGCGCCGCTCCCGGCTGGGCTCAGTCAGGAACGGGCATGCGCGCAGGGCATACTCAGCGCATTCTCGGTGCATTGGCGGCTCGCTGCTCACGCGGTTGACGACGCACATCGGGCCGACCACGAAGCACATCATCCGGCCCATTTCCTGGCCGCACAGCCAGCACAGCCGTCTCTTCACGGCATGCGGGATCTTGCGCGCGTCGACGACGCGGAAGTCGTAGCGCGCGCCCTCCCACGCCACGAACCAGGGGATCGGCAGCCCGGCTGGCGTGCGCGGCAGGTGCGCCAGGCGGGTGGGCATTGGCAGGTCGGCGGTCATGCGAACATCCCCCGGCCACCTGCCTGCATCACTCGCGCGCGCGCCTGGGCCATGGTGGCGACTGGCGCGCGCCACTCGACGGGCAGCGTCACGATGACGGCTTGCCCTTCCTGGCGCATCTGCACCGCAACCGGCTTGCGCGGTGTGGCGAGCAGCGTCTGCGGCAGCGGCACGATGATGCGCACCGCCCCCGTGTCAGTGCGGCCGCCCAGCCTGGCGACCTTGTAGAGCCGGCCCGTCTCCAGGCGCAGGCTGCCGTGGTCCTGGTCCCATCCCGCGGAAATCAAGCAGGACTCACCGATCGCCATCCAGTGCGGATGGTTGGGGATCAGCGCGGTGCGGAACATCAGCTGCAGCCGCATGCGCTGCTCGGGACCGCCGGGCGCGGCTTTGCGGCCGAGGCTGATGCTGGCCGTGCACGCCGGCCGCAGCGCGCGGGAATGGCCCGTGTAGCGATAGGGCTCGAGGGGCAACCAGGTCATGACCTTCCCCCTTCTGCCAGAATGCGCGCGGCGCAGAGGAACGCAACCGCCGCGCCAAATGCATAAAGCGCCTCCCATTCCGACGACTGTTGGATCAGGAGCAACGCCCGCACGACGAGCGCGAAAGCCACCACCACTGCGCAGATCTGCACCAGCACCTCGCTGATCGTCATGACGTCTTCCTCTCCTGTGCTTGCGCCAGATCCGCGATCGCCTGGTCCAGCATGTCGCGCCAGAGCGTCTTGGCCAGTTCCGGCGGCAAGCTGCGCATCTCCACGCCGGTCGAGAGCACGATCGCCTGATGGGGGCCGTCCGCAACGGCCACGACCATCTCGCCGCGACGAATGGGGCCCGCGATCTGTGCGCGGTCGTCGGCATCGACGCGCCGGCGCTGGATCACCAGCCCGCTTTCCTCGAGGCGGCGCGAGAACCGCAGGGCCATGCCGCGCCAGTCGTTCAGCAGAACCATGTCGGGTGCGTCGCGCACGCACTCTTCGAGCAGCGCTTCCAGGGTGGTGGTCACCGGGATGATGGGCTTCGTGCTCATCCGACCGCTCTCCACCCGAAGATGGCGGTGAAGATCTCCGCGGGCCCGCAGGTCGACCACATGCGGAACTGGCCAGAACCTTTCATATCCCAGATCGAGCAGTCGTGCTCGCCGACCCGGAACCGCCAGGTGTGGTCGCACTGGCCTTCGATGGTGTTGCGAGTCGGCTCGATGCCGAGCCTCTCCGTGATTTCGTGCGCGCTGATGTGGCTCAGAGAGCCGGTCCGCAGCGAGACGATGTGCGCATCCGGGGGGATCGGCGTGATGGCCAGCGCGGTCGCGCTCATGGCGTGGTGCTCCTTGGCGATGAAGGGGGTGGTCACGGCTGGCGCCCCAGCTGTGCGAGCTCGAGGTCGCGGCGGTCGAAAGCGCGACGCTGGCGCGCGGGCGGCATGGCTCGCACGAACTCGCGCACGGTGCGGCAAAGCGCGCGGGCCAGGGGCAGGCTGTTCGTCTGCAATTCGTCGGTGCCGAGCAGCCCGTGGACCTCGACGCCGTAGCCGACCTGGCGGCAGCCCACCACGCGCACCAGACGCGCCAGGGTGGCCGCTGGCAGGGGTTTGGGGCTGCGGCGCGCCATCTACGCGCCCTCCCGGCTGAGGGGCGCCGTGGGCGCCGTGGGACGCGGCGTGGGCGGCCGGCCGGGCAGCGGCTTGGGCGCCGGCGGCCGGAATGCGGCCAGCATCAGCGCGGGGCGGTCCCGGCACACGGCGCGGCGAAGCCAGAGCAGGGCTTCGGTCGCGCTGGGCGGAAATCCAGTGTGGATCATGTCAGTGGTCCTTCGCTGGGGCGGCACCATTGCCGCCCCTGGGCAGGTTCAGGCTTCAGACTTCGACCATCTCGCGATCGTCGACCGTCTCGACCTCGGCGGCGGCAGTGCCGGTCGCCATCTCCGTGGCGATGCCGAGCGCGCGGCGCTTGAGGATGTCGCCCGGGCCGAACCAGGCGCTGTCCAGGCGGCGGTCCTGGGTCTTCGTCTTCTTCTCGTGGTCGACGTGCTGGGTGACCGCGTTGAGCCAGCCCCAGGCGGTGCCGCTGCCCCCGCGCATGTCCGCGCCGATCAGCCCGATGCCGGCCGCCAGATCCCGCACCGTCTGCACGTTCCGCGCCTTGGCAGCCTTCTCCCGCTCCGCAGTCGTCATGGTGTCGAGATCGGGGTTGAAGAGGCGCAGCGTGGCGTCCGCGGCGTCGAGGGCGGTGATCGGCTTGGCGGCCAGCCGGCGCAGCATGTCCATGGCGCTCGCGAAGCCTCCGACCAGCGTCTCAGCCTTCAGCCCCAACTCCATCTTCGCGGTGTCGGCGTTGAAGGTGGTGCTGTGCGGCAGGCTGTAGCCGGGCTTGCCGTTGATGGCGACGCTGAGCGTGTTGTTGCAGACCACCCGGATGGTCGTGAAGCGCGCGCTGGTCGCCAGGGTGCCGTCCGCGCTGGTGCTGAGCAGCAGGTAGCCGCCGACCTTGTCCTCGGGGTCGATCATGGCGACGTCGCCCGTGACCCGGGCCAGCGCCCAGAAGCGCCGTCCCTGGAAGAGGCACCCGGCCGTCTCCAGCGTGAACCCCATGCCGCTGGTGAGGTCGCGGAAAAATTCGAGCACCTCCTTCGGCTGAACCGTGCAGTAGCTGCTGCTCACCACCCCGAGCGGCATTTTCGTGTCGCTGCGGAAGAGGACGTGCTTGTCATTCCAGACGCGCTCGCCGGTGCCGTCCTGCTCGATGGCGAAGCGGACCTTGCTGCGGAGCACCTCCCACTCCATCCCGGCCGCCTGCTGCCAGGTCTCGATGGTGGCGCCCTCCTCGAGGCGCCGGCCCAGGCCGTGCCAGGGCGTCTGGCCGATGTACGCCATCGCGGCGCGGCCGGTGGTGGTGTCGATCTCGTGAGCCATGCGGGTCATCCTGTCTGCGCCCGGCACAATTGCCGTGGCAAGGGCGACCATCGCACCATGGACGAATGAAGTCGACAGGTTTTATAGGTAGCCACGTCGAATTCTGCAGGGAGATACCATGGCCCGCGCCGCTCGTTCCGTCGCCGCCCCATCGCAATGGGCTGCGCGCGCCATCCAGCAGGTCGCCACGGCAGACCTGCTGCCCTATGCCGCCAACGCGCGCACGCACTCCGATGCGCAAGTCGAGCAGATCGCAGCGTCCATCCGGGAATTCGGGTTCGTGAACCCCGTCCTGGTGGACGAGCACGGCGAAATCATCGCCGGGCACGGCCGCACGCTGGCGGCCAAGCTGCTCGGTCTGGATCGTGTGCCGGTGATCCGACGCGATGGGCTGTCCGACGCGCAAAAGCGCGCGCTGCGCCTGGCAGACAACAAGATCGCTCTCAACTCGGGGTGGGACGAGGCGCTGCTCGCCGCGGAACTGTCAGTGCTGGCCGACATGGACTTTGACATCAACCTGACCGGCTTCGACACCACCGAAATCGATGCGCTGCTTGCAGCGCCAGCCCCGGAGCCGCCGTCGCCCGCTGCCACGGACCCTGATGCGGAGGATCCCGCCGACCAGGACGTCGAGCCCCCGCGCCAGCGTGTGACGCGTCGCGGCGACGTCTGGCTGCTCGGCGAGCATCGGCTCATGTGCGGCGACAGCACCAGCGCCGAGGACATGGCGCGGCTGGTCGGTGCGGAGCCGGCGGCGCTGCTGTTCACGTCTCCGCCCTATGGCCACCAGCGGAACTACACCACGGGCGGCATCGGGGATTGGGATGTGCTGATGCAGGGCGTGTTCGGTGCCGCGGCTGCTGCGATCGCGCCAGCCGGCCAGGTGCTGGTCAACCTTGGTATGATCCACCGCGACAGCGAGTGGCAGCCCTATTGGCAATCCTGGGTGGAATGGATGCGCGGGCAGGGCTGGCGACGGTTCGGCTGGTATGTGTGGGATCAGGGGCCGGGGCTGCCGGGCGATTGGAATGGTCGGTTCGCACCCAGCTTCGAGTTCATCTTTCACTTCAACCGCGAAGCGCGAAAGCCGAACAAGATCATCGACAGCAAATGGGCTGGCCATATCAACTCGGAGAAGGGCGGGCTGCGCAACAAGGAGGGCAACGTCGGGACGTGGACGGCGGCAGGAGAGGGCGTGCAGGACAAGCGCATCCCCGACAACGTGCTGCGCATCACCCGGCACAAGGCGCGCGGCATCGAGACGGAGCATCCCGCGGTCTTCCCGGTGAAGCTGCCGGAATTCGTCATCGAGTCCTTCACGGACGCAGACCAGGTCGTGCTCGAACCCTTCTCGGGATCCGGCACCACGCTGCTCGCGTGCCAGCGTGCCGGGCGTCGTGGCCGCGCCATGGATATCGGCGCTGAGTATGTCGACCTGGCGATCGCGCGGTGGCACTTGCTGCACCCCGATATCCCTGTGACCCTGGAAGGCGACGGCCGCACCTATGCCGCCATCGCGGAGGAACGTGCCAATGGCTGATCTCGTCGTCGTGCTGGAGCCGACCGCCAACCTCGTGCCCTACGCCGGCAACGCCAGGCTGCACTCGGACGCGCAGGTGGCGCAGATCGCGGCATCCATCAACGAGTTCGGCTTCAACGTGCCGGTCCTGGTCGACGCGAAGGGCTCCATCGTAGCGGGCCACGGGCGCGTGCTGGCCGCGCAGCGCCTCGGCATGGATCATGTGCCGGTGATCCGTCTCGGCCACCTCACGCCCGCCCAGGTGCGGGCCTACCGCCTGGCCGACAACCAGATCGCGCTGAACAGCACATGGGACGAGAGCGTCCTGGCCGCCGAGCTGCGGGCGCTCGCTGGCGACGACTTCAACCTGTCCCTGCTCGGCTTCGACGACAGCGCGCTGCAGCAGCTGCTCGCCGGCACCACGACCGGGGCCACGCGCGAGGCCGACGACGACGCCCCGGAGCCGCCTGCGCATCCTGTCACGCTGCCGGGGGATACCTGGCTGCTCGGCGACCACCGAATCCGATGCGGCAGCAGCACCAGCGCCGACGACGTTGCTGCACTGCTGGCTGGCGCCAAGCCGCTGCTGATGGTCACGGACCCGCCCTATGGCGTGAACTACGACCCAGGCTGGCGCAAGCGGGTGGGCATCAACAATTCGGAGCGGATGGGCGTCGTGCACAACGACGATCGGGCTGATTGGCGCGAGGCCTGGGAGCTATTCCCTGGCGACGTCGCATATGTCTGGCATGGGGGGCTGCACGCAGGCGTGGTGCAGGAGAGCCTCGTCGTGGCAGGGTTCGACATTCGCGCGCAGATCATCTGGGCGAAGGAGTCCCTGGTGATGGGCCGCGGCGCGTACCATTGGCAGCACGAGCCGTGCTGGTACGCGGTGCGCAAGGGCGGCAAGGGCCACTGGGCGGGGGATCGCAAGCAGACCACCCTCTGGTCGATTCCGACGCGTGGCGACGCCACTGCCGATGCCGCGACGATCCACAGCACGCAGAAGCCGGTGCTGTGCATGCAGCGTCCGATCGAGAACAACAGCCAACGCGGCGATGCCGTCTACGAGCCGTTCTCGGGCTCGGGCACCACCATCATCGCTGGCGAGATCACCGGCCGGCGCGTCCTGGCGATGGAGCTGTCGTCGGCCTACGTCGACGTGGCGGTGCGCCGCTGGCAGGAATTCACCGGGCTGCTGGCCACGCTGGAAGGCAACGGGGGCACCCTGGACGAAGTCGCCGCCGCCAGGGGCGTCCCGGCGGCGGCGTAGGTTCGGCGCGGCTCAGATGGCGTCAGCCGCGATCGCTGCGTGAAGCACGAAGCCGGTCAGGTAGGGCAGGTTCACCGGGATGCCGGTGTCCTCGCTGGTGCGGGGGCTGATCGTCCAGCGCATCCAGCGGTCGACCGCCATGTCGATCGCGACGCTGTTCTGGCTGGCATCGTCGGTCATGTGCATGGCCACCTCGTCCGCGAAGTGGCGGCCCTGCCGGCTGTCGGGCCGGCGCGTTTCCAGCGTGTCGATGCCCATGTGCTGGCGCGCGATCTTGGTCAGCGCGCAATCCAGGTCGGTCATCACGCCCACCCCTTGTCGCGCGCCTCGTCCAGCCACGCGCAGAGCACCGCGCGCGCCAGAGCCAAGTCCGACAGGCCTTCCACCATCCGCAGCGTGTTGCCCTCCACCCGAAGAAACTCGCCGTAGCACCATGCGCGCTGGCCGTGTGTCATGGGCGTGGTGACGGCGCCAGCCAGGATGGCGCGCAGCACCCTCTCGTCGTCGCCGCAGCGGCAGTTCTCGTCGACGCGGCTGAACATGCAGCACGGCGCCTCGGGCCATGGATCCTTGTGCATCTGGCTCATGCTGACCTCCGCGCATCCGCTGCCGCCCCTGTGGCGACCTTCGTCATCATGCCGTCGCGCCACCGCGGCCAATGGGCGTCCCGAGCCTTGGGCGCAGGCAGCACGTCCTGGGGCCGCACGATGCGGAAACCGTTGTCGCGGATGTCCATGAGCATCCGCCCGAGCCAGTTCTGGCCCTCGCCGTCGACCACGCCCCACACCCGGTCATCCCAGGTGTTGCCCTCGATGATCTCGCGCCGGCCCGTCGAGCGCAGCAGCGCCAGCAGATCGGGATAGGTGGCAAACTTCACCTCGAGCGCGGTGCGCATCACGCCGTAGCGCACGCGCTCCCAGTCCTTCCGGTAGCGGTTGCGCGTCCGGTCGCGCCCCAGCGCCTTGGCGGCACCGGGCCCCACAGCCGTGCGGATCCTCTCGCGCATCTTCCGGTTGCTGGCCTTCGCCGCCTGGAAGGCGTGCTCGACCGTCTCGCACCGGCCGATGCCGGGCATGTCGATGGGGGCGTGGTAGAAATTGTCGAGCGGCGCACACTTCCCAGTGAAGATCCAGGTGATCGGGCCCGTGTCGTCGGCGACAGTCTTGCGGCGCTCGGCCATGTCGTTCCTCCGTGGGGTTCAAGAGCACGAAGAGCGGGGCGGCATCGTGCCACCCCGCCCCGCTGGTCAGAAAGCCGGCTGCTCGCCCCCCTTCGCGCCGGGCGCCTGCTTCGTGGTCTCGATCGGCGCCTCCGGGGCGTTCTCCGCTCCGATCCAGTAGTGCGTCACCTTGGCGATCTTCGCCGTCTCCACCGCCAGCCCGCGCTTGATCTTCAGGCTGCTGATGAAGCCGCGCGTGCTGGTGTTCGTCCAGCCAGTGGCCTCCTCGATCTGCGCGGCAGTGGCGCCGCCCGGTCGCTGCAGCAGCCCGATCACCAGAGCCGCCTTGCTGCCGCTGCGCGGCTCCCCGGGCTCGCCGGCGACCTTCGGAGCCTTCGGCGCCTTGGCCGCCGGCATCGCCGCGCGCAGGGCCTCGACCCTGGCCACCAGGTCGCTGTTCGGCTTCGCATTCATCGGCCCGGCATACCAGGCAGCCAGGAAAGCCGCAGCCGCGTCGCGCAGGGAGCCCCGTGCCAGCGCCACCACCGTGGATGCAGCATCCAGGCTCGCCGCCAGGTCCGCGGCGCTCACCAGGGGCTCGTCGGCCGCGTCGTCGCCAGCCGGCACGCTGCCCTCGATGCCGCTGGCGTCGGGCTCGGGCTCGCCGAATTCCACGCTGCCGTTCGGCTCGTAGGGCTCATCCGGTATGTCAGCCACCGGCGCCGGCGCATCCGTCCCGGCGTCCTGCATGGCGTACGCCGGCCACTCGGCCCCGTCGATTCCGAGCGCCTCGAAGCCGGCCGCCGTCACCCGGAAGCCAACGAAGTCGCCCGAGTCCTCGTCGATCAGGTAGAAGGGCTCGTCATGGAAGCAGGGCACCTGCTCCACCAGCCCGAGCGCCTCGAGCTTCTTCGCCGCCTGCAGCGCCATCGGCGCCGGGGTCTTCGGCGTGGGGCTGATGAAGCCGTTCGGGTGCTGCGCGCCCCGCGTCAGAGTGGCCAGCTGCGCGTCCGTGAGTTTCGCCATCGTCGTCGTCTCCTGTGTGAGCCTCGGCACCATTGCCGCGGCCTCCTGACCCCTTAAGCCCCGCCGGCTTCCCGGTCGGGGCTGTTCGTGGAATGGCAGCCTGCGCTACCGGTCGAGCATCTGGATCGTCGTCCGCAGATCCTGCTCGATCCGCGCCAGCATCGCCTCGGGGTGAACCGCGCTCGGGTCCGTGATCCGCGACTGCAGCGCCACCACCAGCCGCGCCACCCGCGTGGTCGCCTCGATCTGCTCCTTCGTCGCGTCGCTGTGCGTGAGTGCCTGCGCCATCGTGGGGAACCCCCTTTTCCGCGTCGGCACCATCGCCGTCCGCAGAACGACCATCGCTTCGATGCGACTCTAAGTCGAGGGGTTTTTAAGCACTCCGCGCATCTTTCTGCAGCCCCGCACACAGCGCCAGTACGCAAGGAATCCTTGTCAACTGCGCTGTCCCGCACCCCTCGCACCGTCCCGCACCAGGCTCGCACCACCCCGTAGTCGCGCCAGCCCCGCCACCATAGTGGCGCACCAGTCGTTCCCCCCGCATCGCGCGCAGCACGTAGCACCCGCAAGAAAAAACCCCCCGCAACCCCATCTGCGAGATAGAAAACCAACCACCGCGAAGTCATGGGGGAGATGGAGGGGCGCGCGCTCATAATGTGCCGACTCGCGTGCGAGCGCGCTTCTGGACGAATGCTCAAGGCGCGCGCTACAGACTTCCGACCCGCTTTCGCATCGAGCGTGGCAGAATGAGGACCGGATATGCCGAAAACGCCCGCAGGCGGCGTGAAGCGACCGACGACGCGACGCGGTCGAGCAGCGAAGGCCAAGGCGAAGGCCAGGGAGAAGAAGGCTGCTGCGCTGCCGCGCACGGGCGTGCTGGCGGATGCGGACGAGATCAAGCGGCGCATCGGGCGGCCGAAATTCCAGGTGACGGATCGCGATCGGGCGTTCGTGAAGAAGCTGTCGGCGCTGGGCGTGTCGGTGGAGGAGATTGCGGGTCTGGTGGGGTGCGAGCGGCACACGCTGACGCGGCATTTCCGCCAGGACATCGACGACGGGCGAATCGAGGCCACCGCGGCGGTGAGCGCGGCGCTGTTCGCCAAGGCGACTGCGAAGGGGCTGAATGGCGCCAGCGTGCGCGCCGCGGAGATCTGGCTGCGGCGCTTCCCCGAGTGGCTGGAGGCAGAGCGGCCGCGCAACCGCGACGACGAGGCGGGCGACAAGGAGATCGTGGTGACGGGCGGCTTGCCCGAGCGCGAGCTGCAGGAGATCCCGATCGAGGACGACGGCAACGCGGGGGATGCATGATGCGCGACGGCAGCCCGCAGTACCACCGACCGTCCGTGCTGCCTCTCGCACGCGCGCGCCTGCGGGGGAGCGTTTCGGGACATTATCCACAGGGCAAGCCTTGTGCAATCGCGGCTGCCAGGTAGCCCATGCCGACCGTTCGCCTCCCCACACTGCACGCTGGCCAGGTCCAGGCATTCAACCAGCCGTGGCGGTTCATGGCGCTGCGCTGCGGTCGCCGGTGGGGCAAGACCACCTATGGCACGACGCTGGCGTGCGACGGCGCCACGAAGCGGTGGCCGGTCGGCTTCTTCGCGCCCGACTACAAGATCATCACCGAGACGTACCAGGAGATGCGCGAGATCCTGGACCCGATCGTCACCCGGGCCAACGCGCAGGAAAAGGTCATCCGCACCATCGGCGGCGGCCGCATCGACTTCTGGTCGCTGGACAACCCGCGCGCCGGCCGCTCCCGCAAATACAAGCTGGCGATCATCGACGAGGCTGCGTACACGAAGCCGAACATGATCGACGTGTGGGAGAAGGCCATCCGGCCGACCCTGGTCGACCTGCGCGGCGCGGCGGTGGCGCTGTCCAACACCGCCGGCGCGGATCCCGAAAACTTCCTCTACCAGATCTGCACCCAGCCGAAGAAATACGGCTTCCGCGACTTCCACGCGCCCAGCCGGTCCAACCCGCTCCTGCCGCGGCAGGAGCTCATCGACCTCGAGCGCAAGAGCCATCCGCTGGTGTGGCGCCAGGAATACCTGGCCGAATTCGTCGACTGGTCGGGCCAGGCCTTCTTCGACGAGCAGAAGCTGCTGGTGCACGGCGCGCCCGTCGACTGGCCCGCCAACTGCGACCTGGTGTTCGCGGTGATCGACACGGCCACGAAAGACGGCAAGGAGCACGACGGCACCGCGGTCAGCTATTGGGCTCGCACCCGATTTCACGGCCACCCGCTGGTGCTGCTGGATTGGGATATCGTCCAGATCGAGGGCGCGCTGCTGGAAACCTGGCTGCCCTCGGTCTTCAAGCGCGCGGAGGAATTGGCGATCGCGTGCCGCGCGCGCATGGCGCAGCCCGGCCAGGGCACGCCGCCGGTGTGGATCGAGGACAAGGCCAGCGGCACCATCCTCCTGCAGCAGGCGCAGCGCCGCGGTTGGAACGCCATCCCGATCGAGGGCGCCATCACGGCACTCGGGAAAGACGCGCGCGCCATCAACGTCAGCGGCTACGTCCATCAGGGGATGGTGAAATTCAGCCGGCACGCGTACGAGAAGGTGACGGAGTTCAAGGGGCAGACGCGCAACCACATGCTGGCGCAGGTGCTGTCCTACCGGGTGGGCGACAAGAAGGCGGCCACGCGCGCCGACGATCTGCTGGACACCTTCACCTATGCGCAGATCGTGGCGCTCGGGAACAGCGATGGCTTCTGACGCCGAAGGCACGCCGCCGCGGCAGCCGGCATATGTGCAGAAGCGCAGGCAGAACCGCGGCGTCACGCAGATCCCGCTGCGCATCTACCTGGTCACCTATGGCGACGGATCGACGGTGGTGGAGCGGTGCATCGGGCTCTCGCAAGTGGCAGCCGAGCATCCCCACGCGCAGCGGGTGGAGTGGATCGGAAGCACCGTGGGCGGCTTCTGGTGATCTCGTCTGCCAGCCCCTCTGTTGCGCAACGGCACCGTCGTGCTACGCATGTCGCGCAGCGCGGTGGTCCGCATCCCATCCTGCGCGCCCAACCCCGACAGCGTGAGGTCTCCCCCCCCGCCGACGCGCTGGCGGGGAAGGCGCGCATGTCGTCGTTGCGCGATGCGTGACAGCGCGGGCGGTTCCGTGGGATTGAAGGACGCCACGCCGTCCCGCATCCCGCCACCCGGAGGACCGCTCCATGGCTCAGCCCACTGCCTTCCGCCACGAAAACCGCATCCACCTCAACCGGGCGGATGGCACCAGCGTGGTGCTGACCACCGAAGAAGCCGCCGCGATCGCTGCGCTGGTCGGCCCAAGTGCCGTGGCCAGGGATGCCGCGGCGCGCCACCTCGAGATGCTGCGCACGCCGCTCGGCCGCCGGCACGACAACCCCCTGCAGGACTGACGCGCCATGTCGGGTTCGGTCGCGATCGCTGGCGCGTCGCTGGGCACGCAGCTGCAGCAGCTGCTGATGGCGGACGACATCGTGCCCGGTGCGGATGCCAGCTACCAGGTCTGCAAGACGATCTACCTCTACCACCCGATGGGCGGAAAGATGGTGGACACCCCGATCAGCCTGGCGCAGTCGCAGCCGCGCACGCTGTCGATCCCTGACGGCCCCGAGGACATGGTGCGCGATCAGTTCCTGCGGGAGTGGGATAACCTGCGCGCCGACCAGCACATCGCCACCGCCATGAGCCTGGCGCGCACCTATGGCATCGGGACGCTGGCTCTGGGCGCGGTCGGTGTGCCGGTGAACGAGCCGATCGACTTCGCCACGTTGGCGCGGCAGGAGATCTTTATCTCCACCTTCGACCCGCTGAACACCGCCGGCAGCCTGGTGCTCAACCAGGATCCCATGTCGCCCGACTTCCAGAAGGTCAGCAGCGTGGCCGTCGCTGGCCAGGCGTGGCACCGCAGCCGCGTGGTCGTGGTGATGAACGAGCGGCCGATCTACATCGCGTATACCGGGTCGGCGTTCGGGTACGTCGGCCGCAGCGTGTTCCAGCGCGCGCTCTACCCCCTGAAGTCGTTCATCAGCACGATGGTGACCGACGACATGGTGGCCAGGAAGGCGGGGCTGCTGATCGCCAAGATGAAGCCGGCCGGCTCAGTCGTCGACCGCATCATGCAGCGGATGTTCGCCATCAAGCGGCAGATGCTGAAGGACGGCGAGACGGACAACGTCCTGGGCATCACCCCCGACGAGTCGATCGAGAGCCTGAACCTGCAGAACATCGATGGCGCCGGGAAATTCGCCCGCGACAACATCATCACCAACATCGCGCTCGCCGCAGACATGCCGGCCAAGCTGCTGAACGAGGAAACCTTCGCGGAGGGCTTCGGCGAGGGCACCGAGGATGCGGCCAAGATCGTGCGCTACGTGAAGTCGGTGCGCGAGGCCATGGCGCCCCTCTACGCGTTCATGGATCGGGTGGTGCAGCACCGCGCATGGAACCGGGACTTCTTCGCTGCCGTGCAGGCCAAGTTCCCCGAGGAATATGGTCGGATGAGCTACGAGCAGGCGTTCACGCGCTGGCAGAACAGCTTCACCGCCACGTGGCCGAGCCTGGTCGAGGAGCCGGAATCGGAGAAGGTGAAGGTCGCCGAGACGAAGCTGAAGGCGATCATCGACCTGCTGACCACGCTGATGCAGACACTGGATCCCGACAACCAGGCGCGTCTGATCGAGTGGGCTGCCGCCAACTTCAACACGCTGCGCGAGATGTTCACGGAGCCGCTGGAACTCGACTACGAGGCCATCCGCGATCACGCGAAGGAGCAGGCGGAAGCCGCCAAGCAGCAGCAGGAAGGCGGCGGCATGCCCGGCGCCCCGGGCGCAGAGGGCCCCGACGACGGCACCCAGGCGGCGCTGGGCGGCGAGGACGGAGCCGCTGCGCCGGATGCCCCGCCTCTCCCGGAAGCCGCCCAGGGCGCGCCGCAGCCGCCCGAGCGCGCCGCGGCATAGCACCGTGGCCAAGCCGAAGACCCTCTACGAGGTGATCACCGAAGCGGTCGCCGACATCACGGCGCACGGCTTCGACAGCCAGCGTCGCGTCGACGAGTGGATGGCCAAGATCGAGGCGGCGGCCAAGCGCACCATGACGCCGGTCGATACCCTGGACCGGCTGCTACGCGAGACGATGAAGGGGCTGTACTCGCGCCTGGTGGAGGGCGGTCGCGTCGCGCGCATGCACCCGGGCGTGTCGGCGTTCACGCTGCGCGAGGTGAAGCCGAAGCTGCGCGCGGAGCTCGAGCGTCGGATCATGACCAGTGCCGACCTCATCAAGCTGAACCGGGAGCAGTCGATCGCCAAGACGCTGCAGCGGTTCCAGGGATGGGCCACGTCGGTGCCAGCCGGCGGCAGCCGGGTCACCGACCGGCGCGAGACGAAGTACGACGTCGGCAAGGCGCTGAAGCAGCTTCCCTTCGAGGAGCGGCGCGTCATCATCGACCAGGGCCACAAGCTGACCGCCAGCATCAACGATGTGATCGCCAAGGATGGTGGCGCGATCGCCATGCGGTGGCACTCGCACTGGCGCGAGATCAACTACGACTACCGCAAGGATCACAAAGAGCGGGACGAGAAGGTCTACCTGATCCGCGGATCCTGGGCGCATGAGAAGGGCTTCGTGAAGCCTGGGCCGGCCGGCTACCTGGACGAGATCACCCAGCCGGCCGAGGAACCCTTCTGCCGGTGCTTTGGCAGCTACCTCTACTCGGTGAAGAAACTGCCCGACGACATGGTCACGCAGAAGGGGCGCGAGGCCATGGAGGCGGCGCGGGCAAAGGTGCAGGGACGATGAAGCTGGACCCGGTCAAGCTGGCGCACCTGGCGCGTGGCGTCGACAGCATGGCAGAGCGGATCGACTACTGGACATCCGAGCGGATGCCAGCGCCGCTGGTGGTGCGCCGCGCCGACAAGCAGTGGGACGAGTCGAAGCACCCGCGGGGCCCGGATGGGAAGTTCATCGAAGGCGAGGGCGCCGCGGCTGCCAGCGCAGCGGAATACCTGGCGCAGCAGGCCAAGGCCGGCAAGAAGGCCACGCCGAACGGCATGATGCAGCACATGCTGCTCAACGGCGGCATCACCAAGCAGGAGATCTGGGAGACCACGAAGGCCAACTTCGAAATGTCGCCCAGCCTGAACAACTACGTCAGCGCCGTGGCAGCGACGATGAAGAAGAAGGGCATCGACGTGCCCGAGCCGCCGAAGGCAAAGAAGGGCGGCGACGCGCCGGCGAAGCCGAAGGAGGAAGCCAACCCCGAGGACGGCGCGGCAGAGGCCAAAGGCATGAACGAGAAGGCGTTCAAGACCTGGCAGGACGAGATTGCCAAGTCGGAGACGGAGGACGAGCTCCAGGACTACCTGGCAGGCGTCAACTATGCGGAGGGCAAGGGCCACGTCACTGCGGCGCAAGCCAAGGAGATGAAGGCGACGATCGCGGAGACGTCGAAAAAGCTGGCCAGCAAGCCGAAGGCGAGTGGAGCAGATCTCCCTGAGCCTGGCGAATCCCCACACCAGCAGACCATGCACCAGATCGCGTCCGACCCGAACGTGTCTCTGGAAGGCAAGATGGAGCAGCTGAAGGAGGAGTGGAAGCACGCGAAGGGCACGTCGAACAAAGACTACGCGCTGGCACTGATGAACGCAGTCAGCGGCGGCAACGCGCCCGACCCGGAACTGACCACGGTATCTCCCCCTGCCAGCAGCAAGCAGTACGTGCCCCCGCCCATCGGTGATGACCAGCAGGAGATGTTCGACGCGTTCATGGATGGCAAGCTGACGCCAGCCGCGAAGCTGAACGAGATCATGAGCCTGGTCGGACTGGAGGACGAGGACAAGGAGTACCAGGCGCTGCTGATCGGCCAGATGGTCGAGGATCATCCGGTGTTGGCCGGTGTGGTCGCAGCGCACAAAGCACAGAACCCCCCCGGCACTTTCGGCGAGACGTCCATCCCGCTGCCGAACACGTCGAGCAGCGGAGTGCAGAAGAAGATGCACGCGACTGCCACGGACCCGACGCTCACGACTGAGCAGAAGATCGAGAACCTCCAACTCCTGCACGCTGGCTTGGCGAGCGCGAGCAACCAGAAATATGCCGCTGACCTGATCACGTCGCTGGGCGGAAAGGTCGGTGGCAACGTGGCGCCAGCGCCCCCCGTCGTCCCGAAGCCGCTCGCGCAGACCTCGGCGTTGCAGACCGAGCTCGCTGACCTCAAGGCGAAGTGGAAGGGGATCCTGCCGGTCAACAAGCCGCCGGTGGATGCCATGGAGCAGGCGCTCGACAAGGCGCTGAGCATGTCCACCGGCGACGAGCAGGCGCAGGCGCTGTCGCAGATCACGCCGATTCCCAACCCGGTCGGGATGGGCCAGAAGTCGGCGAACGAGTTCCTGGCCAAGGCGCAGCAGGCCGCCGGCATCACGCCCACCACCGCGGGCCATCCGTCGAACGCGCCGCTGTCGTCGAGCCTGCCGAAGGGGCCCGGCAAGAAGCTGCAGAGCGAGATCTTCCATGCATTGGAGGACTCGCCCGCCGTCTATATCGAGACGGTCGCCAAGTTTGAAGGCGCCAGCGGCAAGATCAAAGCGCGGAACGTGATCGACACCGACCGCATTCCGAAGGACGCCTACGCCACGGTCACGGCCGCCTACGGCGCCAATCGCGGCGACGGCATGACCCAGGCGGTGGACAAGGCGATGCGGGACTATTCCGCGCACAGCTTCGGCAAGCTGGACGCTGCCACGAAGGAAGCCGTGGCGTCCTACCAGGGCACCGGCTATGGCGCGATCAACGGCGCGCTGCTGGCCGGCGGCGAGGGCTCTGGCAAGACGAAGGAGCGCATCCAGCGGATCAAGAAGGCGATCGAGGAATCCGTCATCCCCGCCGATACACCCGCATTCCGCGGCATGCGCTGCAGCCTGAAGGATCTGTCGGGCTTCGACGACCCGGCCAAGTCGGTGGGGCGCGCCTTCGTGCACATGAATTTCGCGAGCATTTCCCGCAGCGAGTCGAAGGCCCGCGACTTCGGCGAGGACGTCATGCTGAAGATGACGATCCCTGCCGGCACGCGCGGCCTGGTCATGGGCAAGCAAGACTGGGAGCGCGAAATCATGCTACAGGCGAATTCGGTCTTTAAGATCGAAAAGGTCGAGCAGAAGGTGACGGCCAGCGGCAAGGCGCAGCACCTGGTGCATGTGACCTACATGGGGACGAAAGAAGATGCCTGACCCGAAGCAGGACGACGACGAGGACCAGGCTTACGATCCGAACGCGCGGTGGGGCTCGGATGCCGCCGGCGTGGAGCCGATCGGTGGCGAGACGGAGGTCGAAGATCTGACCACCGAGGATCAGCGCAAGCGCAACGCGGAGGCGCAGCGGATCCGGGAGCAGTCCCTGGCGCTGGCGCAGCGCCTGGCCGACGACGGCGCCGGCGAGGACGACGACGACGAGGGCGACGCAGAGAAGGATTGACGCGCCCGTTGCAACGCCCGAAAGAAGGGCGTCGCAATCAGGATCAAGCCGTGATCGTTGCCGCCGGCATCCTTTTCATGGCCAAGGATGGCCGCGTGCTGCTGGTTCGCCGCAGCGCGGAGGGGGATCACGCGGGCGAATGGGCCATCCCCGGCGGCAAGGTGGAGCAGGGCGAAACCCCGGCCGAGGCTGCCATCCGCGAAGCGCACGAGGAAATCGGCATAGACCCGGCCGTCGTCGGAGATGCGGACGCGCTTCGCTTCTGGTCGCGGCGCCAGGCGAATGGCGTGGACTGGACCACATACCTGGTGCCGGTGCGCGAGCCGTTCGCCACCACGCTGAACGGGGAGCACGACGCAGCCGAGTGGGTATTCCCCTGTGACGCTCCCGAGCCCCTGCATCCCGGCGCGGCCGTGGTGCTCGCGCGCATCGACATGGACGAGCTCGGCGTCGCGCAGGCGATTCGGGACGGTCATCTGACCAGCCCGCAGCGGTTCGAGAACATCGCGCTGGTCGCCATGCGAATCACCGGCACCGGCATGGCATACCGGGAAGGCTTGAAGGAGCACGTCTGGCGCGACCCCGAGCTCTACCTGAACGAGCATTTTCTGGCTCGTTGCAATGGGTTGCCGGTGATCGTGGAGCACCCGAAGGGGCGCGTGCTCGACTCCCAGGAATTCGCCGACCGCGTCGTCGGGACGATCATGCTTCCATATGTCAAGCAAAATGAAGTATGGGGCATTGCGAAGATATACGATGAGTCGACGATCAAGATGATCGAGGCGCATCGGCTGTCGACCTCGCCTGCCGTGGTGTTCCGCGACCCGAGCCAGAACACCACCCAGCAGACCGAGGACGGTGAAACCCTCCTGATCGAGGGCAATCCGAGTCTTCTCGACCACCTCGCGATCTGCGAGCAAGGCGTATGGGACAAAGGCGGTACGCCGACCGGAGTCGCCACCACTGCAACTGACGGAGAGCAACCGGTGCCCGACATGCCCGACCAGACCCCCGCCCCGAACGCCGACCCGACCGCGAAGGCGGATCAGCACGACGCCGACGTCGGCGGCAAGCTGGACCAGCTGCTGGCGCGGCTCGACGGCATGGCCAGTCGGCTCGACGCGCTCGACCCGCAGGGCGGCGGCGGGGGCGACCCGGACCCGACCCCGCCGATGGCCGATGCCGCGGCCGGTGGCGACGCGGGCGAGGAATTCCCCCCGGAGATCGCCAGCATGCCGCGCGAGACGGCCGCCGATCGCGTGCGCTACGACAGCGCCTGCGCCGGCTGGAAGTCGATGCAGAAGGCGAAGGCCGACGCTGCCGCGCAGGAGGAAGCCGGGCTGAAGGAGGCGCGGGAAGCCGCGATGCGCGCCGACAGCGCGGTAAAGGCGCTGCGCGAGGAACTCGACAGCATCAAGCGCGCCGCCGCCCCGATTCCCGAGGACGAGGCGCGCGCGCTGGCCGACGAGCAGGTGCGTGCCGACAGCGTCTATGCCGCCCACGGCGCCACCGCCAGCCGGCCGGTGCAGGGCGAGACGCTGCAGGCCTACCGCCGTCGCCTGGCGGCGGGGCTGCAGAAGCACAGCCCGGCGTGGAAGGGCATCGACCTCGGCACCCTGCCGCCCCCGGCGCTGGAGATCGCCACCGCGGCCATCTACGCCGACGCGGCGCAGGCGGCTCGCAACCCGGTGGACGTGCCGGAAGGCACGCTGCGCGAGGTGGTGTCGATCGACAGCACCGGCCGCCGGATCACCTCGTTCGTGGGCGAGCCGCGAGCGTGGATGGACCAGTTCGGCGCATCGCGCCGCCGGGTGACCGGCATCAGCAACGGGAGCCGCTAATCCATGTCGATCACCCTCAACCCGATCGTCACCAGCAACGCGGCCGGCCTGTTCGGCACCACGTGGCAGGGCCTGATCCAGGGCACGGCGTTCGCCGACCCCTCCACGCGCAACGCTCTGGCGGGCGGCGTGCTGGCCACGACCGAAGCGCTCCCGATGTGGGGCGGCGTCGGCATCAGCGAGAACGTGCCGGCATCGCCCCTGGTGCCGGCTGGCACCTTCGGCGGCGCCATCAAGCGCGCGACCCTGCTGACCGGCTCCGTGGCGCTGACCGGCTTCTCCGTGTTCGACCAGAACCACTCGGCCATCAACACGCCGCAGTCGCCCGTGCCGCTGGTCGGCGCCGGCGCCACGATGAACCTCTACCGCCTGGGCTCGGGCGCGCGCATCGCGGTCGCGGCCGATCCGGTTCTGGCATCGCTGGAAGGCGGCATCATCAACGCTCAGGTGTCGTGGGACTTCGCGCAGCAGCGCCTGATCCCCTACGTGGCGGCCTACAATGCCAACGTCATCACCAACGCGGTGTGGGCCAGCACCGGCGGCGGCCAGGTCACCCTGACCACCACCAGCGCGCACGGGCTGTCGGTCGGCTCGGTGTTCACCATCAGCGGCTTCGTGCCGACCGCCTACAACGGCACGTTCACCGCGCTGGCCGGCACCACCGGCTCGACCATCGTCTACGCGCTTTCCCCGGATCCCGGCGCCGATACGGTGCAGGGCCAGCTGGACGCGGGCGGCGGCGCGCTGAACGTGCGGGTGCTGAACCTTCAGGTCGGCAACAGCCTGGTGGTCGAGTACGACACCGCCACCGGCTTCGCCACCTGGAATACGGCCGGCACCTGCGCCGTCATCCTGATCTGATCCCGGTGCTCCGGGCGGCACCCGCCGCCCGGTAGCGCGCTTCCCCCGCAGCCCGGCCACGCCGCCGGCGAGTAGGAGATCCCCGACAGTGGCCAACATCGCCCCCGCATTCGTGACGGTGAACCCGTCCTACATCGAGCCCGGGCTGCTGCTGCCCTACGCCCAGGCCAGCGGCGCTTTCGACCTGGTGGCCGAGGGCCAGCCCCTTGCGCGCCTCGGCGAGGGCGATCTGTTCGTGTACATGAAGGCGATCCAATTGAGGACGCAGATGGCCGCGGGCCAGAGTGCCTACAACTCGCTGCCGTCGATCTCCACCGTCATGTCGATGATCAGCACGCCGACCTACCTCCTGCGCGTGCGCGGCGAGTACGACCACCACGACACCGCGGCCATGTCCCGGTGGGGCGTGCCGATCGAGAGCGCCCAGCGCCTCGGCATGCAGCAGGGCCACTTCCAGCTGATGCGCTCCGCGCTGCTCGACGGCTTCAACCCCGCCAACGGCGAGGGCCTGCTGAACACCGCCGGCGCCACCGCCACCACCCTGCCTGCCGACAGCAACGGCAACACCACCGTGCTGACCTACGACAACGGTGAACTCGGCGTGTGGCTGCTGTCCCAGCTGAGCGCGCTGAAGACCCGCACCATGCAGCTGGGCCTCGGCCAGGAATTCACCATCTGCGGGCCGCAGCGCACCCTGGGCGTGATGGAGTACCAGAACATCGTGCAGCTGACCCAGTTCCAGCGCATCGGCGCCGGCAGCCAGACCACCGCCGGCATGGTGAAGGAAGTGGCCGACTGGAACGGCGACACGATCACCTGGACCTACGACGACACGCTCATCGGGAAGGGCGCCGGCGGCTCCGACGCGGTGATCCTCACCATGCCCAAGGTCAAGAAGCCGACCATCCGCGGCGTGAACACGAACGTCTTCGCCAAGCTGGAACCCGGCATCGAGGCCTGCACCCTGATGTATTGCGACATGGCGGCGCCGCGCGAGATCCCGACCCCCCTGCCGGGCGGCGCGGTCGACGTGCTGTCGGAGCTGCGGGTGACCAGCGGCTGGGGCGTGCGTCCCGAAGCGGTCACCATCATGAGCATGCCCTACTCCTGAGCCGCGCCGGGCGGGCCAGGGGCGCCGCGTGGCGCTTCTGGCCGCGTCCTGGGGCGAATGCCCCACCCTCCCGCGTTCCCCGCCCACCGCCGCGCCTGCGGCCACAGAAAGGCAGCCCATGAAGGTCTACGTCGCCAACACCACGCGCCAGGTCCAGGACTTCGTGTGGCGCTCCATCGGTGGCCGCGCCCCGCATCGCATGGCGATCGACGTCGGCCAGCAGGTGCAGCTGCCCGGCGAATGGCAGCCCGAGGACATCGAATACCTCGAGCAGCAGCACCGCCGGTACGGCCTGGTGCCGGTGGGCGAGATCGATCGCACGAAGGACTTCATCGGCGTCTGCTATTCGGTCGATCGCCCGATTCCGGTGGAGAAGATCCGACGCGCGCTGGCCAGCAACCAGGAAGTGCTGGAGGAGCGAGGCCGCGTCCTGCGCCAGCACGCCGCGGTGGCGGTGGCGCAGCAGGTGCAGCAGGCGCACCCCGCGGCAGGGCTGACCTCCCTGGAAATGACCATCCAGGAGGAAGTGAAGGATGGCGGGGCTCCGGCGGTCAACGAGGGCATTCGCGTGCCCACGGCCGGCCAGGCTGGCGCGCCGCCGCCGCCTCCCACCACGCGGCGCCGCCGCGCAGCCGCCTAAGCCGCCGGCGTGTCGGGCACGACCCCCACGCAGGCAGGCTTCCTGCAGTGGGTGCGCGACTTCATGGGCGTGCCCGTCGAAGCCTTGCCCGACGACAGCATCTTCATCCCCTTCGCTTACGACCTGGCACTGGCCACGGTGAACCCGGCGCTGGCGGCCGTGCCGCCGATCTACGTCCTGTCGGTCTACAACCTGGGCGGCGACTTCCTGGTCAACTGGTGCCAGGACGTCCCGCCCTCGACCTATTGGACCGACCTGCGCGCCAGCTTCGCCATCTTCGCCTTCGCGCCTGGGGTGGTGACGTCGTCCAGCGACAACGGCACCAGCACCAGCCTGCTCAACCCCGAGCAGATGAAGGACTTCACGCTGGCCAACCTGCAAAACCTGAAGACCCCCTACGGCCGGCAATACCTGGCGTGGGCGCAGTCCTATGGCTCGCTGTGGGGGCTGACGTGACGGTCACCCTGCACCTGGGCGTGATCGAGCAGCCATACACCAGCTACGACGGCGGCCGGCGCGCTGCGCAGCCGGCGCGGCGCGGCAAGAAGGCGCCGCCCCCGCCCGCGCCGAAGACCCGCCAGGTGACCACGGCGCAGGTCGCGCGCTGGCTGGAGGACCGCTACCACATCATGGAGGTCTTCTACGAGGTGGATGGCGGGGTGAAGGCGGCGCTGGAAGAATCGGTCCAGGACGCCATGGAGAACGTCCTGATGGGCGCGCCCGTGGCGGCCAACCCGTTCCTCGAGGCCACCAGCGAGATCCAGAAGCGGTTCAAGCAGTTCATCAGCAACCGGACCATGGAGACGCTCGGGATCCCGGGCGTGCCGACGCGCGCGGCGCTGATGGGCGTGAACAGCCGGCTGAAGAAGCGCCGCGGCAAGCGCCGGCCGTCCTTCCGCGACACGGGGCTCTACCAGGCCTCGTTCATGGCCTGGGTGGACTGAGCCATGTCGGCCACCGAATCCGCCCGGGGCCGCCACCAGCTTGCCGCTGCGCTGCAAGCCGGGGAGCGCGTGCTCTCCGAAAACCAGACCATCACCTTCACGAAGTACATCCGCCTGGCTCTGCCGATCGACGGCTCGGTGTTCTGGATCCGCGCCGACCTGGCCAGCCCCTCGGCGCTGCTCAACGCGCACCGGTTCAACCAGGTGACGATGAACCAGGTGCCGCAGCAGATCTACTCTGCGCCGACCGTGGTGGCCAATGGCTCGCTGCACTACATGAGCGTCGCCAACCAGAACGAAGCCGATGCGGCCGGCCTCAACCGAGTGCTGTTCACCTCCGAAGTCGAGATCGAGGACTTCAACGATATCAGCCCCACCGTGATGTATATCGGCGAGTGGCAGGATGTTCGTTTCAGCTTCGCGCAGCGCGGCCAATACTACGAGCAGGCGAAGATCCATCACTACGAGGGCAACGCGATCTTCTCCACGCAGGAGACGCAGATCATCGACGATCTGAACGCATTCAGCCCGGCGCAGGTGGTCAGCAACTCGCTGCCGCTGTGGCTGGACCTGGCGAACCCCTACATCCCGGTGATCGGGTTGGGCGGCCTGCCGTGGGCGATCTTCCCGTCCTTCCTGGTGCCGCAGAACCTGCCGCCGCCGTTCGTGGTCGTGCATGTTTTCCCCGAATCGACGCAGGCGATCAGCAGCGCTCCAATCCTCAACCGCACGCTCAGCCATAGCCAGTTGGTGCGGGAGAAGGTGCGGCTGACCACCTATGGCCTGCGCAACGCGGAGGTGCTGGATCTCTGCGACTACGTGCAGTGGCAGTTCCGCAACAGCGCGCGCATGGGAATCACGAACAGCCCGGTCCCGCGCGACGAGCACCAGGGCCAGGTAGAACTGGGCGTCCTGGCGCAGAAGAAGACCATCGAGTACGAGGTGAACTACCTGCAGGCGACCGCCCGCGATCTTGCGCGGCAGCTGATCCTGTCGGCATTCGTGACCTATACGGTGGAAGGCGGCGATATCGGCCCGCGCTATGGTCGATGGAACGAATTCCGCTGGAACGATGGGACGGTCTGGAAATGACGATCGCGCCGAATCAGTTGGCCACCGCGCAGGACGTCCTGGCCGCCGTGGGGCAGCGCCTGGCGCGAGCCTCGAACCTGGCCGACGTGCCGAACAAGCCGGCCGCACTGGCAAACCTGGGCGCGCGCGGCATGGCCACGCAGGATCCTGCAGCGGTGGCCATCACCGGCGGCGCGATCGACGGGGTGGCGATCGGCGGCACCGCGCCGGCCTACGGGGCGTTCGCGCAGGTCGACATGAGAGGCGATTTCACGTCGCCGCCGACCGGCTTCTTCTGGTCCGACGACGGCGCCGTGGTGATGCGGGTGAACGATCGCCTGCTGGTCGGCGGCGCGGCAGCGAACGACGCGGCCAAGCCGAACATCGACACCGACTGGTTGACCGACCTGGTCAACTGGCCGGTGTTCAACGCCACCGCGGCGATCACCAGCAGCTTCGGCACCATCGCGCTCACCACCGGCTCGCAGACCCTGGACCTGGATCCAGTGGCCGCCGGCACGACGCAGACCACCATCGGCGTGGCCGCGTTTGCCATGGCCAACAACCCCGGCACCTTCCCTGCCGACTACTTCGCGGCATATGGCTTCTACGGCGAGGCGCGGGTCTATCCCGGCACCGTCTCGGATGCCTTCGCGGCAGAGCTCGAGGCGATCAACATGTCGGGGCTGGCCAATGCATGGCCCACGCCCTACCGCGAGTTGCAGACCGGCTCCGCGCAGGCGCTGCGGCTGGGCTCGGGCGGCGGCCAGGGCTTGGACGTGGATCCCGCCATCTCCGCGCTGGCGATCGTGCCGAACGGCTCCACCTTCAACGCCGGCATCGTGTTCGAGAAAGGCGCGCTGACCGGAGCGGACGGCGACACCGGATTCGGCGATGCGATCCTGATGGCCAAGGGGCACCTGGCAGCCTGGTATGCCGAGGGCGACGGCAACGGCGAGCGAACCTTCTTCGTGACATCGACCATCAGCGATGCCGACTTCAAGTCGTCGATCCAGGCGCAGGACGGCGCGATCCTGTTCATCCAGCCCAACGACACCGTGGGCTTCTCGGTGAGCACAGTGGCCAGCGCCGTCAACGGCATGGGCGTCAAGCCGAGCGCGACCGGGGTGCCGGTGCAGCTGGAAGCGTTCGGTGCCGATGCCAACGTCGGGCTGGCGCTGTCGCCGAAGGGCACCGGGGCGCTGACCGCGCAGGTGCCCACGGGCGGTGTGGCGGGCGGCAACAGCCGGGGGGCATATGCCGTGGACTGGCAGACCAGCCGCGGCAACGCCGCCCAGGTGGCAAGCGGCGAGGGCGCCGTCATCCTCGGCGGCTCGCGCAACACCGCTTCCGGCGACTACACCGTGGCGGCCGGCTACAATTCGAATGCGTCGGGGGACTATGCCGTCGCCATGGGCAACAGCGTCTCGGCGCTCGGCATCGATTCCGTGGCGCTCGGACGCGATCAGGGAGTGGGCGGCGATAGCGGGGTGGCGATCGGCGCGAACAGCGTGGTCGACGGCGACTTCTCCATGGTGCTCGGCGAATACGCGACCGATCGCGGGCGCGACGGCGCGCTGGTGTGGGCCAACGGTCGCAGGGCCACCAGGGGCGACGCGCAGCTGCTCATCGGCACCGCGCTGCGCGGCACCACGACGGACGGCGCCACGCCCGTGCGGCTGACATCGACTGGCGGCAGCGCGGATCCCGGCAACGTCGTGCCGGTGGCAGAGAACGGCGCCATGCGCTTCGACATCCTGGTGGTGGCCGAGCAGAACGGGCTCTACGCGAAGGAGTGGCTGGTGCAGGGCGTGATCCGCCGCGGCGCGACCGAGCTCGACACCGTGCTGCCGACCCCCGCTGGCATCACCAGCACCTATGGCGACGCGGAATTGGCCGCGGCCAGCGTGGCGGTGACAGCAGACACGACGCTCGGCGCGCTCAACGTCTCGGTCACGGGCGTGGCCGGCCGCACCCTGCGCTGGAACGCGTGGGTGGCTGGCGTCGAAGCCGCCGGCTGACAGCCCCACACCGATCGAGGACGCCATGCGACGCATCCCCCTGAAGACCCCCATGATCCGGCTGCCAGGCCAGCGCGAGGACACGGACGACGTGCCGTTCTCCTACGCCGCCAACCTGATCGGGGTGATCAACGCGGCGGCGGCCGAGCGCGGGCTGCCGCTGTCGGAGATCAACCGGCTGCTGCGGATCCTGGCGCCGATCGAGGCTGCCGACGCCGCCGGCGCCGAGTTCTTCCTGCTGGAGGATGCGGACTGGCAGAACCTGAAGAAGCTGGTCGATGGCTTCCGCGGCTGGCGCGTGGTGCACGCAGTGATCCCGACGCTTGTCAAGGATATTGCGGAAGCAGAGTGCATCGAAGCGCCGGTCGTGGTATCGGCGAATACCTGAGTCACCCAACCCCCAGGAGCGGACCATGCCCCAGAACCCCAACCAGGTGTATCCCGCCGTCAACAATGGCGTGGCCAAGCCCCTGAAGGTCGACGCCAACGGCAACCTGCAGGTGACCATGGAAGCAGCGCCCGCTTCCGAGCACACCCTCACCACTGCCACCGGCACCATCACCGCCGACGCCACTTTCCAGACCGCGCTGGCTGCCAACCCGGCGCGCACGGCCGCCGTCATCGCCAACAACGACACCGCGGCCGACATGCAGGTGTTCTTCGGCGCGGTGGCCAGCGCCAGCGCGGCCAAGGCCATGGTGCTGCCGGCCAAGAGCCAGCTGTCGACGGTGCAGCTGTTCGGGGCGGGTGTGACCTACACCGGCGTCATCGCGATCGCCGGCACGAAGGACGACATCTTCTCGACCGTCGAGGTGACCACCGCCGCCTAGCGCGCGGCCGGCTTCGGCCGGCCCGCCCCGGCTGCCGTTTCCACCCAGGAGGCTTCCGCCCATGGCCAACAACATCGTCACGGTCAACGTCACCCAGACGATTGCGCCGGCCCCGAGCACCCTGCAGCGCACTGGCGCGCTGGTGAGCCAGGGCGGCACCACCACCGACCCCGGCACCACCACGCTGCTGACCACCGCCGCCGACCTGACCGCGATCGCCCGCGCGCCGGCCGCCATCTCGTCCATGTCCTGGTCGGGCGGCACGGTGACCGTGACCACCACCGCGCCGCATGGAATGACCACCAGCGACGTCGTGAACCTGACCATCGCCGGCGTCACGCCCGCGGCCTACAACGGCTACGACCGGATCTGCACCATCACCGGCGCCAGCACCTTCACCTTCCCCCTGGTGTCGGATCCGGGCGCGGTGACGGTGCAGGGCACGTGGGCGCCGATCGGCGTCTCGGTGCTGGCGTCGATGGTCAACACATTCTTCGCCCAGGGCACCCAGGTGAGCGTCTACGTGCTGGAGCTCGGCAACGTGCAGACCGGCGACGCGATCGACGCGCTGGAAACCTTCATCGAAGAAAACGACCCGCAGATCTTCTATGCCTACCTGGTGCCGCGCACCTTTGGGTGGGACGCCAGCTTCCCGGCGTTCCTGGAGCAATTCGAGAACACCGGCGCGAAGACCTACTTCTTCACGACGCTTTTCCAGGGCAACTACACGAATTACTCGGCCAACACGAAGAGCCTGTTCGGGCTGATCGAGGCGCCGGTGATCCCCGACGACGAATTCAGCCTGGCCGCCCCGTTCTATGCCTGGCTGCACAACAACCCCTCGACCACCAACAAGGTCGCGCCGTTCGCGTTCCGCTACCTCTACAGCGTCACGCCCTATCCCCTGCGCGGCAATGGCGCGCTGTTCACCACCCTCAAGGCGGCGAACATGAACTGGATTGGCACGGGCGCGGAGGGGGGCATCACCAACACCGTCCTGATGTGGGGCACCACGAAGGATGGCCGGGATGCGACCTACTGGTATTCGGTCGATTGGGTCCAGATCAACATCGACCTCGACCTGAGCAACGAGATCATCAACGGGTCGAACAACCCCATCAACCCGCTCTACTACAACCAGGACGGCATCAACCGGCTCCAGGCGCGCGCGCAGGCGACGATGAACCGCGGCATCAGCTATGGCCTGGTGCTGGCGCCGGTGACCGTCGATGCGGTGGACTTCCCGACCTACGTGATCGACAACCCGAACGACTACCCCATCGGGAAGTACGCGGGCCTCTCGGTGACCTACACGCCGGCGCGCGGCTTCGTGGAGATCATCTTCAACGTGAACGTCACCGACTTCCCGAGCGCCTGAACCGCCGCGCCAACCAGGAGCACCGCCGATGGCTGCCAACCCGCTGGTCGACCAGGGCACCCTCAACCGCATCCGCGGCTCGGTGGTGATCCCCAACGTGCCCACCCTCAACGTCACCGCGCCATTCCTGGGCAAGGCCGGGATCTCGGTGGCGTTGCAGGGCGACTCCACGCTGATGCTGCCGACGATGACCGGCGCCGTCACCAGCCCGGAGCCGTACATGATCGCCATGGTCACACTGCACCTGCTGAAGACGCAGCAGCTGGCCACGCTCTACAAGCAGCGCATGGAGCTCGACGCGCGGCTGGGCGCGCTGCAGGTAATCCCCGACGCGGTCGGCTTCCCCAACTACGACTTCTTCAACGCGGCCATGACCGGGGTGCGCGAGATGAGCATGGCCGGCGACGACGCCGGCTTCGTCGTCTCGATCCAGGCCTACTACAACGTCAACTCGACCCTCTGGAACCTGGTCTAGCCCGGAGCGCTGCCCGTGCGCCTCGACGACAACCTCTGCATGATCATCCCTGTGCCGCGCGGCAGCCGCGAGATCTACGTGCACGTCGCGCCGCTGTCGCGCGAGGTGTTCGAGGCACATTGGCTGGTGATCGCCAAGACGTTCGCGGTGATCAACGCCGAGGGCCTGTCGATCATCTCGGGCCCGCGCGTGGCCGGCCTGGCGCTGAAGAGCGTGGCGCAGACCATGGGCGTGTGGGAAGGCGCAGAGGGCGTCGAGCGCACGCTGGTGGCCGAGATGGTGCGGCTGTCGAACGTGGTGCAGCCGGGCGACGTCGGCTGGCAGTCGGTGCCGATGGCGGTCGCGTTGGAGAAGGGGACGTTCTCGGCGCGCGAAAAGGCGGAGGTGATCGGCGCTATCGTTTTTTTTACGGTGCTCTCAGCGATGCACAGGATGGAGACGCTGACCGCCATCCTGCAAAGCACGGGCGACCTATGGGGAACGCGGACTACCTCGTCCAATGCTACGGAATTCGCCGCTTCCTTGCCGACGTCGACCGCGACCGGCAATACTGGCGCGACGGCACCGGCCACCTAGGCGCACTGCTCGACTGGCTGGGGGGCGAGGGCTGGCCTGAATTCGCCATGCAGGCGGGCCTCGATCTCTACGCGAACGCCCACCAGTTCCGCCAGCGGTACCTGATCGCCGCGGCCAGCGGCAGGGGATCCTGATGGCCACCAGCATCTTCCAGGTTCAGGTCGACGACGAGGCGTTCAAGAAGTTCCAGCAGGACTTCGAGAAATACACCGTCGCGGTCGACGGGCTGCCGATGGCATGGGGCCGGATCGAGCAGGCGATCAAGGGCGTGGGCGAGCGCATCGACGCGCAGACCGACGCGCTGTCGGCGGTCATCACCGCCACAGACAAGGCGACAGACAGGCAGAAGGCCTACAACCGAACCCTGCGGGACACCGCCGGCGCGTGGGGCAACATCTCGCGCTGGACGCGCATGGCGGTGCAGGACGCGCACCGGCTCCTGGGCATCTACGGGGCCATCAGCAGCCGGCTCAGCAACGCCGCGGTGTCCATGCTGAAATGGGGCACCGTGGGCGCCCTGGGCGCGGGCCTGGCGGGGGCTGGCGGCCTGTGGGGGATATCCAACCTGGCGAGCGCAGCAGGCGCCACACGGCGCGCCAGCCAGGGCATGGGGCTGCGGCCCGGCGAGCTGCGGGCGTTCGAGACGAACTACTCGAAGATGTTCGACGCCAGGTCCGTCCTGGGCAACCTGTCGAGCATCAGGAACGACCCGGACCGCCGGTGGGCGCTGATCTCGATGGGGCTGAACCCCAACGACAGCACCGGCGACCTGGCACGCCAGGCGCCCCTGCGCGCGAAGCAGATCTACGAGGAGGGCGGCCAGTCCCTGGCGTATGCCCGGGCGCGCGGCTTGCTCGAGGTGTTCACCGAGGAGGACTTGCAGCGCCTGCACTCGATGACGGTGCAGGAGATCGAGGCCAGCCGGCAGATGGTCGAGCAGGACCGCCGGCGCATGCAGGTATCGGATGCGCTCTCGCGGCGCTGGCAGGCTCTCGGCACGCAATTCGAGCGGGCCAGCAACGTCATCCAGACCGTGTTCCTCGACGCGCTGTCGCCCCTGGCGCCCGAAATCGAGAAGCTGTCGGATGCCTTCACGGAGGCGGTGAAGACCGCCATGTCGATGGAGGGGATGCGGACTGCGATCACCGGGCTCGCCACAGGGATCCGCGCTGCCGGCGGCTACATCAGCAGCAACGAATTCCTGGAAGACATCAGGAAATTCGGCGCCGCCGTGGAGTCCGTCTGGCGAGCCATTTCGCGGGTGGCTGCGTGGATCAACAGCTTCAGCTGGGGCGGCGCGACGGAAGAGATGGGCGCAGGCCCAGCCGGCGTGCCTTACACGCGCCCCGCGGGCGCGCCCGACATTCCCGACAGCCGGATCGGAGGATTCGACGATCCTGTTGAGCGCGAGAGACGTCGTCGCGCGCGGTATTGGGGTGTCCCTGACGCCGACCGCCTCGGACGACGAATCGGCACTGAGGGCTATGATCCGGTCAGCGCAGCCGAAGTGTATCATCGCCTGCCGGAAGGACTGCTTGACGCCATCTGGCAGCGGGAAAGCGCGCGCGGCCGTCGCATGGGGCCCAGCAGCGCCGGCGCGCGGGGGCACTTCCAGTTCATGCCGGAAACCGGCCGCGAATACGGCTTGCAGGTGGATCCCCGCACCGGCCGAGACGACTTCCTGGATCTCGGTCGATCCAGCGCCGCTGCCGGCGCGTTCATGTCCGACCTGCTCGTGCGCTTCCGCGGCGACCTGGCGAAAGCCGTGGCCGGCTACAACTGGGGGCCGCGCTACGTCGAGCGAGCGGTGCGGGACCACGGCGAAAACTGGCGCAACGATCCTCGGCTGCCGGCGGAGACGCGCGCATACCTGGCGGCTGTGGTCGACCCGCTCATCGAGCGGATGCGGCGCCAGGAGCAGGAGCGCGGAGGCCGCCAGGGGCCCGCCCAGCCGCCCCGCGTCGACCTGCGCATCGAGAACCCCGCCGGGGCACAGGTGGCCGTCACCGGCGCAGCAGCGAGGGCACAATGAGCGGCAGCGCGTTCACCTCCGTCAGCAAGGAGATCTTCCGGCTCGGCTACGAGATCTCGCCGATCATCCTGACCGGCAAGAGCCAGGTGACGCAGCTGATCCCGTTCGGCATGCTGCCGATCATCTCGCTGACCGAGTCCATCAACTTCGCCCGCGGCATCCTGGGCGGGGCAGAGAACCTCGAGCTCAACGACTTCTTCGCGCACTTCGAGCCGCTGCCCGGCGGCAGCCTGATTTCGAACCGGGTGGGGGACTATCCCTTCGCCAACCAGCGCGTGGCAGCGAACGCGATCATCTCGGACCCCCTGCGGATCTCGCTGCGCATGATCTGCCCCGCGCGCGGCCCGGGTGGCTACCTCACCAAGCTGGCCACGATGAGCGCGCTGCGCGCCACCCTGAACCTGCACAGCACGACGGGCGGAACCTACATCGTCGCCACGCCAGCCTTCATCTACACCGACTGTCTGCTGACCGACCTGCGCGACATCACGCAGAGCAGCGGCCGCCAGGTGCAGGCGGAATTCCAGTGGGACTTCACCCGCCCGCTGATCACCGAAGAGGATGCGCTGGAAGCGCTGAACGCGCAGATGGCGGCGATCGCCAGCGGCGTGCCGACCACTGGCGCATCGACCGGCGGCGCGCTGACCATCGGCCAGACCCTGGCGTCTGGCGTGGCGCAGGTGCAGACCGCGGTGCAGAGCCTGGTGGGCGGCGCCATCCAGCAGGGCGGCTTCACGGCGCCCCTGCTCCCGGTCCAGCAGGTGCCCCTGATATGACCACCACATTCATCGACTTCGTCCCGACGCTCACCGGGCCATTCCAGTTCCGCGCCGTGCTCGATGGCGAGTCCTACACGGTCATCATCACCTGGAACCTGTTCGGCCAGCGCTGGTACGCCAACATCTACACGGTCGATTCCGTGCTGCTGCTGTCGATCGCCATGGTCGGCTCGCCGCTGGACCGCGACATCAGCCTGACGGCGAACTACACCACGACCATGCTGGTCTGGCGGCCGGCACGGAACCAGTTCGAGGTGATCGACCCGTGAGGCAGGGCGCGTGCGCTACTACCTGATCAACATCAACCGCCCTGCGCGTGCGGCAGCCGGCGGCCGGCCCGCGGTGCCTGCCGGGGCGCTGCGGTCATTCCGCACGCAAGGCGCCACCGGCGGGGTGCTGCCCAACGCCCTCGAAGTCGACTTCGACATTCCGGTGACCGACTTCGCCACCCCGATGGGCGGCGGCTACGTGCGCATCTATGGCGTCGACCTCGAAACCATCGCGCAGGCCAGCGACTTCAACCTCATGGAGATCGAGGTCTATGGCGGCATGCAGCGCGGGCTGCCGCTGGCCAAGCCGCAGCAAGCGGGGCTGCTCGTCGCGGGCACGATCCAGCAGGCGTTCGGCAACTGGACGGGCACAGACATGACGCTCGAGCTCATCTTCACCGCCGGCAACACGAAGCCGGAAACCCCAGTGAACCTCACGATCGACTGGAAGGCCGGGCAGCTGCTTGCGGACGCCATCCGCGCCACGCTGCGCACCGCATTCCCCGGATACACCGCCACCATCAACATCAGCGACCGGCTGAAGCTGCAGCACGACCAGCCGGGCTTCTACGGCACCCCGCTGCAATTCGCGCGCTACATCCAGGAGGTGAGCCGCGGCATCATCCGCGACGAGGGCTATCCCGGCGTGCGCATCTTCCTGAAGGAGCGCGAATTCATCATCCAGGATGCGACCACCCGCACCACGCCACGGTCGATCGAGTTCAACGACCTGGTCGGCCAGATCACCTGGCTGGCGGCCGATCGGCTGTCGATCACCACGGTGATGCGCGGCGACTTGCAGACCGGAGACTTCATCCGTCTGCCGCCCGACCTGTCGCTGCTGCAAACCCTGACGACGCAGGCGTCGCAATCGCAGGCGCGCGCGCGGGATGCCTTCGCCGGCGTGTTCCAGATCGACAACGCCAGGCACACGGGCCGGTTCCGGGGATCGAGCGGCCTGTCGTGGGTCACCACTTTCCAGGCGACGGTGCAGCGCAATGGCTGATTCCTACATTAAGAAGCCGCTCGGCCAGAGCCTCAACGACCTGTCCACCAAACGGGCAGAGGACGCCATCCAGCTGCTCGGCAAGGCGCTGCCGGCGACGGTGGCTTCGGTCAACAAGGCCGGCACGATCGTCACGGTGAAATTCGAGATGGCAGCCATCCCCTTCACCTTGCCGCAGGTGAAGATGCCGGTGCTGACCACCGAGTATTTCCGCGCGCCGATCCAGGTGGGCTGCCGCGGCTTCGTGATCCCCGGCGATGCCTACCTCGGCGGCGTGTCGGGGCTGGGCGGCGGCACGGCCGACCTCACCACCCAGAGCAACCTGGGCGCGCTGGTGTTTGCTCCGATCGGCAACATGGACTTCCAGAACGTCGACGGGAACGTGGCCACGGTCTACGGGCCCGGCGGCGTCACCCTGCGCACGCAGGACAGCGCCGTGCGGCTGCTGCTCACGCCGAGCGGGGTCACCATCCTGGTCGGCGGCGGGACGGTGGCGGTGACAGCCGGCGGCGTGGCGATCAACGGCTTGACCGTCACAGTCACCGGCGGCGATGTGATAGCAGACGGCATCAGCCTGAAGACGCATCGCCACGGCGGCGTCGAAGTGGGCGGCGGAACATCGGGGCCACCGGTATGAGGACGTATGGACGGCTTCCCCCCGACGCGGACGGCAACCGCCGGTGGGAGATGGTGGAAACCCAGCCGAACGGCGCGAACGACTATGTCTACCTGACCACGCTGTGCCAGTGCCTGCAGCTGATCCTGGGCGAGTCGCCCTTCTATGCCAACCACGGGATCCCGGCCGAGCAGGCGATCATCCAGCAGATCTTCCCCGACTTCTACGTGTTCCAGACCCAGCGCCAATTCGCGTCCTACTTCGCCTCCCTCATCATCACCAAGATGCCTGAGCCGACCCCGACCTATCGGGTCAACGTGGTCACCAACTACGGCACCAGCATCCAGCGGGAGATCCCGATATGACCGAAATCTTCCCCACGGTGATGGGGCCCGAAGGGCTGCTGCCGACGTCGCCGGTGGCCATTCGCCAGGCGCTGCTGAGCCTGGTGGCGTCGACCAACCCCGGATACACCGCGAACCTGCCAGGCTCGCTGATCGAGGACATCAGCAGCACCGACGTCGCGGCGATCGCGCTGGCCGATGCGGCGCGCGTGGAGCTGGTCAACAGCCTCACCCCCTATGCGGCGAACGACTACCTGCTGCGGCAGCTGGGCAACATCTACGGCGTGCCGCTGGGCCGCGACAGCACCACCAGCGTGCAGGTGGTCTTCTCGGGCTCGGTCGGCTTCGTGATCTCGGCCGGCTTCACCGTCTCGGACGGCACATACCAGTACGTGGTGCAGACCGGCGGCGTGGTCGGCACGGACGGCACCTCGGGCAGCATCTTCGCGCTGGCGACCACCCAGGGCAGCTGGGCTGTGCCGCCGGGCACCGTGACGCAGCTGGTGACGTCGGTGCCGGATGCCGTCACCCTCTCCGTCACCAACCCCGAAGCCGGGCTGCCGGGCACCGGCGCGCAGACCGCGGAGCAATACCGCGCGCAGGTTCTGCAGGCAGGCCGGGCGGTCAGCCAGGGCATGCCGAGCGCGCTGCGCACCGCGCTGCAGGCGGTCGAAGGCGTGCAGGCGCGGCTGGTTTCGGTGCGCCAGCAGAGCAGCGGGTGGGAGGTCATCTGCGGCGGCGGCGACCCCTACCAGGTGGCCTATGCCATCTTCATCTCGCTCTTCGACGTCTCGTCGCTGGTCGGCAGCACGATCGCGGTGACGGATATCAGCCAGGACAACCCCGGGGTGGTCACCACCGACCTGAACCATGGCTACACCACGGGCGATGACGTCACCCTCGACGACGTGGTCGGCATGACCGAGGTCAACGGCAACACCTATACCGCCACGGTGATCGACGAGAAGAGCTTCTCGATCGGCGTCGATACGACCGGCTTCGGCGCATATGTCTCGGGGGGCGTGTGCACGCCGAACGACCGGAACCAGGAAGTGAGCATCTACGACTTCCCCGACAGCTACGTCATCCGCTACGTCCAGCCGCCGCAGCAGCTGGTCGATATCTCGGTCACCTGGAACACGACCAGCCCCAACCTGGTGCCGCCGGCCGCGGTCGCACAGCTGGGCTCGCCGGCACTGGTCGACTACGTGATGAACGTGGTGGTGGGCCAGCCGATGAACCTTTACGAGATGCAGACGGCTTTCCAGGCGGCGGTGGCGTCGCTGGTGCCGCCCGAGCAGCTCACGCGCATGGTGTTCGCGGTCTCGATCAATGGGGTGGGCGTCTCGCCAATCGCCGGCACGGGCATCATCGAAGGCGACCCGGAGAGCTATTTCTACACCGACAGCACCAGGATCGACATCACCCAGGGCTGACGCCGCCGCTCCGCAGACTGCAAAACCCTATGCAGTCTGGCCGCTCCCGGTATAAGGGGGCGTAGCGGAACCGCGGGAGACGACGCGCGTGGCCATCATCCTCTTCGCCAACAATGCCACCTCGACGCTGGCCGGCTCAATCAGCAACGTCGCGGTCACCTGTAATCTCGCGCCAGGGACTGGTGCCCTGTTCCCGAACCCCGGCGCCGACGAATACTTCGTGATGACCTTCACGGATGCCGCAACCGGGATCCTGAAGGAGATCGTGCACGTCACCGGCCGCGCCAGCGACACGCTGACGATCGTTCGTGCTCAGGAAGGCACCACCGCGCTGGCGTGGACGGCCGGCGATATCGCAGCGCATCTGAACACCGCGGGCACGATGCAGGGGCTGGTGCAGCCTGATGACAACCCCGGCCGGCTGCTCGAGGTGCAGGTGGTGACCGCGAGCGGAGCGGTGACAGTCCCGGCCGGCGCCAACTCGATGATCGTTGAAGGCGTGGGCGGCGGCGGTGGCGGCGGTGCGGCCGGCGCAACCTCGGCCGGCGAGTTCTCCATGGGCGGCGGCGGCGGCGCGGGTGGATTCGGCAAGGTGCTGGTGACCAGCGGCATCGCGTCGCTGACCGCGACGATCGGGCTTGGCGGCGCCGGCGGCATCGATGGCGTGTCGTCGGGCAATGGCTCGAACGGGCAGGGCACCACCCTGGTGGGCACATTCGGCACCATCACCTTCCCGGGCGGCGGCGGCGGGCCCGGCAGCGCGGCGTTCACGCCCCCCGCCGCGATCGGCGGCGGCGCGCAAGGCGCGCTGGCCTCGCAGAGCGGTGGCACGGCGCTGTTCCTCGCGGCTGGCGACGCTGGCGGCGTCGGCATCGGCCTGGCGCCCACCAACGGCTTCTCCGGTACCGGCGCGAACACCCCCTACGGCACCGGGGGCGGCGAGGCCGGCACCAGCGCCGATGGCGTGGCCGGCACCGGCTACGGCACGGGCGGCAGCGGTGGCCTGAACACCGAGAGCCAGGTGACCGCGCGCGACGGCGGCGACGGCCAGCAGGGCTTCCTGCTGATCAGCTTCTACTCGTAAGGAGCACGTGATGCCTGGGTTCCCGAACAACCAGTCGAACGCCGGGGGCGCGATTCCGGTCTGGATCGCCAACCAGCCCGGCGACACCGGCTTCAACCCGACCGACTACACCGCAAGCCTGCTGGCGGGCGTGCCGCAGTTCAACGTCGTGCCGGCCAACCCGAACCGGCGCTACCTGTTCATCCAAGCGCAGACCTCGGTGATCGTCTACTTCAACTTCCTGGGCGACGACACGGATCCGCTGCCGGGAGAACCGGGGCTCTACACCATCCCCGCGGGCGGCTCGTACGAGAGCGGCACTGTGGTGCCGAGCGGCCCGATCAGCTTCAACGCGCCGTCGGACGTCACCGTCACCATCATCGAGGGCTGAGCCATGCCGATCTTCCCCGGCCCGAGCAGTGGCGGCAGCAGCGTGCTGGACATGATGCTGGACTTGGGCGCGTCGCTAGCGGAATATGGCGAGCCGATCAACGCATCTGAGATGGGGGATGGTCGACCTGGGTTGTCGTGGGACACCGGCAACGGCGACGTCCGTATGCTGCTGGAAAACAGCAACGCAGAGAACTGGTCGGGCATCGCTACGTGGGTCATCCCGGTCTCCCAGGCTGTTATCGACTCGGGTTCTCTGACCGTCCAGATCGCAGCCGAGTGCAACAGCGACACGACGCTGCCTTCCTGCACGCTCGGCGTGACGGCATCGGTGGTGCCCCAGGACTATGGCGCCGAAGATCCGATTTTCATCACCGCGACGCCGCCCAGCGTCAACATGGTTCCCCTCATCGGGCCGATCACAATCCTCAGCTTCACGCTTTCCCTCGCCGGGGTGACTGCCAATTCCACCGTGTATTTGCGGATCGAGATGCAGGTCGAGTCGCCGGGCGTCGGCGAGAGGGCGTTCATCCAGATCTGGAATGTGCGCGTGGCGCAGGCAGGAGCATGACCATGCAGATCAACAACGGCCACCCCGACACCCCCAGCCACGTCTGGACCATCTACGGCTACATGCCGCGCTCGGCGCTGGCGCATAGCCAGGGGCGCAGGGAAGACGCGCGCGCGGTGGAGATCTACGACGAGTACCGGGTCATCACCACGCGCGAGCTGGTGCGCCGCGACTGCCGGATGCAGATCAAGACGCGCCTGGTGCTCAATGCCAGCGCGCGGGCATAGCGACAGGAGAGCCGCATGGCCAACACTCAGGGTGCCGCAATCACCTTCAAGCGCGACCTGCTGAACGGCTTGATGGCCTTCGGCACCACGGTCATCCGCGCCGGCACCACCCCCGATACCTTCAAGGGCTCGCTGTATCTGACCAGCGCGACGATCGGTCCGAGCACGGCGGCATACACGGCCACGGGCGAGGTGACCGGCGCTGGCTACACTGCCGGCGGCGAGACGTTCACCTTTGCCAACCCGCCCTCGATCGACGGCACGTCGGCCATCGTGACGCCGAGCGCCTCGCTGGCATGGACCGGGGTGACGATCGGTCCCTTCGACTGCTGCCTGATGTACAACGACACGGCAGCGGGCAAGAACACGGTCGGCTCGTTCACCTTCGGGACGCAGACGATCGTCGCGGGCAACTTCTCCCTGACGATGCCGGTGGATGCCGCGGGCACTGCGCTGATCGAGGTCACCTAGCGCGGCTGCCGCGGCTGAAGGAGCGCCTCCATGGCCAACTGGTATGTGTCGAGCGTCGGCTATGCGGCCGTGGCGCAGTGGGCGGCGAGCACGGCCTACTCGGTGGGCCAGATCGTGCGCCAGCTCGCCGCGCCGACCGCCGGCAACGAGCGCTGCTTCCGGTGCTCGACTGGCGGCACATCCGGCGGCAGCGAGCCGGCATGGACGCTGACTCTGAACGGCACCACCAACGACGGATCCGTGGTCTGGACCGAATGCACAGGCCAGGAAGCGTACCAGAGCGCGGGCAACTGGACGGCGCCGGCTGCCACGCTGGATCTGATCCTGAGCAATGGCGGCCGCGGCAGCGCCAGCGGCATCGACAACGTGTTCGTGGCGGATGACCACTCGGAAACCTGGACCAGCGCGCGCACCTGGAACTCGCTGAACTACACCGTCTGCGTCACGGTCGCGGGATCCGCACTGCCGCCGACCGCAGCGTCGGTGTCGACCGGTGCCGCGGTGACCACGACGGGCAACACGCAGGTCGCGCTGAGCCGCACCGGCTACTTCTACGGCGTGGACTTCAGCATCGGGACCGGCGCCAGCGCCGCAAGCCTGGTGATCGGCTCGACCGCGGCATCTGGCTCCGTGACCATGGAAAACTGCTCGCTCGCGCTCGGCACCACGGCGGCCGCGTCGCGGATCTCGCTGGGCGTCACCTCGGTCGTGATGCAGTTGACCCTCATCAACACGCCCATCTCCTTCGGCGCAGCGGGCCAGGGCATCTCGATCACCACCGGCGGCTCCGCGTTCACCTGGCTGAACACGCCGAACGCGGTGCAGGGCACGTCGCCCAACAACCTCTTGATCGACAACCAGCCGATGCGTGCGGCGCTGATTGGCGTCGACCTGTCGGGGCTGAACGGCAACATCATGCAGACGTCGGCCGGCGCGAACACCTTCGTTGGCGATGTGCTGGTCAGCGGCTGCAAGCTCGGCGCCAGCACCGTCCTGGCGACCAACCTGCGCACGCGCGCGCGCAGCGAGCGCCTGGCGATGATCGGCAGCGACGACACCGGCAGCAACCTGGTGCTGAATGCGGTCTACGGCGCCATGGCAGCGAATGGCGGCATCACCAGCGACGTGCAGATCTATCGCGCAGGCGGCGCGGAGGCGGGGAGCGGCAATCCCTACTCATGGCTGATCTCGGCCTCGTCGACCGCCAACGGTGCGCCGACCTGGCAGTACCACCCGATCACGCCGCCGATCTTCTTCTGGAACACCACGGTCGGCGGATCCCGCGTGGTCACGGTCTATGGCATCGGCAACAAGACCGCGCTGCCGACCAATGCGATCGTCTTCCTCGAGGTGCAATACATCGGCGCGACCGTGGATCCTGGGTTGTTCGTCAGCAGCGGGGGCCCCGGTCCTCTCATGCCGGCGTCGCCGACCGCCGTCACGCCCGCCGCTCAGGACTGGACGGGCACCGCCTCGGCGCGCGCGGATTCCACCGCATACACTGCCGGGCAGTATTTCCAGGTCGCGTCCAATCCCGGGCGCCTCTTCTTCTGCACCACCAGCGGCACCACCGCGGGCAGCGAGCCGGCGGGCTACGCCACGGCAGTCGACGGCGACACGATTGCGGACGGCACCGCGGCATTCCGCGCCGGCTGGCGCTTCAGCATGGCCCTGACCGTCACGCCCGAGCAGGAAGGGTGGATGGCGGTCTACGTCCACTACCTGGATTCGCAGGGCACGCCGACCGCGGTCTACATCGATCCTATGGCCATCGTGAGCTGAGATGGCCGAGCAATACCCCCTTCTGAACGGGGGCACAGCCGGCGCGCAGTCGGCTGGCACCGCGTCCTATCCCCTCCTCAACGGGGGCAACTGGACGGTGCTGGCGGCATCGCCCCCGCCAGAACTGACTGGCATCAACGTCGGCGTGCAGCTGGGCACGATGACGCCAGTCGTGGACGTGACCGCAGCCCTGACTGGCAACGCGGTCGGGGTGAGCCTGGGCGTGCTGACCCCAGTGGCCAGCGTGACGCTGCAGCTGACCGGAATCCAGGTCGGCGTCGGACTTGGCACGCTGACCCCGAACGTCAACCTCACCGAGGTGCCTCTGACCGGCATTCAGGTCGGCGTGCGCACCGGCTACATGCGCGCGCCACCGATCCTCTACGACCTGGCATGGACGCGGCCGGCATACCGGCCGGGCACGATCCCGAGCTACCTCTACATCCAGTACAACGACGACGACGATCTGCAGGCATTCGTCGAGGCATACAATGCGCTCAGCCTCGAGCTGATGGACTGGTTCCGGGCGATCAACCTGCCGGTCTACACCGGCGACCTGATCGTCGGCGCGCTGCTGGATTGGGTGGCGCTTGGGCTCTACGGCCAGCCGCGGCCGACCCTGCCGAGCGGCGTCAACAAGAACCTGGGGCCCTACAACACCCTCCAATTCAACTCGCTGCCGTTCAATGCCATCGGGACCGTGCAGCCGACCGAATTCTACGCCACCACGGACGACGTCCTGAAGCGGATCCTGACCTGGAATTTCTACAAGGGCGACGGGCGGCAGTTCTCGGTGCGCTGGCTGAAGCGCCGCATCATGCGCTTCCTGGTGGGCGAGAACGGCACCGATCCCGGCATCGATGAAACCTACCAGATCTCCATCGGGTTCGGAACCGACCGCCAGGTCGACATCCGCATCCTCTCGGGGCTGCGCACGGTGACGGGGGGCGCCGTCTTCAACCTGCACGGCTTCAACGAGCAGCCATTCAACGCGATCGAGACGGTCTACGAGGCATACGTGCCGCTCGAATTCGCGCCGATCTTCAAGGCAGCCGTCGATGGCGGCGCGCTGCAGCTGCCGTTCCAGTACACCTGGATCGTCACGATCTAGCCCGCCATGCAAATCGCACGCGGCTGTCTGCATATGGTTGGCCCCAGGGGAGCACGGTGATATGACGTTGCGCATGCCCAAGGTTGTTCTCGACCGAGCGACGGATATCGCCAAGAGCGCGCTCTGGGCGGCGGCCAGTCGCGTCGGCGTGCCGATCCTGCTGGCACTGGTGCTGACGGGCATTCCTGCGCACCTGCTGTGGGCCGGCCGCGTGAACGAGGAGCTGCTGCTGGCCAAGCGCGACATCGTGCTGGTGCGCGAGGACGTGCGCGGCATCAAGGAGGCGGCGAAGGAATACCAGCGCACCGAAACCCAGCTGCAGACCGACCTGGCGACGGTCAAGACGAACGTCACCGCCATCCTTCGCGCGATCGACCGGATCGAGAAGCAGGTGGACCTTGCGCTGCAGCGCCCCCGGTAACGCGCCCAGGGCGGCGCTGGGCGGGGCTGGCGCGCCGCCGCGGCAGTCGCCCCGGTGATCCCGCCCGCCCTGCTGTCGCCCGCCCTGGGCGCCGGCGTGCTGGCGGTGGCGGGCGCGGCGTTCTGGGCGTGGCTGGTGCTGCTGCACGACCCCGCCATCCGCGCCGAATACCAGGCCAAGCTCGACGCGCAGGTTGCGGCCCAGCGCATTGAGGACCAGCGCCTCGCCATGGCGCGCCTGGCCGAGGTCGAAGAAGAGCACCGGCAGCAGCTGGCGGCTGCCGCCACCATCCGCGAGAGGATCATCCGTGTCCCGGTCACGAATGCCTGCGTGGCTTCCCCTGCCATGGCTGCTGCTCTCGACGGCTTGCGGGGATCCCCAGGCGGTCATGGTGCGCCAGGTGGTGCCGGCGCTGCTCCTGGCGTGCCAGGCCGCGCCCCCGCCTCCTCCACCGACCGCTGATGACCAGTCGCTGGCCCTGTGGGTGGTGGACATGGCGGCGGCCGGCGAGGACTGCCGCAACCGCCTGCGCCATGTGAAGGAGCTTTTCGATGGCAAATGATCCTGGACCGAGTCCGCCCGGCACATGGACGCGTCGCCGGCGACGCATCGACGCCACGCTGGTCAGCTGCGCGGCTGGCGTCGTGTGGATGGTCGAGCGCCACGGCGACAACGCCATGGCGGTGCAGGTGGTCATGGCGCTGATCGCGCTGGCCGGCTCGATGCTCGGCGCATACATCGGCGGCGCGGTGGTCGACGACAGGAACGCGAGGAACGCAGCCCATGACCGCAGCTGACATGCTGATCCCGGCTGTCGTGGTGGCGGTCGGGCTGGCGAACGGATTCGGACGGCGCTTCGCCGGCGGCCTGCTCAGCCAGTGGCTCGGCGTCGATATCGGCACCGGGGTGGCGCGCGCGGTGCAGTCGGCGATCGCGGCCGGATCCGTGGCGGCGCTGGCGTGGGGCGCGAGCCTGGCGCCGCAGCTGGCGTGGTGGGTGGTGCCTGCGGCCGCGGTGGCAACCTTCGTCGGCACCACGTGGGGCTTCCCCCGCTACCTGTGGCATCCCCCCTTCATCCGGTTCAAGAAACCAGACGGCCAGAACGAGTCGGTGATGGAGGCGAGGAACGTCATCGACACGATCGGGCTGGCCATCAACGGGGTGATCGCCTGCGGCGCCCTGGCGCTCTGCGCGTGGGCGCTGGGCATGAGTCCCTGGTGGCTGGTGCTGGCCGGCGCCCTGCGCGCGCCCGCGTGGTGGGCCGCAGCGATCGCGTGCCCTGACATCCGGTGGATGGGCTTCTGGAAGCACGTCGACACCCCCTATCCCCGCTGGATCCCGATGCCGACCGCGCTGGCCGAATTCTATTCCGGCATGGCGCTGGGCGCGGGGCTGTCCCTGACCATCGCAGGAGCCTGAACCAATGCTGCTGTCGTTGCGCCGCGAAGCCAGCGCCAATGGATGGACCCTCGGACGGCTGCACGTCGACGGTCGTTTCGACTGCTACACCTGCGAGGACGTGGTGCGCGAGCCGGGCGTGAAGGTGCCGGGCGAGACTGCCATTCCCGCTGGCCGCTACCGGATCATCGTCAGCGTGTCGCCACGCTTCACGCGCATCGCGGGGCGGCCGGTCCGCATGCCGCTGCTGGTCGGCGTGCAGGACTTCGAGGGCATCCGCATCCACCCTGGCAATACGCACAAGCACACCGAGGGCTGCATCCTGCCGGGGCTCGGCCACAACGCGCAGGGCGTCACGGACAGCCAGCCGGCATACGACCGGCTGCTGGAGCAGATCGACGCGGCGCTGGCTGCCGGCGAAGAGGTCTGGATCGAGATCAGCAACGCGGTCCGTCGCAGCGAGCCGGCACCGGAACCGGAACCCGCGCCCGTGGCGCGCCCCAGGGCGCCTGTGGCGCCGCCGGGCGACCCTGTCGGGGGCTGATAGCCCCGCGCCTGCCAGGCCGCCACACGGGCGCCTGGCGGGCGCTGTCAGGCATTTTCCGCCAGGACGCGCGGCAGCGCAGCGCGGAGATCCTTCACCGTCTCGAAAGTGGCGTATGCGACGGTGTCGCCGGGCAGGTAGAACCGCACCTGCGTGCCGGCGGTATCGCGGCGCGCCACCTGTCGGCACCAGCCCACCAGCTTGCCGTCGATCTTCACCGGCCGGAGGCCCGCCAGGTCACCCCTGTGCGCGACGTGGATGGTCATGGCGCGCTCCTTTCAGCGGCGACGTAAACCCCGGTGCGGACGAATGCCGCGGCTTTGGTGAGGAACGCTGTGTCGCTGGCCTCGGTTGTAAACGCCTTCACCATGTTGAACCGGACGGCGACGGTCTCTCGCTCCCACGACCTGATCGCCGGCTCGGCCAACGAGAGCACGTCGGCGAGGGCGTGGCGGATCGCTTCGTGAAGGTTGCCAGGGCCGCCCAGCCGCCCGGCGTGTTCCTCCAGCTTTGCGCGAAACGCGATCACCCATTCCTCTGGCACATCACGCGGGTTCATGTCGGCGTTCCTTCTGCGGACGGTGTGGCAACCACCCGGTCGAACCACCAACCGCGGCGGGCCAGCTCGGACGGCGTGTGCGATCGGTCCTGGATGTAGGTCGAGATCCAGCGCCGGCCGCTCCAGCGGTAGGGGATATCGACGGCGCCGTTGGTGAGGTAGGCGATCGCGCCCGCCGGCGTGTCGGCGGGCGGGCGGCACTTCTCGGTGGGCTGCGCCTGGGGCTGCGCGTATGCCTGGGGGCTCATGTCGGATCTCCCGGCAGTGGCTTTGGCGTCTTCGCCTTGCGCGCCCATTCGGTGCTGGTGAGCCGGCCGGCGGTGCCGTCGTCGAGCCAGCGCACGAAGACCACGGTGTAGGAGGTGCGGCCCTGCTGCCGGCGCGAGATGGCCTCCCAGGAGACCGGGTAGCACCGGCGGCCGTCGATCTCGGCGACCTGCGGCGGTGGCCGCGCGCCGGTGTCGACGCAGAGGGCGCGGTACTCCGGGCAGACCGGAGTCGCCGGCACCGTGCGCATGATCAGCCTGGGTAGGGAGGGGGCGTCGGCCATCGGTCAGCCCTCCGCCTTCTTCGTCTCGGCCAGTTCCCGCTTGGCGCACGCAGAGCCGAAGGCGAATCCGCCCTGGTTGCAGCCGGTGGCGTCGGCCTCGGCGTCGGTGGCATAGAACCGGCCATCGGCGCAGGAGAGCACCAGCCACCGGGTCTTGGCCTCGTCCAGGCGTTCGCCGCACCGGTGGCAGTAGATGCCGTCCGTGCGGCCCCGGTTGGCGATTGCGCGTTTCGTCGCCATGGCTCAGCCCTCCCTGCTGTTCGGGAAGCACTGCGCCTCCATGGCGCGGCGATCGGCGTCGTCGCGCAGGGCGTCGTCGATCCCCTCGAGGTCCAGCTTCCAGACCGGCTTGAAGTGGATCGGGTCGCTGTTCACCGGGTAGCGGCGGTCGTTGCCCTGCGGCACTCGCACCTCGTAGGGGCGACCGTCGATCTCGACCACCTGCCCAGGCGCCAGGGTGACCGCGGCGGCAGCGGCTGCGCGACGGGCATCCAGGAGGCGCTTGGCGGTGGCGCGGTCACTGACCAGGGCGCCGCCGCTGTAGATGGTGCCGGCCAGGACATGGCCATTGGCGCGTGCCATCGTCTCGTAGTCCTCGGGGTTCATGCCGTGCACCGTGGCGTAGCCGCGCACGGTGAAGACCTCGGCGAAGGCGTCATCGGCCCAGGCGGCGAGGCGTACCGGCTGGCGATAGGTCAGGATGATCATCGGGGCTGCTCTCCTGCTCGGCACAATTGCCGTGGCAGGGGTTTTATAGCTTCGCTGCCAGCAGCAATCCAGTCGAAAACGACGCAGTCAGGCGACTATCGATCCTTCCCATGTCAGGTCGATTTTGCCGTCTGGATGCACGCTGGCGATATGAGCGCCGTCGCTGGCGCGGAACACGCGCGTTGTGAACCCTTGGCGACGCGCCGTGGCCTGCGCGTGCGCCAAGGCTTGCTCGACGGAGCGCGGTCGGCTGGCGTGCTTGCCTTCGCCCACCGTGTAGTCGCCGCGCATCACCCGCGGCACTTAAGCCGCCCCGCCCACGCCGGGGATCCCCGGCAGCTGCTCCCACTCCCTGTATGCACCGCGCTGGTCCAGCTGCCAGATCGAGCCGTCGTCGCACACCGCGACCAGCATCGGCGCGCCGTCGCGCTGGCCGATCGGGAACAGCCGCGCGATGGTGCGGGTGGATCCCGCCATGCTGGCGGGGGGAATGTCAGGCATGGGGCGTTTCTTTCGTGTGGTGGCGTGTGGGAGTCCCATCAAGATCGGAGGCCGGCAAAGATGATGGGGCGATGGCTGCGTCACAGCGCAGCGTCGAGTTGGCGAGCTCGAGCCAGACCGCGGCGTGGCACTCGTCGTCGAAGCCCGGCCCGGGCAGCGGGCACCAGCACGCCAGGTTCTTGCCGCGCAGTTCCTGGGCAGCCTCCCGCATGGCCGGTGTGGTGAGCGCGACGGAGCGGAACAGCTGCCACGCGTGCCGGCGATTCATCACCATGGCGGTGTAGACGCCGCCCGGCTTGCCGGGCACGAAGGGGTTGCCCCATTTCGTGGTGCGGTCGACCTTCACGGTGTTGGGCGGCATCCGCCAGCCAGGGGTGCGCCGCAGCTGCACGCGCTGCGGCACCATTTTGCCGGCGTCAGCAATATGGTCAGCCATCGTCCTGGTCCCTGTGCAGCCTGGCGGGGTTCTGGCGGCCGTGCTCCATGGCCGACAGGTCGGCCACCGAGACGTTGAGCCGAGCAGCCGCGGCGAAGATGGACTCGCCGCGCTCCTTGCGCTGCTGCATGTGGACGCGCCCCTCCTCCATCCAGTTGAACTGGTGCTGCGGGATCTTGCCCAAGCCGTTGCAGGTGAAGCAGACAATGTCCCGCCGGAATTCGCCATAGCGTCGGCCCTGCCGAAAGCCGTCGACGAAACCGGCCAGGGTGCCTGTGCCGTCGCACTGCGGACATGTGGCGTCAGTCATCGAACGTCCTCCCGCAGCGATCGCAAACCCAGGAATGGTAGCCAGGACGGCATGGCTCAGGACATAGCCAGCGGGCCAGCCAGCGGCGCCACCAGGGCAGCGCCAGGCACAGACCGCGCTTACTCATGGCGACGCCCTACGGTCTTGGCGACCATGAAAGCGATGATCGCGGAATGCAGAGACGCTTTGTCGACCGGATAGCCGCTGGCATGCGCCTCGTACGCGGCAACCGCATCAAGCATGGCGTCGGCATGCGTGCAGAGAGGAGCGCTGGTCATCACCATCCGCGCCTCGTGCTCCAACCGCCCGCGCTCGGCTTCGTCGAACACATGCGCCACGGCTTGGGCGAGAAGATCCGCCAATTTGCGACGCTGCAGCACGCCGCGGTCGTTCGCTTCCAGAAGGTCGACCACGCGCGCCTGGTGCGCGGCCTCCGCGGTGACGCGGTCGATCGGCCAGAGCGGGCGCCAGGCCACCCAGCCCGCCGGCAGCCCGGAGAAGCCATAGACCCGCCCACCGTAGCCCAGGTTGGCCCGGAACCACCCCCTGAAGGGCGGCTGTTCCTCGCCGGACATGTCCTGGGCGAAGTGCGCGACGATGATGGTGGGCTCTCTGCTGCGATCCGGCGGATAGCCCAGCTGCACCCATTCCGTAGTCTCGGGCGCGGTGGCGGCTGGCTGCCAGCCCAGCGCGGCTGGAAGCAAAGGGTGGGGATCGGTCATGGCTGCTGGTCCTGTTGCTGTGCTGCGGCCAGGAGACGCGCGCGGCGACGCGCGCGCTTGGCCCGGTTCTTGGCGTTGCGGTTGGGATAGGGCGGGTTCTGCACCTGCGGTGGGTTGCGGCTGCCAGCCCTCGGCGGCGGCCGGTAGCCGGGCGCATAGTGGCGGATCGGGCCGGTGGGGTTGTCGGGCATCAGAACGGCCGATCGTCGTCCAGATCGCCGCCCTCGACGCTGAGGGCAGGGCGCGGCAGCGGCACGTACCGGTACCGTGCCACCCACTCGCGCGCGGCCTGCTCGGTCACGGGCAAGATCGAGAACACGCTGGCGCCGCCATAGAAGTGCGTGGTGAACACATCGGGATCGGCCGTGGGCTCGTCGATGCGCAGCATCTTCGTGCCGAACCGCTCCACCTCGCTGATGCGACCGACGTGTTGGCGGTGGCCGAAGATCTCGACCTTGGCCCATTCCTCGGGCTGCTGCGTGGTGTCGTTCATGGGGATCTCCTTCCCGGGTCAGAACAGGGTCACGCGCGGATCCATCCCGCGCGCCAGGGCATCGCGAGGCGGGCAGAGCGCGCGCCCCTCGGCCGCCGCGATCTCCTGCAGCGGCACACCTCGGCGTGCGGGCAGTCGTAGGTCTTGGCTTCGCCGAATCCGGCGCGGCGCGGGCGGTTCGGGCCAAGGATCATCGCGCGGCCACCAGCCGCCGCGGCTTCCTCCACCTGGCCCTGCACGCCGCCGGTCGAGCAGCCACCGCTCCACCACGGGCATCCCCCGGCATCGAGATCGTCGTGGCCAGGGCAGGCGCCGGCATATTCGCCGGTCCACGGCGAGCCGTTGGGCGCCACCAGCGGGCACATTGTGGCCGGGCACTGCATGCCAGGAGCAAAGACCCAGGGGCGCTCGGTCATGGCGTGTGCGCCTCTTCGCGGCGTGCGTCGCGGCGCGCCAGGGTCATCAGCCTCCCGGCGACCACGTTCGGCGCGCGGCGCGGCACCAGGGCGCGGCCGATCGCGCTGTTGCCCAGCCCTTCGCGCGCCAGGCGCAGCAGCTCCGCATCCTCCTGCGCGCTGAACCGGCGCACCTCGTGATCGCCGCGTCGCACCACCGAGCCGGCCGCGTTCTTGCCCCGCAACTCCATCACCTTGCCGGCGGTGCGCGGGCTCTCGACCCCTTCCTTCAGGAACAGCCAGGAGAGCGCGCCCTTCGACACGGCGCCTAGGCGGTTGGCGATCCACTGCACCGACCGCCCCGCCTCGCGCCATGCGATCGCCTGGGCCACCTGCTCGTCGGTGATCTTGCGGCGGCTCACAGCCCGAGCTCCTTCACGGCCTGGTCGAAGGCCGCGTTGATCTCGGACATGCGGGCTTCGCTTCCGCCCCGGTCGGGATGGTTGGCCAGGGCAAGCTGGCGTCGCACTTCCTCCAGGTGGCGTCGCGTGGGCACCCACCCCTGCGGCAATCCGAGCACCTCCCGCCAGTGCCGCTGGCCGGCCGTCGCCGCTGGCAGGGCGGTGAACCCGCGGAAGCTGGCTTTGATCATGTGCTTGGAGCCGTGCCGCTCCATGGCGCGCATCGCCTCGATCGTCAGCGCGATCGCCTGCACGTTGTGCTCGGGCAGAAGCCACCGGTCGTTGGGTATAGCGAAGGCATCGCCGTCCCAGGTGAAGTACGCCACGACGCCAGGATCCTTGGGGTTGTCGACCCCCAGGCTGACGTTGCTGCTCAGCACCAGCGTGCCCACCGCCTTGTCGCCGCACAGCAGCCGCAGCTGAGTGCGCAGGTTCTTCAGCGCACCGGCCATGCTGGTGCGGTATGCGCCTTTGCTGCGGACCTGGGTGCGTGGCCAGCCGGGCGGCCACGCCAGGGGATATGCCTGCGCGCTCATTGGCCCGGCATCCCGTTGTGCTCCACGCCGTCGAGCAGGCGGCCAGCGCGGGCCTTGCCGATGGCTCGGCTCCATGAACCATCGGCCCACAGGAACCGCTTCGGATCGGCTTCCGCTGCCCTGCCGTGCCAATGTCCTTCCGGCGGTGAAGTCGGCGCCCACTCCCCCCATTGCTTCATGAAGAACGGCACCCCAGCCGCCGCGCACTGGTCGCGCAGGCTCCTGGCCCAATCGGGGTGCATCGGCCGCGCGTTGGGGCCGCTCTCGCCGCCGGCGATGACCCAGCCGATGCGAGGGCCTGGCATGTAACCAAGCGGGTCGATGCCGTCGCTGATGTCATCCACGCCCCGATCCCAGCCCGGAGGCCAAGGAACGCAGTCCAGGTCCACCGGCCCCAGCAGCGGCTCGCACGACAGGAAGTGCACCTTCGCCGGCACCGACAGCAGGTGCGGGATGCGGCGGTCGGCTTCCGCTTGGTTCTCCACCGTCGTGCCCAGCCACACGTTCCACGGCGGCCCCATGTGACTGCCAGCACACCACCAATCAGGCAGCATCTTGAGGATGTTCTGCGGACGTTTGGTCAGCAGCAGCCAATCCAGATGCGTCGTCGCTGCGATCAGGTCGAATAGGTCGGCGCGCCATTCGGGCGGCACCTGGTTGTCGAACACGTCGGCGAGACTGGCGCAGAACACGCGGTAGCGCCGTCCCTCGCGCTCGGCCCGCGCATTCCATTTGTGCGGCCCCTGCCAATAGGCTTCGCTGGTGCGGCGGCGATCGCCGGTCCAGAGGTGTGCCTGCCCTGTACGCTTGGCCCAGCCCTCGGCGTAGCAGTGATCGCAAGCGGGACTTATCTTGGTGCAGCCCACCCACGGGTTGAAGGTGTGGTCGGTCCACTCGATGGTGCTGTGCTCAGCCATGGGAGGCTCCCGGGTTCCAGTTCCACCAGCCCTGCGACCCGCGGGCAGGCACCGGCGGCTCGAGGCGCTGCACGTCCGACAGCGGCCAGCCCCAATTGCTGTGCTGATTGCGGTCGGAGTCGTTGACGAAATCCACGCCCAGGGCCGCGGCCAGGTCGGCGTTGACCTTCGGCTTGCCCATCAGCGCAGTGCAGACCACAGACGACAGAGGCAGCACCGTTGGAGATTGCAATGCGCGCTCTAGGATCGGGATCGCGATCGCAGGCTGCATGGCCATCCAGGACGCTTCGCCGTGCTGCAGCGCCAGGAGCATGCCTTTCAATTCATCCTTGCGCGTCGGTCGCGCTCCAGCGTGGATCCCGATGCGCGTGTTCCACAAGCGAGCCGGTGGACACCACGATCGAAATTCAAACCGCTTGGCACCCTCCGCAATCAGGGTGGCCCACGGCTGCCAGATTGTGATGGTGGGGATAGTCGATGGTCCGCTCATGCTGCGAATCCCTTGGTGATGGTGGAGTTAGCGATCCGGCTGCGCGCTGGCGCTTCTTCTTCTCGCGTCGTCGTGCAGCCTGCTTTGCTCGCCTGGTGCGTCGTCCGGTCCATGCGCACCAGATCTCCGCGATCACGCCGAGCGGTCGCCGCCCGATGACTGCGCGCACGCAGGCCAGAGCAGCCGGGCAGTCGCCCGTCACCGCGCGCCCGGCGTTGCACAGCTTGCAGCACAGCCGCAGGTTCTCGACGGCGTGGCTGCCGCCCCAAGACCGCGGCACGATGTGGTCGAGCGTGGCCTCGCGCGATGAGTCGCGGGTGGCATCCTTGCTGGGCCACCACATGCCGATGCCGCAGTACGGACACGGCTGGTCGCGCCAGAGCTTCGTGCGCGCCAGCCGCTTCTGTGCCGCATCCATCAGCCCACCCCCTGGCGCACAGCGAAGGGGACAAGCCCCTTGGCGCGTCGGTGCTTGTTGACCGCGGCCACCAGTCCCGACAGCCCGGTGGCGGGAGGCACCACCACCCGATGCTGGCCCGCGTAGGATTCGACCTCGCGCACCGGCACGATCTCGCGTTCGAGCGTCTTGCGAGACAAGCGCGACAGGTTGAAGTGCTCGCTGCAGTAGGGGCGTCCAGGCTCGGTCGGCGCGTCGCAGTAGCGGAATCCGCGGCTGCCAGGCTCTCCGATCGGCCAGCAACATTCCTCGATGCGGCCGCGCCAGCGCAGCGGGGGCGCCACGGGGTTGTCGGGCGCGGGTGGGGGGGGGTGATGCACGGGTGGCGGCAGTGGGGCTGGCGACGGCGGCGCGGGCGGCAGCGGTGGCAGTGGCGGCAGAGTGGACTTCCCCGCTCGCTTCGGCGGCTGCGGCTGCGGCTTCGGTTCCGCGCCGGGCTCGCCGCGCTTGATCGGGGACGGACGCGCAGGCAAGTCGAGTCGATGCGCCTTGCCGACAATGGCGTTTTTGGACCATCCCGTTCGTTTTTCGATCTCCCGAATCGACAGTCCTTCGACCCACAGCTTCCGCAGCGTGGCGATGGTTTCGCCGTTCCATTCAGGCATTGCCGCGCTCCTGCACGTCGAACGCCACCGGCCGCCAATCGGGCAGCCGACCCACCAGCCACTCGCGCAGCGCGCTGACGGCCTTCGGCACCTTCTCGCCGGGCTTCAACTCCACCAGTGCTGCCGCGTCGCGGAGCAGCGCGCCGGTGCATTGCGCCAGGAAGTCGGGGGTGTCGCAGCGCGGCAGAAATCGCGCAGCATCCAGGCTATGCGCGATCTCGTCGGCGATCGGACCGCTGGACGCGATTTTCGGCGCGGGGAAGATCAGCATCGTGGCGATGGCGTCAGTGGCGATGCGCACCAGCCGCAGGGGATCCGGCTCGCCGCCATCTGGCGTGGCGTCGGCGATGGCTTCGACAGCCGCGAACTTGTCAGCGCCGCCCGGCACGACGTTGGTGGCGGCGAGGCATTCCAGCAGCGCGCGCAGCAGGATCGGGATCGTCTCGACCGGTGGGTAGTCGTGAAGGTTAGCCAGGGCCTCGCGCAGCGCGGTGGCCTTCATGCTGGCGGCCATCTGCAGCCCGGCATCGGTGATCAGCCGCGTCGGAGCGATCGCTTCCGGCACGTCGCTGCGCGCGCCCGTGACGGCCTCCTGCGTGCGCTGTTCGGGCACGCGGTAGATCCACGCGCCAGGCTCGCCGGTGGGCTTGAGTGCCACCACGAACCGCTGGTCGGGCTGCAGCGGGGGCACTTCCTTCGGCACCTTGTCCATCCGGCCAATCGACAGCCAGTCGCGGGGCACCGCGGGCGCCCAGGAGCCGGGGTGGTAGTCGTGCACGGCGGCGTGCTCATGCCCCTCGACCAGGGCTGCCAGCGCCGCGCGCTGCGCCGCCATGAACCCCTCGACGTTTGCCGTGGTCCATTCGTCGTTGCTGCCCGGCTCCGCGAAGAAGTCGCGCTCGAAGTCGACGCCTGCCGTCTTGACGTCGAACACCGCCCATGCGCGCGGCAGCCGAGTCACCCGGCATCCCGCGGCCAGCGTCTGCCAGTGCAGCGTGCGGCTTTTCCCCTTCCCCTGCCACGCGGCTTTCATCGCCTCGAGCTGGCGGTCGTGGTCGGCGCGCGCGATGTCGCGCAGGATCCACATGCCGGGGATTTCCTCCTCGTCCTGCATGGCCTCCAGCAGCTTCGGATGGATGGCCGCCAGCAGGCGCATCTGCTGCGCCTCGCGCGCGTCGAGCCCGAGCGTGGCGGCGGCAGCCTTGAAGGACGCGCCCCCCGCCATCAGCGTGTCGACGCTGCGCCAGGTGTCGAGAGGGTGCATCCCCGCGCGCAGCGTGTTCTCCATCAGGGACAGCCGGTCGAGGTCGGCTGCCGGCGCTTCCACCCGTATGGCAGGCACCAGGAGGTCGGGGCGCACTGCCTGCGCGGCGCTGACGCGTTGCCAGCCGGCCAGCACGCCCCAGGTGCCGTCGTCCATCGGCGCCAGCGTGATCGGCATCAGCACGCCGACCTCGCGCACCGATGCGCGCAGGGCGGCCGTCTCGCCATCGTCGGGGGGGACGCGGCGCGCGTTGCGGGGATGCCGCACCAACCCTTTGACCGGGACCATTTCGACCGGCAGCGGCGCGGGCGCGTCGCCAATCGGCGCAGCCAATGCCGCCGCCGTGACTCGCTTCGCCATGTCAGCCTCCTGCCTTCGGGGTCAGCGCCGTGCGTCGCGCGGCGGCGTAGGCCAGCACGCGCGCATGCTCGTCGGGGTCTGCCTCCTTGATCTGACGCAGCTTCACCCCAGTGGCCGCGTTGTTCGCCAGCGCATTCAGGTCGTGCATGGTCTTGCACGCGTCCATGTCGTCGATCAGGGACTGCGCATGCCGTCCCCACGACGCCGGCGGCAGCTGCTCACCGGTGAGCAGCGCGACTCCTTCCGGTTCATCCGCAGTCGGAGCGGTGGTCGGTCCCTGCGCCACGGGCTCGGCAGGGGACGCCGGCTTATCGGCACCCAGCGCCGTCGCGCGGTCGGCGACGATCTTCTCGGCTGCGCGGCGCGTCACCTGGGACAGCCCGGTGATGATGGGCCTCTGCAGCGCCGACCATTCCTCCCAGGACTCCGCGGTCTGCGCGGCAGCGGCAGCCCGCAGCGCATCCAGGTAGCCCTTCAAATCGGGTCGGCCATTGGTGGTAGCCACCACCACCGCAGTCATCACGTTGCCCGGCTGCGTCGTGGTCGCGGCGGGATCCTGCGGATCCTGCTTGGCATGCAGGGCGGTCAGGATCTCCTGCGCGCGCTGCGATGCGCCGAATGCCTCGGACAGCGCATCGGCGTTGTGCTCGCCCAGGGCTTGGCGGTGGTCGGCAGCCGTCCCATGCCAGAGCGTCGTGTATGCCACAGCGAACGCGACCGGGTCCGTGAAGAACCCGCCATCGCCGGCTGCCTCGTGGATCTCGCCCGCCGCATCCGCCAGGTGCGCGGAGAACGCCGGCTCCGCGGGCGTGGGCGCGGGCGTGGGCGGGGCGGGGCGCGTGGGAGCGGGGGAAGCCGGGGGCGGCTTGGTCTCGCGCTGTGCGGGCTCCTGGCGCGCGGGACGAGGGGCTGCGGGCTGCTCGCCGGGGAGCGGCGCCACTGGCCCGCCGTCGTCCTCCTCGTCGCGCTGGCGCTCGCCGTGCGCGGCACCCGGCTCTGCGCGCGCCTCGTGCAGCGGGGGCAGGTCTTCGTCCAGCGGGTTGACGTTGCCCTCGATCACCGGACCGAAGTCGATCAGGTGCTTGTCCTGCGCATCCTCGATGCGCGTCACCGCCGCCATCTCGACGGTCTTCGGCAGCCACTTGAAGCCGTGCCGCACCGCCGTCTTCTGGCCCATGGCGATGAAGTGTTTCACCCATGGCGCCTCGGTGTAGCTGGCCGGGATGCGCCAGCCTTCCTTCTCCGCGCGCTCCTTGGCTGCCAGCGCAGCCTGGTATCCCTGGCTGCCGTTCCTGATCTGGATGACCTTGCTGGTCGGGAGCACCTCGAACGCCTGGCCGCCCTGCAACTTCGAGTACATGTAGAAGTAGCGCGGAACGTCGCCCTCGGCGTGCAGCCCCTTCGGTCGGTGCTGAAGGTGCTCGTTGGAGCCGTACTCGAAGCTGAAGTCGTCGCCCTCGTAGACCGCGTGCGCCGCGATGCTCTGGACACGTGGGTTGCGAAAGGCGAGGTCCAGATATCCCTGGTAGCCGATGATCAATTGCAGGTCGTAGCCGTCATCGACCATCTGCCGGCTGGCTTTGTCGTAGCGTCGCCGCTTGAACGGGATCATGTAGGCCTGCCCAAGCGGGGTGTTCGGCTCGAGGCCCAGGAAGGTGCAGGTCATGAACGTGCCGAGCACGCTCATCAGGTTGCACTCGTTGAAGGCCGGGTTGTTGCGGGCTGCCTGACGAAACGTCGCCATCAGGCGCTGGCTGGTCATGTGCGCCGGGGCCGCGTCGGCGACCGCGCGCTGGAACTGCGCGGTCTGCAACGCGTCGGCAATGGTCTTGCAGTCGGCCAGCCGCATGCTTGTGGCGCGGCTCGGCGGCTGCGGGGGTGTGGGGGAAGCGTCGGTCACGTCGTGGGTGCTCCTTGTGCGCCGATGGCGCGGTTCAGCGGATGGACGCTTTGATCTCGCGGTAGAACTCGACGCCGGGGATCGGCTGCTCGCCCGCGTCGATGCGCGGGTCGGTCTTGGCGGTGGCCAGCAAAACCGGCTCGTTCACCGCCAGGTACTGCGCAGGCACCTTGGTGATATCGGTCACCCGCACCTTCCAAGGGCCTTTGCGCGTCCCGACCGTGGTGCCGTAGTCCGACCGCACCTGGACCGGGGGCGGCGGGGCTGCCTCGACCGCGGCAGCCTGCGCCTCGGCATCCACGGCGGCATCCATCAGACGGCTGCTCTGCTGCCGCTCGGCTTCCTCGGCCAGGCGCTGCGCCTCCGCGCGCTGGCGCGCGGCAGCCTCGGCAGCCGCCGCCGCCTCCCGCCGCTGCTTCTCGCGCACGTAGGCATCCGCCTTCTTGCCGACCGCCGTCTTGGCCGCATCGATCGGGTCGGAGAGGTCGCGCTTGAAGAAGCCGTCGATGGTGCGCTGGGCGTCGAGGACCGGCTTCTTGATCGCCACGCGACGCGCGTCGATCGCCTGCAGGTGAGCGGACAGCTGGCGCGAGAAATCGCCCGCCCGGGCCAGAGTGTCGTCCGTGGTGATGCCGTCCTTCGTGGCCTCCTGAAACCGGCCGAAGGCGGCGACCAGCTCCTCGGTGCGCGCGAACAGCGCAGCGGTGTCGGCCTGAAGATCGGCCAGCAACTGGTCCGCATTCAGGACGAGGCTTAGGTCCAGCGGACCCTGGTTGTGGCCGGGGCCGGGGGCCGTGGCGACGGTGGTGGCGTCAGCCATTGGTGGTGTCTCCTTCGGAAGTGGGGGATGGCGGGGGAAGAGCATCCGGCTCCAACGCCGGCTGCTGCGGCAGCCAGTCGAACGGGATCGCCGCGGCTTCGCGGATCCTGCGCGCCAGGATGGCCAGGTCAGCCTCGTGCTGCGCGCGCAACACCTGCACGATCACGCGCATGGTGTAGTGCTTGCCAGCGACGTGCACAGTGACCTGGATCGAGGGGATCGGATGCGCGTTCAGCGCGGCAAGCTGTGCGACCACCTCGCGGTAGGTCGCGATCGACCTGGCCAATTCGCCGTTGCGGTTGGCGATGTGGTCCAGCAAGTCCTCGGTGAGTTCCGTCATGGTGGTCCTTTCGTGGGTCAGAACGCAGGCGGCAGCGCGCCCAGGCGGATCGGCCGCTCGGGGTTGGCTTCGGGGTTGTCGGGGGAGTGCACGCGCGCCCAGGCGGCGCGCTCGACCAGGAAGGCATGCTCGCTGGCGTCGATGCGGATGCCGTAGTGCCAGATGCGGAACACGCCCTCGGCGAGAGCCGGATCAGGGTGCCCGTCGGCCGCTTTGCCGTTGATGGTCGCGATCCAGCGGCCGGCGTCGTCGCGGTGGATCTCGGCCGCCACGAAAGGCCCCCCGCGCACCAGCCGCAGCTTGAACAAGCCTGGCTCGGGCTGGTCGACGCGGCGCGGCGCTTGCCGGCGGTCGTGCGCCATCAGAGCGCGAGCCCGCGCCATGCCGCGATCGCAATCGCGCCGAGCACGACGCCGGCCAGAAGCTGAAGGAGGGTGCGCCGGATGCGCGTGCCCGTGCTGGGCCGCGCCGGCTCGATGTAGCGAATGTGGCGCATCGGTTTCGTCCAGGGGTTGATATGCCGACGATAGAGCACCTATAAAACCCTGCGCAAGTGGAAACTGAAAAACCCAAAGGGCATGCACGGTGGCGCAGGACCGCACGACAAGACCGACTGAAGCACCGAGCGCCGCAAAGAAAAAGGGCGGCAGGCCGAAGCGAGCGCGTGCGGATGCGGGGCTGGCGGCGGCCATCGAGGCTGCCGGCGGCATCGGAATCCTGGCCGCCATCGTCGGCGTCACCACTGGTGCGGTGTCAGTCTGGAAGCGCGTGCCGAAGAAGGCAGTCGACGCCATCTCGAAGCGGCTGAAGATCCCGCCGCACACGCTGCGACCGGACCTGTATGGTCCAGACCAGAAACCCCTCTCGAAGTCGTAGAGCACCGGCGGCTGCGTGCCGCCATCATCAGGAGAGCCAGATGGCCAAGCGCCTCGATCACAACGAAACCGGTGGGCTTTCGCCCGACGCGTTCCTCGAACACTACCGTCGCATCCGGCAGGCGCGCGCGCCGATGGAGTCGGCAGTCGGCCACTACCGCAAGGCCATCCAGCGCGCGAAGGACGCGGGCGTGGATACGGTGGCGCTGGCCATCATGGAGAAGCTGGTCAAGGTCGGCGAAGAGCAGGCGCAGCTGCACATCCGCAACCTCTTCCGGTATTCCAACTACACAGGGGCGGAGATCGGCCAGAAGCAGCCCGACCTGTTCGGCGATGCGGACCAGGAGCCGACTGCGGAAGCCGTGACGCTGTTCTCCGAGCAGATTGCCGAAGAGCAGGGCTACAAGGCTGGTCGTGCGCGCGATCGCGCTGACACGAACCCGCACGAGCCGGCCAGCGCGGCGCACGCTGCCTGGGCGCGTGGCTGGCATCGCGGTCAGGGCGAGGAGGTCATGACCACCTTCAGCCGCAAGGATGCGCCGCGCACCACCACGCGTCGGGCACGCAACCCGGCGGCTGAGACGCGCGAGGGCGCAGGGGACTCTGGTGCCGCGCAGGATGCCAGCACGGCGACGACGGGAGACGCTGCAGAACCCGAGATGGACACCAGCAACGTGGTGCCGATGGGCGCGCGCCGCGGGCGAGGACGGGCGGCCAAGCCGCTGACGGCGAAGCAGCGCAAGGAGGCGGCGAAGGCGGTGGATGGCCTGACCGGCGCGCCGGCCGCGTTCTGATGTCGGATCAGGGGGGCATCCTGGCGCTCGACCTGTCGCTGTCGACGGGCTGGGCCTATGGCGGGGTGCGCGCCAACGCCCCCCTGATCGGTCGATGGTTTCTGAACGGCGGGATCCGCGACATGGGCGAGACGTGGGTGGACCTTCAAAACCGGCTGGAGGATTTCATCACGCTGCAGAAGCCGTCGCTGATCGTCTACGCGCTGCCGTACGCGAAAGTGCAGACCACCGCCCGGCTCGGTTTGGGGCTGGCGGCGCATGCGGAGTCCTCGGGATGGCGCATGGAAGTGCAGGTGCGCGAGATCCCGGAAGGCACCGCGCGCAAGCATGTGCTGGGCCGCGGCGGATTTGCCGAGCGCGACGAGCACAAGCGCATCATCAAGGGGTCGGCTCGTCGCAACGCCAAGGCGGCCAGCATGCTGTGGTGCGAGGGCAAGGGCTGGGCCGTGCGGGATGACAACGAGTCGGACGCCTGCGTGATATGGGAGTTCTCCCGGCGGTTCGTCCTGAGCCGCCAGCAATGGAGCCAGCTGGTGTGAGCGGCGAGGACGCCAGACGAAGCCTGTCAGGACCGGTCGCCATCAACATGCGCGGCCAGGTGCTGGAGCACTGGACCGTGCTGCGGCAGTCGTGGTCGCGGCGGTCGCGCGCGCACTGGATCTGCCGCTGCACGTGCGGCGCCGAGCAGACGATCGGCGGCACGGAGCTGCGATCGATGGACCGTCGCGGGCCAGTGCCGTGTAAGGCTTGCGGTCAGGGCAGCGCGCGAAGCGGCGAGGCGGCCGCGTGAGCGACTCCGACACCGTGGTGCCATTCCCTGGCCCCTGCCAGCGCCAAGCCGCGCAGGACCGTCTGGTGGCGGCGCGGGAAGCGCACCTGGCAGCATTCGAGGCGTGGCTGCGCGAGGGGGCGCCGGCGCGTGACGACGCCGACCTCGAGGCTGAGGTGTTCGCTGCGACGGCTCGCCAGCTGGTGCTGCGCCACACGCGCGGTGGCTAAAAAACCCATGGCATAGACCCGCCGGCGCGGTCTATGGTCCCGCGCTTCCAGCGGGAGGG
>ERZ761601.15-NODE-15-length-63018-cov-6.215365_pt1 | contig 63018 bp, 69 predicted proteins | sample MGYA00433092_ERZ761601 | MGnify/ENA primary metagenome ERZ761601 (study PRJEB28899, sample SAMN03785571) | bioreactor sludge metagenome | biome: EBPR Sludge; feature: EBPR Bioreactor; material: 0.22µm filtered reactor supernatant | place: Saint Lucia: Queensland...
CCTCCACCTCCACCTCCGCCACCGCCACCGCCACCGCCACCGCTAGATGGTGTCTCATTACCGCTCTCGTTATTCTCCGAGCCAGGATTGTTCGTGCCAGTATCTCCAGAGCCAGTGGTCGGCCCCGTATCTTCGGGGCGGGTCGCTTCTACCTCGAGTTCTTCGGTGTTGTCTTCCGGATTACTGTCCGATCTTGCACCCCGCACTTCGGCGACCGCCCTGACCGTAGTGGTGCCGGTCGGCAAGTCCTGACCGACCACCCCCTCGAACGTCACAACTTTACTCTCTCCAGGTGCGATATCGCCCAAGGAAGCGGTCTCTAGCGAATTAGCGAGCTGACCACCAACACTGTGATACATGAACGCCGAGTCGAACTTGTGAGTGAACTCGACATCCTCCGCTGGCATGTCTCCTTTATTTTCGATCGTGTAGGTATAAGTGACCTTCGTACCGGCTCCGATCACCTCCGCGTCCGCCTCAAGCTGGCCACCGATCCATAAATCCGGCGCGCCGAACGAGACGCTGCCGTTAAAGTCTCCAAAAATGTTCAAGACGGCCATCACCCAGTTACGACCGATGACATTGGTATTGGCGATATTCATCACGTTAGCGCCGGCATAAGCGTCACCGGTAGTGGTCATTCCGAAACCTGCGTCCAATACGTTTTCACCGGTCAGAGACACGATATCGACCTCGTTGTTAATGGTGCTAGTCGAGTGATTTTGCAAATTGGCGCGATAAGAATCGACGTCGCAAAATTTACTTCCGCACATCAAAAGTTCCGAAGGAGTGATCTCGGCGTCAGAGTTGTAGATGACAATACCTTCAGGTGTTAGTTCCCACGACAGCCCTTGAGGTAAGCCGTACACACTGCCGTTCCAGGCGCCATGCACTTTGATAAGCATGTACATTGAGTCGCCGCCGAATAAGTTTTGATTGACAGTGTTTACTATGTTGGAGGCGGCCTCAGCAATACCGGTCGAAGTATAGGATTCAGCGAGTGTGGAGGTGGATTGGTTTTGTCCGCTTTCGGCTATGACATTCAGGTCATTGCCGACCTCGGCATGGTTGATATTTTCAGCCACCATTTCCCGATCCTCATCATCTTCGACCTGGGTCAGTCCGTTCGGCCGACCGAAGAAGGCATACCAAAGATCGGCCGATGGCAAGATAAGATCGCCGTTTAGCGTACCCATGCCATTGACCGCCATCAAGATGTAATTCGAATCGATGATGTTGGTATTAGCGACGTTGATGATATTAGCCGCTCCATAGGCATCACCGGTCGTGATCGAGGCGATATCGCCCACCGCTTCGTTTCTTCCGGTTACGGCGAAAATATCGACGTCGTTATCGATGGTGGCTTGATTTTGTTGCAATAAATTGTAGACCACATCCTCGGCGGCACATGACATCAAGGAACACTGATTCGACGCTTCAAGAATCGCGTCGGGATTACTGAAAAATAGGTCACGTAGATCCAAAATACCTTCCTCTCCTAAGATCTTATTCAAAAGATGCATGAAGCCGCTGGAATTGATGATGTTGGTATTTAGCACGTTGGCGATGTTCAGTACGGAAAACGCGTCGCCGGTCGTTATGAAGGCATTGTCGCTCGAAGAGGCGATGTTCTCTCCGGTCATCGCGGTAGTGTTACCAGTATTGCTTACCAACGTGTCGTTGGTGCCTGTGGCATTGACAGTGTAAGTATCGGTTTCTTGGCCTCCGGCGTCAGGAACACTTCTTATATTGTTGGAATTGGCAGTCGTCGAAATATCACCGGCGGCAGTAGCATCCCCCGTCTCGATCGTGGTGGTCGTCGTGCCGATCTCTATCTGCTGGCCAGTAACGTCTTCGCTCGTGCCAGGCACACCTTCTTCTCCCTCCTCACCGTCGTCGCCTCCACCACCGCCCGCGCCATCATCACCCGGTGCGCCCTCACCCCCTTCATCAGGAAAATTCTCGCTAACAATCGGCAACGCCTCCCCGGCTTGTCCATCCCCATTTTCATCGCCATCACCGCTATCACTAGTATTACCACCATCTCCGCCAGCAGGCGTGTCTTCACCATCGATGGTCACAACACCCTCGTTCTCATCAGCGTAAGAGACCGGGGCAACGGCCGAAAAGAACATGGTCATCAGCAATACGACGACTAGGACTTTTGTCCAGCTATTGTCCTTGTAGGATGTTGAAAACATAATTCATTAAGATGAGGCGGATTCGTTCAAGTAAGGCTATCAAGCGAGACCGTTCTTCCACCGACAGATCCCCCGTTGGCGTACTGGTAGAGATCTTCACACCGGTCGACGTCGCGGAGTCGCTGTCGACGGATACAATCCTGACATTCTCCTCGCCATTGATCATGGTCTCGATACGGACCGAGGCGGAACCTGTTCCGTTGATGACGCTTTGGCCATCACTTCCCGACCGGCCGTCTTGACCCGGAGCACCATCCTCACCTGGAGCTCCGTCTTGTCCATGGCCACCGGAGTTCGAATACGAATACACGGTGTTCGTTATCTCGACCGACTCCGCCCTCGCTGTCGTCACAATACAAAACAACAGACCAAAGACAATTGCGACGCCGGATATTTTGTGTTGGAAATAGCTCATGTCCCTCCATAAGGTCACGATGACCACCAGTGGTCCTCCACGACCTTAAGGGAGGGGTCCTCCGAAGAGGACACCCTTTATCCCTTAGTACTATCGGCGAACTACGCGAACAACGTTGCGGTTCACTACGTTAGTGACAGCGTTCCAAGAGTCGGCAACACCGGTAGAAACGGCGCCGCCCTGACCTCCTTCACCTCCGTCACCACCGTGTCCACCAACTCCGGTAGCGCCACCGGCGCCGCCGTTGCCAGAGTCACCTCCAGCTCCGCCAGGACCAGTAGTACCGCCAGTCGCGCCAGCGCCACCGGCGCCGCCAGACTGACTACCATCAACTTCATCGCTACCTAGAGAATCAGCGTCGCCACCGGCTCCGCCGTTACCGCCGTCGCCAGCACCTTGAGTGTCTCCACCAGGAGCGACGTTGAGGCTAGTACCGCCGTTACCAGCGTTGTTGCCGCCGTCGCCAGCGTCACCAGCTGCGCCACCGTTATCACCGGTAGATTCATTGGCACCAGTATCTGCCGCTGCGGCCACCACGTTGCCGAGAGCAACAGCGTTGGCATTAACTACTGCGGCATTGGTCTCATCGAGATCTGCCTCGCCGGCATCGCGAATCACTTCGACGTCGTTGTTGTTGACATCGTTAGAGACCTCGTTGCTAGCGATAGCATCTCCGGTAGTGATAGCACCGCCGTTGCCAGCGTCACCACCATTACCACCTGAACCGCCAGCACCGGTGCTACCACCGTTGCCGCCGTTGCCAGAATCGCCTCCTGCGCCACCAGCGCCAGTGTTGCCACCAGCTCCAGCTGCGCCACCAGCGCCACCAGTCTGAGTTCCGTTGTCGCCATCGACATCGCCATTGGCATCACCACCGGCTCCGCCATTGCCGCCGTCGCCAGCACCCTGAGTGCTGCCGCCAGGAGCGATGTTGACGCTTGCGCCGCCATCGCCGGCGTTGTTACCGCCGTTGCCGCCGGCTCCGCCGCGACCGCCACGACCGCCACGAGAAACGTTGCCGCCGGTAGAAGCTGAAGATACGGCTACGTTAGAGATGTTAGCAGTGTTGCTATTGGTCACAGTGACGGTGTCGTCCTCATAGGCATCGGCTGGCATTGCGAACAGACCGAAAGCCAGAGCAGGAAGAACAAGCACGACCGCTGTTTTGTTTAATGCTGTAGTCATAAATAAGTACTGAAAAAATTAATTAAGTAGTTTGATAAACCTAATAAGGACTGCGGCGAACTGACCTTTATTCGCCGGTGAACTCTTGGGTGACCTCGTTCATCCGTAATGAATGATCGAGCGACCTAAAGGAGCCCACGGATCCGACCCGATCTACCATAGCGCGGCAGATCGACACGGATCCGTGTATACCTTTGAGGTTATTTATTATGTCGAGAACAGGAAGACCAAACAAAAAAGCTGTCACCGAGCACACGCGGAAAACAGCTTTTTAAAACACCAACGACATGAAATTGTATTGCGAGTAAAGTTCATAACAAACTCGCTGATTCCCAATCACCAATAATGATACTAGAATCCGAGTAAGTATGTAAAGAAAACAGGGCTAAATACCCGACTGGAATACAAGATATTTTATTGTCAATGCGAATCGTGACGCCTGTAGTTGCCAGGAGAACCCAAAACTGCTATAAACTCCGGTGATTTCGCTCCTCTCCTCGTTCATTCCCGACCATTCGTTATTGATAGCCTCTCAAGTCTGCTTTTTTGTTTGGTCGCGGAATCCCCAGTGAAAGCTGGTTCCCAATCATTCCGCGACCGAACAAGAAAACACTGTCACAAGGCATATCAATTTTTTAGCGTGACCCGTATAACGGCAAGACTCCGCAAGGACCGCTGTCTATCGGGACCGCTTCGATCGCCATAGTCGAAGTAATCGGCATATCTGTCGGCGACGGCCCTAGCGGCCGCTCTTTGCTTTTCATATTATTTATGACCGTGGCAAAACGCTCCCTTCGCTCTTCCACACGATTAATGAACTCCGCGCGGCTCTCCTTGTACTTAGCGATCGCAGGCACTTCATCGAGCATCCACGGGAAGACGCCGCAGGCGTAAAAAGCTTCCTCACCGCCCACGGTACTGGTCGCAAAGAGAAGCTTCACTTTTCGGCCCGAACGCAGCAGCTCCGATTCTCGCTCCCCCAGCTCAGAATCCGCCATTGGCCACGGTCGTTCGTCGATGTCGTAGAAAACAAAGCCGTTTATCGCACCGACGGCGTCGGGAGGGGCTGCATGACCAACCAACCGGCCGTACTTGGGGGCCTGCCACAGACGCGCTTCGAATTCGAGCCTAGATTGATAAGTATCGGACATCTCTCCCAAGAATCGGTCGAGATAATACCCTGCACCGAGGTAGTGTAGCACCGCGCCGCCGAGGATACTGAATCCCAGGCTACTCCCAACCACGAGTATCACCGGATATTTATATCCGTTCTTGGTATGACGTATATTGAAAAACGAGGCCAGAATCATGAAAGACGCCGCCACTAGCCACAAAAACGGCAAAGAATCGACTAAGAAGGTCAAGAAATTTTCGTGGGTCGCCTCGTAGAGCGCGTAACCCATATACACCGATGAGAAAGATAGAACAGCTAACGACAAAGCGCCAAAAAGCACCGTGAGGCCCCATGCGCCCCAAAGGGAGTACTCGTGCGTCAGCCAATACAAGCGTGAGCGCGGAGTGATGCCCTCGCGTTCCAAGCGTGCGAGTATCGTTTCCTTGATGTCGGGGCGTCTATCTGTCATTTCACTCATGTTTTTATTGCTAAATTTTCAAGATTCTTTTTGAGTTGCTTCTTAGCGCGATGCACCAGGGTACCGACGGTACCCACGGGTATTTTCAAGACATCGGATATCTGTTCGTATTCCAAATGTTCGAAATAGCGCAAGAGCAAAATGTCGCGATATTTGTCGTCGAGCTTTTCTAGCTCGCGAGCCAGCAAGGCGGCGTCGATGTCCCGGTCGAAACGTTCTTCCGGTCTGTCTAGGTCGTCATCGGAGACGAGCGCGAGGACCGCCTCGCTATCGGCTACCAAATATCCTTCCGGTCGGGCTTTGCGGCGACGGTACCAGCTGACGGCTTCGTTATGAGCGATGCGGTAGATCCAAGACGAAAAGGAAAGGCTTTGATCGAAACTGTTGAGGTTTTTATACACCTTGATGAATATGTCCTGCAAGACATCGTCGCGATCGTCCGGGTCTTGGACGCCCAGACGAGCGATATAGCGACCGAGCTTGGCTTGATAGCGATCGACCAGTTCTCCGAAAAAGGCCCGCTCCTCAAGCGAGCGCGCTACGAGTTCGTTATCGCTTAAACTGGCGATGTTGCCGTCAATCACGGTCATAGCCATTTTATTATACGTCGGCGAAGACTTTTTGTTTCATGGCGATGTTATACTCATGACAAATGACCGTCCGTCTCAACAAATATCTAGCTGATAGAAAGATCGCTTCCAGGCGGGAGGCCGATGTGTTGATCGCCGAAGGCAAAGTGTTGGTGAATGGCAAAAAGGCCGTCATCGGCCAGAAAGTGAGCGATGACGACCTTGTTCGCCTCGCTCCCGACGCTACCAAGGCCAAGACTTACCTCGCCTACTACAAAGGGCGCGGTATTATTTCGCACTCACCGAAGAAAGGCGAGGTCGATGTCGCGACGAGACTCAAGAAAGACTTCGGTCTGAAAGACGTTTTTCCTGTCGGACGGCTCGATAAGGATTCAGAAGGTTTGATGATCGTGACGAACGACGGCTTGGTGACCGGTGAGCTTCTAGAGCCCGGCAACGAACATGAAAAGGAATATGAAGTCGAAGTGGACAAGGCGGTGACCGGGCGATTCCTGAAGAAATTGGCCGAGGGCGTCGATATCGAGGGTTATCGCACCAAGCCGGCGCTAACGGCGCCGGCTGGCGAGCGACGATTCCGTATCGTTTTGACCGAAGGTAAGAAACATCAGATTCGGCGCATGTGCGCGGCCCTGGGTTGGCAAGTGAAAACTTTGAAGCGCGTACGTATCGCCAACATCAAGGTCGGGCAGTTGAAGCCAAATCAATATCGTAAGATCGTAGGACGCGAATTAGAGAATTTTTTGAAGGAATTGAGTTTGAAGTAGAACATCGTACGTAGTTTCAAAGTTACAGAGTGATAAGGAAAGGCCGGCGCTTCGCGCCGGCCTTTCCTGCTCAATATCTTATAGGATTTTAGTATCAAGGATTTGAGATAAAAAATGGTCTCGCTACCAGGCGAGGCAACGAGACCGAGTCGACACGGGCAGACGGCCCGCAGCGGGGGGACGATTAAATATTAGCAGGTCCACCACCAAGCGCAAGTCGGTTATGCACTTTGAATTACCAATAACGACACGGCGCGGCGCCAAGGGGCCGCGCCGTGTCGTTTCGTCACTATTCGCTATAAACTACCAACAATAACCAGTCCTATTTTCCTCCCTTCTTTCTATCGCTCTCCTTAAGAAGCGCTTTGCGCAACCGTACGCTGGTAGGGGTCACTTCGAGATATTCATCGTCAGCCATGATCTCGAGACCGAGCTCGATTGAGAGAGGACGAAAAGGCACTAGGTCGATGGCTTCGTCGGAGCCGGAGGCGCGCACGTTAGAGAGCGCCTTGCCCTTGGTCGGGTTGACGGTCATCTCCTCGCCCTTCGAGGTGTTGCCGATCACCATACCTTCGTAGACCTCGGTGCCCGGACCGATGTAGAGAGAGCCGCGATCCTGCAGATTCCACAACGAGAATCCAAGGGCCTTACCGGTAGCCATGGAAATCATCGAGCCGACCTGGCGCTTCTTGATCTCGCCGGCATGCGGCTTGAAGCCGATGAAATGCGAAGCTAATATGCCTTCGCCCTTCGTATCGATGATGAATTGGTTTTTGTAGCCCAACAGACCGCGAGTCGGACCGACGAACATCAATCGCACCTGATTCTGGTGCGGGATCATGTTCTGCATGATGAAACCGCGGTTCGAGAGCTTCTCGATGACCGGACCTTGGAACTCCGAAGGGATGTCGGCCACCACTTCCTCGAACGGTTCTAGTTTCTGACCGTCTTCTTCCTTGATGATCACCTGCGGCTGAGACACGGCGAGTTCATAGCCTTCGCGGCGCATGTTCTCGAGTAATATGGAAATGTGCATTTCACCGCGGCCGAACACTTCGAAAGAGTCTCCTTGGGAGAAATCCACCTTGAGACCGACGTTGATCTCGAGTTCTTTCTCGAGGCGCTCTTTGATCTGGCGACTGGTGACGAACTTGCCTTCGCGGCCGGCGAACGGCGAAGAATTAGGCATGAAGCGCAGACCGATCGTCGGCTCATCCACCTTAATGGCCGGAAGAGGGGCTTGGGCTTCCGAATCGGTCAAGGTCTCGCCGATGTCGATGTCGGGGAAACCGGCCACGAGCACAATGTCACCGGCGTACGCGGTCTCGGTCTCGACCTGATTAGTGCCTTTGAAGGTCGAAAGCTTCACCACACGGCCTTTCTTGGCCTCCTGACCCTCGTGAATGACGAGCAGATTCTGTCCTTTACCGATCTTGCCGGCGTAGATGCGGGCCACGGCCAGACGGCCAAGGAAGTTGTCGTATCCCAAGTTGAACACCTGCGCGGCCAGAGGCTCGCCCTCTTTATACGCGGCGGCAGCTGGTACCTGCTCCAAGATCACATCGAGAAGAGGTGAGAGATCCTTGCGCTCGTCTTCGAGCTTGCGCATGGCGACACCCTCGCGGCCGATGGCATAGACAGGGGTAAAATTGGACTGTTCGTCCGTGGCGCCGAGTTCCAGGAACAACTCCAAAACCTGCTCCTCGGTGCGATGTGGATCGGCAGCCGGCTTGTCGATCTTGTTTATCACCACTATCGGTTTGAGGCCGAGTTCCAGAGACTTTTTCAAAACGAAGCGAGTCTGAGGCATCGGACCTTCCTGCGCATCGACTACGAGCAGAACGGAATCGATGGAACGAAGCACGCGCTCCACCTCACTGCCGAAGTCGGCGTGGCCGGGAGTATCGACGATGTTGATCTTGGTGCCTTTGTATTCGATGGAGGTGTTCTTGGCGTAAATAGTGATACCACGCTCGCGCTCAAGGGCATTGGAGTCCATCGACTGACCCTCCTCGCGGGCGCCGGTTTGTTCCATCAAAGCATCAGTCAAGGTGGTCTTACCGTGGTCCACGTGCGCGATGATGGCGATGTTTCGGATTTCCATAATTTAATGAGAATAGAAAAGGCGCTGAAGGCGCTTTAAAGTGCACTTGATAATACCTTAAATAGACGATCTTGTCCAATAGAAAACCGGCGAGCCAAACTCGCCGGTTTTCTGTCCCCTTTTCGTCCTATCTGCCCGTCTGGTCCCTTAGCTTCATTTTCAGGTCGATACCAGCCTCTTGTAAGATCTCGCGCACCTTGTCATGATCTCTTTCCTGCATAGCATCCCTCAATTCTTGTCTCTGATCTTCGCTCAGACCTTCAAGGGCCGGATGGAAACGACCACCCTTCCCTTCACCCTTGGAATGACCATGACCCCAGTTGAGACCCAGATCTTCGAAGATCGCCTTGGCCTCGTCTTTGTCGCCTGTTTCCATCAGAGCATGCGCCTCGACGAAACGATCGAACTCGGCTCGGCTGTCAATGATCTCGCCTAGCGGCGAACCGGCGGCGGCGGCTTTGAACGATTCATAATCCTTTGCCTCCACGGCCGCCTTGATGGCGATGTCGTGGTCTTGGCGACGTTCTCTCATCGCCTCGCGCAATTGTTCCATCACACCCTCGTCTATATGGGCCGACATCAGTACGTCACGGGCCTTGTCGAAATCACCGGCCTCTTTTAATTCTTTCGCCTCTTCGAACGCGGAGATCTGATCTTCGTTCAGGCCCGCCCTTCGCATGAGATCCGGAGACAGGGTCGTCGCTCCGGTCAACGAGACGGCGAACGCCGCCAAAGGAATAAGTAGGTTCATAAGCATGACTGACGATAGTTAAAGTTGTTTTTAAAGATATAAATGACAAAACCGCCCGCGAAGGCGGCCTTGTCTGACACACAAATGCAATGAATGTACTCTTCTGTCTCCTTCCTTTTATACGCGGGAGATCAGAGCTTATTTCATCCTTAGCGAACCTCCTCGTTATGCACCCCGAAGTTCTCTCTGATCCAGTCTTCGGCCCATTCGGAGAAATTGCGACCAGATGAAGCGGCAGTACGCCCTTCGATCTCGTCCCATACGGATTCTAAAAGTCGCGATAAGGGCGTATCGTAGCCGAGCGCTGTGCGACAAGTGTCGAGATCGAAAACGATGTTGTTCTTCGTGAAGCGGTAGTCGTAATCATAGCCGTCGACATAGGAATCGCAATTATTACCGGAAGTCGTATACGAATGATCCAGCAGTTCATCGTCGTAGGCGCGCAATTCCCTCATCGTCGCCTTGGACAATTTGCCCGAGCGCGGTTCGGCGGCGATTCCTTCGGGTCCACCTGGGATATAGGTATACGTGCCGTCGGCCAACACTCGGAAAGTCGGGTCGACATACCCGGAAATAAAGTCGCCGCCATAACGTCTCGCCACTAGGCTCCACTCTCCGGCCTCGGCCTCGGTGTCGCTCAGTTTCTCCGGCGCGTAGTTAGGCTTGAAGGCCGCTATATATACGTACATACCTATCGCCACTCCCGTGAGGAAAGTGAGCGATAATAACATCATATCGTCGCGTTTCATTGAGAACAGTATAACAGTACGTCAGACCCGGCACCCAGTAGACAACGGTTGGTAATAGGCGATTTTTACGTTATGATGTCGGACGAATTACGGAGGGTTCGCATAGTGGTCGAGTGCGCCGCCTTGGAAAGGCGGTATCGGGGAAACCTGATCGAGGGTTCGAATCCCTCACCCTCCGCAATGATTCAAGAGGATGGATGGGGCACCATCCGATTGAATTATCATTTCGAGAGTTGGTGTGGATTCGAAAAGGTTGCCAGATATTTTGGGAATACTTGGACCAAAATATCGACAACCTGTACTGAAACTGTAAGTTTCGAATCCCTCACCCTCCGCTGACATTGACTTATTAGGGTCAATATGTTATTATAGGAAGGCTTTTGAATCTCGTGCGGGGTTGCGAAAGCGTGGGACGCTTTCGCAAGAATCTTTCGGCCATCCAGGCTTTCAGACTGTCTCTCAATTTATACCACCCGCACAGCCTAAGAGCGTCGGTTTGACGCTCCCCTACAACATAATGAACAGAAATTTCAACGCGCGGCCGCGTAGCGGCCGCCGTGGCTACCATAGCGGTGGAGGGCGCCCTCATGGTGGACGCCGTTTCGGCGGCCGCCCGGCCCATCGAGCTTCTTCGAGGAAGCGCCAGATGGCCACTTTCGACCCGACCCAATTCATCAACAAGAACCCGGTGGAAACGGCGGTCGTCGAGTACGTACCCCTACACCAGTTCGAACAATTCGATATCGATGAGCGTTTGAAGCGCACTATCAGTAGCATGGGACTTAAGTCCCCGTCGCCGATCCAGGACCAGGTCATTCCGCTCATACTCGATGGAAAAGACGTGGTCGGCTTGGCCGAAACCGGTACCGGCAAGACGGCGGCTTTCTTGATTCCATTGATCGAAAGGAAGCGTTCTTCGCCACAGAATGTCACCCTCATCCTCACGCCGACCCGCGAACTCGCCATCCAGGTGGACAATGAGTTTAAGAAGTTGTCGCAGAATTTCCGCATGTATTCGACAGTCTGCGTCGGCGGTACTAACATCAATCCCCAGATCAGAGGTTTGCGCCGTCATAATCATTTCATCATCGGCACCCCCGGTCGAGTCAAAGATCTCATGAGTCGCAAATGCATACCGCTCTCGAAGATCGATTCCGTCGTTCTCGACGAGGCCGATCGTATGCTCGACATGGGATTCATCAACGACATGAAGCATATCTTAGGAGCACTAACTCCCGATCGTCACACCTTATTCTTTTCGGCCACCATGGACGACAAGACCAAGACCTTGATTCATGAGTTCATGAAGCATCCGACCGTCATTTCGGTCAAGAAAAAGGATGTCACCAATAGCATCATGCAAGACGTCGTGCCATTCGAGCACGCGCATAAATTCGACAAGTTGGTCGAACTGCTCCGTCGCGACGAATTCTCCCGCATCATCGTCTTCGGGGCCATGAAGCACAGCGTCGAAAAATTAGGTCAAGAGCTGATCAAGAGCGGCATAGCTAGCGAATCGATACACGGCAACAAGAGTCATGGCCAACGTCAGCGTTCCTTGGAGCGATTCAAGAAAGGCGACGTCAAGGTATTGGTGGCGACCGACGTGGCCGCTCGTGGTATCCACGTCGACAACGTCAGCCACGTGATCAACTACGATCTACCGAACACCTTCGAGGATTACGTGCATCGCATCGGCCGTACCGGCCGTGGCAACAAGCGCGGACAAGCACTGACCTTTATACCTTCCGGACATTAAGAACTTGAAAAATCGCCGCTCCCTAAGGGAGCGGCGATTTTTCATCCGAGACACTTATACACATCTAATGTGCCAGGCCCCATCTAGATGAACTGACGGGTTTACAATATGTATGGCACTGGGTTTATCACATAAGTCAACTTTCCATGGAAAGCATCACTCTTTTTCTGGCTCAGCTCTGGGGACCGGCCATGTTAGCCGTCGGCCTTGGAGTGTTTATCAGCAAAAATCATTACATTAAGATCTATCGTGAAGTGGAACGCGAAGGCCTGGCGCTGTTAGCGTTCGGCTTCGCCGGCATCATGCTCGGTATCTGGCATATCCAGATACACAATGTATGGAATACGCCGACCGAGATGATCATCAGTCTTTTCGGCTGGGGATTGCTTGTTAAGGCGGCACTGTTCGTCATCAAACCCGACTTCGTCAATAAATGGGGCGATTTCGTAGTAGCGTCGAAGCTCATCTCGACAGGGGGAGGCGCGGCCGTAGCTCTCGGCGCGTATCTGACGTGGGTCGGATATTTGATGTAATACATCGTAAAGAAAACGGCGGCCGCTTTGCGGCCGCCGTTTTCTTTATCGTCAATGTTTGCAGACTCCCCGCAAAGTGATCTCGAGCGATTCGGGCTGGAAACCCTTCACTTTCAACAACTCCATGATCTTTTGGTCCGGCGCGGTGAAATGAATGACCTTGTCGCAATCCAAACAGATGGCGTGATGATGATCATGATCGTTGTATTCGTACTGCGCTTCCCCGTCCCCCAGGTTAAGCTTCTTGACCATGCCGTCTTTGACGAACATGTCGAGATTACGATAAATGGTGGTCAGGTCAACTTTGGTGACCTTTTTATGAATATCGGCCGCCGACAGAGACCCGCGCGCGGCCTTAAGCGCTTTGAGGACAAGTTCTCTTTTTTGACTGCGTCGGCGTTTCATAACGTTCATTTACTCATCTCCCTGAGAATGCGGATACGGTCCGCGGCCGGAGGATGAGTCTGGAAGAGATTAGATATCTTCTGCCCCAACGTGCGCTTGTCGTCTCCGAACGGATCGGCGATAAAAAGATGGGCGGTGGCGTTGTTGGCGCGACGCATGGGACGATTGTAATGGCTGATCTTCTCGAGCGCCGAGGCCAGACCTTCGGGATAGCGAGTAAGCAAAGCGCCAGTCGCGTCAGCTAGATATTCGCGCTTTCGTGAGATGGCCAACTGGATGAGCTGGGCGGCGATCGGCGCCAGAATGATGCCGACGATGCCCAGAATAAGAAATAACGCACCGGCCTTATTGTCACGATCGCCGCCGCCCCACATCATCGAACGCATAAAGAGGTCCGCGACGATGGCGACGAAGCCGGCCAAAACCACCGCCACGGTCGATACCAACATATCGCGATTGCCGACGTGAGACAGTTCGTGCGCCATCACGCCTTCGAGTTCTGTTCGATCGAGAATGGAGAGGAGGCCAGTCGTAGCGGCAACGACGGCATGTTTCGGATCGCGACCGGTGGCGAAAGCGTTAGGCGCCGCGTCCTCGACCACATACACCTTCGGCATCGGCAATCCGGCGGTGATGGCAAGATTCTCGACCACATTGATGAGTTCGCGGTGTTCCTGAGAGTCGGCCGGTCTGGCTCCGGTCATGGAGACGACCAACTTATCGCTCCACCAATAACTGGCCACGTTCATAAAAAGCGCGAAGCCGATCGCGACGTACATGATAGAAGGATCGTTGTAGTACCAATTGAGGAAATAGCCGATAGCGATAACTACAGCGAAGAAGCTTGCCATCAAGAGCCAGGTCTTGCGCACATTCGCCGCTTGGTGAGTGTAAAGAGTAGCCATCTTGGTATTTTACCAACTTCCGCCGCCTCCGCCACCCGCGCCGCCGCCGGAAGAACCGCCCCCTGAAGACGCGGGCGAAGAGGCGGAAGCACTGGCCACGGACTTTCCGAATGTGCCCAAGCTTTGAGAAAGGTAAACCGCGTTGAAAGTAGTGCCCTGCCCTTCGTACCAATCGGGCTCGGGAATGCTGATGTCTCTAAACGCTTCTGCCCACTCCTTTTCCACCCCGAAAGCGATGGCATACGGGAGATATGCCATAAATTGCTCCGGACTTTTCTTGGGCGCGTTATGGAACTTGAAACGCTCTTTGTCGGTCACCGACAGGAATTCCTTAAAACCTTTTAGGTGATCCAGGGCTTCGTATCCCTTCCTGGTTCGACGACGATAAGCGAAGAGGAGGACGACGAACGATATCACAAAAGCGAAGAGCGACACGGCCGCCGGAGCGATCATATCGGCACCGATCGAGAAGCTCGCTCCGAGCGAAAGTAATAAGATCACCGACAAATAGCCGAGCGTCTTGAGGGGCCTTTGCCACTTGTGCTCGAAGAAACCTTGCGCGACCAAGTCTTTTTCGGCGGCCGCTCTAAGTTCGGTCAGGAGCCGATGATTCTCCTTTTGCTTCCCGGTATCGCCGGCTAATTTGCTTAAAAGCACTTTATCTCCCGCCACTGCCGATTCCTCGAATGTCAGTTTGAATATCGACTTCTGGAATTCGCTATCGAGCTCCTCGTACGAGCGGAGTAGCTCGATCTCATAGTCGTCGACATCGATCAAGAAAAACAGCTTGCGACCGACATGTCTGATCTTGAAGAATCCCTGTTCCGCCAAGTAGACGATGCCGGCGGTGATGTCACGCGGGTCGATGCGACCGTCGAAAAGTAACCCGACATACATGGGCTTCAGATCGCGGTAAGGTTCGTATTGCGCGATGATGCTGGCTCCCGTCTGATGTTCGCGGCGATATCGATATGCGAAAAGACCCAACCAGATGAACCACGCCAGCGCTCCTACGAGCCAAAGCGGCCAAAGCGACCAGCGTTCCAATATGAGTCGTTCGACCCGAGAGGGGTCGACGGACCGCGCTACGGTCAAACCTTCGCCCGGGGCGAGATCGTCGGCCCGATAATCGACCGCGTCAACAGAGATAGAGATCTCGCACGGTTCTGACGAACCGGCATCACCTCGGTAGCAGGCACCGTCGTTCAGGTACAAGCCCGGGCCGTCGGACACGCGCGCCACCGCCCGCTCGATCGGCACCTCCCAGCCGTCGCCGGTCGCGTTCCAATAAAGATCTACTTTCCCTTCGTCGTAGTAGTACAAAGCGCCCTTGACGCGATAAGCGATCTCATAAACATGTTCGCCGGTAATGGTGCGATCAGGATCACCGATCTTCACTTCCACTTTTCCCAGGTTCTCTGACACTTCGTAGGGCACGTCTTGGCCGTCCAACTCGACCGATAAGATTTCGATGTCGACATAGCGCTCACGAAGCCATGACGGGCTGTCATCGGCGTGATTCGTGGGTACAAAACGGAAGATACCGTGACGATCGGCCGGACCGAAGTCATAGGTGATCCTTTCTCCAACGTCAAAGGCCCCGTCCCTGCCGAGAGTGATGTCGCTTTCAAAGGAGGTGATGCTCTCCGCGCCGGCCGAGAGTGGTACGAAAAGGAATAAAGCTGAAAGTAGGATCTTTTTCATAACTTGTTTTTGTACTCCGACCAACGCAGAAATTGGCGTCTTTCGAAACCGCCTTCCTTTTAGAGACTCTCGAAGAGCGCCGATTTAGAATTGGACTTTGACCGGTTCTTTGGCGGCCTGGTCGCTTTCACCGAGTTCGAAGTACTCTCGCTCTTTGAAACTGAACATCTTGCCGATCACGTTCGAAGGGAATGACTGGAGGGCGATACCGAGATCGCGCACGTTGCCATTGTAGAAGCGCCGCGCGGCCTGAATCTTGTTCTCGGTGTCGGTGAGCTCGCGCTGCAATTCGGTGAAGTTACCGCTGGCTTTGAGGTCCGGATAGTTTTCGGCGATGGCCAACAATTTACCCAGAGATTGCGTCAAGGCGCCTTCAGCGGCCGCCATAGCCTGGATCTGTTCAGGGGTGATGTTGGCCGGATCGACGTGTACCTGCGTCGCTTTAGCGCGTGCCTCAGTGACGGCATCCAAAGTACCGCGCTCATGTTGCACGTAACCTTTCACTGATTCGATGAGATTCGGAATCAGGTCATAGCGGCGCTTGAGCTGAACATCGATGTCGGCCCAGGCTTCCATAGCCCGCTGGGTAAGAGACACGAAGCGGTTATAGGCCCAAATCGCCCACACAATTACGACAGCTGCCACTATCAACAAAATAGTCATCAGTTCCATAACTCGGTTAGGTTAGATTGGTATACCCCATTATACAACGTATCGGAGACGATGGAAAACAAGGGGCGGGCCTTCGGCCCGCCCCGCTTGTAGTTCGCTGAACGTTAAAACTTTCAAAATGAGATGAAGTTGCGTTAGCTGAAGGTTGGGCCGCGATGGAGCCGTATTTAATATACGGTGACGAGCGGCCCGGCCGAAGCGAATGTAAATTCGCTCATTTTGGGAGTTTTAGTACATTCCGCCCATACCTCCCATATCCGGCATCTGCGGCTTCGATTCCTCAGGCTCATCGGCGATGGCCGCCTCGGAAGTGAGGAGAATGGCGGCGGCGGACACGGCGTGTTGGACACCGGCTCGCTCGACCTTGACCGGGTCGATGATGCCGGCCTTGATCATGTCGTCCACGAACTCGCCCTTATAAGCGTCGAATCCGGCGTTGCCGTTCGAATTCTTCACCTTATCGACGACGACCGCACCGTCGATCTTGCCGGTATTGTCGGCGATCTGCTTGAGCGGCACTTCGAGAGCCTTGAGGACGATGTTGTAACCGACCATCTCTTCGCGGCCGAGATCTTTCTTACCAAGGATCTCTTTCTCCACCTTGGCGGCGGCGCGAGTGAGCGCGGTGCCGCCGCCCGGCACGATACCCTCTTCGATGGCGGCCTTAGTGGCATTTACCGCGTCCTCGATCTTGAGCTTCAAATATTTCATCTCGGTCTCGGTAGCGGCACCGACTCGCAAAACGGCCACTCCGCCCGAGAGCTTGGCGATGCGCTCTTCGAGCTTCTCCTTATCGTACTTGGAAGTGGTGTTTTCTAATTGAGTGCGCAACGCGGACACACGGTCGTCGATCGTCTTCTTATCGCCACCGCCGCCGACTATGATCGTGTCGTCTTTGGTGGAAACGACTCGTTCCGCCTTGCCGAGGTGCGACAGTTCGGCGTTCTCGAGTTTGATACCGAGATCTTCGGTCACTACCTGTCCACCGGTCATGATGGCGATGTCCTGAAGCACTTCTTTTTTGCGATCGCCGAATCCCGGGGCTTTGATGCCCAGCACGGAGAACCCGCCTTTCAACTTGTTGATGACGAAGGTGGTCAAAGCCTCACCATCGATATCGTCCGCGATAATGACCAGTTCTTTGCGACCGCTCTGAGCCACCTTTTCTAAGAGAGGCAAGATCGCTTTGACTGACGACACCTTCTGATCAGTGATGAGAATCTGCGCGTCTTTGTGCTCTGCCTCCATGCGTTCGGAGTTGGTCACCATATATGGCGACACGTAACCCTTATCGAACTCCATGCCTTCAGTGAACTCGGTTTCGATACCGAAGGACTGACCTTCCTCGACCGTCACCACGCCGTCTTTGCCTACCTTTTCGATGGTCTCAGCGATCTTCTCACCGATTTCGGCGCTCTCGGCCGAAATGGTCGCTACCTGTTTGATCTCGTCTCCCGATTTGATCTTAGTTGCCATCGCCTTCAAAGCCTCGACCACGTCGACAGCGGCATGTTCCATACCGGCACGGACGGCCATTGAGTTGAGTCCCATCGAAGTCTGTCGCAAGCCCTCGTGGATCAATGCCTGAGTGAGTACCGTAGCGGTGGTGGTACCGTCGCCAGCGAGTTCGTTGGTCTTAGTCGCCACCTCTTTGACGATCTCGGCTCCCATATTCTCGAACTTGTCCTTCAGGGTGATCTCTTTGGCGATGGAAACACCATCGTTCGTTATCGTCGGTCCGCCGTAGCCTTTATCCAGGATGACGTTACGACCGCGGGGGCCGAGCGTGACCTTGACCGCGTTCGCGACCGTGTCGACGCCTTTTTTCAATTTCTTCTTCACCTCTTCGTCGAAAATCACTTGTTTGGCCATAAATCTAGGTTTTAGTTTATAGATGATAGGTTTTAGTGACGGCGACGGCTTGACCGTCATCATAAACGCGAAGCGTTACTGACAACTAAAAACTATCAACTGACAACTGCTAAAATGTCGCTTTCCGAAAGTATCCAATACTCCTTGTCGTTCAATTTGGTCGCCTCGCCCCAAGTTCGAAAGATGACTTTATCTCCTTCTTTGACTTCGAGCGGTATGCGCTTCTCTCCGTCCTCGTCCCACTTCCCGGCACCGACGGCGACCACGATTCCTTGTTCCGGTTTGTCTTTCTTGGCGGTGTCCGGGATGATAATGCCCGAGTTCGATACGTTACCCGCTTCTTCATCGGTCAGTGGACGCACCACGACGCGATCGGCGAGGGGTTTCAGGTTTATTTCTGACATAGATAAAAAAGCTCCGAAATTATTTGTTAACAACGCCCTTCTCTTAGGGCGCGTCCATTATAAGAGCGATACTTTGCCTTTTCAAGAGCTTGTGTTATTCTATGTCCGACATGGAATTCGTCCGAACAGTCGTAGTTCCGATCCTGCCTTACATTCAGATAATTCTCTCCGTCCTTCTGGTAGCGGCCATCCTTCTCCAGCAGCGCGGATCGAGTCTCGGCGGAGCCTTCGGAGGTGACAATTTCAGCGCGGCCTTTCACAAGCGCCGTGGCGGTGAGCTTTTCCTATTTCGTCTTTCCATCGTGTTGGCGATACTTTTCGTACTCTCTGCCATCTTGAACGTCGTCGCTTAGTCTAGACGCCGCGACCTCGCGGTCGAATTCCAGGGCTTACCATTACCATCTATACCCATGAACCCACATCCTCCGAAGCGTTTCGGAACTTTTGATCGTCTGTTCGGTTATATCGATTCGTTGAAAGCTTCAGACCGAGCTGTGTTTTTCAGCTTACTGGCCCTTTTCTTGGTCAGCCTCAGCCTATTCATATACTCTTGGGGACGCTCATTTTTGGTGGAAGTGCCTGTGGAGGGAGGTACCCTGACCGAAGGTGTCGTCGGCAGTCCGCGATTCATAAATCCGGTCCTGGCGATCACGCGTGCCGACCATGACCTGGTCGCGCTCACTTATAGCGGACTCATGAAACTCACTCCGGCGGGTGACCTCGAGAACGACCTCGCAGAGTCTCTCACCATCTCCGATGACGGCCGAGTCTACAATATAATCTTGCGGCAGGACGCTCGTTTTCACGACGGCATTTCGGTAACGGCCGACGACGTGGCTTTCACTATCGGGTTGATACAAAATCCAGAACTAAAGTCGCCACTCCGAGGCAACTGGAGCGGTGTCACGGTCGAAGTGATCGGTCCATACGAACTAAATCTCGTTCTAGAAAATCCATACACGCCGTTCAAGGACAATCTCACCGTGGGCATTCTACCGCGCCATATTTGGAGTTCGCTCACCGAGGAAGAATTGCCGTTCAGCCAGCATAATATCGAACCTGTAGGCAGTGGTCCTTATTACATCAAGGCGGTAAAAAGAAACGAGGCCGGATTGGTCTCCGAATACGACCTCCGAGCCGCCGATAACTACGGTCCTGAACCTCATATCGACAGGATAATCGTACGCTTCTATCAAAACGAACAGGCTGTGGCCGATGCTTTACACAACGATGAGATAACGGCGACCGCTGCCTTGAGTGAGGAATCGTTATCGGCCGTCGACAGCGACCGCCACTACCTGGTTTCTGAGACCTTGCCGCGCATCTTCGCCATCTTCTTGAATCAAAATCGCAACCCGGTATTGCGCGACTTATCCGTCAGACGAGCCTTGTCGACCGCCCTCGATCGCCGCACCTTGATCGAGGCCGCTGTCGGGGGTTATGGCGAGCCGGATTTATCGCCTTTGCCGGCCGGCTTAAACGAGGAGGAGCCGGAAGAACTCGCTCCGGAAGAGAGGCTGACACGAGCACGAGAGATACTGGAAACAGCCGGATGGTCTTTAGGACCGGATGGAGTTTATAAAAAAACCATCGACGGCCAAGAAACTCCTCTTAAATTCACCGTGCGTTCGGCCAACGGCTCTTTGTTCGAAAAGGCCGCGGAAAACCTGACTGCTACCTGGCGCGCGCTGGGTGCAGATGTTTCTTTCGAATTCTACGAGCAAAGCGATCTGGTACAAACGATCATCAGACCGAGAGATTACCAGGCGTTGCTATTCGGTATGGACGTCGGACGTTCTCTCGACCTGTATCCTTTCTGGCACTCGTCCAGTCGCGAAGATCCAGGGCTCAACGTTTCTTTATACGCCAACATCAATGTCGATAGTTTGGTCACCAAAATGCGCGTGGCCACCTCGACGGACGAACGCGACAGACTCATCGATCAGTTCGTGGACGAAGTGGAGCACGACATGCCGGCTATCTTCCTCTTCTCGCCCTCGTTTTCATACGCCGTAGCCGAAGAGGTAAAGACGGCCGAGTTCGAAAAGATACAAAGACCGAGCGAACGCTGGAGCAACATCGCCGAGTGGTACATGTACAAGAGCGGAGTCTGGCCCATATTTACGAAATGAAGTTATCACCTTTAAGAAAACTAAAATGAACGACACCAACAATACCAACAACAAACCGCAAGGAGGCGGGAACCGCCGACGCAGTTTCGGCTTTCGTGGCCGCGGCGGCCGCCGCTTCAGCGGCACCACCGGTGCGCGCGGCGGACGATCGCCAGCTTCGCCTACGGGCGCAGGCAACGGCGCTGCACCGGGCGCTCCAGCCAGATCGCCCGGTTCTTCGCCACGATCCGGACGCGACAGCTCTCGCGGCAATGGCAAACGACCCTCTCGCTTTGCTCACAAGCGCCGCGCCACTAAAGCCCCGGCATTGCAACATCGCATCACGGTGACCGACGAACGCGCGCCCAAACTACCGGAGATCATGGACGACGACACTGTCCGCATCATCCCGATATCGGGCGTGGAAGAGATCGGCCGCAACATGACGGTCGTCGAGACCAAGGACGATCTTATTATCTTCGACATCGGTTTCCAATTCGTTTCCGAAGAGTCGAACGCTCCGGGCATCAATTACATACTGCCGAACACTCAATACGTCGAGGAGCGCAAACACAAGATCCGCGCTTTGGTCGTCACTCACGGCCACCTCGACCACATCGGCGGCATCCCTTTCGTCATGGAACGCATCGGCAATCCGCCGATCTACACCCAATACCTCACGTCGCTAATGATCAAGAAGAGACAGGAAGAGTTTCCTCATCTCGACCCAGTAGATATCCACGTGATTAAAGAAGGCGACTCTTTTACCATCGGTAAAACCAAGATCAAAACTTTCCCGGTCACCCACTCGATTCCTGACGCCATGGGCGTATCGGTCGAGACCAAGTACGGCGACGTGGTCTTAACCGGTGACATCCGCCTCACCCACGAAAACGGAGATGTGGCGGCCGATGAAAAGGCTGATTGGGAAAAGGTCGGTCAGAACAACAACCTGGTTCTGATCTGCGATTCCACGAACGCCGATCGTGAAGGTTTCTCTGCGCCCGAGGGCGAAGTGTTGGCGACACTCGACAGGATCATAAAGGACGCCACCGGCCGCCTTATCATCGGTACCTTTGCCTCGCAATTCGAGCGTCTAACCGCCGTCATTAAGTCGTGCGAAAAATACGGCAAAAAAGTGGTGCTGGAGGGACGCAGTATCAAGACCAACATCGATATCGCGCGCCTAGCCAAGCTTATCGACGTTGACGATAAGATATTCATCAACGCCGGCGATATGGGCGATTATCCTTCCGATCGCATCGTCATTCTGTCGACCGGCGCGCAGGGCGAGGAATTCGCCGCTTTGATGCGCATCGCCACCGACAAGCATAAGTTCATCACTTTGACCGAGCGCGACACCGTGGTGCTGTCCTCCTCCGTGATTCCCGGTAATGAGATCGCTGTCCAGAAACTCAAGGACAACATTTATCGCCGCAACGTCCGTGTCATCAACTATCGCACTACCGCCGTTCACTCGTCAGGTCACGGCAATGCCGGAGAACTCGTGTGGGTGCATCACGCCGTCAAGCCTAAATTCTTGATCCCGGTCCATGGACACCACTACCACTTGAAGAGCCACATGTATGCCGCCATCCAAAACGGCTTTCCGCGCGAGAATATCGTCGTCCCGGACAACGGCTCGATCATCGACATCAGAAACGGCGATGAACTCATCGTCCATAAGGAAAAGGCCCCGACCGAAATGGTGTTGGTCGACGGCTTCACCGTCGGTACCCGCCAAGAGGTGGTATTGCGCGACCGTCAGACTTTGGCCGAGGACGGCATGTTCGTCATCATTGCCACAGTGAACACCAAGACCGGAAAACTCCGCAAATCCCCCGACATCATCTCTCGTGGTTTCGTGTATCTGCGCGAAAACCAGCAGTTATTGTCCGAGGCGCGCACCCTCATCAAGCGCACAGTGGAGAAGCAGACTGAGAACATGCATCCTTTGGACCTCGACTACGTCAAGGACGAGCTGACCAATACCGTCTCCGGCTTCTTGATGCAGCGCACCAACAAGACCCCAATGGTCATTCCGGTGCTGATCGGTATCTAGTTAGTAGATGCAGGCACGAATGATAAAGGCCGGCCCTACGGGCCGGCCTTTAGCGTGCCGAAGACGAACTAGAATTATAAACCTCTAACTATTTACCTTTAGGCTCGAAGTATCCGCGAATCAACAACGGGAGCAGACTGCCGAAGATCATCATGAAACCGCCGAGCATGAGGACCGTATCGTATCCATAGCGATCGCCGGTGAAGCCGCCGACAGCCAAGAAAAGGCCGATACCTAAAGAGAAGAGCATCTGGTAGACGCCGATTGTCTGTCCGAAATTCTTCTTGCCGACGTTGTTGTAAAAAAGAATGCGCCACGCCGCCAAATTGACGGTGGAGAAAAATCCCAAAAACAGCATGGCGAGATAAAGTTGCCATATCGCCGTGGCGAAACTGAGCGAAATGTAGCAAAAACCCGCCGCCAGGCAGGCAAAAGACAGTCCCCGCACTTCGTCGATGTAGCCACGATGAGTGTCGAACCATCTCCCTATCGGCACGGCGGATAGCGCTCCGACCACCCGATGGATCATGAGCGCGATACCTACGTTCAAGATGGTCGCACCTTCGATGAAAGTGACCACAAAGAGCGCCAACGCCACCGAAATGAACGCGTCCGAGCCCCAAAAGATGACATCGTTCGCGGTCAAAGTACGCACGACCTGCGAACGCTTCGAGATCGCAGACAAGTCGGCGGTGGCATGTTCGTTCCTTTCAAGTTCCATAATTATATAGTCACTGTTCGTAGTCAAAAGAAGCCGTGGGCCGAAGCGGCATCAGTATCCAGGCGACAATGTATATCAACACGCCCGGCATGAAGCCGGTAGCGATGAGGAAAGCCGCGAAGCCCAACCGCCACCAGGTCGGATCATGATGAAAATACTCAGCGAAGCCACTCATCACTCCGGCGACGATGACGTTTTCACGACTTCGATAAAGCTTTTTGCTTGACATACTGCTTATCGTAACATTTAGAGCTCGTAGATGACATCCTTTCTTTCCACCACCACTGGCCAGTCCATGCGCTTAGCGTGATCGAAAAGTCTCTTGTTCGGATTGAAACATATCGGCCTTTCTACGGCTTCCAAAAGCGGTATATCACCTTCGGTATCACCGACGCCCACGGAACCGAGACGAGTGAGGCTGGAGTCCTCGAACACGCGCGCTACTATATTGGCCTTGTTGGCTATCAAATGCTCATCGGTAACGGTGCCTAGAAAACGATCTTGCGGGCCGATGTCATAGATACGACCGTAAACTTTATCGAATCCGTACTGCCGGCAAAAATCGTCCAACATCGATTTCGGCGACTGTGAGATGGCTACCAGATGATACCCGTCGGCTTTTAGTTCTTTGATAAGATCGCGGGTATAACGATAGACACGTTTGCTTTGAACGGCGACCACCTCGCGGCCGGCATCGGCCAGATCGCCGTAAAAAACTCCTTTGATGTGCGTTCGGAAAGCCTCGATGACTCCGTCGATATAATTCTCGTAACTACCTTCTCGGTCCTGCCAGGCCTGCCTGCGATCGGCATAGATCTCGCGCGCGCTCGCCGGAAAAATTCCCCGATTTATAAGTTCATCGACCAACTCGATGAGCAAGCTGGAACGAAACACCGTGCCGTCGATATCGAAAAAAGCCACCGGTTTCTGCATAAGAGTATTGTAGCAAAGAAAAAGGCCGATGCTCGCGCATCGGCCTGACCTGGACCTTGATTGTCTGGGTGACCTTTGGTGATACGTCATAAGTCGAAAGGGACTTCAGGAACCGGGGAGTTCGCAACAGCCCCTCCAGTCGACTTCCCCGATGACGCGAGCCACCCGACTTTTCGAGGAGCGCAGGCTGTTCGCAGATTAAATGAAATCGATGGGTTTGTCAAATCAACCCTCTACCCTTCTGATATGCCAGATACAATATAGCGCCAAGCGTGACCGCATAACCAACGAAGATCAACAAACCGCCCACGACAGGAATCACCGTCGCTACCATAACGATCGCCATGCCGGTGACCACAGTGACGGCATCCAAACGACGATTGGGCTTCCACCATGAAAGAGCATAGCCGCCTGCCATGATCGGGAGTAAGGTCATGGTGACTATGAACAAAATTAGAGATAAAAGAATCTTCAAGACACCCAACCAAATACCTAGAACGGTGGCCATCAACACGATACCGATAACCGGCCCGGCGACGGCCGCGACGGCCCCTACCAGGCCCATTTTGAGCGTCTCTTTCTTGACCGCCGCTAAGACGCTTTCGATGGCCGTGCGGAAGAGTAAGAAGAAGCAAAAAGTGGTGAACAGCCAGATGGCAAAAAAGACCACTGGGAAACTGCCGTTAGCTTCCGTATCTGAAACCGGCATTGCACCTTTCACTATCTCCCCGCCGATCGACACTCCTGGAGCGCGATAGAGGTCGCGGGGCGAGGAGTAAGAAACGTCACCCGCGATCGCCGCTCCTTCCAGGAGCTCCACTTTGACCGCGCCGACGTCGACTCCTCCCACAGCGCTACTTATAGTGAACGACTCTGCCCGGCCCATGACCCGGCCTTTGACGATACCGGCGATCTCGACGTCACCGCCGTAAAAGTAGACGTCACCCGCGATCTTGGCGGAAGACAATACTTTCAAAGTTCCGCCGATGACGAACACGTCGCCGCCGATATCGCTCGCAATGACCGTTTCGCCAGCCACCACTCTGACATCGTCCTTGACCGGAGCATGTACCTGCACCGTACCTCCCACCGCCAACAGGTCCGCGCCGATCTGACCGTTCACGGTGAGCGAGCCGGCGACGGCGCTCATGTCGGCTTTGATCTGTCCGGAATTACTCACACTACCGCCCGCGGCATAAAAATCGTTTTCGACCATTTGATCCACCTCTACCGAAACCGAATTACCGGTACGCACTACGGTCTCTGCGGAGACCGAAAATGGTAAAAAGGCCACGAGAAGGCCGGCGCCTGCGGCGCCGGCCAACCGACGCATGATAGAATTCAAATAGGTATTCATGATCTAACTATTATTTTTTAAACAACTCCCTGCCTCTTTCCCATATCTCCGGATGCCCCTTTTCTTTGAGCCAGTACCACCATTCGGCACCCCATAAGTATTGCTTATCGTAGCGGGTTTCCCGCGCATAAGCAATGATCTCATCCACCTTTTCGAGATTCATCCGAGAGTACTGGGTCTCGATATCGACGTTCACGACCGGCTCCAACAGCCACGGCTCGGCCGACAACTCGATCAAATAAGTGGGTTTGTCACCATAAAACAATGAGATCAAATTCTCTTTCACGCGATAAAACCATGGCGGCAGAACTGTTTTGAATTGCCCCAACTCCGGATTCCAGAAATACACATAGACGCTGGTGCCGAAGGCGTCGCCGTGCTTATAAGCATCGGCCCATAAGCCCAAGTTGCCGCTGTCGGTCACCATGATCGGCCGAGTGGGATCAAGCGAGCGCACCAACTCGATCTCCTCGATCAAGAACTCTTCATCCAGCTCGTTGCAGTGCTCTTTGGCGAAGACTTCCAGGTAAGGTTCGTTCTCCACCTGCCAATAGATTATGGCCGGACTATCTTTGTACCTGTCGACTACCACTCTCAAATAATCCCTGATCTCGTCTTTCTGTCGTTCCCACGGCAAGGACGCTCCCCATTCGGGCACGTGACACTCTGGCCAGCGGGGTAAACGGCGGCCGAGCGCGAAGATGACATCCGCTCCTACCTCTTCGGCCCGGCGCACCTGATAATCCATTTCTTCGAAGTTATACACGCCGTCAGCAGGTTCTACCATCGGCCAATGAGCGGCCAAACGCAAATGACGGACGCCAAGATCGTCGATAACAGCGTCATAAACGTCTTTCCATGGTAGGCCGAGTTCATGAGCGTAAGGGGTATTGAAAGACATACCGTACACGATTCTTTCCGGCACCGGTTTTGCGGCCAACCAAGAGACGGTCGCAGTTAGAGAAGCGATGATTAAAATCGAAATCAGCACGATCTTCATCCACAAAGACCCGGTCGAAAAGAACGAGCGGTTTGAACGTTTTTTAACTGGTCTTTTTCCTGACATGTGATTTTATGAACGATGCCGATCAGCGACCGATCGCCTCTCTAACGGAACAGTAGGATGAAACCTACCAGGATGACGGTGACGTAAATGAATTTGCGCATGACCGTTTTGAAACTACGATCCTTTTCTCTCACTGCGTCCGGCAAGAAACGGGCGAATATGAGACCGATGATGAGAATGAACACGAACTTGAGTCCGTCTAAGGCTTGTACCACGGCCACGTCGCCCCAATCGGTGGCTTTGAGGATCAAGAACGACGCGACGCCGGCCATGATCTTGTTGCCGAAGACCAAGAAACCGGTGCGGCGACTGGTCCGCTTGTTCTCCTGTTTGATGAGAGTGAGGTAGTTCGGTACTAAGAGCCACGACAACGCGAACAGCACGAGTGCGATCCGCGACCAGAAGAAAGCGTCGTCAAAGTTGGTGGCGATGAACATACCCTTCATAGCGATGTAGTGGAGGGCGAAGAAAAGACCGCTATGGACCGCGGCGAGCGCGATATTGCTCGAGAAACGTAGATGCGACACCAGAAAAGTACCGATAGCTAGCAGTGCGATGCCCCAGACGAAGTCGGGAGAATGATGCGTCCCTAGGAACAGAAACGAGAGACCGAACGTACTAATGGCCGACACGGCGCCGACGACCGGCATCACGTCGGAGGTATCGGCGCGCTTCAGGGTGCCGTAGAGAGACACCAGTGCCATGAAGAAAGTATAGGCCGAGAAGAAGGCCAGCGCGACCACTTCCAAAGTGGGTATTTGGATATTGTAGAGGCTAGGCAAGCCGTAGTCTTGAAAAAATGGAATGAATCCCAAGAAATACACCAGGAGCCAAAAGGCGGTGACAAGGGAAGTGTAGTAGGCGTAGACGAAAGGACTCGACAACTGCTTCTTGTCGGTCACTAAGTATTTGTCGGCGATCGCTACCACCGCGTTCACTACCTGTGCTCCGACCACCAGGAATATCCAAGTCATAATTTAGTTTATAGGTTTCAGGTTATAGGTTTTAGTTGGCCGAAACAGCTTCGCTGTTTCGGCGGACACACTATAAGTGCCACTCATCACTGACAACTGTCAACTCATTCTACTATGCCGTTCTGCTCGATAATTTTCTTGTACACATAAGCGGAAGGGCGGATCTTTCGCTCCAAGGTGTCATAATCGATCTCGACCAAGCCGAAACGCTTGTCGAATCCGAGCGCCCATTCATAATTATCGAGAAGGGACCAATACATGTGTCCACGGACGTCGACACCTTCTTGGAGTGCGCGACGAGTAGCTTCCACTTGTGTTTTTATATAATCGGCGCGAATATCATCATCGTCGTCGGCAACTCCCGCCTCGGTGATGTATATCGGTTTTTTGTAACGCCACAGCATTTTCAATGCTTCGTAAATTCCTTCTGGGTAGACGTCCCAGTCCATATCGGTCTTTCGATATGTACGGGTGTCACCGAACTTCTTATGTAGATAATAATTAAGTCCCAGATTGTCACATCTCTTGTAAACTCTTCCTAAGTGCTGGTGTGTCCAGTGCCAATTCATAAACTTAGCCTTCAGATCATTCAACCAGCTTCCGTTGGAATGAAAGAGTATCACGTGGTGAACGATACCAACTTCCACCTCTGGACGAACCCTCTTGATAGCGTCATAGGCCCTATTGTGGGCTTTGGCTAAATTGCGAAGTACCCGGAAGTACTTGAATATATTTACAATACCCACTTTTTCTTCCATCTTGTGAAAGTTACTGTAAGTAGGTACGCCTACTCTATCTATTCCCGGCCACTTCTTGAAAGGAGGCCAGGTACCACGTCGCCAACCATTGGAAGTAAACGGTAGGGCTTCGTTGATAGTTGAGTAGCTGACACACAAATCACCTAATTTCTCTACCACATAAGCAGAGTAGCGGGCGAATATCTCCGGTGAATCTTTACGCTCGAAACCGCCGGTTTCCGAAAACCATAGTGGCAAAGTGAAGTGCCAGATGGTGATGAACGGCGTGATACCACGTGTGTGTAGGGCATTGAGTACCTCTCGATAGTGTTCTATCGCCACCTCATCGAACCTACCTTCTTCCGGCTCGATGCGCGCCCACTCGACCGAAAGCCGATGTGCATTGTGGCCTAGTTCCTTGGCAATATCGAAATCAGCCTCGTAGCGATGATAATGATCGCAAGCGCGTCCACAGGCCGGCACCCGACCTTCTCTGGCCGCCTTGGCCCAATCGGTATTCTCTATGCCACCTTCGACTTGGTAACTGGCCGTGGCGGCACCCCAATAAAATCCGTTCGGAAATTTTTTGTCTGACATTGATCTGAATTATAACAGACGCAAAAAGGGCGCGATCGCTCGCGCCCCCCCAAACTTAATGAAGCGGCACTGTCGGAAACTTACCGTCTCCGAGCTTCCCTCGACCGACCACTTCGATGGCCAACTGCTGCCCGGCGGCATCGACGGCAAAGAAAATCGTCTCCTCCGGGCCGCGCAGGGTTTTCACCGGACCCACGATGGGGATCCGCGATATACCGATAACGTCGTGCGTGACCCAGCCTACGTACCACGTGTATACCCAGGTTCTCGGCCGCAGCACCACATACCGTTGCCAGCCGATCCAGGGGAAATGCCTGAGTCCACCGGGCAACCTCCAAGCCGTAGGGTCACCATTGACCTTTGCGACCAGATCCTGGTCGAGATGGCCGACATCGCTGGTGGATAGTTTTTGATTATTCCACCAATGAGTCATCTGTGGTGATTCGTCGGCCGTGCCATTCAACTCCATCGATATCCGCATGAACGGATACATGGCAGAATCGGCGGCCTTCGCCACCGGCCCTAGAGGCCGGAATTTGATTCGATTTTTCAATCCCGCCTCCCTGGTTTTTAAACAAAACTGCTTCTATAATTATATCACAAATTATACACTTTTGCAAACATCACCGAACTTGCGTGAAGCATGCCGCATCCACTTCCCTGTTCGTCTGCAAGTAAAGTTTATAGCCCGAACCATCGTCGACACCTCCGCAAGCGTCGAGGGACATGCTGTCAGCGCGCGCGCCGAAGATCGGCGTGCCGTTTAGGGCCATACCGATCTGTTCATAAGACCCGAATCCGATGAAGCGCCATAACCCATCACTGAAAAGCGCTCCGCCATCCATGGTATTGCCGATCATCACCGATTCGGCCGGAGAGTCGTCGGTCGACGTGACCGTATCATTCGCGGGAATATCGTCGACCGAAGTAAATACCGGCGCCCCGGCTCGGCTGTCACCCTCCCCGGCCGCGATCTTGGATCTCAACCTTTCGATGTTACCCTCTCGATCGATGTCTTTATTGTCGGCCACCGCCCCTTCGACCGGCGCATTATCGGCGAATTTGACAACGGCGGCTACCTGTCCGGACGTTCCCCAAAGATCATAAGCCACCGTGGCCGTCAATACGGAAAGTAGAAACACCAGCGCGACCGAAAACACGGCGAAATCACGAGTACGGATCATTTGAGTATTATAACAATATTATGCCTGTTAATGAATCGAGGGTATAATCCGCAAGTATGATCAAGCATATAATTGTGATGAATGGCGATGATCCGATTCATTTCTTTGAACTATTTCGCACTTTAGCGGCTGAACAAGAAATATCTACAGAAAACGTTTTGACTAGAGATTGTATCATTTCGATCGGGTACGAATCGGACTCTGTTGTATGCGTGATACATGATAACGCGCCCTTGCCGACCAATGACACGGCCTACCTAATAAAGAGAACCAACAAAGATACTTATCGAACCTATCTGATCGGTCGGATACTACAAGAGAAGGTGCCGATCTTCATCGATGGAGCGAACCTGGTCTCTGATAAGACGGCAGACAAGATCACAATGATGGTATCTTTACCTCTAAATGGCATCAAGGTACCTAACACTCTTATCGTGACACCTCATTCATACGAAAAAAATAAAACCTACATTGAACAGCGATTGCAATTTCCGGTCGTAGTCAAAAAAACCGGTTCAAAGGGAAAAAACGTGTGGAAAGTGGAAGACAAAGCTAGCTTAGAGACACACATAAAACAAGACTCGGAGCTTACGCTCATACAAGAATATATACCGAACGACCATGATATTCGAGTGTTCGTGTTTGATGGTAAGATCATCGCGGCTATCAAACGATCTAGCTCCGACGGGTTTTACAACAACGTATCGCAAGGAGGCAAACCGGAAAAGATACCCATATCCGCCGAAGAGGAATCGATATGCATCGGGGCTGCCGAGAAGGCCGAACTGCGGGTAGCTGGCGTTGATCTAGTAAGAACAGAAAGAGGACCTCTTGTCTTTGAGGTCAATAAAGCGCCACAAATGGACATTTTTAGTCCGGCGGCAGGTTTCGACGTGGAGAGAGTTTATAGCAATGTGGTGCTGGATGATTTGAGCAGACGTTCAAAATAATCCGCCACGGTAGCAGCGGTGTTTCCGCCTAAAGTAGAATCGAGTCCTCTCCATCCTGGATTGACATTCACTTCTAGAAAATACAACTGTCCATCCTCAGACGATTCTATGACATCAATGCCTCCAATCTCGATTTCCATGCTTTTTGCTATGGTAGTACCGATCGCCGCCAACCTCTTACGCATCGTCACATCGGTCACTCGTACTCCTCGTGCGCCAAGGGCCATGTTGTTTTTGAAATTACCTTCGGCGGCCACGCGCTTGAAGATGTCATGAACCTCGCCTCCCAATACAAAAACCCTGTAGTCGCCGCCGTTAGGGATGAATTTCTGAAACATCACTTCACTCGATACCTCATCCAGTCGCTTATTATAAGTGTCTTTATCGTGGATCAAAAATACTTTATCGCCCTGGATACCGTGCGCGGCCTTTAATATAAAAGGTAGACCGAACTCTTTATTTAAAGTATCAAAGGAAACATTTCGACCTATAAAAGTCGGCGGAATGGCGATGCCGCATTTGATGGAAGCGATGGCTTGATGGATCTTGTTGGATGTGAGCGGTCTAAAGACGGCTCTATTGATCAGACGACCCGGCGTCTTTTCTAGTAACCGACCCAGTTCGAAGGCTCCGGCATCGGAAAATCCTGAACGATAATAAACAAGATCGAACCGAGACAGCTCAGTAGCTAGCGATCCGTCGACGAACATTTCTGGTTTGATTTGATCAAGCGGCCAAAGCGTTACCTCGTGTCCGCGGGTCCGCAACTCTTCAGTGAGTCCCTTGATCTCCTCTATCACACGTGAGGTCATTATCGCGATCTTCATACTGACATCATGCCACTCTTACCCGTACCGCCTCCTCAACTCGTCTAATATCTGCCAACAAGTCCGAACGAGAATCGTTCACTAAATACAGCACGAAAATAGCGCCGCCGCCGTTTTTAGCGAAAACGCTCCGGTCGCCGCGCTTCTTGCGCATCTCTATCTTGTGGAAGGAAGTTAGTTTCTCGATCTTCTTAAGTCCCAAAATACTGACGATCTCACCCTCTTCCTTGGCATAGTATTTCATCGCCGCCGCGAAGCGGCGGCAGCGGCGCGGCACGACCGGTTGGCGTCCCATACGGACCAGCACATCGTTCATGCCGTGATTGATGCCACAAGAAAGACGGTGGAGCTGCGGTCGGAATCCTCCGATGCGCGCGCCGATCTCAATGATCTTCCAAGTATTGTCGATGCGCATCAATTCGACGTGGACAGTAGTGTTACGAAGACCTAGGGCATGGACTCCGCGCTTAACCACCTCCTCGGCTTTTTTCACCGTGGCCGACGATAGCGCGGTCGGAGTCGACTGCAGATATCCGAAAAAATCGTCGCGGCCGATGTCGTGTCCGGTCTTCTGGCGAACTAAAGGACAACAGGTCACTTTGCCGCGAGCGGACACATAGGCATCGATCGAATACTGCAAACCTTCCATGTATTGCTCGGCTAGCACGCGCGGGCGCTCGGTCCGGCCATTTTCAGCGTAGATCTTTTCTATCTCTCTGAATACCTCTTTCGCCACCTTACGCAATTCATCCTGATGATGACAAACGTTCACCAACAGACTCTGGGCTAAGTTGGTAGGCTTGAGTATCAACGGAAAACCGATCTGGCCGACCACACGTTCGAGTTCTGTATCGCTAGCATCCTTGACCAAAGCGTATTTAGGAGTAATAGAGGAATCTGCCACTCGAAAATGTCGACGCATCAAGCGCTTGTCGCTAGCCCATTGGAGCGATTCAGGCGTGGGCGTATGTAGATACGGAACGAACGGTATGATCTTGATGAAATCGGCCAAATACGATTCCACACGGCTAGTGATGGCGCACAGCTGATCTTGGTATGGAGCCAGCGCCTCTTGAAGAGCAGAGTCGCTGGTAAAATCGACCGAGAGCACGATATTGACCCCGTCCAAGGTAGCACCAGACTGTCTTTTGGTCATCTTCCGTGCGGAGTTCTCGATCAACATGATCCGATACCTCTCACCGGTCTCTTTTTCCCACGTCCGGATGTCGGCAATGATGTCGGGAGACACCTTAGAGACATAGGCGATGATGTTCCGTTGTTTCTTTGGCATAGCTTTGGAAGCGAAAATGCTAGCACGTTATCGGCCTCGACGCTCATTAGGCCACGAATTCGCTCTTTTTGAAAATCAGGAAGGGTCGGCCGCGATCGCCGCCTCGATCTGACTCTTAAACTCCTCGAAAGTGTCGAATTCCATCACCTCCCCGTTCAACATGAAGGTGGGGGTACCCGTAAATCCCAGATCGCGAGCCTCATTGAAGCTATCATTAATGGCGTCGGCTATCATGGAAGAATCCTTATGACGCTTGAACTGGTCGACGTCGAGGCCGATCTCCTCGGCGTACTGGTTGAAGTAGGCGGATGGGTTAGAAGCACGACTCCAAGTCGCCTGGTTGTCAAACAACTTGTCGTGCATTTCCCAGAATTTTCCCTGGACGCCCGCAGCTTCGGCGGCTTTGGCCGCCGGTACCGCCTGGGGATGGATGTTTATGAGCGGAAAGTGACGATACTCAACTTTAAGATCGTCGCCGTGTTCCCCGATGATTTCCTTGACCACAGGATAGAACTGGGCACAAGCCGGACATTGGAAGTCGCTATACTCCACCAAAACCGTCTTGGCCTCAGGGTTTCCCTTGATCCTAGCCTCTAGAATCACGCCTTCGTTGGCCTGCTCGCTCGCCTTTTGTGAATAAATAAAGGACCCAGCAATGAGTAGTAGAGCCACGAAAGCGACGACCTTCCAAAAGTGTTTTTTCATCCCGTTAGAGACAGGTCGCGGTCGCCCGCTTCCCGCTTAAGATTATAAATTGTTAAGATTAGGATATTCCTTCCCTAATGCGCCGTCACAGCCGCGACCGCGGTCTCTAACGGGATTCGCATACGCATGCTATTGTACCATCTAATATGGCCAAAAGACCATTCATCAGAAAGCAGAAAAGGAAGCGCCACGGCGTGGCTTTTTGGGACAGTGAGTACGCTTCCGGCGGCGAGCATTTAGCGCTCTCGAGCGAAGAAAGCGAAGACCTCGCCAAGTTCGTGCGCTGGCAGGCACGGCAAAAAACCGAGTTCCCTCTGGGTCAGAAGACCGAGATGTTAGATCTCGGGTGTGGCAACGGTCGCAATCTCGTTTTTTTGGCGCGCGAACTCGGAGCCCGCGGCAATGGTTTTGATATTTCCACGGCGGCCATCGCCGAGGCCAAGAGAGCCGCAGATGGCCTTCCCCTCTCCTTCGAAGCCAGAAGCATAGCTGGCGATCTTCCGCTCGACGACTCTTCCAAGGACCTCGTCCTCGATATGATGACCTCACACTTCCTTAAAGCCGCCGAGCGCGAGCACCTTCGCGACGAGATTCACCGAGTCTTGCGCCCGGGCGGATGGCTGTTTTTGAAAACCTTCCTTCGCGATGACGACCTACATACCGAACGACTCATCAAGGACCACCCGGCGGACGAACCTGGTAGTTACATTCACCCGGTGATCGGGGTGTATGAACATGCCTATGGCGAAGAAGAGCTCGTCGATTTTTTGACGGATAAATTTCTAGTACACAAGATCTATCGCTCCCACAAACACCGCTCGCACGGTAAGGCTCGAAAGCGCCGCACGGTCTCCATCTACGCTCAAAAGGACCCTTACAAATAAAAAGACGGATTCGAACTTTCAATTTCGAAACAACTGACGATACCGCTGTCATTTCGGATCCGAACGAAAACATACGGTTAACCGTATGTTTTCGTTCGTTTGGCCCTGTTTTAATTATGTGTAGAAATTAAAACTACCTGTTAACAGGTAGTTTTAAAACCGGAATTTCGAGGCAAAGTCTCGAACTGATCAAAATATCAGAAGCGGATCTCGTCAAAATCGACCACTTTGCCATTTTCGTCGATCTTGATTTTCTCTTTTTTGTATAACTCCAAACGCGCTTCGCGATGCGTTTCGTCAAACCAAGCCCGGCCGTCACTGTAGACGATGCGATGCCATGGGATACCTTTGACACCATTTTCTTCGGCGCGCCACAATATGCCCGAGACGCTTTGTGCGGTCATCGGCGTGCCGCCGGCGGCACGAGCCAGATCCCCGTAAGTCGTCACCCGGCCGCACGGGATAGTTAGGGCCAGTTCAACTACTCTGGCACCAAAAGTTTTTCCTTTCATGACTTCAATCTATGGAATCGACTAGTATTCCACTACTATCGGCACCCACACGGAGGCGTCGTTTTCGGGAAGGCCGGATGGATTGTCCTTTTTGAGCACCAACCAAGCCGGTCCGGTATAGGCCGACGGCAAGTCGATGATCTCGGATTTAAAAGACACGAAATCGGTGGTCATCCACTCCCCCTCCGCCGTCGCGAAAGAACCCCCGATGATGTTGCCGTTCTCCCCGACTATATCGATAGGGAAAGAGGCCTCGAAAAACCAACTACCACGCGCGTCCCCGGTAACGACGAACTCCTTTCCGACCACGCCTCCTGGGTGCGGGTTGTCGATCCTGATCATGTCCGCGCTGGCATTCTTGTAAGTCGGCTCGACCACGATCTCTTCTGCGTAAACGCGGCCATCGGGCAAGGCGCACTGTCGCGGATAGCTTTCCCGAACCGGAAAACCAGCCTGCTCGCAATCTCTAAACGATTTGATACTGGAAATATCGGCCGGGCGTCCATTATCCATGTTGGCCGGTAAGAGCGAAGAAAGAGGATTGGTCGACAAAAACCACAGCAAAGCGATGGCGGCCGCTGTCAAACCTACGATGACGACGGTGTTCTTCATACGACGCTTCTTCTTACTTCCCTTGCACTTTTATAAAGACCATCACCCCACCATCTTCCTTGAGACTCATCTCGAGGAGGCTACCCTCAATGACATAAGACGCCACGGATGACAATTGATCGATATAGTCACTTTCCATGGAGTTTTGGCAGAACATCTTGGTCATGCTCATTTGCGCAAAAGAGATTTGATCACCGTCGACGACATAACTGCCACTGACGGTATTACAATCGGTGATGCTCGACATGCGTCCATCGGACTCGAAACCGAGCACGAAACGATCACCGGAAGGGGCGGTGATCCTATCTCCACCTTCTAATTCGGTATAGAGCCAGGTCCACGAAGTACCGACGAGCGACGTATCGGTGGCCCCCATGACGTCCGGTGATGCTTTTTCCTCGGTCTCGGCAGGAACTGGCAGCTCCTTGTCGTCGCCGATGTACCAAAACACCAATGCGCCTACTGCCACGACTGCTAAGATGCCTGCTCCGATCAAGTATGTCTTCATGATTATTTGTGGTTAGTTTCAGGTACCGATATCAAGTATACAACTGTCAGAATCTACGGCAACCATCCCGAAAAGGTTTCGATGACGCTGTAAGCATTGACGGCGAAATAAGCCAAGGTCGTATTAAAGACCAAATTACCTAAACCGAGCGGCAACATCACCCGCCAGAAAGGATAACGAGCCACGCCAGTGGTGATGCCTACGAGATCGTTAGAAAACGGAGCGATCGAACCGTAGACGAAAAAGAATGCGGGCACCAGTCGAGGATGACGATGCATGAACGACGACAGTCTGTTTATCGACCCGCGCAATTTATCGGGTACCACGTGATGTCCGTAGTAGCCGACCAGATACGAAGTCGAATCACCGATAATGACGCCGGTCGCAGCCGCCAGACCGAGAAGCCAGGGTTCGAGGCCACCGACCGCGAAAGCTATCAGTACCCAATGATACGGTATGCCGCTAAAGGCCAACAGTCCCGAGAAAAACGCCAACAGGAAAAGGACCAAGTAGGAATTCTCGACCCCTACGATTTCGATCGCCTCCTCGGGAGGAAAGAACCAAAAGAATACCGACACCGCCAAGAAACCCAGTGCCAGTCCGACAAAAGGTAAGTAGGTCGAAACCGGTCGCTTATCCGATTTCGAATCATTCATATCAGCGTAGCTTGACCGCCGTCCCGTACGCCAATATCTCGGCCGCACCGGCCATTATCTGAGAACCAGTGAGGCGTACCCCCACCACAGCATCGGCGCCGAGCGATTCCGCCTCTGCGACCATCCTTTGCATCGCTTCTTCTCGCGCTTCGGTCATAGCTTTGACGTAGCCCTTGATCTCGCCACCGACGAGGCTTTTAAGACCCGCGCCGATGTCGCTGCCGATATGACGCGCGCGGATAGTGTTGCCTCGGACCACACCCAAAATCTCCGCGATCTCACGACCAGGAACATCGAAAGTGGTGGTCATCAAAATATCGTTTTTCATATTCTATGTTACTACATCGGACAATGATGATATTTTACAACCGAAGCTCGTCGACGGCCACACCACCACAAACTGCGACACAAGTCGTCTATATCATACCTGTGTGACACTCGCTGATATAACTATAACTAACCGGTGTCACATCTTTGTAAGTTTTATACACCCTCAGCTACCCACAACATGTGCATTGGTGATAGACTGTATATGCGCATATGTGTCAAGGTCGAGGCGCTTTTACACATGAAAAATCACACAAATCATGAATAAGCTCAACGCCGTGGACTGGGTCGCTCTGGTCCTAGTGGTGGTAGGAGGCTTGAACTGGGGATTGGTGGGCGTACTGGATCTCGATCTGGTAGCTACCCTCTTCGGCGACATGTCCACTATCTCACGAGTCGTGTACGCTTTGGTCGGTTTGTCTGCCATCTATATGGCCGCCACTTCGATGAAGCTATCGAAGCAATAGCACCCCATCGAGAAAAACCGCCCGGCAAAGCCGGGCGGTTTTTCGCTACCATCGTCTGCTTACCGATAAATGATCTCTTTGATGTTCGTGCCGAGAGGATTCACGTTGTAGGTCTTGCCGAAAAGCTCGAAGCTGATGCCAAAATTAGGATTACGGCTGTCTTTGCCGGTCGTCACGTACACGATGCATTGTCCCTGATTCTTGAACTTATACTTCTTCCAGCCGTTCTTCTTGCAATCAGACAACGATTCAGGGTTGGGGACCGGTGCCTCGAAATCGTAGATGGTCACCCCGCCGTCGAGGTCGACCACCACGTTATCGAAGTGTCCATCGAGTCCCTGATCGTTCGCGGTCGTGTCGCCTAAGTTAAGAGCGAACGCTCGGATGTTCGAGCCGGGGCTCGATAGGTCCATATCGGCCGGTTTGGCCGGACAAGGAAATGGCGAAGCGCTGGCGCCGCCGCGGGTCGTCACCGGATACGACTGATTAGGGTCGAAAGTGACGGTCGTGAACGCTCCGGTCGAGCCCGTAGTCGGCACGATGTTGTAACGACAATCATAGAACTTGTCGTCCGCCGAAACGCCGAAGTTGGCGTAGACGTTCATGTAGAATTCGTTCTCGTCGGAAGCGTCGCCGCCGCTGCCGATCAAGAAGTCGTACGATATCGAATTGACGTTCGATATCGGCGTGTTGATGAAGTTTTCAGCGATGAACTTGTCAGACGGATTGGCGCCGATCGGAAGCACATAGACGCTGCCGCTGCCGATGCTGGCCGCATTCTCGTTGAACTCGTAAGGGGTGGCGGTACTGACGTCACGATTGAACATCCAGCCCGGCTGATTCTCGCCGGCGGAAGTATCGCCGGTGACGACGACCGTGCTCGCCGCGAACACGTAAGACGCCCCGAAAAGAGCGATCGTCGCGAACGCCAACACGGCGGTTTTGTAAGAAGTGATGGATATTTTATTCATAGGAATGATCGTTAAACTGTAATCGCGCATACGAATTTCCCCGATCGTACACAGTAAAGCTAGTATAACAAATACCTCACCCGAAACCCCGCCCGACGATCTCTTGACCATAAAAGTACGTCTTTGAAAATAGCCACATCGCCTTCCGCTACTCGCAGGGTACCGGTAGGACGTTCGGACGATCGACAAAACACCGCCTGGTTTTGCCGAACGGTGTTTCCGAGCTTTCTTTATATAGCCTTATCGTTACCTATATTCATCTCCGCCTTGTAGCGTTCGATCACTTCCGGATGTTCGCCTGCTTTGCATTCCTCCACGAACGCTTCGGCGCTCTCGCCGTCCGGGAAAGTCATGTAAGCCAACGCGCCTTCGCATACCGCATTGATATCGAGCTTGCCTTGCGTCGGAGAGTTGTCCTCGATCTGAGTCTCTTCCTCTTCTATCTTCACCTCCTCGCCTATCATGTTTTGCGAGTACCAATAATATCCTCCGGCGATTAGTACGAGCGCCACAAGCGCGATCAATGTTGTTTTCATGTGGACATTCTACCGCATAGTTCTTCGATCGCGAACTGATAAAAACAGCGCGATCGAAGAGGTCCCGACCGTTTAGTCGGTCCTGATCTCTACTTCTTCCGACAGACCTTTTTTGATCACCTCCAGATCCGCGGCGGCGTAATCCGTACCGCGCAGGTCGAGCACGCGCAGGTTTTTCAAGTTACCGATCTCGTACGGTAGACCCGTAATCGGGTTATTCGACAGATCTAGCACCTCCAAACGAGCGAGTTGTCCGACCTCGGCCGGCACGCCGGTCAAATCGTTGTCGCTAAGATCAAGAACGCGCAAGTTTCGCAGCTGGCGCACTTCGGCCGGCAAAGCTCCACTGAGAGCATTATGTGAAAGATCCAACTCCTCGACATCGGTTCGTTTGAATACGGAATCAGGAACCTTGGTCAGATTCTGGCCACTTAGATCGAGAGTCACCGACGTTGCCGTAGAAGAGGTCGGTGATTCTTCCGTCTTTTGGTCGGCTTTTTGATCGGCGTTCTCGCTCGGAATATCTTCTATGTCGTTTTTACTCAAAAAGAAAGAGCCGGCAGCCAAAAGTACTAGCGCGAAAATTATAATTATCGTCTTCACACGGACATCATAGCATTTTTCGATTGCTATGGTCGCCAAAAGGCCGCCCTGCGGGCGGCCTTTTGGTACACAGCGAAACAGTCAGAAGTTCCCGAATAGATCTCCTTCGAGCGTTTGCACGGCAAAGGGTTCAGATTTGATTCCGGACATGCCCGGACTTCCTGCCGGCATACCGGGCAATGCGATACCTGCGAGCGGGGGCCGTTCAGCGCGTAGTTTTGCTATCGCTTCCACAGGGACATGCCCCTCGATCACATAGCCGTCCATAACCGAAGTGTGACAACTTTCCAGTTCGGGGCGCACGCCGAGCGCGGCTTTCTTCTCCGTAAGAGCAGCCTCCGAGATCTCCTCCACGGTGATTTCCGCGCCCTGTCGTCTAAGTTCGGCGACGTAGTTCCCGCAACATCCGCAGGTCGGCGATTTGTATACGGTGATCTTTACGCCTTCGAGCGCTCCGACGGAAGATCGATCCTCTCTCCCGTTCCACACGCTCACCCCGTTCGGTTCTTTACCTACCTTGACTCTCGCGATCTCCTGCGCCGCCCCGGTGTCGACCACGGAAACCGAACCGTCTTCGAGGTTGGTCACATAAACCCTATCACCGCCTCTATTGAGGGCGACACCATGAGGAGCTCTTCCGACCTCGATCGTTTCGGCGACCGCCAGCGTCTCAAGGTCGATCTTGAAAAGCTTATCGTTCGCACGGCGCCCATTCAGCGTCCCCTGGTCGGCCACGTACACGAAGCGCGAATCCTTAGTCGGGTACAGTTGCACTGGACCTTGCGATCCCTCGGGGAGCTTTACATACGAGAGTGACCTCTTCCCCGTATCGTATACTCCAATACTCAAGGAGTCATACACCGAAACGGCGACTCGCGAACCGTCTGGCGTAACCGCCGTTTGCACGGCACCGCCATTAAGCGGTTGACTATCGACTGTCCCCGAATTGATGTCGACCATACCAAGCGCCTCTCCGCTCATGAGGGCGACGTAGAGAGTCTGATCATCTGGCGAAAGGCGCATTCCGTGCGGGCCGCTACCTTCCGGCAACTTAATGCTTCGTTCTAGCGTCATAGAATCCGCATCGACCACGTAGATCATGTCGGTCTCCTGCGCCGCTACAAAAACCGCCGAGTCGGTGGCAGACTGCACCACATGAGCGAGATGCTGTCCGATCGCTATCGGGATTCTCCGGACGATCATATCCGTGCTCGGATCTATCGCGATAAGCTGATCGCTTTCCGTCTCGGAATCTTCGTGACCTCCGTCCGCCTGCGCCGTCTTGAGGAATCTGAAGCTTTGGTGCTCCATTTCGGCCATCGCATTCGCGGTCACCCATACGACACTCCCGTCGAGTGATACCTGCACGTTGTGCGGCATGTACATGGTGCCGGTTCGTTCGTCGGTGAGCGAAATTGTCTTCACGAGCTTGCTTTTATTCCCATCGATCACACCGACCGCGCCATCTCCCTCTAGGGCCACGTAGATTTTCTCTGAGACTGAAGAATCTTTCTTGGGCTCTAGGTAAAGCATGACGCCCGTTATGACGATCACGAATGCCAGCCCTGCTCCCACGAGCAGATATGAATTTTTCATATACCAAGGAGATTATTGGCCGTACCAACTAGTGAGCCAACCGCGCATCATCTCGATCTCTCGCGACTGCGACGTGATGATGTTGTTCGCCAATTCCTTCATCTCGTCGCGGACGGTGGAAGCCCGAAGCATCTCGGCCATCATTATGGCCATCTCATGATGCGGGATCATTTGTTCGATGAATTCGCGGTCGAAATGCGCTTCAGACACGTTTTGTAGCACGTTCGTGTCTCCTTCCATCCCGCCCATATGCATCATCCCCATGCCTCCCTCCGGAGGAGTGGCACCGAACCAAGAGCGGTACCAAGCGCGCATGTCGCCGTTCTCTTTTTCCTGCGCTTCGATGATGCCGTTTGCTAAGGACAAGATCTCCGGCCGCTTCGAACGCTCGAGCGCGATCTTGGCCATCGCGATCGCGCCTTCATGATGCGGGATCATCTGAACGATAAAGTGCCGATCGATGTCTTGATCCATCATTGAACCATCGGACATCCGATGTCCGAAGCCATCCTCGGCGGGCACGCTAGTGCTCCAAACGAGGTAACCGGTGCCCAAACCGAGAAGCAGAGCGACTAAGCCGACGACGATAGTGTTTCTTTCCATGAATTTAGAATTAGTTAATCGATAATAGATCGGCGGCGACACTACGGCGCTTTAGGATGAAGTATTCCTTGTGAAAAAAGTTCTTGAAAGAGAGGCGGACGGTCAGGTTCGGGCGGACGCGAATCGACGCGCGCGCGTCTCTTGTCCGGAAGCCTGAACGGCAAGACGGTAACCACCAAAATCACCATCGCGAAGAGCGCGAACGTATTCACGATCACCGCGACAAAGACATCCTGCCAGTGATCGAGGTGCGCTAGCGGCGAGCCGACACAGATCGTCGCCTGTCCGACCATGAGGGGACAGCCCGCGTCATGGTGATCGGGCGCGGCGGAAGAAAGATAGACACCGAGCGTCGCTACGGTCAAGAAAGCGAGGAGGGCCACGAGGGCGACCGACACAAAAACTCTCATAATTCCATTATAGCGTTCCTGGGGCTGTCATTACAACCCGACCAATAACCTTCGATGGCTCTACGGAGTTATAATGAGCGTATGAAATGGCATCCGTTTTTAAACGCCGGTTTGGCGGTCGCTTACATCGGCGCCGTGTCCGTGTTTTTGCGCTTTATCGAGTCGATCCGTCACGACACCCCTGACACCTGGATCGACGGCGTCGGCTTTATGTCGTTATTCGTTTTTTCCGCGGCCGTGATGGCGTTCTTGTTCTTTTACCAACCAGTATCCTTACTCGTCGATAATAAACGAGCGGAAGCCGTGTCTTACTTTTTCAAGACCATCGGCCTCTTCGGCATAGTGACGGCGATAGTACTCACCCTCGCAACTTTGCAATAGCAGTGTTTCTCCTTGGCCGTCCGGGATGAAGGAGGATTTTGTATAAAGTGAAAGGGCGGCCTTTCCAGACCGCCCGTTTCGGGATTCATAGATAGCGAAGCGTGGCAAACCCGGCCTCCACCTCATCGGCGGCGCGGAATATCTCGCTTTCCGGAGCGCGCAGTCGCTTCCCTACAGGGGAAACGAGATGGTCAGATGGGTTCTCGATTCCCCGTCGCCTTAGAATGTTCATCAGATCTCTCACTTTACAGCACCACGATTCCCGTGGCCGGAATACGTATCTAAAAAGACTGTACAGTATGGGTTAAACATAGTCCAGACTAGGGGGCCGTCTGGGACGAAGTTGGAACCATGATTAACTAGTTCAGGATCACGAAACCGAGACAGACCAACCCAAATACTGATGCCCATATCACAGCCCCAGAAGCTAGGTCTTTACTAAGCCCAATTTCCTTGTCATGTTCTGGATGAATCTTGGTCAGTGCTATTTCCATGGCCGTATTTTGTAGTTCGGTGACCATCACAAAAAACCAGCAAAATGTAAGTAGCAGTATTTCGCTAACCGATATGTCGAACAGACGATAGACAATTGGTAAACCAATTAGGCCGAAGACAAATTCTATTTGAGTAGCGTCATCATGGACAAACGCATACTTCAATCCACGAAATGGATGTGACAACCTTCTAATCCAGTACTTCATGAGAACATTATACCTTCGATTGGCCGTCTAGGACGAAGTTGGGACTTTTTTGAAACAACCGGATGTTACAGCGATGCTCTTCAAGCGTCGCTCAAATTTGCTGCCCGGCAAGGGATCGAACCTCGATTTCATGGGCCAGAACCATGCGTGCTACCTTTACACCACCGGGCAATATATTTATTTGTAGACTCTGAACCGTAGCAACTGGGCGGCTTTCTTCACCTCGTCCTTTCTGGACAGTTGGACACTCTCTTTGTTTGAGTGGGGTGAAAACCCTAGTACTTTAAGCAATCTTTCGACATTTTTCAATAGCGACACGTTTCTATTGGAAAAGATGAATTTATGCGTGTACGTGGCGGAATGAAACGATAGACTTCCTTCTGCCTCATACAAACCTCGAAGGTAACGCTTTACATAGGTTTTATCGCGCATAACCCAACGCGGAACCGAGAAATATAACTTACCTCTCGCACCTGTAGGGATCTTTAATCGCTGACTGATATGTTTTTCGTACAGACTAATACGTATACAGTTCTTCGATGTTTGCTTGTACACGTAAGGCTTCTTTTCAAACAACCTTTCCACTATATCAGCATAACGCTTTACAAAGCCCGGGTTGTTGGCGTTTGAAAAGATCAGCAACCTTTCGGTGCGAGGAAACTTTTGAATATGACCGTCACCCAAAATCACACCGATCAACTCGGCTAAGTCGCCGCCCTCCGGCAAAGCCTTGTAAACTGACTTAAACTTTCCTTTTTTCTTGGCTTGCTCACGCCATGCGGCAAAATTATCCACCTTCCTCTTCTTCATCGTCTCGGAAATTTTCCGAACCGAGGGGTGAGTATCCTTTGTGTGACCCTTGCTCCACGAGATATGCGCCATTCACTAATAATAGCAAAATTTTCTACCATTAGATGACTTGCGCCTGCACGCCCCTTCCTTATGTCCGGCTTGATTTGAAGCAGTCGATACACTTGAGGTTAGTGGTATCCCTCGGCATAAACGGCAGCTTGGTGATGGCCGCGCCGCAACCAGCGCACGTCCAGTTTCCTTCGAACATTTGCCGATCGCCACGGTCGGAGTTCTGACGCGGCGCGTTGCCGCGAGACTTGGAGTGGCAGTCGCGGCACTTCAATCCTTCGGTACTTCTCGGTTCGAACGGCAATTCGGTGATGGTGGCGCCGCAACCGCTACACTTCCAATTTCCTTGATGCATGTTTTTTGTTTAAGGATTAGGGGTCTATATTTTAGTACGAGTGACATTATACGGCGGAACGAGGGTTTTTTCGAGTCGCCAGGTGCACACGTCACCCCTATCGGACGACGAACAAGTGAATTCTAGTACGGCGCAGTTCGGCAGTTTCTTTCGCCCTACAAAACCCCAGAAGAACTTCCATAGCGATAATGGCCGGTCGTAACAGACGGTCTCCGTGAACATGGTCATGAAGATGCGGTGTGACACCACGGCCACCCGCTTCCCCGGCAAAGATTCGATCATGATCCGGGCGTCGCGCACGCGCCCCCGCACATGAGCGAGATTCTCCGCTCCTTCGCGGTTCCATAACAGATTCAAACGATTTTGATAGAGATCGAGGATGTACCGGAGAGAAGAGGGCGAGAAGTAATGTCGACCGTAAAGCGACGTCGGCCGAATGAATTCGCGGACCGACGGCTCGATCGAGTACGTGAGTCCTAATTCCCTTCCGATCAGATCGGCGGTCTCGCGAGCGCGATCGAAGTCGCTGGCTATCAGAGTGTCTATGTTTTGCGATCTTAAATAAGCGATCAGGGCGCGCACCTGCTCGCGCCCGCGTTCCGTCAAAGGTTCCATCGGCCCTTGATGACGGTAGCTTTTGTTAGCCCGCGTCTCACCATGGCGGATCAAGAACACCGTCTTTTCTCCTATTTCTCCTCGCATAGATCGACGATGGCGATCTCGAGCGCGATATGCGGAAACTCCGAACGCGATGACATGTCCGCGGCCTCAAGAAGGCGCAGGAGCAAGCGGGAGTTTATCGGCGACCCGGCTATTTTAGCGAACTCTTCAAGTCGAACACCATCGTCTTCGCCGAACGCCGAGAGGATCTCCTCACGGCGCGCCGGCAGGTTGCGCAACAACATGACGGCACGCACGCGTTCCAAAATAAGACGCATAAATATCTTCATGTCGACCGAGGAGCTTAAAGCCGTGGCCACCGCGGACAAGGCATCGTCCGCCTTCTTCGCGTTCAGTGCAAAGAGGAGCTTCATCAAAAGATCCTTTTTTGGCGCGCCGATGATGACCGCCACCTCGTCGGCCGTGACCTTAGCGTCTCCGGATGCGATCATGACTTTCTGTAAGACGCCGAGTGCGTCGCGGAAGGAACCGTCCGCGGCGATGGCCACGAGTTCGGCCGCATCGGCATCGAGCTTGAACTTTTCCTTTTTGGCGATATCTAAAACCGTTTCCTTAAGGACGGCGCGCGAGGGAGCTCGGAAACGGAAGATCTGACAACGAGATTTGATGGTGTCCGGCAACTTGTCTTCTTCGGTCGTGGCTAGAATGAACACCACATGAGCCGGTGGTTCTTCGAGGGTTTTCAAAAGCGCGTTGAAGGCCTCGGTGGTGAGCATGTGCACCTCGTCGATGATGTAGACCTTCTTTTCAGATTGATACGGCAAGGTATGCACCGCCTCGCGCAAATCGCGCACGTGTTCGATCTTACGATTAGAGGCTGCGTCTATTTCGTAAATGTCGGTCTCATGCGTGCCGATGGCGCGCGCGAAGATGCGCGCTAGCGTGGTCTTGCCGGTCCCACGCGAGCCACAAAATAGGAGCGCGTGCGGATAGACCTGCTTTTTCACGGCTCCTTCGAGTACGGAGACTATATGTTCTTGATCGCGCACTTCGGCAAACGAAACGGGGCGATACTTACGATAGAGAGCCAAAGTGTCTGACATCGGGTTAGTATACAGAATCCGGAAACTAGAATCTACCAGGACAATCGAAAACGGCCGGCACTTTCAGTGCCGGCCGTTTTACGTAACACTCGACTACTTAGCGGCTTTCTTAGCGGCTGACGCGGCCTTCTTGGCCGATTTCTTGGCGGCCTTCTTGACTCCCATGGCCTGCTTAGCGATCTTCTGCCAATTGGCCATCATCTCCTTCTTGAACTCGTTCACGTCTGCCTTCGACGCACTCTTCATCTGCGAGTAACCGGCAACAACGCCATCCAAAAGCGTCTGATATTCTTCGGCGGTCATTTTGCCGGCCTTCTCGAGAGCTTCGAGCACTTCGCCCTTAGCCTTCAAGGTCCAGCCTTTGACCTTCTTGCGGTTCTTGGCGGCGTTCGGACTGGCGTACAGGAAGTAAGAGCCGGCCGCGGCCACCGCGGCGGCGGTGAGCGCCACGCCGATGCCTACCTTCTCGCCACCTGACAAGCCGTCGTTCTTGGAATTATTCTTAGCCATATGAAGTAGAGTTCAGTTCAAAACTAACACTAATTAATAATTTAATTCTAACATATTCATCTATAGGTAGTTCCGCTGTCGTCGATTGCCAAAATTCGGCATAAATTTACAAAAACTATTTCACCAGAGCAGTCTATGGCTTAATAGTTTTCGAAAATTTCTACTCAAATTTTGCCAATCTTTAGACTAGCGGTAGTTTTGAACAGAACTCTGGTTATTACTGTTCGTCTGCTGACTCACGTGTGCGCGAGCGCTTACTTTTAACGAAGAGACCGACGATCTGCGATATCAAACTGCCCTGAGCCACGTAGGCACGAAGCTGCTTGATGTCCTCGGCGATGGTCTCACTTCCAGACTCGATCCGCTCGGTGATATTACGCACGGAACGCAATATCCTGATGACGAGATACATCGCCACGCATAAGAAGATCGTGAACACCACCACAGACATGGCCGTGATGAAGAAGAAAACGTTCGCTTGCAAAATTTCGGTCATGCTTTAAGTATAAGGCCTAACGCCAAAACCTCCACCACTTATTAACACTGGGGTGAAGATATTCAGTAACGATGACCTCCACCTCGCGCGCATCCTTGGCTTCCATCAGCTCGGCCCGGAGCTCGGCCGCGCCGGGAAAGCCGTGCACGTACGCCTTGTAATGCTTCTTCATGATAGCGAAACTCTTGTGCGGCAGTAGCTCCTCGAAGAGCTTGGTATGCTCGACAAGAACACTGAACCTCTCTTCCAGAGACACGTTCGACAGGTCCTTGTGTGGATGGAAAAGCCAAGGATTGCCGAAAATGGCCCTTCCCAACATCACGCCGTCGGCGCCGGCAAGCTCCGCTTTCTGTTTCGCGTCTTCAAGCGACAAGGCGTCGCCGTTGCCAAAAATTAAAGTATCACTCTTGAGTTCATTACGGATCAGGGCCGCGCGTGTCACTCTCTCCCACCTGGCCGGCACTTTTGACATGTCTTTCCGAGTACGCGCGTGCACCGTGACCACGGCCGGATTCTCGGCCAAGATCTCCGGCAACCATGTTTCAAGTTCGTCCTTGTTGTAACCGACGCGAGTTTTGACCGACACCGGCAAAGGACCGGCGCCGCGCTTCGCGGCTCGAATGATGGCACGAGCTTTCGCCGGATTCTTGATCATGGCCGCGCCACAACCCTGCTTTTCGATCGAACGGTCCGGACAGCCCATGTTGATATCGATGCCGTCGAAGCCTAGTTCGCGACACAGTGCGGCGGCTTGCTCCATATATTCTTCGTTCGAACTGAATAACTGCGCCACTATCGGCCGCTCTTCTTCACTATAGATAAGGTCGGCCATGAGTTTGGCTTTTCCTTCGTCGGTCGCCCGGGCCAAGCCGTCGGCGGAGACGAACTCGGTCCAAAAAACATCCGGTCCGCCTGCGCTGCCGTCAGCCCGCGCGTGTCTGGAATACTTGGCGATCATCCGTCGAAAAGCCGCGTCAGTGACGTCCGCCATCGGCGCTAAAACGAATATGGGTTTTGGCAGGTCTTTCCAAAAATTCACCGGCTCAGACTAACACGACTTGCAAAATGTTGAAAATAATGGCTAAATTATATAGCCACCAAAGGAGGTTCCGATGGCAAACGAGTCAAAAGACAGTTACGACAAAGATCAGGTGAACCTGATCGACTGGGTACTACTCATAGCCTTCATCTGGTTCTTTGCCTGGAGTTCCGGTCGCGACGTGGCCGAAACCATCAAGAAGAACCAGATCGCCAAGGTCGAGCAAACCCTGGTCAGCAAATGATTTGCTGGCCCTGTATCTAGAACGCCGCCTCACCTTCCGAGGCGGCGTTTAACTGTTCGTCCTCCAGACCTCCCTGTTCGTTGACGAACACTTTGTCGCCGAAACGCAGATCGACGTAAGCGAAGTTACCAGGACGGATATGTTCGAATTGTTTAGAGGCCAAAATGACGGTGAGGTCGTCTAGAGTGTCTTCGACCGATCGACGCAGAGTCGTCTTTAAGATACCGCCGCCGCGCAAATAGTAAGACACTTCGTCTTGGCCGACCGATTCCACCACCGCCACGTCGAAACCGAAACGCGCTCTTAGCTCCGACACGAAACGATCGGTATCTCTTAGTAGTTCGGCCAAAAACGGCGTCTCCCCGAGCGTTGGTGTCTTACCGTTGTGATAGCGCAACAAGGCGGTACCGATAAGCGGTGGCGCCACCGAGAAAGCCCGGCCGGAAATATCCAGAAAGACACAAGGATGGGAGAGCACGACACTCAACTCGTCAACGCACCAAAGCGCGTACGGCAGATACTCTTCCAGATAAACGTCCAGTGTGTCGTCCTCCGAAATAGCTAGGCTAACCCCGCTCACACGTTGCCAGGCGCTCACCTTGGCGCGCACTGCCTCCTCGGGATAGGTCCAGAGGAAGCGCCGCGGCACCAAACGATAGTATTCGCCTTCGAGTTCTGCCGTCACAGTTTTCCTGACCGCTTCGCGATCGATCGTCTCACCGCCGAACACGCGCACGTCGGCGATGGTCAAAGATTCGAGTCTGGTAACGAACCACACCGTACCAAGGATCAGGATAGAGACGACGCACAAGATCATGCCTACCCAAAACTGCGTCGGCAAAGAACCGCGATATTTACGAGTATTGCGTCTCGATCTTTTCTTGCGACCGAACATCATGGCCATATTATCACGGCCGGGGATCGGGTTTTCGGAGGTTACCTAAGATGCCTTAGAGATAACGGCCTTGCCCATGTATTTCTGGAGCGGTTCAGGGATCTTCACGCTACCATCGGCTTGCTGAAAATTCTCCACCAACGAAACCAGGATGCGTGGGGTCGGAATGGCGGTGCAGTTTAGGGAGTGAGCGTAGCGCAGTTTTCCTCCGGCCCGCGCGCCCTCAGGCGCGTTAGGGTCTTCGTCACGATAACGGATGTTGAAACGACGCGTTTGAAAATCATGGAAGTAGGAAGCCGAGCTGATCTCGCGATACTTTTGTTCCATCGGCACCCAAAGTTCGATGTCGTACTTCTTGACCTGGCCCTGACCGATATCTCCGCCGCAGTTGAGCACGGTGTGATATGGGATACCGAGAGTCTCGATAAACTCTTCGGTATTGCGATTGATCCACTCGTGCCACTTAACCGACTCTTCGTGGCTGGCCTCGCACAAGACCACCTGCTCCACTTTGTAGAATTCGTGGACGCGGATGAGACCTTTGACGTCTTTGCCGTGACTGCCGGCTTCGCGGCGATAGCAAGGAGAGAAAGAAAGGTGCTTGATCGGCAACTGCGACTTCTCGAGGATGTCGTCGGTGTAATAGCCCATGGTCGACACCTCGCTGGTACCGATGAGATAATCGTCATCTTGCGTATGGTAAACGTCTTCGGCGTCGTTCGGTAAGTGTCCGGTGCCGTATAGGTTCGCCTTACGCACGATGGTCGGCGGCAACATCGGACTGAACCCCTTCTTGAGGAAGAATTCGTTGGCGTAATTCCAAATGGCCCAAGACAAAAGGGCGCCGTCGTTAATGAGGTAGTAGCCACGGAAGCCGTGCACTTTGGTGCCGCGGTCGAAATCCACCATGCCGAGCTTCTGCATCAGATCGATGTGGGTCTGCGGCGCGAAATCGAAGTGCGTGGTATCGCCCCAGCTTTTCACCTCGACATTATCGGCGTCGCTATCGCCGTCTGGCACGGTCATGTCGGGCACCTGCGGCACCTGAAGCATCAATACCTGCCACTCTTCCATGATCGGTTTGAGCGCCTCCTCATCCGCTTGGATCTCGGTCTTTAGCTTCTGCATGTCGCCGATGAAAACAGCGCGCTTGCCCGGCTCAGACTCCGCCGCGATACGCTTACTGGCCATGTTTTGCTCGGCCTTGCGAGATTCGAGTCTCGTCATAATTTCGCGACGCGAATCGTCCACCGCGACCAGGCGATCAAGGTCGATCTTGATCTTCTTTTTAGTGGCCGCCATTTTGACGATGTCCAGATTCTCGCGGATGAATTTGATGTCGAGCATGCGCTAACAAATAGGAATTAAAGTGGTAGCGGTGGGCGGCCCTACGGGCCGCCCACCGCTAACTTGGATTATACAATAGCGCAAAGCGAGATTTTAGACAAAAGAAAAAGCCTGCGATTACCTAACGCAGACTTGAAACGGGGAGACATTGTCGGCACTGTCTCCCCTCAAATTAAAAACCGACCCCTAGCAATGGAGCGCCTCAAGCGCCCTGGTCATACCACACTCTATGCCGTAGGTGTGTGGTACAACTTCTATTATACACAAATCAAGATTTTTGTCAAGTATTAGATGTTAGAATGTAAGGAATGGACTTCCCCGTCGATGAACTAGCAAAAAGTGATTTTCCCCGAGCCCTTTTTGAAATTCCCCAACCACCGAAGCGGCTAAATTATCGCGGCGTGCTGCCCGACCCGAAAATGAAGCTGTTGTCGGTCGTCGGTTCGCGCAAATACACCAACTATGGCAAGCAAGTCGTCGACCACCTCATCTCCGGACTACGCGGACATAATATAGGAATAGTATCCGGCCTCGCACTCGGTATCGATTCGCTGGCGCATCAAACGGCTATCGATAACGGTCTATACACACTGGCCATTCCCGGCGGCGGTTTAAGTGACGGCGTCATCTATCCCCGCGCTCACTTGCGATTGGCGCACAAAATACTCGAAGAAGGCGGCGGGCTACTCTCCGAATACGATCCCGATTTCAAGGCCATCACCTGGTCATTTCCGGAGCGTAACCGATTGGTGGCGGGAATATCGCAAGCTACGCTCATAATCGAAGCCGGCGAAAAAAGCGGTTCCCTGATCACCGCTCGTCTCGCCGTCGACTATAATCGTGAACTCCTGGTGGTGCCCGGGAGCATCTTTTCGGACAATTCCAAAGGTACGCATCAGTTTATGAAACTCGGCGCGCGGCCGGTCACCGAAGCGGCCGATATTCTCGACACGCTCGGGATCGAGATCAAAGACGACCGCGCGCCGAGTTTCACTCCCCTTTTGTCGCTCGAAGAACAGACCATCATCAACCTGCTTTCCGAACCGCAAGAACGCGATCTTTTGATCCGCCGCTCAGAGCTTCCGACCGAGTCGGTCGCTATTATTTTGATGCGTATGGAGATGAACGGCCTCATCAAAGAGGACGGCGGGATGTACCGAAAACTTGGTTGATATTTTCACCTTCCGAGATTCTGTGGTATTTGTGTAGGGCACGATCATTATATATATGAGTACTCTGGTCATAGTCGAGTCGCCCTCGAAAGCCAAGACCATCGCCAAATACCTGGGTTCCGGGTATATGGTGAAGTCTTCGGTCGGACACGTGCGCGACCTCCCGAAGTCCAACAAGGACGCTGTCGATATCGACGGCGGTTTCGTGCCGCGTTATATCGTCTCCCCCGGGAAGGAAAAAGTGATCAGCGATCTCAAAGCCGCTGCTAAAAAGGCCGATGCCGTGCTACTCGCCTCCGACCCCGACCGAGAGGGAGAAGCTATCGCCTGGCACGTGGCCGAACTCATCAAAGGCTCTAACAAGAAACTAAAACGCATCGTCTTTCATGAGATCACCGAAGATGCCGTAAAGGAAGCTTTGCAGCATCCGCGAGCGATCGATATGAATCTCAAAGAGGCGCAGGAGGCGCGGCGTGTGCTCGATCGTCTGGTCGGCTACGATCTGTCGGGTCTTATTTGGAAAAAGGTTCGTTACGGACTCTCGGCCGGCCGCGTGCAGTCGCCGGCTCTCCGCATCATCATGGAGCGCGAGCGCGAGATTCGCGCCTTCGTGCCGGAGAAATATTTCGTCTTGACGGCACCTACAACACTTGGAGACCACAAGGACGTGCCATTTACCTGCGTCGAAACACCTAAGGAGCACTCGGAAGCGGATCGAATCAAAAAGATCGGCGAGTCCAACTCATGGGAAGTGAAGGATATGAAGGAGGCGTCACAGAAACGTTCGCCTCGCGCGCCGTTCACCACCTCGACCCTGCAACAGACCGCTTCGACACGACTCGGCTTTTCTCCCTCGCGCACCATGCGGGCCGCGCAAAAACTATACGAAAACGGTTTCATCACCTACATGCGCACCGACTCGACCAATATGAGCAAGGCGGCGCTGTCACAGATCTTGGCTATCCTTCACAAAGAACATGGCGAGAAATATGTTCAACCGCGTGTCTACAAAACCAAGAGTAAGTCGGCGCAGGAAGCGCACGAAGCCATCCGCCCTACGAACGCCAACGTGAAAAGCGCCGGACATACCGGTGACGAGCAGGCGTTATACGATCTCATTTGGCGGCGAACCATGTCCTCGCAGATGGCCGACGCTCTCGTATTGCGCACCAAGATCACAATCAATTTGAAAGACTCTAAAGAAACAATACCGGACTTCGCGGTGAACGGCTCTCGTGTCACTTTCGACGGTTGGCTCAAAGTCGACCTGGCCGCGCGCGGCGAGGACACCGAGGTGCCGCCGGTCAAGATCGGAGATACTGCCCGAGTCGCCGAAGTGAAGATCGAAGAGAAAGCCACCGAGCCGCCGAACCGCTACACCGAAGCCGGACTGATCAAAGAACTCGAGAAGCGCGGCATCGGCCGACCCTCCACTTATGCCTCCATCATGGAGACGCTGAACCAGCGCGGTTATGTGGAGAAACAAGGTCGCACTCTCATCCCGACCGACACCGGCGACGTCGTCTCGACTTTCCTCGAAACCCATTTCCCCACCTACATCTCCGACACTTTCACCAGCGAGATGGAGGACGAACTCGACGAGATCGCGGAGGGCAAACGTACTTACGTTAAGACTCTGAGCGATTTTTATGGACCGTTCCTCAAGGACTTGGCCAGTAAGGAAGACATAGAAAAGCAGACCAACCTGGGTGCGGCCCCGGCGGAATTCCCCTGTCCGATCTGCGGCAAGCCGATGGTGATCAAGTTGGGCAAGAGCGGCAAGTTCCTATCATGCGTCGACTTCCCCGAATGTACCGGCTCTAGATTGATCGACGGTTCGGAAGTGAAAGCCGAAGAACCTATCGGCCGACATCCGGACACGGGAGAATCGATCTACGTTCTAAACGGTCGATTCGGGCCTTACGTTCAGCAAGGCGAGACGCCCGACAAGAAAGACCCGAAAACCGGCAAAGCGGTACGGGCAGGCAAAAAAGCGCCCAAGCCGCGGCGCGCCTCTTTACCTAAAGGCAAAAAGCCAGAAGATGTCACCTTGGAGGAAGCGCTCACCTATCTAACCTTGCCGCGGGAGTTGGGCCAGCACCCGGAAACCGGAGAACCAGTGATCGCCAACGTCGGCCGGTTCGGTCCTTACATCGGTCACGCCGGCGACTTCCGTTCCCTCAAACCTAAAGACGGCGACGATCCCTACACCATCACTTTTGATCGCGCTCTGGAGATATTGAAAAAACCAAAGGGCACCCGAAAGGGGGAAACCTTGGTACGCGACGTCGGTCCGCACCCGAAGACCAAGAAGATGATCAGCGTATACGAATCAAAGTCGGGACGATATTTCAAACGCGGTTTCAAACGGATCATGCTTCCATCAGACACTGACGTCGAGAAAATGACGGTGGAGGAAGCTGTAGCGCTCATGAAGTAACGAACGACGGCGCGAGCAGAGCTCGCGCCGTTTCGTCATTCTTATTTCGCCGACTTGAGTGCAGGTTGACGAAGCTGGGGGCAATACCCTTTTTTCCCCGTGTCGCAAGGTACTGCGACACGATACCCGCATATCGAACAAATCTGGGGTTTCGGCGGCTTCTGTGGCTCTTTCATTCCCCTCTCCTCTACTCTCCAAAAACATAGCCTAGAGCAATTAGCGGATCGTGTCAAAGCGAGAATCACTTTCCACTTTCGCCTTTGCGCTTTATACTGAACGAATGATCTCCGTCAAGGATATTGTGGGCCACCTTTCTTCTCCGACCAAGGAGGACGAGGCGCTCGTCACCAAAGCCTACGACGTGGCCGCCAGGGCGCACGCTGACCATACTCGCTATTCCGGCGAGCCCTATATGACTCACGTCACGGCAGTGGCCCTCCGCCTCGCTGAGATGGGTATGGGTGCGCGCACGGTAGCCGCCGCGCTACTTCACGACACCATTGAAGACACGGACATCACCGAAGAGGATATCCGTCGCGATTTCGGCGAGGAGATCTTATTCCTGGTGGAGGGAGTGACCAAACTCTCTTCTGTCAGGTACTACGGCAGCGATCGACACAACGAATCGTTGCGCAAATTGTTCGTAGCGACGAGCCAGGACATTCGTGTGTTGATCATCAAGCTGGTGGACCGACTCCACAATATGACGACCCTCATGCATGTGCCGGAGAAGAAGCGTCTGCGCATCGCCAGGGAAACCTTGGAGATATACGTGCCAGTGGCTCACCGCCTCGGCATGGGCCGTATCCGCAAAGAACTCGAAGACTTGGCCTTCCCCTACGTCTATCCCGAGGAGCACAAACGAGTGCTGGAGCTTTTGAAGAACAAGATCGGCAAGTACGAGGAGCGTCTAGAGCGCGAGCGGAAGGCCTTACAAAAGAAACTGGCCGAGGCGGGTATCCGTAATTTCAATACTTCTTATCGCGTCAAAGGTCTATATAGCCTCTATCAAAAGTTGAAGCGCAAGAGCTGGGACATCGACCAGGTGTACGATCTCTTAGCTATGCGCGTGGTCTTGGGCAATATGGAGGATTGTTACAAAGTGCTCGGAGTGATTCACGACATGTGGCGGCCGTTGCCGCAACGCGTCAAAGACTACATCGCCTTCCCGAAACCCAACGGTTACCAATCGATCCACACTACCGTAGCTACCAGTAGCGGCAACATCCTCGAGATTCAGATCCGCACCGAAAAGATGAATCAGGAAGCGGAGTACGGCATCGCTTCGCACATCATCTACAAAAACTCCCAGAGCGGCCAATCGCAGAACCGTTCGGAAAACTGGTTCGCTCAGCTCATACCGAGTCTGTTCCGCCCTTTCTCCCGACGCGGTAGCGGCAAGACCGAGGCCGTAGCTAAAGACGCGCCGGCCAAAATGAAGATCCCGCTATGGATCAGCCAGATCGGCGAAATGTATTCCGCGCCGGATTCCGGAGCGGAGTTCGTCGAGGATATGCGGAACGATTTTTTCACGCATCGCATCTTCGTATTCACCCCGATCGGTGATGTGGTAGACCTGCCGGTCGGAGCCACGTCGATAGACTTCGCCTACGCCATCCACTCGGAGGTCGGCAATCAGATCTCGGGAGCCAAAGTGAACAACAAACTCGTCACGCTAGACACCGAACTAAAGAATGGCGACATTGTGGAGATAGTGACCAAGAAGAACGCAAAACCGACGCGCAAGTGGCTGGAATCGGCCAAGACCACCATGGCCCGACGACACATCCGCGCGGAATTGGAGAAATGAAAAGCGGGCCTGGGCCCGCTTTTCATTTCTCTTAAACGTTGAAGTTTTTTATGGAATACATGTCGCTTTCGTCATTCTCCTTTCTAGACTCACTGATCTTGTTCAGTAACTCCCTCGAAGTTTCAACGACTATATCCTCTCTAGGCCTAACTTGTGGCGGTGTCACTAATGTATCTACCTCCGGAGGCGTGACCAGGGTATCGAGCGCCGGCGGCAAGGGCCCCGACGACGCCGCTTCGAGCGGCGTATTCTCCTCGAGCTTAGCGATCACCTCGTTGGCTTCGGCCGCTTCCTCCTTCAAAGTGTCGCTCACGGTATCGCTGGTTTCGAGAGAGCCGGGGGTCACGACGACGCCGGACGGCTTATCGAGCAGTGAAAGCAACTTTTGCAATTCGGAAGGGTCGAAATAGTCGATGCTGACAGTGCCGCCGAACTCGGTCTTTTTGATCTGGACGCGCGTACCCAGACTCTCGGTGAACTTCTTTTCGATCTCGATCAAAGTCGGATCCGTGTCGCGCCACTGATGTTTACGTACTCTCTCGGTGGCGATCTTGCGAGAGATACGTTCGGTCTCGCGCACCGAGATCTTCTTGAGCAAGATCTCGCGATATAAGACGTCCTGTTCTTGCGGTCGGTCGGCGAGCATCAAGAGCGCGCGGGCATGTCCTTCGCTGATCTCGCCGCGACGTAAAGAGTTCAAGATGGTCTCGGGCAAAGCCAAAAGTCTGAGTGTGTTCGACACATATTCGCGGCTCCTGCCCATCTTGGCGGCGATCTGCACGTGATTCAAATTGAACATCTGATTCAGTTGCTGGAACGCCATCGCGCGATCGACGGCATTGAGATCCTCGCGTTGCAGGTTCTCGATGATGGCTAACTCGAGTTTTTCCTGCTCGGTCTGTTCTCCCTGGCGGATAATGACCGGCACCTGAGACAATCCTGCTATCTTGGAGGCGCGCAAACGCCGTTCGCCGGCGATAAGTTCGTACTCGCTAAAAAAAGTACCGTCGTCACGCGAACGCTCGCGGCGAGTGACGGTGAGAGGCTGTAGGACGCCATACATGCGTATCGATTCGGCCAGTTCTTTTAGCTTTGCCTCGTCGAATTCTCGGCGTGGCTGGAACGGGTTCGGTACGATCTTGTCGAGTTCTACCCAGAAGATGGAATCGCCTTGAAAAGACATAGGAAAATTTAAAATTGAAATCTCAAAATGGAAAAATCACTCGCCCAAAAACGTCACCTTTTTCGTGATTTATTAGATTGTATCATAAGGAAAAAGGGCTTTGTGGATAGGCGATATTTCTGCTAAACTCCTCTTGCTTGCCGCGGTGGCGGAATGGTAGACGCAATGGATTCAAAACCCATCGACCTAAACAGTCATGAGAGTTCAAGTCTCTCCCGCGGCACAATTTTGAAGCACAACCAGGGTATAATCTAGGCATGCTAATGGCTGCCAAAGTAAATTTGGCATATATCATTGGAGTCGCTATGGGCGATGGTAATTTATCCAGACCCAATAAACGTGCCACACGTCTTCGAATAACATGTGACGCGGCCTATCCAGGCATAGAAAACGATATATGTATTGCCCTTAACTTACTATTTCCCAAAAATAAAGTCAGTAAAGTAAACGGTCCCCGCGATACCTATTTCAACATTAGTGTGTATTCAAACGCACTAGATATCTATATGCCGTGGAAAGTGGGTAAGGGCTCAAAATTTAAACAGAACGTCAGAGTACCTGGTTGGATATTTCGCGACAATATGTACATCTCAGCTTGCCTTCGTGGATTAATACAGACAGATGGGAGTGTCTATTCAGACCGCGGTTACAAGATGGTGAATTTTACCAATAATATTTTAGATCTGGCCACGGATGTGAAGAGTATGATGGAAATACTCGGCTATCAACCAAAAATTTATAGCGCGAGCCAAAAAAGCAGCCGCCCTAAATACACGGTGAGGTTATCTCGTGACGTAAATAGATTTATCGCCGAGATAAGTTTGAAAAAAGAGAACGAGCAAATATGTTGAGTACAATTAAATCGACTTAGCCTATACAAAAAGTCAGCATAGGGGTATATTCCCCCTTGTGACCAAATCTAAGATCATAGTCATCGTCGGACCGACCGCTTCCGGAAAGACCGGATTGGCGATCGAATTGGCGAAAAAGTTCGATGGCGAGGTGATATCGGCCGACTCAAGGCAAGTATATCGTGGCCTCGATATCGGCTCGGCCAAAGTGACGCCGAAAGAAACGGACGGTGTGCCGCATCACCTGCTCGACGTCGCCGATCCGAAAGAGGTGTATACCGCCGCCGACTTCAAGCGCGATGCGCTACTCGCCATCGACGACATCATCGCGCGAGGAAAATTACCGATAATTTGCGGCGGCACCTTTTTCTACATCGATGCTCTCTTAGGCAAAACGTCGTTACCTGACGTTGAGCCCGACGAGGAACTGCGCGCCGAACTCGAAGAAAAAAGTGCCGCCGAATTGTTCGAGATATTAGAAAAACTAGATCCGGCAAGAGCCCAGTCTATAGAAAAAGAAAATCCGCGCCGACTGATCCGCGCCATTGAGATCGCTCGTTCACTCGGCCGCGTCCCGGAGACAGAGGTTAAAGAATGTCCATACGCGATTCTCACCATCGGATTAATGGTAGATATGGAGACTCACGGTGAAGTATTGAAAACTAGAATTCTGGAACGACTAGACGCAGGCATGGCAGAGGAAGTGAGGCGACTACTGAAGAAGGGGGTCACTCATGAGAGGCTTGAAAAATTTGGCCTTGAGTATCGTTATCTTTCTCGTTATCTTCGCGGCCTCATGCCCTTGAATGAAATGATCGAAGAACTGACCATAAAGAGCCGGCAGTTTTCTAAACGCCAAATGTCCTGGCTGAGACGTGATCGAGAGATCAGATGGTTTCATCGCGGCGACAATAAAATCACTGTTGAAGTCAGCGCTTTTCTGGAGCGTAAATAGTGCGGGCCCACCCTGACTCGAACAGGGAACGGCCGCTTTGGAGGCGGCTGTTTTACCATTAAACTATAGGCCCGATTTCATCACAATTCTGGCCAAGGCCTGTATTTCTCTGGCTATCCTCACATCGTGATAGCGCAATGAAACACACCCTTCGTAATTCGACCTCTTATGCTTGCCGGTATTACTTTTCTTATAAGGCCTTAAAAACTGCGACCGTTGTATATTAGTGACTTTGGACCAAAAACGCAACTGTGTTTCTTGGTCATGATAGTCATGTAAATGGACTAAAACCCGGAACCTTTCCTCATTTACTTTAAAGGTTTTTCTGAACAATCTAAGAAAAAACGATATTAATTCTGGATCTGAATTCGTAAACACTAGCGCGCTATCGTTCATGGTTTTTGAACCTTCACACCGATAGATCATGGCGCACATTATCTTCAGATCAGCCCTGTCATATTTTGCCCTTTTTTTCGTTTCCTGCGCCAGTGTCGCTGCGCTTGCTAGGGCCTTGCGCGTTTCATCCCTTCTAGCGATCGAAGCTTGTCTCCTGCCATTTTCTGTCTTCCTTGCCAATTCTTTGATCGCAGAAGGGGGCAACCTCAAACCTCTGAGCCAGACAGAGGCTGTACTTTGAGAGATATTTAACATTTTACTAATCTCTCTCAAGGAATAACCACTTTTTCTTAAATTAAACGCTTCTTGCTTCTTTATCTGTTTCATTTTCGTAGCATGAATATATGCTACATAATACCATTTCGAAATTCGTTTTTAACGAATTTACTGCACCAACACGTCCCAATGGTCCCCTTCCTTAGCGTATATTTTCTTGCCATCGGATGAGCGATACATCAGAGCTCCGTCACCGCTTCGTGGTCCCACATAGGTATAGTTGCTCGTGATGTAATTATTGAGACCGGATGTATCGTCGAGATCTATCTTATAACCTGAAGAGTGACTATATTGTCCGCTCGCGTGAACTCCGGACTCCGTGCCACCTGTCACTATCACCTGACAACCACAAGCCTGTTTGAGACTCACGGCTTCGTTTATCGTGGCCTGATTGATATTGGCGAGGCTAGTGGCACCTGGAGACGATTCCCATACCGTTATCCCGGCCGCGGCCAAAGCCTGACGTGCCTCTGTGTCGGTATACTGGCCTGCGCCGGCGACATTAGAATTTCCGGTGATCGACGGATTGTTCACATTCGGAACGGGAGCGGCCAACTCTTTGGTCCAGCCGTCCAATCCTTTACCGGTCAGACCTTTCAACACGGTGTCGATTATGAGCCAAGCGGCCAATATCAATATGATGCCGATGATGACATTTTGGAACAATTCCTTCGCCTTACCCCATTCATCCTCGTTTCCGGCCGACATCACTAACTTAAAACCGGCATAGACCATCACGATGACCGCGATGACTCCCAGCGCCGAAATGAGCCAGTCGATGAGATTATTGACCAGACCGACCACCGACTCAGTGGTGCAATCCGGACCTGAACATGGCACTAGCCCACCGGCCTGCGCCGTCGCTACGATCGGCAAGACGAACATCATGATCGCGACCGCGAATATATAAGACCTCATGCGAAAATCATAGCATGATGACCGCGCTGACTACCGATACTTAGTGTGCTTTATTTGTGCACAGGATTGCTGGAAGTTAGAACCAGTATTATAGAAAGTGAGTACAATTTCTTGCCGAGTTTTGTACAAGAGCAACAGATGTAGTGATAAATGTTATGATTTGCTGATTATGACAAAGGAAAGGATATTGGAACTCATTGCTTCTGCCGAACAAAATAGCGTTGAAACTGAATGTGTAGAATTTAAAGACGGCAGAGGTGGTTTTTCTGGTAAACAGGTGTGGAAATCTATTTCATCTTTCTCTCATCGACCAGACGGTGGCTTGATTGTGTACGGAGTTAAAGAAAATAATGACAAGACATTTAAAGTTGTGGGAATTGAAGACATAGCTACTTTTCAGGAAGGTTTAATCAACTACTGTCGTGAAGATATGGTTAATTGTACCGATCCTGGATTTGAAGTTGTTGAATATAAAGGAAAAAAGTTGTTAGTTTGCATAGTTTCGCCAATTGCAGACGAGAAAAAACCTTGTTACAGAAAATCTGAGGGAATGCATCATGGTGCATGCATAAGAATTAAAAATGTCGATAAAGTTCTAACAGCGGACGAAGTTAGAGAGTTTATCAGAAACTCCACACCTTTTAAATACGATCATTTACCAGTTACTGGTGGGAACTTCAATGATTTGTCTTTACCTAAAATTAAAGAGTTCTTAAAGAAAAGTGCTACAAAAAAAGGCCGTGACACTAGTTTTTTGAGTCAAGTAGGATCTGTAAAGCATGTCACAGAAAATGTGGGCATTTGCTGTTCAGTTGATGATGTCCTTACACCTACAAATGCAGGATATTTAATATTTTCTTCCAATGTTCCACAGCAGCATAAAGATTTCAAACGTTTTATTATTCGCTGTATTCGGTATAAAGGTAATACTTCTGCATCTCCTATCGTGGATAAGATTGAATTGGAAGGTAGCCTGGATGAACAAATTGAGAGCATGCAGGCGTTTATACTTAAAAACATATCTTTAAGCGCGAAGATAGTTGGGACAAAGAGGGTTGAAAGATACGAGTATCCGCCCGATGCAATTCGAGAGATTGTTGCAAATGCCGTAATTCATCGTGATTATAGTATTAATGAAACCTACACTCAGGTTGCAGTTTTTGAAAACAGGATAGAAATATCTAATCCTGGCAATCTACCCCCAGGTGTGACAATTGAAAACATTAAAGAGTCACAGTTTAGCCGTAACGTTCTCATTGCAAATATCATGAGGGATATGGATTACATGGAGGAGTACGGTCGAGGAATTGAGATTGTTTTTGCGACCATGGCTGAGTATGGATTGCTCGGACCACTTTTTAAAAACTCCTCAAACAGTTTCAAGGTCACATTGTTGGGCGAGCAGTTTAAATACTTGAACGATAGGCAATTAAAAATATGGCAGATATTGCAAGAGACTGGAAAAACAGTGAATGCCGCTGAATGTGTTGATCTGTTAGGTAATGTTTCTAGGCCGGCTATTACTCTTGATTTGAAAAACATGCTCAAGGTAGGTTTGATTGAAAAAGAAGGAGCAGGTCCATCAACTCGATATAAAGCAAAGTATTAATTATTAGATTATTAATTTACGTTGATAAATATAGTTATTTTAGACATTAT
>ERZ761601.16-NODE-16-length-62641-cov-23.166683_pt1 | contig 62641 bp, 98 predicted proteins | sample MGYA00433092_ERZ761601 | MGnify/ENA primary metagenome ERZ761601 (study PRJEB28899, sample SAMN03785571) | bioreactor sludge metagenome | biome: EBPR Sludge; feature: EBPR Bioreactor; material: 0.22µm filtered reactor supernatant | place: Saint Lucia: Queensland...
GCCTGTGTTCGTTGCAGCGCTCTGGTCGCCTGTGTTCGTTGCAGCGCTCTGGTCGCCTGTGTTCGTTGCAGCGCTCCGGTCGCCTGTGTTCGTTGCAGCGCTCTGGTCGCCTGTGTTCGTTGCAGCGCTCTGGTAGCCTGTGTTCGTTGCAGCGCTCCGGTAGCCTGTGTTCGTTGCAGCGCTCTGGTAGCCTGTGTTCGTTGCAGCGCTCCGGTAGCCTGTGTTCGTTGCAGCGCTCTGGTAGCCTGTGTTCGTTGCAGCGCTCCGGTCGCCTGTGTTCGTTGCAGCGCTCTGGTAGCCCTTGTTGCTTTCCTTCGCGTTCTTCCAATCGACGCGATCAAGAATGAATTTCACGCCGCGCGAAATAAATTCCGGTAGTGATAGTTCGGCCTTGATGGTAATTTCTGCGGACGCGATTCTGCTGTCGTCGCTATCGCGCTTTATTTCGCCGCTAGCTTCAACAATCGCGTAGCGGGAAGTGGCCGCGTAATAGCTCCACACAGCGAATGGCTCTAAGCAGGCATGAAATCCTGACGAGCGAAGTTTTACATTGCCGTCATGCTTGTAGGTTTTCCCGACTTCGTATTTGAAACCACGGCAGGAAAAGTTCTGATCAAATGCCTTGTAGGCTTCTACGGTTTCCTTGCTCATTGTGCTGATTCCGCTTTGGAGAGGGCGGCTCCGTTTTTATCGAAGCCAAGTTCCTGTAACTGCATTTCGCAATGCTCTATTTCTCGCTCTAGGCCACGGGTGTTGCGTGATGTGTGAACCGAGCGCCGCAATTGATTTAGGCAAGTGCGGCGGTTGCTCAAAAGGTGGGAAACCTTTTGTTCGACAGACCAGTTGTTCCAGACTTCACTCCGGCTGCTCATTGTTATCGAGCCCCCATGAGATTGAGGCAGAACTTGCAGGTCACTTCTTCGGTCTTGAGCGTGAAGTTCTGGCGGCTCTCAATGGTCTCGACATTCCAGACAAGGGCGCTGCCGCGACCGCAGAGGCTCCGGTACGCTTCCGGGTCACTAACCGTTCCCTTCCGAGCCAAGTGCTTCTTGATCGCCATTTCGTCTCTCCCTTGATCTGATTTCCCAACTATGCCCTGTTTCCAATAAAAAGAAAACAATTATATTGATAAAATAATCATTATATTTCAAAGGCTTAAGAAAAAGAAAGATTATTTCGTAGCCCAGAGCGCCAGCCCGGCAGCCTTTTTTCGCACATCCTGGACGTATTTTGCCTTCCGATCGACCCGGCCCCGGAGGCCCTTGTTGTAAAGCGAAAGTGCACAGTCGCCGTCACCATTGCATTTGTCCCAAGCCATCTTCAAATAGGTCATGCCGTAGAAAATATTCTGTTCGGGGTCATAAAGTGCCTTGCAATCGCCCTTGAACCCGAGTTCCTTGGCTGTTCTGCACTTAATCTGCATCAGCCCGATTTCGCCTGCTAAGCCGGTTACTTTTGGGTTCCAGTTGCTTTCATGGGCCACAAGGCTGATCGGCAATTCTTCCGGGATTTCTAAATAACGCGCCGCATAGACCACCACCGGCTGGCAACAGACAATTTTTGCCGCACCAAAATAATGCGGCTCCTGCCACTGTTCATCGATGTGGATCGATTCAACAATGCCGCCGGTCAAATGAAAACAGACAGCAGCCAAGAAAAAGCAGTTCACTTCCCCTGCCCATTGAACTGTTCCAACTCTGCATTCAGGTTGCTGAGACCATGCATGGTCTTGGCCACTAGACTTTCGAGATTGGTCGCGTCCAGAATCGCCAAGTTGATGCTGCCTTCGGCCTTGGTCCATGCTTCATTCAACTGGTCCATTGTGGCTTTGAAAGAAGCCTGCAATTCAGCCTTGCGCTGTTCGAGCGCCTGAATCACTGGATTGTTTGATGTAGCGGTCATGACTCAATTTTCCTCCCTTTGATCTTCCAAATATCCGACCGGAGCCGAGCGCGGCACCCCGAGCCAATCCAGGAATTCATAAAGCTTTTCGATCACTGCATTGCGCTGTTCTTCGATGAACAACGGCTTGTTGTTTTCGAACCACGCGAGCGTAGAATTGATGTTATCTGAAGCCAGCCTGCGCAATAACTCATAGGCCTTTTGCTGCTTGGCCAGTTCCAGGCTCAGGTCATTATAATCCCGCGAAAGATTGCGGTAATCGAAATTCGCCTGATCAAGTTCTTTTTGCTTCCTTCGATCGTATTTGCTGTAAGCCCAGACCGCCGCAACAGACAGAAAAAAGATGCTCGCAGCGACTAGAAAGCCAAGCATGAAATCGTGGTTCATTCGTTGTTTTCTTTCTAAAAGAAGCGCAAAGCCAACAAAATGAAGGCGACGATAAACAGCGTCATTCCAAAATTATAAAGGCTCATTTTAATTCCCCAATGCTAATGACCAGGCCTTCCGATTTCATCATTTCGTTTTCGCCTTCTTGGCCAAGCAAGACGCTAAATCTCGAAGCCCCAAAATAAAGTTTGATTTTTGAATCAAAATCAAACTCTGAATTGAATTCAGGATTTAATCGAATAATGGTTTTCCATTTTGCAGAAAGGCCTTCAAACACAAGTTCAGTTAACATTTGAACGTCTTTTTCATCTTCACCTTTTGCGTGAAAATGAAAATTTGCAACGCCGTCAAAACAACTAACCATAAGCCAAACTTGCGTTTCTTTTAATCCTTGCTTTTCAGCTTCCACAAAACCTCCCGCTGGCCTGCTGGCCGCTCGCGCACCAACTCGAACGGCTCATCATTGAAACTGATCTTTTTGCTCAAGGCACGCACTTGCGAACCTACCTGAACGTCAGAAAAATAAGGCCTCGGGCCTTTCCAAGCTTTGAAAAAAGCTTCGGCCAAGGTTGCGACATCAGTCGGCTTGGTGCGCCGGTTCAAAATCGCGAACACGACATGATCGCGCTTTGAATATTTGACTTTTGGCGTTGCGCTCAGTTTGAAGGTCATTTTGTCACTGCTTTAATTATGTTCCTTTGCGGGCCGGTGAGGGCTACGAGGCTTATGCCTGAAAGCCCTTAAAAAGAAAACAATTACTTTTGCCTTTGGTCGATAGTGGCATTATGAATCGCCACCGCCAGCATTTCCGCACATTGTTCCTTTGAAAATCCGAGCATTTTCTGCTTGCCTGCGGTCAACAGCCACCGGGGCCGGTTCTTTCCACCAACGATGTAGCGCCCGAGGAATTCAATTCTGATTTCGCCTTCAGGATGATTGTAAACATAAAGGCTCGGGCTTTCGATCCTGAACACAAGGCTTTTGATGACGGTTTGGGTCATGCTTTTTCCCTCGACTTGATCCAATCAGGCAAACTATCGCGGTCAAGGCCGAGCGTAGGCATAAGAACGCCAAAAGCCAATTCAGTTGTGTTGAACAAAATCAACGCTGCGGATTTAGGATTATTGCAAATAACTCGAAGAATTCCTGTTGCAATACCATGTTCCGCAGCCAGTTCGTTTGCTGTATCAGCAAAAGCTCCAAGATAACTCGCATTGAACGCACCAGATTTTCCGTGCTCAATTCCCGCAGGCAAAATGCGACGATAATCAGGAAAAGTGCCGTCAATTCTGGAATCGGTCGTATTGCCGTGAACAATTGTCTCTGTTCCGAAGTATTCGCCTGCTTCAAAATGGCTAAATGCTTTGACAAAAGCCGCGCCTTTTTCGTCAATCGACAATTGGCGATAATCGCTGCGCGTAAATTTTGAAATTTTCGGCTTATAGGCTTTCAGTCCTTTTTTTGAAAGGGCAATAATTGCAGCCTTTTCGGCTTTCCCGAATTTATCGTGAATGCACAAAAGCCTGTGGCCATCTGTCGCTACTAAATTAACGCCGCCGATCGGGTTTGGTTCTACAAAAACGCCTTTCAGATAATAGCGCGTTTCTTCCGTCGAGACAGCCGCATAAGCAATTCGGAATAAGTTTGCGTTGACTTTGATCATGCCGCCACCAGCGCATACAAAATGCCAAAGATCGTCATGAAAGACGCTACGCAGATTTCGCGCATCGGCAAAAGTTCAATGAGAAGGTCCATGACTACGCTCCAACCCCGAATTGGCCGTTGATTTCTTCCCAAGTCTCGCCGTATTGATCCTCGAAATAAGCATTGAATGCTTCAGCAGGCGAATAGCCATCGGCGCAAAGTTCTGCCCAGTTGTGATCGGGCAAACAATCGGCAGGAGTAGAAAGTTTATCGACGCAGATTGCATCGACCTTTGCCATCCATTCCGCAAATTTCTTGTCTTCCTGGTCCATAACGTAACTGCTCATGCCCATCACCAATGCCTCCAGTCATCGCCGCGCGTTGCCTGTGCTCGCCATTCGTGCTGGCTTTCGGTCAACTCCATGCGCTGATCTTGTTCTTCATGGCCCCACTTTATCGCCTGTTCGCGAATGTTGGACCATGAGCCGCCGACCGTGGCCAGATCGTCCGTGATCTCCAGAACCGGGCCGATGCATTCTTCGCCAGCAGCTTCAAAAAGCTGCTCATGAACTGCCTTGATCAAAGCCTGCTTGCCTTCAATGGCTTGCGGCTCGCCTTCAATGAACAGGACATAAAGAGGTTGGGTCATTGGCTCGTTTCCTTAATCATCACAACAATTGTTTTCGGCACTTTCTTCAACGATACCTTCAGCTTCGACAAGATAAGTGTGAACACAATTCCAGCCTCGACAGGTGCAATATTGACAACGCTTGCCGTCAACTTCGATTTTGTTAATTCGAGTTTGGCCCCAAAAATCTTTGCCTTTAGAAATAAGCTTTTTAAGAAAATCTACTGCCGGTTCAAGCGAATCAAAGTTTTTTGATTCATGGCCATTCGGGTCTTCTTCTGGGAAATAAATGTCCAGAAAGCCGTCGCCTGAATTTGGGTCCCAACCAGCAGCAATTGCTTTTTGTTCGCACTTGTCAGGATCGTACCAAATAGCTTGATAAACGATTTTCATTTATCTGCTTCCTTCTTTCTGGAAACACTATGCCCGATTCCCAAATAAAAGAAAACAATTATTTTTGGCTAAATCGCTTTTTCTGCTAAGTCCTTGATATTATAGCCTATTTTGGCATGTTCAAAACAATAAGAACCCCGCCATTTCAGCTTTCCGCAGTAGCGGGTGGCCAGATTCCCTTCGCCGAACGGCCATCGGCAATGAAAAGATTGCAGGTCGATCAGGTCCAGCAGAACATCAGGATCGTCACATTTGATTTCCATCGGCACATAGCCGGGGATCGCACCGCGCTTTTTGCGCTCACGATCGGTCATCTTCTTTGGCCTTTTGTTCAGTTTAACAGTGCTTAAAGTGTCGAGTCTCATAACTCCCCCTCGCTCACGGCTTGCCTGATCTGGTCAAGCGTCAAATCGCTCAACGATTTTTTCGATTGCAAATTCTTCACAATGATCCGGTCAATGGTCTTTTCAGCAACCAGATCGAAGTAGGTTGGCGAAACCTCAGTGCCGTAGCGGTGCCCGCGATCTTCGCTCTGCCAGCGGTCCAGCGCATTGAACGAATTGCTGTAATAGATGAAATTCGGGCACTTCTTCATCTGGTTCACGCCGACGCCGCCAACAGTCGGGTTGGCGACCAAGTGATCTATTTCTTTTTCCTGAAACATTCTCAATGTTTCAGCACGCAGCTTGTCGGAAATATCGCCATGCAATTCCCCGACCGGCTTTTTATATGCCTTCTCCAAAGCTGCTTTCAGTCGCTTTATATCTTCACGAAAACGCGCCCAGATCACCACCTGCCCTTGGACTTGTGAAATTATTTCCAGCGTCTGCTCGATTCGGCCATCGTCGATCGAATGCATCGAGCCATCTGCCAGTGGCAGGTAGCCGCAAACAATCTGCTGCAGCCGGAGCATGGCGCTCATCGCCGTATTCACGTCAACCCGTTCGCCGTTTTCCAGCGAGGTCATGAAGGTCTTGCGCAATTCGTCATAATGCTTGCGGGCTTTTTCAGACAGCGCATATTCCCGCTTCACATAAATCTTGGGCGGCAGGTCAACCGCCTCGGCCTTGGTCAGCCGGAAGCTGTAAGGCGCGATCAGCGAATAGAATTCCTCGATATTCTTTTGCCCGACCACCTGCCGCATTTCCCACCCGCCCATGACGCAATAGCGACTTCTGAACGTTACCGGGCTTCTGTGCCCCAGAATGTTGGCGTCCAGAAACAGAAACTGCGAATAAGCATCCATGATGTCCCGGCTGATTGGCGTACCTGTGGCTATCCGCCGATAGGTCGCGAACGTACCCAGCTTGATCGCGGCCTTCGTGCGGTCGGCCATCCAGGATTTGATGTTGTGGCTTTCGTCCACGATCATCATGCTGGTGCCTTGATGGGTTATCAAAAAATTCTGGATCGCTTTGAAGCCGTCCTTCGTCCTGACCGCATCGATGTTCAGCGCGAAGAACTGCAGCTTGTTCGTTTTCTTGAACGTCTTTTGTTTCTTGTTCCAGAGAATGAGTTCCGGTTCAATTGAAGGATCAAGATGCTCCGGTATCTGTTCTTCCAGCCATTGCCGGTGGACGCCTTTCGGGGCCAGCACGACAACACCCGAAAGCTTATTAAGCTTATAAAGCAACCCGGCGTTCCCGATCATGATCGCGGTTTTGCCCAAGCCCATTTCAAGGAACAAGGCATAAGCCTCCTTGTCCCAGGATCGAATCAGTGCCTCGGTCTGGTGTTCGCGGAGTTTCAGCTTCGGCTGATAAAAATGACAGACGGTTTCATAAGCGCTGGACAATTCAAGCTTCTGCAATAGCCCTTCGACTTTCGCCTTTTCAAACTCAGGGCCTTTCCAGTCCAGCTTGAAACCGGAACGGCGCAAAATATTCAAATTGATCGGCATCGGCTCGAATTTCATAGACTTGCCTGCCCATTCTTTTTTGCCGATCAAGGAGTTCAGGACTTTCAGAAAGTCGAGTGGAAAGGGACCAATGGCTTTGGCCTCTGGGCCGATGACTTCGACTGAGATAGGGGAGGTCACTTTATCCTCCCCACCGTTTCAGTCTTCTTTTCAATCGGCACTTTCAAAAAATTGGCAATGCCCTTGGCATACATTTCCGCATCAAAACAAACCGCCTCATAGGGCCGCGACTTGTCTTTCCGTTTCATGCGGAAAAGCTTGAGCGCCACTTTTTCTTCGTTCTGTTTCATGTAAACAACGATCTTGCAGTCGGTGACGATCTTGCCTTCGGCGACGAATTTTTCAGCGAACAGAATGCGAAGGGTCATTTTCCATGCATTCTTTGTTTTTGTATTTCTTCCGCGCGTTTAATAATTGCGTCCTCTTCGGCAAGTTTTTCTCGCCTACGCGCCTCAGTGTCGGCTTCGTGCATTCTTTGCCGAATGCCGGATGCCCCGCGCTCAAAACAACCGGACAGCCACTCTTCGATGCGATGATCTAGGATGGTATCGTGCGGGGAATAGTTAAGGTTGAATTCCTTTTCTTCCTCAACATCACCCATTGAAAATTTTGCTTTCAAGGTAAAACGGAAATCGCCCATCACTCCAACTCCCCCAAATACCTGATATTGCTAACGCTTATCATCCTGAACCCAGACGGCACTTGGCCTTTGACCGCGAACAAGGATTTCTTGGCCTTTCCTTTTTCCATTACGAACTTCCCCAAATCGTCAAAACGAAACCTGTCGATCTTGCAAAAGATTTCGCCGGTATCGTCTTCGAAAAACATATTCAATGCGCGTGTAGGACCATTGAACTTTCGGCCTCGTTTCGTGACCCGCGCCGGTTCATTTTCGTCAATCGGGTCGATCTTCTTCGCAACGGCCAAAATCATGACATCGCCTTTCACTCCGCATTGCACTTCGGCAATGTGTAAAGGCTTCGACATGATGTTCATGCCGTTAAGGTCCAGACTTTTTACCTTGTCTCTTATCGGATAAAGAGAATCGATCGGCGTCTTGGCGCGTTCCAGTTTCTTCAGCAACGTGGTTCGGATTGCAGTCCCGTTCTTCCGGGCCTCCAGCACTTCGGCTACCGTAACAGGGCCGATGCCCTTGATGTTGGTCAAAGGGCCGATTAGCTTGCCGTTCATAATGTTCCACTTGTCGGTCGAATGTTGCGCGTCAACCGGCACATAACCAACGCCTTCAGCTTCTAACTCTCGCAGCAATTGTATTTGCCTGTTTGGGTCTGATTCCGCGTCCAGAGTCGCGGCGGCGAATTCCAACGGAAAATGGGCCTTCAGCCAGCAGCAGTAATAGCTGACTAACCCATAAGCGACTGCGTGCGATCGGTTGAAGGCGTAAGCACCAAAGCCGCAAATGTCATTCCAGATTTTTTCTGCAACCCAAGTCTCAACACCTTTGGCAATGGCTGCTTTCTTGAACGGCTCGCCAAAGATTTTAAGGGCTTCCGGCCCCTGGCTTCTGCCGATTGCCCGGCGCATCTTGGTCACGTCTTCCCAGGACATTTCGCCAATGCCTCTGGCAATCTGCATGATCTGTTCCTGATAGATCATGAGGCCATAGGTAGAAGATAAATAGGGTTCGAAAATTGCGTGCGGGTAAGTAATTTGTTCCTTACCGCTTCTGCGCTTCACCCATTGTTCGGCGGCTCCCGAATCAATCGGGCCGGGGCGAGCGATCGCGGTAATCGAGGCGATGTCTTCGAAGGATTCGAATTTTATCTCATTAGCAAAGCGCTGAAGGCTTTGCCCTGCGAACTGGAAAATACCGGAGTATTTCCTAGAATTTAATACTTCATAGGCGGCAGGATCATTCAGATTTATTTCTTCGAATGACTTTAGACCAGCAAGGTCAAAACAGCGTTGGAAAATGCTTAACTGTGTCAACCCCAGCAAATCGATCTTCAAAAAGTTCAGGTCTTCCGCGTCTTTCTTGTCGCACATCGCGGCTCCGGTGCGTTTGTCGATCGCGACAAATTCCAGCAAATCTTCTTCGGTCATCAGAACACCAGCCGCGTGCTGAGCGGCATTGGCCGGATGACCTTCAAGACGAGCCGCCAGTTCAGCGCCTGGAAACTGTTCTTTCAGCTTCCTGCCTTCCTCAGTGTTTTCGAACATCAACTTCAAAGCGTCGGTGCGCTCGTCGCCCTGGGCACGAAATTCAACAGCCTTGTCTGCGTTCTCAAGCTGCCATTTCGGGATTTTCAATGCTGCACCAACGGCATTCAGGGCCGATTTCTGTTGTAAAGTGCCGGTAGTGCCAAGCCGCGCAAGACGATTGGTGCCGTACTTGGTTTTGAGATAATCAAAAATCAGGTCGCGGCGCTGGTCATCAACGTCAATGTCGATGTCAGGAACATCCGTGCGGGTGATGTCAATAAAACGCTCAAACAACAACCCATAGGGAATCGGGTCAACGGCTGTAATGCCGGTGAGATAACAAACTAGAGAACCGCAAGATGAGCCGCGTGCCGGGCCGACGATCATTCGTTCCTTCGCCCAATTCACCAGATCAGCGATGATGAAGAAGTAGTCTTCGAATTTCTTTTCAGCGATCAGGTTCAATTCCCGGTCCAGACGAGCGCTGTAAACCGAATCATTCAGATTGACACCCAGCTTTGCTGCACCTTCCTCGCACAATTGCCGCAAAGACTTCGGCTTTTCCGGCTTCAGCAGTTCGGCTTTTTTCAACTGAGCGCATGAAGATTGCAAAATGGCTTCAGCATTTCGGCATGCAGCTTCTGCTTGATCAAAATCGCCAACTGCCTCAAGCCATTCTTCATGGCTGAGTATCCACTGCGGATAAGTCTGCGTATTTGAACGCCGCCCAAGCGCAATGCGATAAAGTTCTTTATCCGCTTCAGTCGGGTAAAGATTGTCCGAGCAGGCGGCGAATTTGAACTTGTCTTTCGCGGCATGATATAAGCCTCGGGGCAAAGCAGGGGATAGCGCAATGAATAGATCATCCTGCGGCTCCATATATTGAAGCTGGCAGCGCTCGCCAGCGATCTTGAACACGCCTTCAGCCTTCAAGGCTTGTGCGTAAGTCAGCGAAGGTTCCTTGCCAGGATTGCTGGTGGCAAGAGCGACAAGCTGGTTGACTGACTTGATGTCTGTTTTCGCAATGAAGGTCCAGTAATCAAGAGTCGGTTTTGAATCTCCCAGTCTCGGCGTAACAGCCAATTCAACACCGAACACCGGCTTGGCATTATTCTTCTTGCAGATTTTGGCCCAACGATTGAAGCCAAAAGTGCTGCAGCGATCGGTGATTGGCCAGATGCCTTGATGTGTAATTTTAAGCCGTTCGGCTACATCAGTCAGGTGGCCGAAAGCGGTGTGGAAGCTGTAGCCGGTGCGGATGCGGATCATACAAAGCCGCCCATCCTAAGAAGCGCCCAAAGACAAAAGGCAAGAAGTGCCACCCAAGAAGTTGCAAAAAGGGCTTCTGGCCAATTCATGCTCCATCCCCTTCGGCCTTAAACAATTGAGAAAAGCTAAATTCAAAAGCATCCTTGAAGCAAAAAGGCACCAACGGATAAGCAAAATAATGAGTACACTGATCATTGACCGGCAGCTTTTGAATTAGGTCTTTTGCTCGTTCTTCACTGACCGGCAAATCCTGCCATGCGACCCAGACATAATGAGACTGTTTGTCCTGTGGAATGCCGAAGGACATGGGTTTCATTTTCTTGCGGACGAAAAGGAGGTAGGTCATTCCGGGGCTTCCAGATGCTGCCAGTGTGTTATTGGTGCCCAAAGCGGAGTGCCATCTTTTGAAAAGACAAATTGTGCGCCCCCATTCGAGGGCGAGCGCCAAATGTCATATAGGATAATTCCCATCCAATGATCGCCTTTAGCCCAATGCTGTCCACGATCGCTTGAATAGTCGGTGTCATGAATTCCAAAGGCCAAGAAGGAGTGACCGTCTTCTGGCGGATTTTCATCTTCAATTTTGATCCAGCCTGCTTTCATATCACTCCCCTCTTTCTCAATTCACAACAACACTTCACCAGCGCCATCACGTCATGCTTCGCGCGGTGCGCTCCAATGAACCGTTCTCCGAACAGATATTCATAAAGGTCAGAAAGCTTGAACCGGAAGCCCTTCAGGTATGCGGTCGCTTCCACTGTGCACAACCGCTTTCCGAAATTAATTTTCTCCCCAAGCCGCTCGAATTCGATTTCAAGCATTTCCTGGTCAAAGCTTAGATTGTGCGCAATCAACAGCGGCGCGTTTTGCAATAGCGTTTTCAGGATCGGCGCATAATCCTTGAAGCTTTTGCAATCTTTCAGCATTTCATTCGTGATGCCGGTGATGCTGGTGATTTCATCGTCCACCGGATTGGTCGGCTTGATCAGGCATTCAAACTCTTTCAGCACTTCGCCAGTTTCAAGATTGAAAAGACAGCCATAAAACTCGATGATTTCCGGCTGCTTGTCCAACGGGACAGTGCGGTTGGAAATCAGGCCAGTGGTTTCGGTGTCGAAGGCGAGGGCGATGTTATTTTGCATCGTTCAAGGCGCTTTCTATTCCCCGGCGAAGGGCAATCAGTTTGCCTTCCAGGCGGTCTTTTTCCATAGCCAGCGCAACGTTCCTGCTTTTTAATTCCTCAATTTCTGCAAAATTGAAACGCTGCCAGTCATTTTCCCACTGACTAAAACTCATCCCCGTTGGCCGATTGACCCGTTGCCCTTCGACCAGGACGTAATCGGGGTAAATTTCAATTTGGAGGTTCACGAATATTTCCTTCCCTTTACCTGAAGCGCTGTTATATTTTTTCCTGCAAAGGCTGCCACAACATCTTCCCTGTCATCCAGCACAAAAACAACGCTATCCAGAATATCCTTGGCCAATTCCAGCTTTAGTTCAACGGCACTGGAATAGCAATCATCCGCCCGCATCAGGATATGATGTACCTTCACGCCATGCCGATAGAGCCATTCCATTGTGGCCTTGCGCCATTTTTCAGGGCGCGCGGTAACGGCAACGATATGAAAGCCGCAGATCGCGAGACTGTTGATCATGCAAATGATGTCATGACATGGAAGGTCTTTGACAAATTCCGAATGATAGGCGTCCCAGTCACCGGCTGCGATCAGCGGATCGCGCCAGCTTGCATCGGAAAGGGTGTGGTCTAGGTCAACGAGGACGATGTTCTTGATCATAACCATCCATTCTGTTTCGCTATCCATTCCGGCAGCGTCACTTCATAAGTATCTTTGCTGTTCGGCAGCTTGGTGGCTTCGCATTGGCTTTTGGCCAACCACTTTGCGTTCTTTTCTTCTCCATCGTCACTCAGCAAATATGCCTTGGGCGTTTCATGATGAAGATGAAGCATGACATCGATTAGGTTGGATTTCATTGATTTCGATCTCAAAATTAAAGCGCTTGATTCGCTTGCCGGAACGGCATTGATCCTGTCAGTCGTTCCTTGATGTATTCCTGGTAAGCTTCTCTAGCCTGAAGTTTTTCTTCCCAAGGCAGCACCGGCCAGCAGTCTTCATCGATCTTTTCATAATGCGTGACATTTTTCAGCTTGCAGCCTTTGCGCATCAACCAGACCACGCTCGGGCATTGGAATTTGTTGATCAACTTGTTCAGTGTCTCGCCGCTGTCAGCGAGCGCATCCACGACCAGCATTCCCTGCTCCGGCTTCAGGATCAGTTCCACATTCAGCCGGTAGGAGAGTGCCACCGCGAACACCAGACCATTATTGCTGGCGGCATAAAGCTTTCTCGGACGATTACGGCCAAGCCGCTCGCGCAAGCCGTCAACGGCTTCATCGAATTCGGTCCAGGTGAATTGTTTATAGATCATTCTTGTTCTTTCATTCCCAAGTCAAAAATCCTTGACGGTTCAGGATTCGGCTTTTGCTTTTTGTAATACTGGCCTTTGCCTTTTGGCTGTTTTGCAAAAACGCCACCGGTTCTGCCGCCTTTCTTTTTGTGTTTTCTGACAGAATTTTTGTTGCTAAGTTTTGAATTTTCGCGTCGGCGTTTTCTACGTTTGGTGTGGAGGTTCATTTTCTATTATCATTCACCGGCAACGGAAAATTTTCCCAGTGGCTTGTGTCGCCGATCAAACCGACTGCAAGAATTCCCGGCCAATGTGTGATTTTGTGGCCATTGGAATAAGTATAGATAGGCGGATGGAGGAAGCAGAAGAAGGTTCTCGCAATCATTTTTCAACCCTCAACTGTTCAATCGTCACTTCCGGATATTTCCGTTCCAGCATCGCTCGCGCGTCGCTTCTGAATTCATTGGCTGCCGTCATCGCAGCACCCCAGCCAGGCATGGATTCAATTTACGCGTTCCAGTGCCGCCATTCGGCGATCAGTTCGTCTTTGGTCATGTCGGTGAGTGGTTTGGTGAGGTTGAGGGTCATGGCCATTGCCTATTTTGTCCCGAACCTTGCTGAAAGCTTTCCGACTTATCGTCATGAATAATATGCGCATAGGCTGCGATAATTGCCCATTTGTCTTTCAGCAAAATACCGAGTGCCTTGGGTTCAATTTGCACATTCAATTGAGATGAAAGCAACCGAGCCAGTTTTTCTTCTGCTTCTTGTGCACTTGTTCTGATAATATGCCCGCACATTATTTTGCTCCTTTTGTTTCATGCATCCTCAACCACCTTGAAATTTTCTGCGTCGATAAGGATTTTATTCAGAATTGCCATACCGGCATCTGTCTTGCGCTTTACGAGAGGGCGAAAGCGGTAAGCATACCAAGGAAAACCGTAAGGAGGGTGATCGACATTACGCAGATGTATCGCCCATTTTCCAAGCAGCCATTCTTTGCCGGTGATTTCATAAATGTTGTCAACTTGCAGTTTCCCGGCGCTCGCGCTCGCATTCACGCAAACCACCTTCTGACCAACTCTGAAATTCATTGCAAAGACTCCTGTGATCCTGGAAACACCTTCACAACTTTTGCCGGAATGCTGATCGTAAAATTCGGAACGAAAATGCTTTCGATCTTTTCGACCCTGAAGTTCACGGCCAGCCCAAGCATTTCGCTTTCATTCATTTTGGCAGCCAGTTCCTTCATCATCGCTTCAAATTCTTCGATGAATTTATCCTGAGCAGCCTTCAATTTTTGGGATTTGGTCACTTCAACCCCTCCATAGCTTTTTTCAGCAGCCGCAAATCTTCGGGCAAAGGCTTAGAAGATTGAGCCGCCAAATACTTCCAGAACTTTTCCAGATCAGCACTGTCAATCACCCTTCGACCATCGTTCAAGTGATGCACCTTTATGGTCTGGTCGAAAAGCTGGATGGTGGATGTGCTCACTGCCTCAGGCAAAATGGCTCCCTCGCATGGATTCGAACCACAATTCCCTGATTCAAAGTCAGGCGTCCTACCTTTAGACGACAAGGGATCGTTGGTCATAGCCGATAATTCCTGAATAACGGTTCAAAAGTCATCGGCTCGACCATCCGCAGCAATTCATTGGCGATCTGTTTCGCCACTTCATCGCGGAAACCGGTCATGATTTCAATCGGCTGTTTACGATCCGTCAAATCAATGCTGTGTTCGATGAAAAGTTTCTTGCCGTTCAACGAAACAATCGCTTTCATCTTGCGGCTACAATCCGCCGCATCAACAATCATCTGCGCCTTGATCGTCGCAACCGTTTCTTCAATCTTGATTTCTGCTTCAACAGACTTCTTCGCTTTGTCTTCCATTTCACGAAGTAGCTTCACGCTTTCGTCAGTTGGAGCGCGATGTTCTTTGATCGTCACATGCGAAGGGCCAACAGAACGGGTTGGTTGAATTATTGTTAAAGACTTATTGAACATGGTCACGCTGCCTCCAATTCTCTGGGAACAATCATGGCAGGCGGGTTCACCCTGATCGACGGCAGTGCCGGAGCAGGCAGCAATAGCTGCGGGTGCTCTGCTTCTTCGCCATCGGCGAGTGCCGCTTCCGTCATCAGCCAGCCAATGAAATTCCGCAACGGCTGATCCATCATCTGCTCTTTCACGACCCCTTGATCGCCGCAATATTCGATGAATTTTTCCAGCAAGTCGCTCGCATTGACGAACTTGTTGAATTCACGAATACGATTCGCGCGATAGATGATTTTTGCATCGTCATCCAGGATTGAATAAGAACCATCAGATTTTACATCAATGACAGTGCCATCCGGCAATTCGATCTTGCATTCCTGGCCGTCTGCAATTTGCAAATTTCTGCCATAGTGAACAGTGTCGTCAATGGTTGAAATTCCAGTGACACAGGAGGTCATTATTGATGATGTTGCGGCAGTGCCGACGCTGTTGGTGATCCAGACCGAACCGGAACCACCACCGCCTGTGCCGCCTGTGCTAGAAGACAATGCATTTTGATTGCTAAGCGCCTGCCGATTATAAGCATTTTGCAATGCCTGCGCAGAAGGCTGCGGAACCGGAGCTAAAGAACCAAACATTCAACCCTCGAACTTATCCAACCAGCGTTGACGGATGAAATCAGAAGCAGTGTTTGAAGTCATTGGCAGTGAATTATGCTTCCAGACCCGGCGCGGCTTGATCGCGTTCTGGTTCGAGTTTCTGCCATCCCAGCGATCGTCCGTCACCATACCGCCCTTTATCACGCGGCAATGCTCATGGCCGCAATGCGGGCATTCAACCACATGATTGCCGTCGATCGAATAATCTAGGAGCGCGATGAAATTCTTGTCGCACTCATGACAATAAAGATCGGTGCGGGTTTCGCCTTCGTGCTTGAGAGGGTTCAGGCTTCTTCCGAACATCACGCACGCTTCCTGCCTTTGAGCCGCTTGGCCTGTGGCTTGGAAACCCCCATGCTGTTCAGTGCTTTTTCAATCCCGCCCATCAGGCCTTTGATCTTTGAAACAGTCTTCGGGCTGATGTCGCGATTCATGGCAGCACCGCGCAACTTCAGGCTTTCCGCGACCCGCTGTGCGGCGGTCAAAATATCATCCACCGCCGCCAGCCGCTGACCGTCATTCGCGCCTGCCTTGATGATCTTGTCCCAAGGGAACGGCGTCTTGTCATGCCATGTCCACTTGATGTTCGAACCATCATAGCTGAAAGTCTTCTTGAAAACGGTTTCCGGCATGGCATCGCGATATTCCACAATCGGCTTTTTCAAAAGATCGAACACCGAATAAATCACACGCCCGTTCTCGTTGCCTTCGACCAGAATCAGCGAACCATCATCGTGCTCGGCCCAGCAGCCGATATGAAGAGTGTCGTTATTTTGCGCCTTTGCGCCCGGTACATCGTTCGTGGACATGGTTTAGTTTCTTTCTCCCTTAAAGGGCAAAATGATTAAAGCTTAGAGGATTTGCTGACTTTCGCATGCTTGCCCGCATACAATCCGAGCGTTTCCAGCGGCACGCTCATGCCGTCTTTCATCCGTTGCCGCGCTTCAGCGGCCAAGGTCTGCGGGTGGACATCTTCCTTGCGCTCGAAATCGACACCTAGTGCTTTCAGGTAGGCATAAAGATCAACAGCCTCGGTCTGCTGCTCGCGGTTCATTTTCACGCTGAAAGAATTCTTGATCAGATCGCCCGCGCCATTGTTGACCAGCCAGTCCAGCGCTTCCGCGCGCTTTTGGGCATCTTTCGGCAGGCTGCCGTTCACGAAATCGCGGACTTCGATCTTCGCGCCTGCGTCGGTTTCGAACTTCTTCATGCCGACCGCGCTCATCAAATCAGGCAATGTCACTTCGGTCAGCTTGCGCAGTTCTTCTTTCTTGTTCTTTAACTGCAATTCCAGGTCTTCGACTTCGAGGCTTAGATTCAATGCCTCGTTGCCTTTGGTCTGGAGTTCTTTCAGTTGATCGGTGTTCGGAGTTTGTAGGCCTTCGAAGATAGAATCATCGTTCATAGCCCAAGCCCTTTCGGCTCAAGGAATTGAAATAACCCTACTCTTTTCTTCCGCCGGGAGAGTAGGAAACCTGCCGGTTGACGACTCCCATTGGTCGCAGGGAACAATGGAGGCCCGGAATCTTTACATCGCCGCCTTGGATGAATCGCCTTCGGCCTCATCGTCAGCACCCAGATCGCCACGCACCAGACCGCTCTTGGCCTGCTCCATGAATTCCTTGGCTGCTTTCAACAATGAACCGTCCGGGAACAATTCCATGATCGGCTGTGCGGGTTCGAACTTCGGAGCATACCAATCGCCCTGAGAATTCGAAGTCGGCACGCTCGTCACATGCCACGCGCGATAGAACATGGGTGCGGTGAACTTGCCGTTCTTGCCCTGCAGTTCTTCCTGCGTCAGCAACGTCAGCCAGCGCCGGGCGTTCTTCAGGTTCGTGGACGCCATCGGATAAAACGAATACCGATTGTTCATCGACAGATTGATGCAGAAGAACTGGTAGGTTTCAGCGATGTAGTCGCCGCTGCCGTCATTCATGACGTTGCGGCCTTTTTCATCCTTGGTCGTTTGCTTCAGGATGGAATCGTCAGTGCCATAATTGTTGACGAGGCCCTTGCCCGACTTGCGATCGCCCCAACGCAGAAATTCTTTGCGGAAGATCACCGGCACCAGGACCAGTTCCTTCGCAATCTGCCCAACGCCGACATCGCAGAAATCGCCGACTTTGGCGTCTTTGATGTATTCGGGCTTGTTGGCATTCACTTGGGGAGAAAGCGCCTGCAGGATCGTCAGGCGTGGAATGATCAGGTCTTTGGTGGTGACGGATTCCAGACCGGTCGGAATTCCTTCGAACATCGAAACATCGGCGACCGCAGTCGTGGCGGCCTTCGCTACTTCTTTACTCATCACAATATTCCCTTCATGTTTATAGCAGCACCGGGAAGGGCTGCGGGTGAATTGGCTTTAGTCGGTCGGCTTATTCAGTCTCGGTCTTTACTCCTCCTCTGGTTACTTCTTCATCGGTCTTTTCACCTTGAGCGATGAACCGATCAAATTTAATTGCAGCATCAACCATTGCATCCATCGTTGCAGGCTTGATCACTGGGCCTTCGTCCTTGCGCTGCATATCCCGAACTTCTTTGAGATATTCGGCATCTTTAATGATCAATTTCTCATAAGCATTGATCGCGAGCATCAGCGCCGTTGTCCGTCGCTTTTCTTCCTTGTTCAAATCCAGATGCTGCGTCGAAGGATCAAACGCAACATTGGCTTCTTCAAGAACATGATGGGGCGAATCTTCTTTTTTCATAGTACCTCTGTATCGGCTGCAGGACGAGTTTGCCTTTTCTCGATTAAAAAGAAAAGGGTATTTTAGGAATTATTTTTCAATGCCCTCGCACAATACGGATAGACTTTTCCGTTATTTTGATAAGGCACATAGCGAGCAATTTTTGTTCGCGGCCAAACAAGCTTCGGCCTCATCAAATTCCCATCTTCATCACGCGGCGGATGGAGCATTTGATTTCGACGGTAGGCTCGATAAGTATTTTCAGCGCGTTTCATTGTTGTTCCTGTGAAATTGAACTGGTGCCCTGTGCCCGGAATCGAACCGGCGACCTGCGCGTTACAAAGGCGCTGCTCTACCTCTGAGCTAACAGGGCAATCCCCCGACCCAATTTTCACCGGGCCGGGGAAAGTTTTCAGAACCGATAAGCCACGCCAGCGCGCACCGTATGGAAGTTTATATCCGCCGGAACGCTGACGCCGATCGGGCCAACAATCGGGAATGCATAGTTCGCAGACCCAAAGTCGAAGTAGTCATAACTCAACCGCATCGACCATGCCTGATTCCACATCATTTCAACGCCCGCACCAGCGGTCCAGCCGATGTGATTCGCGTCACCATTGAAACCGGCAACTGTGGCTTCCGGGTTCGCAATCGCGACACCGCCACGCCCATAAAGCAAATATGGGCCAAAGGCATGCCCGAGCCGCGTCGTCGCAGCACCAAAGCTGTTTACTTCATGGTTAATGCCGACAGGGCCAATCGCCTGTGAGCCTTTGATGCTGGACCAATTCCATTCGCCTTCAAGGCCCAGCACCCAATTGCCATACTGACGATTGACACCGCCATAAATGCCACCGAGCCAGCCGTCATTATCGAACGAACCGAACGGATGGCTAGTGGTGCCGGAGAAATTGTAGCCGCCCTGCAGACCGACATAAAAACCGGACCAGTCATAACCAGGATTGGCATAACGAATCGTCTGCGGCTTGTCGGCAGCCAAGGCACTCAACGGAAACAGCAAAAGCGCTGCAATAAGTAGCTTCTTCATGGTCTTAGTTACCCCTCTGGGTTGTTAATGCCTCGCGGCAAACGGCCTCTTATCGTTGATAAGCGACCAAAAGAAAAGCGTGGGTTATTTTCTCCGCTCCATCGCCTGATCGCGCTTAAAATCCTCATACGGACTGAACCAATCATTCTTGATGATGTGGCCAATGGCGTGAATTTTTGAATGCTCTTTGCGGACGCGAACCGTTTTGCCGATCAGATCATCCCAGTTTGTCACGCCAGCAATTTCCATGCAGCGCCAAATAAAATGCCCGGCAAACCCTGCATTAATTTTGTGATTTGGAAAAGATTTCGGGAGGTAAAGCGCATACCCGCCAAACCCTTGGCCGCTGCCGCCATAGTCAAGATCGAGCCAGATTTCCAAAAGCCCTTCCTCAGAACTGATCTTGGTGCTTTTTATAATGGCATTGACTTCTTCGATTTGAAAATTTGTCACTTTCTCCGCTCCATCGCCTGATCACGCCAGCATTCCGGCGCTCCAACGAATGAAATAACGGAAGCGCTGCCGTCATTGTAATTCACCATGACAACCGGCTCCGTGCCAGGAAAGAAAGCCCCCGCCCAACGCGACAAAAACTTTGCGCTGTCGCCCTTGAAAACGAAAGCATCCTTGAATTCATTACCGCGATTGAATGCTTCGGCCATGATGATCTGTTGCGGCGTTGCGCAACCTTCGATCTTCGGCTGCTTTTTGAACTGCGCGATTGCAGATGTGTTGAGGCCGATCGCCGCCAGCAGGAATAAAGTCAAGAGGGAATATGGTTTCATTCTTCCTCTCCATAACCATATTCACCGACCAAATATTTCAACTGTTTCGAAATATCGTCCAGTCGCTTGTTGATGTTGAGAATATCCAATTTTGTTGCTGGCGTTTGATCCAGGAATTCTTCTGCGATCAATGCAGCGTTCACCCGCTCGCGTTCGGTTTTTGGCTCTGGGGTTTGTTTCATCGGACAATTTCTTCCTTCGCGAGCGCCCTCGGGGATTTTGTTGCGGAGTGCCATCATAATCCTTCCGCCGCCAGATCGCGGGCCAGCTTGCGCATGTCGCGTTTGAATTGTTTTGGGTCTTCATAATATTGAGCAACGCTACGATTCATTTTTCTCATTTTATTTGTCACTCTAAGATCAAGGTCCCCGGCTGCAAAAGAAACATCCCCCTCTCGAAGCCAATCGATTGCAGAAAGTTGTTCAGCGTTCCCTGCCAAATCGCTTGGCGTATGAAATTCATTCTTTTTGACATTCAGCGAAAACGCCATGGCTGAACCGGCAAGACAAACATAACATTTATTATCCACAGGAAGATGCCATGTTCCCATATCAACAATATAGCTTCTGGACTTCTCCGCCTTCTCCAGATCACGCAATGCAATGCGAATCAGCTTCGACATTTTTCGGGGAAGGATTATGGGCTTTTTGGGCTTGGTCATGGCATCCTTTCTAAAATTCGCGAGCGCCGAAATCACGACATCGATATATGACTGTCTCGCCTAAAGACCGAAGCCTTTAAAGTCACTCACCAATACCGCGTGCTGGAGTAAGACGCTAAGCGAAACTTGATCCAGCGTTTGTCCCATACTCACCAGTGCGAGACGCCTCTGACCCCTTTGGGAATTCCTAAATTCGGGGCGGCCTAACCTAGTTCAAAGAACTTTGGCTTGATTTCAAACCGCCCCGCCGCCCAGAGCGATTCTAGTTTTCTGTCACTGACGGCGCATGGAATACGCCCTACGAGGTCAATCCCTGATCCCGAAAACCGAAGCAGAGAAAGGGGGGACTATGCCTGAATTCTTAAAAAAGAAAACATTTATTTTCAGAAAAATGAAAAGCGCAACGCAGGCAAAGAGTTAGGGCCGAAGTCATTCTATTCTTCAAATATGAGAAATAACGCTAAAAATGAATTTTGACTTTAAACTTTCCAAAAGCGATAAACCGAGGTTTAAGTAACTTCAATTCAGCGATCTCCCGGGGGAATTCATGGAATATCCGTACAAGGCATCACCAGCCTTGGCTTTTTATATTGATCGCATCGGTGCAGAACAATTGAACTTCCGCACCTTCATGGTGAAAGAGCGCTCCGGGAATTATTATACCGAGCGATGTCTGATCAAGTTGAAGCCGGACGGAACGATTGAATGTTCAAAACCTGAGTTAGCCCCGAACGCCGCTGAAGAAGCCGCGATCAAAAGCGAATTCGCCAACAAGGAATTCCCGCGTGCCGTCAACGCGACCAATGCCCAACTTCAGGCGCTGATCGAAACGCAAAAGATCAGGGCCGAAAATCTTTACGCGATTCGCGACCGTCACCCGAAAGAAGGGGAAGGCACCATCATCATGGTGCAACAGAAAATCGTTTTTGAAGATGGGTCAAAGGCCTATTTGCCGTGGGCCTGTTTTTCAGATGGCGAATGGCGGCGCATGGAGCCTGAAGGCGCATTGCCGTTCTGGAAGCCGGAGAAAAAGCAGGGCACAAAAATTGCCGTTCATGAAGGGGCCAAGGCCGCGAGATATTGTGATTGGTTGATCAATTCCGAAGACCCTGAAGCGAAGGCAGAGCGCGAAAAACACCCATGGATTGAGGGACTTAGCAAGTACGAGCACTGGGGCCTGCTGGGCGGCGCTCTGGCCCCGCACCGGGCCAATTATTCTGAAATCCGGCGCGAGCGGCCCACGGAAGTGCTTTACATCTGTGATAACGACGATCCTGGGTTGGAAGTCGCTTCAGCGTTTTCAGAATTCTATGGCGGCAAACTGAAATATCTCAGCTTCGATTTCGATTGGCCGCAGAGTTTCGATCTCGCCGACCCCATGCCGGAAAAATTCCGATCGGTGAAAAGCGGGCGCTGGATCGGGCCAGCATTCGAAGACATGATCAAGAGCGCAACGTTCGCGACCGAAAAGGTTCCGGTCGAAGGCTCAAAAAAACCGGCGATCGTGCTGCGAAGAATTTTCAGCGAAGAATGGTTCAAATCTGTCAAGCCGGAATTTTATATTCATCAGGATAGACCCGACGATCCGCTCGGGCCGGACGAATTCAATAATGAAGTGAGGCCCTTCAGCCATACCAAAAATACTTCCGAGTTGATGAAGCAGACCTTGGTGCATAAAGCGAAGTCGCTGGAATATAATCCTTCGAAAAAAGTCGGCGTGTTCCGGCGGGAAAACAAGCTTTACATCAACACCCATATTCCGCCGCGCATCAAGCCAGAAAAAGGTGACGTTGGCCTTTTCATCAATTATATCAATGGGTTAATCCCTATTGAAAAAGACCGCGATGAACTGATTCGCTGGTGCGCGACCCTTTCAGAGCACCCTGAAATCAAGATGAATTATGGCGTGCTGCTGGTTTCAGAAATGCAAGGCGTCGGCAAATCAACACTCGGCGAAAAGATACTCGCGCCGCTCGTCGGGATCGACAATTTTGTCGCACCGACTGAAAAGACGATCGTGGACAGCAGCTTCAATAGCTGGATCGCGCACAAGCGTTTGGCGCTGGTGAACGAAATCTATGCCGGGAATTCGAATGCGGCCTACAACAAATTGAAGTCTGTGGTCACGGAAAAAACGATCACGATCAACAAGAAGTTTGTCGATGAATACACGATCGAAAACTGGGTGCATTTGATTTGCTGCTCGAATTCGATTCGCGCATTGAAATTGGATTTGGACGATCGCCGATGGTTCGTGCCGCGTGTCAGTGAAGAAAAAAGACCGAATGATTTTTGGATCGAATTGAATGACTGGCTGAAAAACGAGGGCGGCCACGCGAAGATAAAGTGGTGGCTCGCCGACTGGCTGGTCAAAAATGGCGGCCCGGTTCTGGAAGGGGCCGAATCGCCTTCGTCCACGCTGAAGGAGGAAATGAACTACGAACAATCTTCCGACGGCCAGAAGTTCATCATCAACCTGCTGGACCGGATTCGGGCTGAGGTGAAAGGGGACATCATCCTTTTGGACACCGACTTGGTTGCGGCGATCAGGGACCATGTTCATGAAGGCCGAGCCACCGATCGGCTGGAAAAACCGATGACAGTGCGCAAATTGGCCAGAAAGCGTCTGTGGTTTACCGGCGAAAAACAGATCAAGTTCCGCCCATGGGACATCCGAATGAATGGTCCAAAAATCATCGCCAATCGACCAGAACTGGCTTCGATGACTGGACCGGAACTTCATGCCCTTGGGCTTAAGCCTTTGAATGTAAAGGATTTTCTGTCTATTTGAGGGGGATTTTCGACCGAAGTCGAAGTTAATTTACCCCCCTCTAAGCTACGCGCGAGAAAAAGAGAAAGAGAGAAAAAACAAATTCTAGCCTTTCAGAATTGGGGTCTAGAATAACTTCAACTTCGCTTTTGAGGTTTTATGAAAAGAGAGAATTTGGTCCGTCGAGTGGTGAGGCAGGTTTGGGGCAATCTGGCAGTCTGGACCGAACCGACTTGGGGGTCGTCGGTTGGGCTACCTGACGTGGTGCTGCCTTTGGGGAGAGGCGGGGTGGCGGTTGAGTTGAAGGACTGGGGCCGATTCGGGCGGAAGGGCTGTTTGGTGGCCGCGCGACCCGCGCAAAGGCGCTGGCATGTGCTGGCTGCGGAAAGGGGAGAGCGATCGTTATTCCTGGCGCTGGTTGATGAGGGAATTTGGGCTTTTAACGGCAAATATATTAATGATTACAGTCACTTAATGGGGGAGTCGAACTGTTTTAAAAGGCTTGGTTATTGGGAGGATAGCGCTGAAATCCTGAGCAATTTCAATGCTTTGGCCAAAGATAAACTATTTTGGAAGTGATTGATATTATTGAGGAATTTATTGAAGAAAAGCCTTTTCTTTTGTTTTGAGATAGAGCATAGTTGGGAATTGAAACGAGGGAGACGAACATGAACCGCTGGATTGAAGAACTCAAAGCCCTTCCTGAATTTGCAGCAGCAATGCTGGGGATGGTTAGCCTTGAAGAGTTGTTGGTGGCAGCTTCGCAAAAGATTTCTCCTCCTCCGGTCGCTATCGACAATGAGTTTGTGAAGAAAATCATCGACAAGGAATGGGCGAATTCCTGAAATGAAAATCGTCACTGAAAACATTTATCCTCCTATCCCGATTCGAATTTTTGATTGGGTTGCTTATTTCGAAGGGCAAGAGAAAGAAGGTTTGCGCGGTTATGGCGCAACAAAAGACGAAGCGATCAAAGATTTAATGGATCAAGTCGAGGAATGAAATGTTCAAATTACTAACAGAAAACAACCACACAATCTGCACCGCGAACTTTGGTGCATTCGACAACAACTCAGAGCGCAGCAAAATGAAAGCGCTGCGCTACATCGAAAACCAGAAGTCGGCATGGGAATCCCAAAGCTTCTCGATCGGTCGCGATCATGACCTTGGGAATTTGAAAATTGTGGAGGTTTAGTGTGGGCATTCAACATCGAAAAATAACCATGTCGCGGGCGGAATATTATGGCCCTGATTTTTGGTCTCACATAGAGGCTCATTCGAAGCATGCTTATCCGGTTGACACATACAGCTACCCGTGCTAGGTTGTGAACATCAGATAGGAGATGGACATGACCACGACAAACCTTCCCAAGCTTTCCACCCGCGCTCAGAAGGCCCTCGACGTTCTGGCCGATGGCGGCAAGTTCGTGTGCCGCCTTGAGCGCAACAGCTACACCGGCCGGGAGCAATTCGCTTACCGGCTGCTCAAGGAAGGTCGCGTCGTTCGCGGCATCGGTTTGGCCGCCTTTTACGAGATCAAGGACACGTTCCTGACCATCTGCGACCACAACACGTCGGTTTCGACCTACTACCAGCTCAGAAAGGAGGGCTGAGCCATGAACGGCACAAAACTCCTTATCGTCCATTGGGAATGGCACCCGGAAACCAAACACGCCGGGGGTCGCTTCTGGGCCGCGCACAGCATTGATATTGATGGTCGAATTGCAGACTGGCCGAATGAAGGGCTTATCCCCATTGGGGCGAGCGAGGTGACAGTTATCGACGGTGACGGCCTCGACCTGCTGCGACCGACCGCAGAACGAACGGAAGCCCTGCGCAAGGAACGCGGTTGGCCAGCCGGGTCGGTCCGCCGAAACGGGGGAGACGCTTAAATGCCCCCGCACGCCGACGTTCTCCAATGGGAACACCTGCCGTTCCCCAAATCTCTCAGGGACTTCCAGAAGCTTTTCCCGGATGACGCTGCGTGCGCCCGCTATCTTGAGGGCGCGAAGTGGCCGAAAGGCTTTGTCTGCCCGCATTGCGGGGAAAAAGGTGAGCCGTTCCGCATGGCCACGCGCACCAGCGTGTTGACGTGCCGGGCGTGCCGCAAGCAAACGTCCCTCACGGTCGATACCGTGATGCAGCGGACGCACTCGCCGCTGACGGTGTGGTTTTGGGCGGCCTACCTCGTTTCGAGCATGACGCCGGGAATGTCGGCCGTGCAGTTCCAGCGCCAGCTTGGATTGAGCCGGTACGAAACCGCCTTTCAAATCCTGCATAAGCTTCGTGCGGGGATGGTGCGCCAAGGCCGCGACCGGATCGGCGGCAACCTTGGGCGCGGCGATCACGTCGAAATCGACGAAACCTACATCGGCGGCGTGACACGGGGCCAAGGCAAGGGCGTTCACGCCGATGAAAAGACGCTGGTCATGGCCGCCGTCGAGGTCCGCACCCGCCCGCCCAAGAAAGGCGACAAGCCGACGCGCCGGGGCGGGCGCTATGCGGGCCGCCTTCGGCTGGAAATCGTCCCCACGCGCGGCGCTAAGTCCTTGGCCGCCTTTGTGCAACAGGCCGTCGAGCCGGGCGCAATGGTCATCACGGATGCTTGGGGCGGCTACAACGGACTCAAGGCGCTGGGGTACGACCACCTGCCGGTTGTCGAGGCGAATGACCCGGCCGTGGCCGAAGAATACCTGCCTATCGTCCACCTCGTGTTTTCGAACCTCAAGGCGTGGCTGCAAGGCACGCATCATGGGCGCGTCGAGCCGCAGCACCTGCAAGCCTACCTCAATGAGTTCACGTTCCGGTTCAATCGCCGCTTCTACCCGTTCAACGCCTTCCGTTCGCTGCTGGGCATTGGCACCAACGGTGAAGGCCCGACCTATGACGGGCTTTACGAAGGGACGTGGAAACATCCGACGATGGCAACCCATCATGACTGATCAACCCCTAGAGGCAGTATGTTCAAACCGGATAAGCATGATTCGAAGGAAGGGTTTGAAATTTGTGCAGTTTTTTCTGACCCTTCGCCGCAATATGCTGGGTGCGTTGAAATTTTCATGGTTCGGAAAAAATAAGGCGCGTCAAATAGCCCAGAAACCCCCAAACTAGGCCGCAAAACCCTGCGGCCCTTTTCTTTTTTGCAAAATCCAGCGATAAGCAGAACTCAAGCTTTTTTGGTGTTTCAAGGGCAAAAGACGTTTTTCAATGGCAGGCGCTGCTGCACTGCAAAAAGCCGTTGGGGGCGCAAGAGCCGGGGCCGGGCGCAAGCCTGCCTACATGCGCAACAACAAGGTTTCGGTTGCTTCGACTATCCTGAAGGATACTGGCAAAAAACCCCTCAACGTTTTGATCGAGAACATGCGCAAGTATGACGCGCGTTCGCACAAGGAAGCTGCGAAACTCGACAATCTGATCAAGAAATTCGTCGATGGTGAAATGGCTGACCTGACGATCCAGGAAATCTGCACTAAATTCCGCGAAGCCTTGCATGCTGAAATCCATTGGGATCAGCTAGCGAACAAGGCGGCTGTTGAAGCGGCACCCTACCTGCATGCGAAGCTGCAGACTGTTGAACTGAATGTGAATGACGACCGTGTTGACGACAAGTCCGACGAAGAACTCGCAGCAGAGTTGAAAGAAAGCGCAGAGCAGATTGCGTTGCCTGAAGTTGCCGGGCATTTGTTGCAGTTGACTGAATCCATTTCAGAGGAAGCGAGTGCGGAATGAGCGACGGCAAATCCCTTACTTCAATCGTGCATCCTGTTGCGCCTTGGTATTCGCGCGTTGTGCGTTGGATTTGGTATCGAGATATTCGCGGCGCTTCGCTTGAAGAAATTGAAATTGATCTGGATAAGCTTCGCAAAGGCAAATTGATCATTCCTTCAAAGAAAGATTGAACATGCAAATTGGTCGTGTACTTGGCGCAACAAGAACGATAGGAAAGCAACAAGGTTACATGGGCCTTCCGATTCGAGATGATTTTATTCACTGCAAAGTGAGTGGCGAAAATACTCCAGCAATGACGACAGCTTGGCTGCCGACGCCGAAAGAACTTGAAGCATTAAACGCTGGCGCTCCAGTTCTTGTACGTTTAATTGGAACTATGCATCCGCCGATTATAGTTGAGGTAGGGGAAGCACCATGATCCCTAAACAATTCCCCTTCATGCCCAAAAACTTCAAACCCGACGAAGTTCTGGTCGGCGCAAGCTACAAGGATCAGGATTTGGGCTTCATCGTGCAGGTCAAGGAAGACGGCACAATTGACTACGATCATTTCGCCAAGGCATTCGAGCAGTTGAAGCAGGGTCTTTGGGATGCGGCGATCGGGACGAAGGGAGGGGAGCAGTGACGAATCGTCTTGTTGACCACTTCATGCTGGCCGGAACATACATCAGCAATGGTGATCCTAATCTTGCTGCACCTGAATTGACCGAAGAAGAACGCGCCTTGGCTCTTGAACTTCTTGTTGCATCAAAACAATTGAAAGATATACGCAGCCTTAAAACTTTTGGTGGGACGATTAAGCTTCCAATTGAAGCTGCTGGGCAAATCGCAAAAATCCTTGTGGCCAAAGGTTATTCGAAAGGCAAAAAACAATGACCACCCCTGCAGTCGGCCACCTTCGCATTGTCGGCGAAAATGAAACGCCGAAAGACATTTGCCGCTGCCCGGTTTGCGACAGCCCGATCCCGCAACACTTGGTGCGGTGGCACTTTGAAACCCGGACGCTGGTGCGTAATGGCATGGCGATGAGCTTGCCGCCGCTGGATGCGAAAATATTCAACAGCCTCTGGAAGCGTTTGGGCAAAGGCCATTTTGTCACTCGTTCGCAGCTTACTGATGAAATCTATGCCGACCGCATTGATGGCGGTCCCGAGTCGCTCAACATTGTGAGCGTCCGACTCGCAGTCATGCGGCCTTATCTGAGGCCGTTCGGGATCAGCATCAAATCGAAGATGGGCCAGGACAGCGGCTACTGGATGGTTCTTTCATAGGGCTATCATGCTGTGAACAAACCGCTCCCTAAAGGCCTGATCGGAATCCCCGAAGAAAAGCACGCCGAAATTTCGCGCCGGGCCATGGAGCGCAGCCTCGAAATCATCGAGGAAATGAAAAAGCGCAAACGCAAGAAGCTGCATGCCAAAAGCTTTTATGAATTCGTGAAGTGGCACTGGCCGACGCTGGAGCCTGAAACAAAGTTGATCGACGGTTGGGCGCTGCAGGCAATCTGCGAGCATTTGCAGGCGACAGCCGAAGGCAAGATTCGCCGCATCCACATCAACGTGCCGCCCGGCTTCATGAAGTCGTTGCTGACGAATGTGTTCTTTCCGGCATGGTGTTGGGGGCCATTCAACCGACCGCACTGGCGCTTTCTTTCATTCAGCTATGCCGCGAGCCTGACTGCACGCGACAATCGAAAATTGAGCGCGGTTCTGAATTCATACCCCTATCAACTCGATTGGGGCGACACATTCGAAATTCTCAAGGATGGCGAAAGCCTGATCACCAATTCAATCACCGGCTGGAAACTCGCGACCTCGGTCGGCGGTGTTTCGACTGGTGAACGCGGTGATTTCATTTTGGCAGACGATCTTCACAACGTGAAGGAAGGCGAGTCGAAAACGATCCGCACCAACACGACCACATGGTTCCGTGAGGCAATGCAAAACCGCCTCAACTCAATCAAGAATAGCCGTGTGATCGTGATCATGCAGCGCGTGAACGAGGAAGATGTTTCGGGCGTCATCCTCAACAATGACATGGACTATGAGCACTTGATGATCCCGATGGAGTACGACCCGAACCGCCATTGCGAAACGAAGATCGGCTGGGAAGACCCTAGAACTGAGGAAGGCGAATTGGCATGGCCCGAGCGGTTCGATGAGGAAGACTGCGCCAAGTTGAAGAACGACATCGGCGAATACGCTTGGGCTGGTCAGTATCAGCAGACCCCCGAAGTCCGTGGCGGCGGCATCTTCAAGCGTGAATGGTGGCAGTTGTGGGAAGAACGAACCTACCCAACCTTTGATTATATCGTCGCTTACCTTGATCCGGCTTACACCGAAAAAGAGGAAAACGACCCTTCGGCGATGACCATCTGGGGCGTGTTCAAGAAAAATGGGCTGCCGAAGATCATGCTGATCTATGCTTGGGAGAAGCGCGAAGAACTCCATGGGCTGGTGAACGAGACATTCAAAGCTGCGAAAAAGTGGCAATCCGACATTTTGTTGATCGAAAACAAAGCTTCAGGCATAAGCGTTTCTCAGGAAATCAGACGGCTTTATGTGGGGGCACCGTTCGCTGTGCGGCTGGACGAACCTGAAGGCGACAAAGTTGCGCGAGCGCATGCGGCTTCTCACGTTTGGGAGCAGGGCATGGTTTATGTGCCGACGATCGATGGCGAGGTTGTCGATTGGGCGCAGAAGGTGATTGACCACATGGCGGTTTTCCCGAAAGGCTCGCACGACGACATCACTGACACAGCGACTGGTGCGGTGCGGTTTTTGCGTCGGATGGGCTTGCTGGAGCGTAGCGATGAACTCCAGGAGCAGGCGTCCAGTGAAATGGCCTATCAATCTGGGAAGTATGTGACCAAGCCGTTGTACCCTTGTTAGAAAGAAAACAGATGACCCCAACTAAAGACGAAATCAAAGTCCTGATCGCCGCGAATGCACAGCAGGTTGTCAATTTGCTACAGGCAGCTTCTCAAGGCCGGTTGCAAATGCAGCTATCAGCCACCGACATCTTGAGCCTGTTGGCGCGGGCCACCGAGCATGCAGCTGCGCTGAACGCGATGGAAGCGCAGGAAAAGGCCTTTGCCGCCAAAACAATTCCAGTTTCAGCCGTTGGCGATGAGACGCCGAAGGAAGACTAATGGATATTTCTCCGCACATTCGTCTCGGTCCTACTGCTGGTTTGGGTGCTGCGCAGGATCAAGATGTTTTGCTGCCGGAAGAACAGAAAGTTGAATCGCTCAAGATCGAGCATGATGATGGCTCGGTCACGATCAACTTTGAACCGCCGAAAGATGAAACAAAATTCAACAAAGAGCACTTCGCGAATATTGCTGATCAGATCGATGACAGCGCTCTGAATACGATCGCGCAAGAATTGCTGCAGTTGATCGAAACTGATGACCAAAGCCGGAAAGACTGGCTCGACATGCAGGCCAAAGGCATTGAACTTTTAGGCCTCAAGATTGAAAGCCCGAAAGGCGACACTGGTTCAAGTTCTTCGCCGGTTGAAGGCATGTCCACAGTTCGTCACCCGATGCTGTTGGAAAATCTGTTGCGTTTTCAGGCGACAGCGCGCGGCGAACTCTTACCAGCGAACGGCCCGGTTAAGGTCCGCACCGATGGCACACAAACCAGCGTCAAGGATGAATTGGCTGAAGCGCTTGAAAACGATTTCAATCACTATCTGACCGTGACCAATAAAAGCTATTACCCGGACACCATTCGCATGCTGTTCGGGCTGGGTGGCGGTGGCTCGGGGTTCAAGAAGCTTTATCACTGCCCATTGAAGCGTCGTCCAATTTCTCTTTCAGTTCAAGCAGAAGACCTGATCGTTAACAGTTCGGCGACTGACCTCGATTCAGCGGGCCGCATCACACACCGCATCAAAATGCGCCCGGCAGTATTCAAGCGCATGCAGTTGCTCGGGGCTTATCGTGATGTTCCGGTGAACGATCCTGTCATGCCGACGCCGAACGAGGTTGATGCCCAGAAGACAGAAGTCGCAGGCATTGATCCTTCAGTTTCGCAAAACACTTCCGATCCTGCATTGATGGATCGTGAGATTTATGAGTGCTATTGCGAATGGAATATTCCAGGCTTCGAGCACAAGGAAAACGGCGAACAAACCGGGCTGCCGCTGCCTTGGAAGATCGTTATCGACAAAGCTTCAATGCAAATTCTTGAAGTTTCACGTAACTGGGACGAAGGCGATGAAGAATATGAGCGCCGGAAAGTTTTTGTTCAGTATGTTTTTGTTTACGGTATTGGTTTTTATGGCATTGGTCTTTTTCATATTCTTGGCAATTCTGAACTTGCCCTGACGGCTGCTTGGCGCGAAATGCTGGACGCTGGCATGTTCGCGAATTTTCCGGGGTTTTTGTTCGCGAAAAGCCTTGGCCGCCAGAACACAAACGAATTCCGCGTGGCACCAGGCTCTGGTGTTGCGATCGATTTGGCTGGGCTGCCGTCAATTCGAGACGCAGTGATGGAGTTGCCGTATAAAGACGTTGGCCCTGCGCTGATCGAGCTCGTTGACAAGATCGCCGAAAGCTGTGGGCGTTTGGGCGGGGCCGCTGAAACGCTGGTCGGTGAAGGCAAGCAGGATGCTCCGGTCGGCACGACGATCGCGTTGATTGAGCAGGCGACGAAGATCGTGGACGCGGTTCACAAAAACCTGCATGCAGCACAAGCCGAAGAATTCCAGATTTTGAAAAAGCTTTTGTCGGAAGACCCTGAAGCGTTCTGGCGCAACAACAAGAAAACCAAGACCAAATGGGACGAACAAAAGCTGAAAGCGGCACTTGATGATCAGGATATTGTTCCGGCAGCAGACCCGAATACCCCTTCACACATGCACAGATTGCTGAAGGCAGTCGCGCTCAAGCAACTGCAACAGGCCAATCCTGGTTTGTATGACGCGAAGAAAGTCGATGAAAAGATTCTAAAGATCATGGGCTATGAAGACCCTGAAAGCCTGTTCGCGCCGCCTGCGCCTGCTGCTGGCCCTGATCCTGCAGCCATGGCTGCGATGGCACAACTCCAACTCAAGGAACGCGAACTGAAGGTCAAGGAAGGCGACCAAAAGATCAAGCTGCAAGGCCAGTTGATAGATGCCGCCGAAAAACAAAAAGATCGCGAATCGAAAGAGGCCATTGAATTGTTGAAGATGGCCACATCCCTGATTATCCATCCAGAAAGTGCTGGTGTCGCTGAAGAAGCGTTGACCGGCACAGGAAGGAAGTTGATCGATACAAACAATGCCCCGCCGCCTGTTGCTGCCGGGCTGAACGGAGGGGCACCCAATGTCCTATAAAACTGAAGCCGAAGCCACCAAGAAAGCGAAACTCGGAAAATATTCCGCATCCAATAATCCGGTTGCGAGTGAAGCGACGAAATATGCCGCATCGCTCAAGAACGATGAGCCGCGCGTCAACAAGCAGGCTGTGCCGACCCGTAAGACCGGCGGTCGCGTGACTGGCAAGAAAGCTGCGAAGCGCCTGGACCGCAAAAGCGTGAAGGCAGCCGTCCACAAGCATGAAAAGAAGTTGCACAAAGGCGAGCCGCTGACACCATTGAAGCTTGGCGGCAAGGCAGAAGCCTATGCTCGCGGCGGCAAAGTGAACGGCAAAGGCAAAACGAACGTCACTGTGAACATCATGCAGCCGGATAAAGAACCGGCGCTGCCGTTGCCGCCGATCGCGGCCAGTTCTCCGCCGCCTCCGATGGCTCGTCCGCCATTGCCTCCGGTTCCGGGTGGCGCTGGTCCTGGAATGCCGATGCCACCAATGCGTGCCAAAGGCGGTCGCGTGAAGATGGATGCTGGCGCAGGTTCCGGCGAAGGCCGCCTGGAAAAGATCGAGTTGCAGAAGAAAGCAGGATAAATGTCCTACGAAACAGACATCCTCGAAAAAGTTCGCGCTGAAGTCCGCAGGATCATGTCTGAAAAAATCGATCAAGTCGGCGCAGGCCGCGCCTTGACTTGGGACGATTACAAACACAAGTGCGGATACATTTCCGCGCTCCGCGACATCGAACAGTTGTTCGATCAAACAACGAAAGAAGTTTTTGGAGAGAAAGGCTGAAAGAATGAAATCCGGCTCTGCAATGAAGATGGTTCACGAAAGTGATCCAAAAGAAGAAGTCCGAAAAGCCGTTGGCGATTTGAGCGGCATTACGCTGATGCACAATCAAATCCTGGTCGGCACTTACGTTCGACCGGAGAAAACGGCTTCTGGCGTTTTTCTGCCAAATCAAACCCGCAAGGAAGATGTTTACCAGGGCAAAGCCGGTCTGGTCTTGATGAAAGGCCCGCTCGCCTTCATGGATGATGAACGCAACAAATTCCATGGCCAGAATGTCGAAGTTGGTGACTGGGTTTTCTACCGCGTCAGCGATGGTTGGCAGTTGAACATCAACAATCACCATTGCCGCATAATGGAAGAAGTCCACGTTCGCGGCAAATTGAAATCGCCGGATAGTATTTATTAACAATGTTCCGCCCTAGCGCTTAGGGCGAAGGAGTGGCCACGATGGCTGAAATTGAAGAAGACGGTTCAGTTCTTGTTGAACTGAAAGAGCCTGAAGTTTCCAAGCCGGAAGCAAAAGGTGAAGAAGAGTTTGACGTTCAAAAAGCAATCGATGCAGCGAAAGGAAAGACCAATGACCAAGAATTCCAAAAAGAGAAAGACGAAGAAGACCCAATTGCCGGTCTGAAGAAGCAGGTCGAAGGCTATCAGGCTCGGCTGGAGCAGGAAAAGAAGCTTCGCCAAGCTGCGGAAAAAGAGCGCGATGAAAAGGGTGCCGAAGCCCTGAAGTTCGCGAGCGAAAAGCAAGCCGCCGATCATGCCAACATAACGAACGCGATCGCGGCAGTGACCGCGAAACAAACATCGCTCGAAAACGATTATGCGAAGGCGATGGAAGAAGGCGATTACAAAATCGCCGCCAGAGTCCAGACTGAAATTGCGAAAGCCGGAGCCTATATGGTCCAGCTTGAGAACGGCAAGGCTGCACTCGAATCGCAGATTGAAGTGAACAAGGACCGCAAGACCGAGCTGCGTAAACCGAGCGAAGCAGAGTTGGAAGAAAAATTCCTGGAGCAATATACTCCGCGAACTCAGGAATGGCTGCGAGCCAATCCAATTTACAAAGACCCGAAGAAGTGGCAACGCACAATGGCACTTCACAACGTCGCGCTTGCCGAAGGCCATGAGCCTGACACCGATGAATATTTCAATTTCATCGAAGGCAAATTAGGCCTGAAAAAAATCGAGGATTTGCCGGAGCGCAAGAGCGAGCCGGAAATCAAGAAGCCTTCGAAGCCGTTTGCGGCACCGCCTACGGGCGCTGCCAGCCAGAGCGGAGCCGCCAATCCGAAGTCTGTTCGGCTGACTGCTGCTGAAGTGGAAGCTGCCGAAATGAGCGGGATCAGCGTCGAAGAATACGCCCGCAACAAGCTGGCGCTTCAGAAATCTGGCCAGCTTTCGGCTTAACCTATTGAAAGGATTGATGAAAATGGAAAACAAATCACAGAATGCTTCGGCAACGAAACAGAATAATCCGGCTCCGGCCCCGGCAATGGCCGAAACGCAGGAAGTCCGCATTGCCAAGGCCCCGTTGCGCTCAACTTCGAACGATCGTTCTGAACTGCGCCTCAATTTGCGTGAAGCTGAAGCAGGCATGGTCCGCAACCGAAAGAACAACACGGATGTGTTCTATGTCGCGCAAAATGTGATCGATCAGTTCAAGGAAGCCGGATGGTCGCTGGAATGGAAGCGTCATACCGTCTATGGCGCGGAAGATCGCAGCTATGAAATCGCACTGAAAGACAACGGCTGGGAGCCGGTGACGGCTGATGAATTGCCGCATTACATGCCGGATGATTACAAAGGCGCAATCATTCGCGATGGGCTTCAGTTGATGAAGCGACCGCAATACCTGACTGACGAATCCCGCCGTGAAGAACGCATGGCTGCGCAAGCCGCCATCAATGGCAATCTCGCGAAACTCGGCCAGTCGCCGAACCCGGAATTCAACCGCAACAACCCGAACGTCAAGCCGCGCGTGACCAAGAGTTTCGAGCGGATGGAAATACCGGAAGCCTAACGAAAATTGGGGGTAGTGACTTAGTTCCGGCTACCCCCTTTTCTTTTTTGAAGTTTTCAGCGATAAGGAACAAAGTTCAGGCTTGACGCGCCGTTAAGTCTTGAAATTCGTAATTCTCCCACCGCGCGCCGTGGTGGTTTCATTCAGTTGGTTCGATTGCCGGGTGCTCTGGCTTGATCGGGTCAAAACGATGGAGCCATGACATGGCGAACACAAATGCTCCGTTCGGATTCAAGCAGATTGGCCGGTTGCCCGGCTCGCCTCCGAACTATGCGCAAGCAACTTATTTCATTTCCTCCAGCTACAACGTCGCCATCGGCAATGGCGATGCGGTCATTCCGGTAGCTGCAGGTTACATTCAGCAGGCAACCGCGAGCACCGTCCAGTTGGCCGGTATTTTCATCGGTTGTAAATATCTTTCCACCGCCCTTCAGCGCGTGATCTGGTCGCGTTATTGGCCCGGCTCCGGCGCAACTGGCGATGTTGAAGCTTATGTTGTCAACGACTCGGCTGCGATTTTCGAAGTGCAGTCTTCGGCTGCAGCGACCCCGTTTTCCTCGCTCGGTTCGAATATGCAGCTTGTCGCTGGAACTCCGAACACAGCCACTGGCCAGTCCACGATGAGCCTGCTTTCCGGCTCTGAGGCGGTCACTGACACACTTCCGTTCCGCGTGGTCGGTTTCCGCGATCCGGTACTGCCGGGCGGCGACATCGCTTCGTCCTACAATGTGGTCCAAGTGGCCTTCAACAACCAGCAGTTCAAAACACTGACTGGTATTGCTTAAGGGAGCATGACCGATGCCTGTTAATCTTTCAGCAATTCGGGACTTGCTCCTCCCAGGCCTACGCGGCGTGGTTGGCAAGTACCCGCAGATTCCCAATCAGTGGGACAAGGTTTTCGAAACCGCCAAATCGAACATGGCGCTCGAACGTACCGCAGAAATGCGTTACCTCGGCTACGCTGCATTGAAGACTGAAGGTGCTGCGACCACATTCGATAACAACGCTGGCGAGCGCTACGTCTATAACCAGGAGCACAACGAAATCGCTCTTGGCTACGCGATGACGCGCAAAGCGATCGATGACAACCTTTACAAGACGCAGTTCAACCCGATGAACCTCGGGCTGAATACCTCGTTTGCGCAGACCAAGGAAGTTTATGGCTTTGCTGTTCTCAATAACGGCAACGTCTATAACTCGGCGGTCGGCGGCGATGGTGTCGCGCTGATTTCCACCGCTCACCCTGTGAACGGTGCAACGATCGCGAACACTTCTTCGGTGGCGAAAGACCTGAACGAAAGTTCACTGCTTTCTGACATGATCGCAGTGCGAACCAACTTCAAGGATCAGGCGAACCTGAAAATTTACGCCCGTGCGCGTAAGTTGGTCATTCCGCCGCAGCTTGAACCGACTGCAATTCGTCTCACCAAGACTGAATTGCGTCCCGGCACCGCGAACAACGATGTGAACGCGATCCACACGACCGCTGGTGGTCTGCCGGAAAGCTACATGGTTTCGGATTATCTCACTTCCGCGACCGCGTGGTTCCTGCTCACCAACATCAAGGGCCTCGTTTACATGGTCCGCGTGCCTTACGAAATGGACATGCAGGTGGACTTCACGACCGACAACCTGCTGGTCAAGGGCTATGAGCGTTATAGCTTCGGCTATTACGACTGGCGTTCGATCTGGGGCGAGTTCCCGTCATCATAATTTGGGAGATTTGAAAACATGACTTTTACAAATTTCCCGAATGGCGTGACTTCCTTCGGTGTCCCGATGATCGGTGGCATTGGCGGAATTCCGCTGACGGGCACTTGGTACTTTGTCGATCCAGTCAACGGCTCGGACGGCAATGAAGGCACCAGCCCTGATCAGGCGTTCGCAACGCTTTATCAGGCGCACGCCAGCATGACGGCTGGTCAGAACGATGTCTGTCTTCTGATCGGTAACGGTGCGGCTTCGGGTTCTGCCCGGCTCAGCACCGCACTCGCGCAAACCATCGATCCGGCAGCGACCGCTGGCACTCTCACCTGGAGCAAGAACGCCTGTCACTTGATCGGCGTCTCAGCCCCAACGATGGTAGCGCAGCGCTCGCGCATTGCGCCGCCATCCGGCACTTATACGCAATCCACTTTTGGTTCCGGCAACTTTGTCGTGGTCACGGCAGCAGGCTGCATTTTCTCGAATATCAGCTTGTTCAACGGCTTTTCGACTGGCGGCACGAACCAGATTTGCTGGACGGATTCTGGCGGTCGCAATTACTACAACAACGTCAACTTTGGCGGCATGGGTGATGCGGCGTCTGCGCAGAATACCGGCAGCCGTTCGTTGAAGATCAGCGGAACAACTGGCGAAAACACTTTCGTCAATTGTGTGATTGGCCTCGACACTGTGACCCGGACTGTGGCGAATGCTTCGCTGGAGTTCGCGGGCGGCACGCCGCGCAATACCTTCATCAACTGCACATTCCCGTTCCAGACTTCGAACGCAGGTGTTCTTGGTATTATCACTTCGGCGGCTGCTTCAATGGATCGCTGGCAGCAGTTCAAGGATTGCTCGTTCATCAACAACGTCCAGTCCACATCGACCACGATGACGGTGCTCGCCTCGCTGGCAGCTTCGTCTGGTGGCTTGTTGCTTTTCACCGGTCAGACCACGCTGGTCGGCATTGGTGAATTCGGCGACACTGCTGGTCTTGCTCAGTCCTATGTTTCTATGCCTGCTTCGTCGGCTTCGGCTGGCGGCATCGGCGTCAATCCTTCGTAACGGAGAATTAGAATGTCTCGCGCACGTCACAAAAAGTCCGGCGACAGCGGCGGTTCTGGCGTCGGCCAACTGAAGGCTGAGCCGAACGTCAAAGAAGTCTATGCCGGTTCTGGCTCGAATGTCCTGAAAGAAGCGAAGGCCCGCAAGAACGGCGGTCGCATCGACAAGATGATCAAGGGCAAAAAGTCCAAGATGCGTCTCGATCGTCCTGGCCGCAAGCACGGTGGGCGCGTCGGCGCTGACAAGTCTCCGCTTTCTTCGGCTGCTTCGGTTTCTTCGCCGAAGGGCCACAAGGAAGCGGCCATTTGATTTAACAACTTCCTCCCGGAAGAAGGGCGTTAACTCCTGCCGGGGCTAGAAACAGCCTCGGCAGCTTTTCGTTTTAGGAGCGACAATGGGTCAGCCAGTAATTTTGACAGTTTCCGGGGCGATTGCGGCGGATGCCGATGGCATTGCGCAATCGCAAACGCCCGGTGCCGCTGGCAATTTGACGATCAATGGAGCGAATGCATCCGGTGGCGTGGCCACGATCACTGCAGCCGGGCAAGAGCGGCCTGTTCTGCTCACGACCGCAGCAGACGAAACCACCAAAACATTCACTGCCTATGGCTTGAACGCGACCGGCAGCGCGATCAGTTCTTCTGTGGCGGGTGTAAACAATTCAACAGTCCAATTTCCTTTGAATTTTTACAAAGTGACGCGGGTCGCAGTTTCTGCAGCGACTGCTGGCGCTGTGACGGTCGGCACGACCAATGCTGTTTACACCCGTACAACGCTACCGAACATGCATGCGCAGCCGGTTCAGATCGGCATTCAGTGCGATGTGACCGGAACGGTCGATTTCGATCTTGAATATTCGCTTGACGACCCGAACGGCTCTGCCGGTCCTGCTGGCGTCACATGGATTACAGACGCTGACATCGATGGCGATACTGCGAATGTTGCAAAAGTTCTGAACATCCCGATCCAGGCATTGCGGCTCAAGCTGAATTCAGGATCAGGTTCGGTCGTCACGACAATGATTCAGGCAGGTCTGACAGGATCGTAATTCGGTGGCCACTTCAGGGACTTATACTTTTAACCCGAGCGCTGGTGAAATTGTTCTCACAGCCTACGCTCGCGCACAGATGCGCCGCACAGCATTGACCCCTGAACACATGGTCGATGCACGCAATGAAATGAACTTTTTGCTCTCTGAAATGAGCAATCAGCAAGTGAATTTGTGGACAGTCGAACTGGTCGAAGAACCATTGCTGGAAGGGGTCGCAACCTATGACGTTGACCCAACGACCGTGATGATTCTGGATGCTTATATTTCTTCCGAGACTTCAGGCGCAGTGCAGGATCGCGTGATCATGCCGATTTCGCGCACTGAATATGCCTCTTATCCGAACAAGGATATGGAGGGCTTCGTCACCAGCTTTTGGTTCGATCGGCTGATTAACCCGACCATCACGCTTTGGCCGGTGCCGAATGCGGATGACACCTACACGCTGAAATATTATCGCTGCCGTCAGGTGCAGGATGCTGTGTTGACGAATGCGCTGAATATTGAAGTGCCGTACCGCTGGCTGGACTGCTTCGCGTTCGGCTTGGCTTGGCGGTTGGCGCTGATCCATAACCCACAGATGGCAGAGCCGATGTTCAAGCTTTACGACCGATCGTGGAAGATCGCTGCGACCCAGGATACTGAAAACGTGCCGATGTATATTTATCCAGCCCTAAGCCACTACAGTCGTTGATAAAATGCCATTAGTTTATCTTGCAACAAATCTTAAAAATGGGAAACGCTACATTGGCGTGACCAAGGAAGCCTTGGCCAAAAGAATTTATGGTCATTTTCATGCTGCGATGAAAAAACCACTTATGGTTTTTCATCGGGCCATTGTAAAATATGGACCAGAAAGTTTTACGTTTGTAGTTTTGAAAGAATTTGAAACTTATGAATTAGCATTAGATGGAGAGCGCAGATTAATCGCAGAATTAAAGCCGGAGTATAATGTTTCCGCCGGAGGCATATCGCCATTGGGCGTTAAATGGTCTGCCTCTCGTCGAGAAAAAATTATTACTGGCATGAAGGCTTCTTGGACTGAAGAAAGAAAGAAAAAGCATTCTTTAAAAGCAAAAGGAATAAAAAGAACGCCAGAGCAATTAGAAAAAATGAAATTAGTGGATCGCTCAGATGCATTTAAATCTGTTGTCTGTCTCACGGACAATCTTTTTTTCAAATCTGTTAAAGAGGCCGTTTCTTTTTATGGCACAAAAAGTGTCGGAGAAGTTTTGGCCGGTCGCCAGTATTTGGCGAAAGGAAAGGCTTTTGCTTTTGCCAAAAAGCCTTTGTCAGATCGCAAATGTCGAGAACTTTTAAACGCACACCTTTCGAAAAAACATTATGCAAACTTGAAACAATTTGAAGGCTTTCACAATCGGGCAGTGAAATTTATCAATGAAGATAAAATCTTTAAGAATGCAAAAGCCGCAGCGCTTTATCTTGGAATAAAGAAAAATAGCGTTCGGCATATCTGTTTGTTTGGTGGAGAAACGGCAGAAGGGTTTAAATTTATGTTCGCTGATCAAAAAGAGCCTGTCAAACGTCCAATTAAAAATGAAGAAGAATTAAAGGCTGCGCAACAATTGCGAATTGATGCTTTGAAACGCGGAGTAGAGAAAAATAAACGTCCTGTCATTTGTCTTGATGATGGGAAAACTTATGAGAGCGTAAGTGCGGCAAAAATCGCTTACAATATTCCAGGTGCTGATATTCAATCAGCAATTAAAAGAAACGGGCGCGCAGGAAAACGTAAATTTGCATTTGTGAGTGAAATGTAATGGCTTGGCGGCCACATGGCAGAGCGAAGGCATCACCCTCCAATCCGAGGGCATGGGGCGTTTGTGACCGTTGCAATCTGCTTTACAACCACAACAAACTTTCCTGGCAATTCGACTGGGCTGGTCCGCAGCTAATCAACAAACGAATTCTCGTTTGCCAAACCTGCATGGACGCTCCGCAACAGCAATTGCGCACATTTGCGTTGCCGCCTGATCCTGTGCCGATTCAAAATCCGCGTCCTGAGCAATATCAATCGGATTTTGTGACTTATCTGCTCACGCAGGCTGGTGACAATCTTGTCACGCAATCTGAATTGAAAATCATTACGCAAAATTCTGTACCACCGCCGGAGAGTAACTAAATGGCAAATATTGTCCTTACCTCATTGCCATTAGTCACCGGCATGGTGGACGGCACTGAACTTTTTTACACTGTTCAACCGGGCAATGCGCAAAATGGTGTGAGCAAAGGGATCGTCATCACCGACATCATGAAAGTGATCGGTGTGCTCGATAATATTCCGTCTGTGACCACCAGTGACGTTGTTGCAGTCTTCAGACCTTCAACTTCTGAAATTTATAACGCAACTGTTTCGCAGCTTTCTTTGACGTTCGGCAACGTGCCTGCTGGGGGCACGACTGGGCAGGCCTTGGTTAAGGCATCGAATGCGGATTACGATACTGTTTGGGCTGCAACGCCGATCATTATTGCAAGCACGGTAATTCAAGGCGGCACTACTACGCGTGTTCTTTATGATAACGCTGGTGTTGTCGGAGAATATGCGATTAGCGGCACTGGTTCGGTGGCGATGACCACTTCCCCGACATTCGTTACGCCAATTCTCGGGACACCGACTTCAGGAACGCTCACGAATTGCACAGGATTGCCGCTGACTACCGGCGTTACCGGAAATTTACCTGTTGGCAATTTGAATTCCGGAACTTCAGCTTCTGCAACTACATTTTGGCGCGGTGATGGAGTTTGGGCGACACCGGCAGGCGCTGCGATCAGCTTGACAGTCGGCTCAACACCGATCACAGGCGGCGCAACAACTAGAATTCTTTACGACAATGCTGGCGTGCTAGGGGAATATTTGATTTCCGGCACCGGCAATGTTGCGATGACTACTTCTCCGACATTCGTTACGCCAATTCTCGGGACGCCAACCAGCGGCACACTGACAAATTGCACTGGATTGCCAATTTCGACCGGCGTTTCTGGTCTTGGGACTGGAATTGCGACTTTTCTTGCTACGCCATCCAGCGCAAATCTTGCAGCGGCGGTTACAGATGAAACCGGCAGCGGCGCGTTGGTTTTTGCGACTTCGCCAACGCTGGTCACGCCAATTCTCGGAACACCGACTTCAGGCACGCTGACGAATTGTACTGGGCTGCCTATCAGCACTGGGGTCAGCGGCCTTGGCACAGGCATCGCAACATTTTTGGCCACTCCTTCTAGTGCGAATTTAGCCGCAGCAGTCACTGACGAAACTGGCAGCGGCGCGTTGGTTTTTGCCACTTCTCCAACGCTGGTCACGCCAATTCTCGGAACGCCTTCATCGGGAACGCTTACCAACTGCACCGGCCTTCCAATCAGCACAGGTGTTAGTGGTTTAGGAACCGGCGTTGCGACCATGCTGGCGAGCAATACTGCGCCAACTGTTGCGCTTGGGTTCATCATTGATGGCGGCGGATCAACAATCACGACCGGAAACAAGCGCGGTATTTATATTCCGTTTGCTTGCACCATTACATCTTGGAACATCGGCCTCGATCAATCTGGTTCAATTGTTATCGACATTTGGAGCCGGGCGAATGCGAGCTATCCGCCAACTTCTGGGCAAACTATTACAGCTTCAGCCAAGCCGACTGTGACAACTGCAACGAATGCGTCATCTTCAACGTTAACTAGTTGGACGACTGCAATTCCAGCAGGCAACTGGTTGTTCTTCAATGTTGATTCTGTGACTTCAGCAACTTGGGCAAACATAACTCTGACAGTAACAAAGACATGATCTATATTGTTTACGCACAGAAAACTGGAATTGTTCGCAGAGTCGTCAGCACTGCTGATGAAATGCCTGCACCAGAAATTGTTTCTGGTGAAAAAATTCTTTCTTATCCTGGTCAACTTAAAAAAGATCAAATTTCTACAATTCCATTTTTGCAACAGCACGTAATTGACACCCTTGGGATAACTTTAGACGACAGGCCGGTTGTTGCGATTGATAAAGATGGAAGCATTTTTTCGATACTTAATGCTGATCCAGAAATTGATAAGTTGCCCGGTTATGAACTGATGCACGCGCCCAAAGGCACAACAATTGATGATAAGTTTGATCGAGAAAAAGGAGTTTTTGTAAAATCTTATAAAGAACCACTCGAAGAAAAACCAAATCAGCCAACGCCTAATTTTGAGGTGACGGCTAATGGCTGATACAGTTGTATTTCTCACTAGCGGAACAAGTTACGCTACACCAGGGGATTGGAATAATTCCGCCAATTCTATTGTCACTATTGGTGGCGGCGGGGGAGGTGGCGGCGGTGGTGCATCTATTACCTATGGCGGCACTGGTGGCGGTGGTGGCGCTTGTTCTGCTATTACGAATCTTACCATGTCTGGCTCAATCACTTACTCGATTGGCGCAGCAGGCACGGCAGGAACAGTTGCAGGCAATGGCGGCGCAGGCGGGGACACTTGGTTCAATGGTGCAAGCCTAGCTGCATCTTCCGTTGGAGCCAAAGGTGGCGCAGGCGGAACCTATAACAACGGTGCGAGTGCTGCTGGTGGTGCTTCTGCTTCAGGCATTGGAACCACAAAATTCAGCGGCGGTGCCAGCGGAACAACTGCGAATACATCGAACGGTGGTTCGGGTGGCGGTGGCGCAGCAAGCACATCAACTGTTGGTCGCGCGGGAGGCAATAATCCCGGCGGCAATGGCGGCGGCGGTGGCGGCGGCGGTGCAGGTGGCACTAGTTCTACTGCTGGTTCCAATAATAGCGGCGCATTTCCTGTCAACGGTGCAGCAGGTGGCACTGGCCCAACTGGAACGGCTGGCGGCGCTGGAGGCACAACCGCAGGAGTGGCTGCTGGGGCTGGCGCTGATGGTTCAGGCGGTGGCGGTGGCGCAGTAATCAGCGGAGCGATAAGCGTAGGCGCGCAGTCGGGAGCCGGTGGCGCAGGGTTAGGTTACACATCTAACCCCGGCGGCGTAACAGCAGGTCCGGGTGGCGGTGGCGGTGGCGCAGGTGGCGCAAGTGGCGGCGGCACAAACTATGCAGGCGGGGCAGGCGGCAATTATGGCGGCGGCGGCGGCGGCGGCGTAAATGGCCCCGGCACCAATCAATTGGGCGGTGCTGGTGCGCAAGGAATTATCATCATTACTTATACCCCTCTCGCAACAACAGAAAAAACACAAGGTTATATCTACGGATAAATAAAATGTCTTACACCTATTCATCCTGGATCACTGCCGCAGCCGATTTGCTGATCACGCAAACGGATAACGATGATTTCGTGACCATTATTCCATCCGCGATCGATTACGCAGAACAACGAATTTATCGTGAACTTGATTTGCTGCAGACGCGAGTCACGAATTCTTCAAGTGCGTTAGCTTCAGGAAATCGAAATTTTGCGCTGCCGTCAGGCTATGTTGTCGTTGAAGAATTGAATTTGATTTCTCCAGCAGGCACATCGGCCAGCGCAGGTACGCGATACCCATTGGTCCCGGTGGCACGGCCTTATCTCGATTATGTTTATCCCGGCAATCTTGTCACTGGGCAGCCGGTCAATTTCGCGATGGTTGATCAGAACAATGTTATTGTTGGACCTGCGCCGGATGGGAATTATGTGATTGAAGTTGTCGGCACGCAACGCCCGACGCCGCTTTCGGCTTCGAACACAACAACTTTCCTGACAACAAACCTGCCTGATCTTTGGATGGCAGCAACAATGATCTTCTTTAGCGGTTTTCAAAAGAATTTTGGCGCTCAAGGCGACGATCCAAAAATGGCTGTTTCTTGGGAATCGCAGTATCAGGCGCTCAGAGCTTCGGCTGATAGCGAAGAATGGCGCAAGCGCTTTATGGCTTCAGCTTGGTCCTCAATTCAGCCTTCGCGCGAAGCACAACCGGCGAGGAATTGATGCCGCTCGGTTCTGTCAAACTCCGCCCCGGTGTCAATGTTGAAATGACACCTGCCTTGAACGAGGCGGGGATTTCTTCGGCCAATTTGATCCGTTTCAAAGATGGAATGGTTCAAAAGCTTGGCGGTTGGGCTAAATATTATCCTTTCACAATCGGTTCTTATATTCGCGCACTTCATGGCTGGCAAGATTTGAATGAAGGGCTGAACCTCGGCGTTGGTGCTGAAGCTTCTTTGTCGGTCATCACGAATGGCGTGAACAATGCCATTACGCCGCGCGAACGTGAAGTTGATATAACGCCAGATTTCGATACAACTGCTAGTTCTGCGCTGGTCACGATCGGTGACACTGGTTCTGCTGCGACCACTAATGATTATGTGTTTATTGCGACGCAAATTTCAGTTGGTGGCTTGATTCTGTTTGGTCTTTATCAAGTGACGACTGCGCTCGGTGCGAATTCTTATGAAATTACAGCAGCGAGCGCTGCCGCTTCAACAGATAGCCCTGGTGTTGTTCCTGAATTCGATACCACGAACGGTTCTTCGGTCGTGACAGTCACATTGCCTGATCATGGATTATCTGTCGGCGACACGACTGATTTCATTGTCGCGACAACAGTTGGCGGCATCACGATCTTTGGCACTTATAATGTCATCACTGCGCCGACTGCTGACACTTTCACAATCATTGCTTCTTCGGTCGCTACTTCGACCGATAGCGAATTCATGAATGGCGGCGATGTCAGGTTGATTTATTATATCGCCACTGGCCCTGTTGAAGTGGGCGCAGGCTATGGTCTTGGTGGCTATGGCTTGGGCGGCTATGGCACAGGCGTCACCGTTCCGAGCAATCCTGGAACGCCGATTGCAGCAACTGGCTGGTCGCTGGACAATTGGGGTGAAATTCTTGTCGCTTGTCCGACTGGGGGTGGCATTTATTACTGGCAGCCGAATGGCGTTTTCACTAACGCAGTGCTGATTCCGAATGCGCCGCTGTTCAATGGCGGAATTTTCGTCGCTATGCCCGCGCGAATTCTGGTCGCTTGGGGTTCAACCGCGAACGATACGACAATGGACCCGCTGCTGATCCGCTGGTCGGGGGCTGGTGATTTCACTGTCTGGACTGCTTCATCTTCCAATCAAGCGGGTAGTTATAGAATTCCGACCGGCTCGCGCATTGTTGGCGGCTTGCAGGCTCCGAATCAGGCGCTGATCTGGACCGACATCGATCTTTGGGTGATGAATTATATCGGCTTGCCACTAGTCTTTGGCTTCATCAAGGTCGGCACTGGCTGCGGTCTCGTAGGGCCGCATGCGGCAGGTGTTTTAGGCTCAACAGTTTACTGGATGAATCTCGGCGGCTTTCAGACCTTGAGCGGTGGCGGAGTGAAGCAGGTGCCTTGCTCAGTTTGGGATGCGGTTTATCAAGATTTGGATACTGATCATCTGGATAAGGTGGTTTGTGCGCCGAATTCCATGTTCAATGAAATCACTTGGTATTACCCGACGCTTTCAGACGGCACTGGCGAGCCTGTGGCTTATGCCAAATACAACACCAACGAAGGTTCATGGGACTTAGGCACGCTCCAGCGCACAGCTTGGATTGATCAAAGCGTACTTGGTGAGCCGATCGGGGCGGCAAGTTCGACTGGGCTAATCTATCAGCATGAAATTTCGAACAACGCTGATGGGGTCGCGATGCAGTCATGGTTCGAAACCGGCGATTTCATGCTCGGCAACGGCAATGACATTGTTTTCGTTGACTGGTTAATCCCGGATTTCAAGTATGGATTTTATAATGGCCCGCAAGTGGCCGACATTGCTGTGACGATCAGCATGAAAGAATATCCTGGCAGTTCTGAAGTTGTGAAAGGGCCTTACAGCTTCAACGTCAGCAGCCAGCAATTGACAGTGAGAAGTCGTGGGCGTCAGGCTTCATTGCGAATGGAGTCGTCCGATTTGGACAGCTTCTGGCGCATTGGTAATTTCCGGTATCGGTTTGCGCAGGATGGAAGGCGATGAACCAATACTTGATGAACCAAGTCACAGATTGGCTTTCTAAGCCTGAAAATCAGGCGAAGATGGCCCAGACTTGGCCGGGGAAGATGGTGCAATCTGCTCTGCATGCTGCAGCTTTGCCGGGGGAAGTTTATGCTGGAAAAACTGACCCGATGTCGGAAGATTCTATTCAACGCGCATTTGAACTTGCCGGGAACGTTACTGGTTCGGCGTTTGCCAAAGGCGTGACGCCGAATGCTGTTGGTATTGGGCCGACGAAATTGAAAGCGGCAGTGCCGGAATTGCCAATTCGCCCTTCTCCAGATGATGTAAGAACGGTCGCAGACGCATCTTTTAATTACTGGAAGCGAGGCGGTGATAAAGATATTCCAATTGATAAACTTATTGGCGGCGTTCGCTTAACTGATCCAAATGAAGTTAAGCGAGTGAATGAACTTGTTGCCAAGATGAAAGGACCAGAAGGTTACATTGCAAGAATTTTAGCAGATGATGCTGGAAATGTTCTTGAAGGCCAGCACCGTTTGGAAGCATTGCGCCAACTTGGTTACAAAAATGTTCCGGCAACTGTCGTAAATGATATTTCACGCGGGTTTGATCTTAGTGCCATGACCAAAGCTGCTGAAGCAAACGGCCTTAAGCACCCCGATCAGCAAAGTTCAATTGTTAAAAACGTACTTGAAATGATCAATGAGGCTGGTTCACCACAAGCAGCTAAAGCTGAATTTGAATTCCCAAAAGGATATGAAAAACTCTATCAGGATGTTTTGAATTCTGTTGATCCAACAACAAAAAAGGCCATGACTGCTCCGGCTCAGGTTAAAGCTGCTCCTGTCATTCAAGAACCCCAAGGCATTCGTGCCTATCACGGCTCCCCGCACGATTTTGAAAAATTCGATTTAAGCAAAATCGGAACTGGCGAAGGTGCGCAGTCTTATGGGCATGGGCTTTATTTTGCGGAAAATCCGGCGGTGGCGAGGCAATATAGGGACGCGCTAACTGATCCTGCAAATATTCCGCTTCAGTTTCAAGGCAAACCTGTCGATATGATTTGGAACGAAGGAATTTCAGAGCGCTGGGCTGATGTCGTTAAAAAACTAAAGCCGAATCAAGTTGAAGATTTCCAAACAATTATGGGAAATCTTTCGCAAGTAAACGATCTTGATCAAGTGAAGCATGTTTTAGCGAGTTTGAACCAAACTCAAAAAAATATGTACCGCGATCTGATTGCGCCTGCATTGACCAAACCGGAAGCACCAAAAGGCCGCATGTACGAAGTCGATCTTCGCGCAAAGCCGGAGCAGTTTTTGGATTGGGATAGGCCGATCAAAGAACAACCTGAAATTTTGAATCAATTAAGACAAACGAGCAAAAAAGATTCATGGCTTCGTGATTTTCTTCGCATGGATTTGAAAGATGATCCAAAGATCAACGGCGATTTGTTTCATGACAAACTCAAATATCACTTTGGGGGAGATCAGGCTGCAATTAATCCATACTTAATGGATCAGGGGGTAACGGGCATCCGTTACCTAGATCAAGGCTCGCGCAAAACTCCCGATGATCTAAAAATTGATTTGGCCAGAGCCACGATCAAAGGTGATCAGGAAGCCATTCGTCAAATTCAACAGCAGATAAAACAGAGCCAACAGACTTCCAACTACGTCGTCTTCGACCCCTCTATCATCAACATCCTGCGCAAATACAACACCGGCGGCGCAGTCGCCAATGCAATGAGGTTCGCCAATGGCTGATTCAGACAACCAAAATGTCCAGGTTCTGGCGCTCCTGAACCAAATCATTCAAGCGATCAATGCGCTGAACCAAACGACCGCTGCTGTTTTCCCGGCGGCGGGCGGCACTTCAGGGTCTGCGACCGGGGGTGCCGCGACCCTACCGGCCAATCCGGTGGGCTTCATAACAATAACCCTGCCGAACGGCACAGCGGCCAAAGTGCCTTATTACAGTTGATCTAACAAAGACTTAGAGCGATAAGCGATTATGCCTCTGAAGCCAGGAAAATCTCAAGAAACTGTCTCGGAAAACATCCGGGAAATGCAGGCTGCTGGCCATCCGCACAATCAGGCGGTCGCGGCAGCGCTCCGCACTGCGGATAAATATGCGAAGGGCGGTCCAGTGACCGGCTTTTTGCATTCGGCCATTCCGGGCCGCACCGATAAGCACCCGATGAAGGTGCCTGCAGGGGCTTATGTGATCCCGGCGGATGTTGTCAGCGGGCTAGGCCAAGGCAATACGTTGGCTGGCAAGAATACTTTGGAAACGATTTTCAAGACCGGGCCGTTCGGCATGAAGCCGACGAAACCGATCAAGCGCGGCAAGTTCGCGAATGGCGGGGCCGTGGACATTATCGCGGCGGGCGGCGAATACATCATCGATCCTGAAACGGTCGCCAACATTGGTCAGGGCGATCTTGAACTGGGCCACGATATTCTGGATCAGTTCGTGAAAAGCACACGCGCCAATGTCATTCAGGAATTGACTGAAATGCCGGGGCCGGAGAGGGATTAAAAGTCTGGGGGAATGAATGGCTAAAGTCCGCAAGGCAGACATCCGCGACGAAAGCGAATTGATGCAGTTGTGTCGTGAATTGCACGAAGAAAACGGCTTGTTCACAATGAACGAAGACCTTGTGCGTGCGAATTTGCGTCATGCATTCATGAACAACGGTGGTGTGATCGGAGTGATTGGCGAGCCGGGGAAGATGGAAGCTGCGATTTACATAAAACTCGGCACGTTCTGGTATTCCGATCAGCTTCATCTGGAAGAACTGTTTGTGTTCGTGCGCCCTGAATTCCGCAAATCATCGAACGCGAAAGACCTGATCACATTTGCCAAAAAGTGTTCTGAAGAACTGAACATTCCGCTGGTGACCGGGATCATTACGAACGAACGCACTGAAGCGAAAGTTCGGCTTTATGAGCGGCAATTCCCGAAGAAAGCAGGGGCTTTCTTTCTTTATAACAGCAAGTTCAATCATTAGGTTTCGCCATGGGTTCAAAAGGTTCTCAAACAGTCCGTCAGGTCAACGAACCTAACCCGCAAATGCTTGCGGCTTATCTGGACGTTGTGAAACGTGCGCAAGGCGCGGCGGATAGGCCCTATACGCCTTATTCCGGCGATTTGACTGCTGGCTTCAGCCCGTTGCAAACGCAGACCTTCGGCAATGTGCAGGATTTCATCAGCAATCCTTCAGACCCGATCTACACCAAGATTCAAGACTATTATTCGCCGTATCAGGAAAAAGTGGTCAATGCGACCCGCGCCAATCTGGCGGAAAACGATGCCATCCAGCGGGAAGCCTTGCGTGGCAATGCGATTTCTGCGGGCGCTTGGGGCGGTGACCGCGCAGACGTGGCCGAAGCAGAACTTATTCGCAAGCAAAATCTAGCGAGTGGCCAAACGATCGCAGGCCTAGAGCAGCAAGGCTATCAGCAAGCAACCGCCGCCGCCTTGGCCGATCAACAGCGGCTGCAACAAGAAGCCTTGAGCAAAGCACAACTCGGCCTAGGAGCCGGTGCAGTTCAGCAAGGCCAGGAACAAAAGGAACTGGACACCACCTATCAGCAATGGCTGAATCAGCAGGCCTATCCATTCCAGACCACGCAATTTTTGAGCGGTGTTGTGGGCCAGCAAGGCCCGGCAGCAGGCGGCTCAGCTTCAACCACGCAGCCTGGACCTTCAATGCTTGGCCAACTCGGCGGTCTGGGAATGACAGGCCTCGGACTTTATAATGCTGGCGCGTTCAGCGGCATCGGTTCCGCAATTGGCAAAGGTGCTTCTGGTCTTGGCGCGGCAGCGGGCGGCTTGGCTGTATTGTCGGATGAACGTGAAAAAGAAGACATTGAAAAAGTCGGGCATCTGGATGACGGATTGCCGATTTACAAATATCGCTACAAAGGCGATCCGGCTTTTCATATTGGCTTGCTCGCGCAGGAAGTCGAAAAAGAAAAACCGAACGCAGTCGCTGAAGATCAAGGCGGCACGAAGTATGTCGATTATGACAAGGCAACAATGGCTGCTGGCGGCGCGGTGATGCCTTATCAAAAAGCAATGGGCTTTGTGCCGACAGGCAATAACCCCATGCCGATCGGCAAAGGCTTGATGCCGAATGCGCCTGCACCGACCAAGCAACAGACCATGGTCGAAAGCTTAAACGCGATGATTCCTGCCCTGCAGGCGATCAAGACAAAAGCCAATGGCGGCGCGGTCAAGGGCTTCGCGGCAGGCGGCGTGCCGGATTTCACTTCATATCAATCATTGTTCGATGCGCCCGATGCAGGCATTCTGGCTCCACGGCTGCCTTATAGCCCGAACCTGGACGAACGGCTGCTGGATTCGCCCAACAAAGATATTATGAGTCGAAATCCCGGAATGTTCGGAGTTCCGGCGGCTGGCGTTCTTGAACAGCCTGCAACTGAAACGATGCTGCCGCCGAACGCTGTTCCCGTTCAGCATCCTTTGGCCCCGCCGATGAATATTCAGCCGCCGCTGCCAATGGAAGAAACGCCACCACCCCCGCCTTCAGCAGCAATGCCGATGAACCCGGAAGCCCCGAACACTGACCCTTGGATGGCGCTCGCTGCTGCTGGTTTGGGGGCCATGGCTTCCCGTTCGCCGTTCGCGGGCGTTGCGCTCGGTGAAGGTGGTCTGCAAGGGTTGCAAACATTCCAGCAATTGAAAAATGCGAGACTGCAGGAGCGCGATCGGCAGATTCGCCAGCAGCAAGTTGAACAACAGGCGAAACGCCTGGAGCAAATGGCTTTGCAGCAGCAGCGCAATTATGAACTTGGCCTTCGTCGGGAAGACGAACGCCAGCGGGCGAATGATATTAAGGAAAACAGGGAAGTTTGGCGTCCGACCGGTCAGCTTGATGAGCAAGGTCGCCCAATTTTAATGAACAACCATGGCGAGACTAAAGTTTCTGACATCAAGACAAAAATGAAACTTTCGGCTAGCGATCAAAAGGCAATTCGCGATGCAGAAGGTGCTGTGAAATCGAATGAAGCAGTACTGGTCGATTTGCGCGAAGCGTTGAAGCTTAATCCGAAGGCTAATTATGGGCCGATGGCTGATAAAATTGGATATATTCAGAGCATCACAGGTTTTGATGAAGAAGCTGGCATTGCCACAGAAACATTCAACAATCTGATCCAAAATCAGGCTCTCGGTCAATTGAAAACGATTTTCGGTGCAGCGCCAACTGAAGGTGAACGCAAAATCCTGCTCGAATTGCAGGCGTCCACTAACAAGGCTCCAAAAGTTCGTGAGGAAATTTTGAATCGCGCAATTCAAGCTGCTGAAAAGCGTTTAATTGACAATAAAACAAAGGCAGCTGAGTTAAAAAATCAGGAATTTTACAAGCCTGACGATCAAAAAACTCAACGACCGCAAACACAAAACCTGAAGCCTGCAAACGATGCAATCCGAGCAGTGGCCAAAAAACTACTGGAAAAAGGATATTCGCAAGAACGAGTGATTGAAGAAATCAGAAATAAAGGGTTTGACCCGAGCGGCCTTTGAAAATGAACCTGAACCCGACAAAAGCGCAAAAAGAAGCTGGCAATTACAAAAAACGCCACATGAAAATTCATGGCCTTGACGTTGCCATTGAAAATCCGCGCGGCAGCAAGCGTTCCGGCGTTTCAAAAGACGGCACTGCATGGTCCTGCACGATGGCCGATCATTATGGCTATCTGAAGCGCACAGAAGGGGCCGATGGCGATCATGTGGATTGCTTTATCGGCAAATTCCCGACCAGCAACAAGGTGTTCATTGTTGATCAGAACGATCTGAACGGCAAATTTGATGAGCACAAATGCCTGCTTGGCTATCGAAATTTGAAAGAAGCGAAAGACTGTTATGTAAAATCTTTCAGCGATGGCAAAGGCGAAGCACGAATTGATCATATTGTCGAAATGACAATGCCGCGTTTCAAGGAATGGCTGAAAAACGACAACACCAAAAAGCCTTCCATTGACGTTGTGCCGAAATACGCAACTGGCGGCGCTGTACCGATGGCAGATGGCGGCATTGCAATGAACGATATTTCGAAAGACTTTGACGATCTTCTCGCGGCTCAAAGCCAATCAACTCCAGCCTCTGCTGCTCGTCACCGCGCACCAGAAGCCGCTGCATTTTTGTCTTCCATCGCAGGCTCCGAATCGCCGGATTATCAAACCATTTATGGTGGCCAGAAATTCAACAGTTTCGCTGATCATCCGCGCATTTCGGTCCCGATCAGAACAGGCCCAAACACAGGCAATGTCAGTTCTGCCGCTGGCCGCTATCAGTTTTTGGCTCCGACATGGGACCAGCAGCGCAAGAAGCTGAACCTTTCCGATTTCAGCCCTGAAAATCAGGACTTGGCAGCATGGGACTTGGCCGAAACGACTTATAAGCAAAAGACGCAGCGCGATCTGTTGACAGACCTGCAAAGCCGCGATCCGAAAGTCTTGCAGCAGATCAGTCAGGCGCTTTCAGGCGTTTGGACTTCATTGCCCGGCGGCATTGAGCCGAATGCCATGACGAATTCGTTTGCACAGCGGTATTTGGCTTCTTTGCAGCCGCAGGATGAAAAACGCCTGCCTGCACAGGCCATGCCCGTTAAATTCGTCAAAAACGAACAGCAGTCGTTGCCGGATATTTCCGGCGCGTTCGATGAATTGCTGGCAGAAGAAACAAAAACGCCAGAGAAAAAAGAACAGCCGCCGAAAACTTCGGTCGGCAATGCTGTTCGCTTGGGCCTTTCAAAAGGTATTTCTGGCAATCTGGCCGATGAAATCACTGGCTTGCAAAAAGCGAATCCTGCCGACGATGTGATGAAAAATATCCCGGTGCTGGCCGCGACTTCTCCGATCGCCGGGGCCTTGGCGCTCGGCAAGGATTGGCTGACAGGCTCTGAAGACGCGACCAAGCGCTATGAAACCGGACGCGATGAAGTCCGCAATGAAATTAAACAAGCCGAAAAAGACCGACCGATCGTCACTGGCGTTTCTGAATTGGCTGGTGCTGTTGCATTGCCGTTCGGCGCAGCCACGAAAGGTGCGACACTCGGTCAACAGGCCAAACAACTGGCGAAAGTTGGTGCAGTCACTGGCGGCATTTATGGCTTCGGCGAAGGCGAAGGGCTTGAAGATCGTTTGGCCAGGACAACAATCGGCACCGGCGTCGGTGCAATCACTGGCGCTGCATCGCCTTACGTCATGAAAGGCTTGGGTGCAGGCTTCAATGCAGTCAAAAGCCGCTTGCCGCAAATTCCTGGGGTCACTGAGCGCGGATTGACACAAAAAGGCGCGGAGAAGCGGGCGGAAAGCATTATTGCCGGGCCGCCGGATTCCAGTTCATTGAATTTGCCGGTCGTCCGTCAGCTTCAAAAAGAAGGTGTTCCGGTCGCTCGCATTGACACAATGGGCGAAGATGCCATGCGCGCAGCGCGGTGGGCTGCGAACACTGATCCGCAGGCACGCAAGATGCTGGAAGAATTCGCACAAGAGCGTTTCCAAGGGCAAAATCAGCGAGCCATGAACTGGCTGACAAATCTGGTCAGAACACCAGCCAATGCTCATTTGACGCGAGAAGAATTGCAGGTAGCTTTGGAAAAAGCACAGGAGCCTGCTTACAAGGCTGCGATGCGTTTCGGCGAAAAAGGTATCGATCATCCTGAATTCAAGCGTCTTGCGATCAGCGAGCAATTCCAGGATGCAATGAAGATCGGAGAAAACAAGTTTTTGGATTTGCTGGCCTCAGAACGCAATCATGGTGACGCCATCACAGCCAATGGCAAGTTCACACTTGAATATTGGGATTTGGTCAAAAAATCGCTGGATGACAAAATTGGCAAAGCTGTTCGTTCTGGAGAAAAGAACGAAGCAGCTAATCTTACGCAAATGAAAAATAAGCTGCTTTCCGTGCTTGATGACTCAACAACTTTGGCCGGGCGTTCCTTGTACAAAGATGCTCGCGGCATTCATGCCGCTTTCCGTGGCGCGGACAACGCGATCGAGGCTGGCGAAAGCCTGGTCAAGACGCCAATGGCTCCTAACCAGTTGCGTTCTTTGTTCAATAAAGCGAAGCCTGAAGAACGTACCTTGATTTCAGAAGGCTATGTTTCGGCTTTGAAAGACAAACTTGGTCACGCCAATAATCGCCGCTCCGTTGATCAAATCCTGAAAGATACCCCTTATGCCAAAGAAAATCTTGAAATTCTTCTTGGGCCTTTAGGTGCGCGAGAATTTCAAGCCCGCATGATGGTCGAAAATACCTTTAATCGGTTGCGCGGCGCTTTGGGTAATTCAACCACAGCAAGGCAGTTGATTGAAAATGGGCTGATTACCGGTGGCAGCGGGGCTAGTCTTTATAGCCTTTATAACTCTGATCCAAACACGTTGGCCCTTTCCGGGATGACTTCGGCTCTTGCCTATGGCTCAAAACGCGCCAACCAACGTGTTGCGCGAATCGTTGCCGAAAAACTCCTGAGCCAAGACCCAAAGATTGTGCAGCAGGGCTTCAATCAAATTCGCAACAACAAGACGTTGATGCAAAACCTTACCAATTATGAAAATGCACTGACCAAATATCTAGCGCTAAATCCGCCTGCTGCGAATTCTCTCAATCCCGTAAAAGCAGATCAAGAACCACCCCAGTGATGCCGGGAACGGCAAGAAAGAAAACAGGATTATTCCGAGCACCAACACCTTCAGTTAAAGCTGAAAATCAGGAAAAAGACAAATGGCCTCCACATACACCAAAAAACTTCGGGAGTTTTGACCTATGGCTTCTACATATACCCCGAATAAAAACTACGACAAACAGGGCACCGGCGATAACCCCGGAGCATGGGGGCCACCGCTCAATGCTAATTTTGATCTGATTGACTCGAACCTTGGTGCGACACTCACAGTCCCATTGACCAATGTGAATGTGACCTTGAGCCAGAGCCAATGCGCCAATTTGGCTTATGTTTTGACCGGAACCTTGACCGGCAGCGTCAACATTAATTTCCAGCAGGACGGCGGGTTTTATCTAATCAAGAACGACACCACCGGCAATTTCACCGTCACCATCAAGACAACACATGCGTCAGGCCTGACGCTGCTGGCTCCGCAAGGCTTCACGATCGCAGTTTATTCGAATGGCACTGATATGTTGCCATGGAATAATGCTGTGCCGGGCAATTTCAAGGTTCCGGGTGATTTGTCTGTCGCAGGAACCCTCAGCACATCGACTCAGTTCGCGTTCAACCCTCCAGGGGGTCGGTTGACGCTGACTAGTGATACGCCTGTTTTGAATTCAGACGTGACTGGCGCGACAACGATTTATTATACGCCTTATCTGAATAGTTTTGCATGTTTTTATGACGGCACAAGCTGGCTGTTGAAAACTTTCAGCGAAACTTCACAAACCTTGTCGGACACAACAAAATCTCCTGCCGCGACCACAATAAATTCCAATTACGATTTATTCCTTTGGGACGATAGCGGAACGATCCGTTGTACGCGCGGCCCGGCATGGACCAGCGATTCGGCGCGCGGCACTGGTGCCGGGACGACTGAAATTGCACGCACGAATGGCATTTATTTAAATGCTAACACAATCACGAATGGCCCGGCGGCAAATCGCGGAATTTACGTCGGCACAATCCGCACGAATTCCAGCAACCAAGTTGATTATATGATTGCTCCTTCGGCGGTGTCAGGCGGCAGCAATAATCGGCTTTATATCTGGAATATGTATAACCGCGTCGATGTCAACGCGATTGAGCGCGATGCAGCGAACTCTTGGACATTCACCACGCTGAACACATGGCAACCTTATAATGGCAGCGGCTCAAATACGAATAACAGAATAAGCGTTATTTGCGGATTGAGAGAAGATTCAATTTTCGCAGATTTCAATGCATATTGTTCTAGCGGCGGCAATGCTTTCTGTTTTGTTGGCATCGCTTTGAATTCAACGAGCACCCCGAATTGCTCTCAAGGTGTTGATAGAAGCGATAATACAGGGTTTTTGTATCAAATATCATCGATTGCCCAGTATATGCCTGCGCTTGGGGTGAATTACATTCAAGCGCTAGAAGGCTGCGGCGCTGGTGCAAATGCACAGACCTATTATGGCGACAACGGGGACTCTAATTTTTATCAATCGGCGCTAATCATGAACTGGAGAATGTGATGCTGAACCCAATTGTTCAAGCGGCTTGCAAACAAAAAGCAATTGAAAACGGATTACCGCCTGAAAATCTGATGGCAGTTGCCGAAGTCGAATCTGCGGGCGTCATTTTCTGGACGATCAACGGCAAGAACCTGCCGCCTGCGCGGCCTGAAGCGCATTATTTTTACCGCAAATTGCGCGGCGCGGAGCGGGATAAAGCCGTCAGTCTCGGGTTGGCGCATCCGAAATATAACGTCATCAAAGTGCCTTATCAGCGAGAGGCAGTTTATGCCCGCATCAATCAGATGATCGCGATCAATGAAACTGCGGCACTGGAATCATGCTCCTGGGGCGCATTTCAAGTCATGGGTGAAAACTGGAAGGAACTTGGGTACGCTTCCGTCAAGGAATTGTACGACGAAAATCAATCCGGCATCGATGGCCAGATCGAATGCATGCTGCGGTTCGTGCGCAAGAACAATCTTTTGATTGCGCTCAAGACTGGCGATTTCACAACATTCGCCAAGCGCTACAACGGCCCGGCTTACCGCGACAATGCCTATGACACCAAGATGGCTCAAGCCGCCGCTAAATATAAAAAGGCTCTTTCATCAACGAAGGCTGCAACTGAAGTCGCCAATGCCGAAGTCCAGCGCATCCAGAAAATCTTTCATGATCTCGGACATTACAAAGGGCAAATCAACGGCTATGAAGATCAGCGCTTGCGTGATGCGATTGCGGCGTTTCAAGCCGAAAATGGTCTTGTCGCTGACGGCAAGTACGGCAAGATGACCGAGGCCAAAGTCGAAGAAATCCATAAGCAAAAAGAACTGAAAAACGGCAAAAGCCTTGGCGCAGTCGGCCTGACAGGAACTGCTGCGACTTCTATCGGCCAGCAGGGTTTGAGTTATATCCAGATGTTGCCAGAGCATCCGGCGTTCAAGATCGCGATCACAATCCTGACCTGCGCGTTCGTTGGCGTCATGCTCTATGGCCTTTATCTGCAATTCAAAACTCCAGAGGCTGCCAATGCTTGATTTCATCCTCAATCCTTGGACCATCGGCCTCAGCCTTTCGACCGTCATCGTTGGTTCTGGGGCGCTGTTCGCTTTCGTTCCAGGGGCCGCTGCCTTCATGCTCGGGACCAAAGCCGGGCGCTACATTGTGATCAGCACAATCATCATTTTCATTGTGCTGATTTTTCTTAGCCGGGTTTTTTCAGCAGGACGCGCGAAAGAAAAAACTGCACAGACCGAAGCTGCACTGAAAGCGCTGGTCAGCAAGTTGAAATCGGCTTCTGAAATTCAGGCTATGCCGATTGAACAACGAAAAAGGGAATTGGAAAAATGGTCAAAGGATTGAGCCTTTTCTTTTTGGCTGTTGTTCTTTCGGGATGTGTCCATGGGCAATTGGCCTTCCCGATCGGCTGCGATCCTGATGGCCCTTGGCGACCGAAACGCGCCACGGTTGACTTCCTTTACAAAAACGACCCCGCGATTGCTGACCGAATGAATGCCATCAATCGTGATGGAGCAAAGAACTGCAATTGGAAACCTTAATAATTCAATGGAATTAAGATAATGTCAGAGCATGAAGCCGATACCCTGCCCAAAGGTCCGTTGACAGAGTTGGAACAACAAGCCGTTCGGTCAATGCTCAGGGACTATAATCGATCGCGCTGGCTCGCGCGGCTCATGCTGAAATGGGCTGCCTATATCAGCGCAACAGTGGCATTTTTGGCTACATTCAAAAGTCACCTAGGGGCGCTGTTTCAGCGCTAACAAAATGCAAATCAGCCAGTTTCAAACGGCAATGAAATCTCAAAAAGTCCATCAATTTGCACTGGGGCACTTGTTGCCGATTTTGCTACTTGTTCCTTTGGTCGTTTTATATGCCTATGACAGAAGAATGCCGATCGAAGTCAGTTCGCTCATGGGCAGTGTTCTGACGCCAAAAGTCAAAGAAGGCGGAATTTTAACGGTTCGTTGGCAAGTGTTCCGTTATCGAGAATGCAGAGCGAAGATTTCGCGCGAATTTGTGGACAGCACAAATACAATTTACCGCACAGATATTACGTTCGCACCTTATAGCAATGTCATCGGCCAAGATCATTGGATTTCTGATCTTCCGATTCCGCCGAAGGCTGCTTGGGGCATGGCAAAATACCGATCGACCATTTCATATTACTGCGGCTGGACCCATCATTGGCAACCGCTGATCGTTAAAGTGCCTGAAATAACATTCGAAATCATGCCGCCTGGAAGTTGATTATTTCTCCCCGGATAGGGTGGGGAGGGAGCGGATTGCGCGTTCATGCAGCCGGTGTTCTTTGGCGACTTTCTCCCATTGCATTGAAGCGGCGGAGTTGAATCCTACCATGTGATCTTGTGCGGTCTTTTCCGCGCGCTCAGCATTTACCCTGTGCCAATCGCCAGTCCTCTCCCTCATATCTTCCTGCCCTGCGATGAATGCGCGGCGGAGGGCTTGTGCGAAAATGCCTTCGATCTTTCCAATCTCGTACAACCAATCAAGATCAGAAATTTCTTCTATAGTCTCTCTCGCTTCTTTCTCAAAGTTCATGGGGTTAGGCCTCGATAGCGTATTTTATTTCAATGCGGCGAACATCCTGATATTGTTTCTTTGCCTCTGCGCGGGTTAGAAAAACTGCAAGACTCGGATTTTCGTTCTGGCCGAATCCGCCCCATCCAGAGTCGATAAGTATTTTGTGCAGCTTTCCTTCGCTAAAGCCGCCCCATGCCTTTATGGTTTTGGTTTTCATCATCCCCTCTCATCTTTTAGAGAGTTGTAGGCTTCTCGGGCGCGGCGCAATTGACCGGCAAAAATCGAAAACACTTCGCCGTCCAAAACAACTCTAGTAAGCAGGTCGCCGTCAGAGAGTTTTGCTAGGTTACAAGCGGTGGCCAACTTTTGAAAAGGCTTCAACGCCTCTGCCACCTTGGATAGATCGGGGGAGGATTTTAATCCCCATGTGATCGACAGAATACCAACGGCATGAGAAACTGCGTCTGTTACCGCTTCGCGCTGTTCTTCCTCAGTATTAAATCTGTTGTTGCGGATATACGTTTGCAGTTGATCGAACGCGCTTCTACACGCGGCCAGAAAGTATTCGTCTCGCTCTCTCACAGATTGCGTCATTTCTTTTCCTTTCGCTTACTTGATCCAATAATCCAGCCGAAAAGCGTAGGACCGAACGGACAACGAAAACCGATAATCTCTGATAGATTCCAAACACAGGCAGCAAGGAAGCCGTGTGGCGAATAGGTCCAGAATTTCCAAAGAGGAAAGATCATATCTTTTCTCCCTGCTTGTTGGGGGAGAGGGCGCGAATGATTTCAACAGCCTTGTCTAAAGCCTCAACGTAAGCCTGAGCGCTATCATCACGCGGCTCCCACGCATTTGTATGATGGTCGTAGTTGTGAGTTTCGTGCGTGAAATCGAACATATGCTTTTCGATTTTCTTAACCGCTTCTTCCAGCGCTGCATTTGCGCTGGTGGGAGGAGCGGAAGCGGAACACCTTTCGATAAACCTAACGTAGTGGTCGCGAGCGCACTCGCGGCATAAGGTCGCCAGCTTATCGAGATTTGTTTTGCTCGTGTTACAGCGAAGGCACTTCGACATGTAGTTGCCGGGTGCATATCCGTAAGACTTCAAAATCTCGTCGCTAGGTTCTTTCGGCACAAGCTGCCATCCTTCCGCAGCTTCCGGTACTGTGCGTAGGAGGGAGGCGGCTAACAGTTCTTCTAAAGCATTCCGAAATTCTCTAGCGTCGTCCATAGTCGGAAATTGGATTTCAAAGCGGTTGATTTTGCCGCCCCCGACAGCGTTACCACCTGAACGATCAAAAGCGTTGCGTAACCGCTCAACCACATCTTCCCCTGCGGGACTTTCTTGCTCCCCGATAACTTCAACGAGTGGGGAACTTGCTTCATATGATTTCTGCACCATTGCGGCCTCACTCTCAGTCATATCCCGTTCCCCTGCGCTGGTGTTGAGTAGGGCGAGGATGGCGTCGGCCTTATTAAGCGAACTGCTTATAAGTATTGGGTCGCGCGGCTCTTGGTCCGCCAATCCATCGGTGTAACGACCCCAAGCAAAAGGTTCAATAATCCTTGCTATAGCTTCTCTAGCTTCGGTCATCGGAGCACCTTCAAGAATCTTTCATCTTGTGCGGCTTTCTCAATTCGGTTTGCGCTGATGCCGAGTGCAGCGCATATCTGCATGGTCTTGTGAAAGCCTGGTTCTTTAATGTGGCCGGTTTCAATTTGACTGATAACAACATTACTTACGCCGCTCTCTTTTTCGAGGTCGCGAATAGTCCAGCCCTTTAGTTCACGTGCGAGCGCTATCAATTTTCCGATTTCGGTTTGTTTGCGGATCATTGGCCACCATCCACTTTACCGGTCATTGCTTATCTCCTGCTGTAATTGCTTTAAGCGCAGCTATGCAAAGAGCGATGGCGGGGGTTTCTGCCATCGCATTAAATGACAGTCCGCTCCAAACATTGGCGGAGCATTTTGGGGTGCTGCTGCGCCAAGGCTGCATCACAACGTCAAACGAATATCCCTCCGGCACCAGCGTCAGCGCTGCGTCGATGGATTCGGTGAAGCGCGGAACAAAACTACGATCGTATGCTCGCCAGTTTGATTGAAGCGCCAGTTCATCGTAAACGGCTGCCGCAGCCCCAAGGCGCTTGTAAGCCGCCAAGCCCTCCGCATCGCTTTTGTGACCGTGCAGAAACCAATGAATTTCGGCATCCAACTCCCGATCCGGCCCCGTAGCTTTTTCAAGCCTGGCTATTAGTTCTTCTATTTGCAGCTTACTCATTCCCGCCTCCCTTGGCTGCGGTGAGGGCGGCGCTGATGAAACCGTGTTCGACTGCTTTCGCATTGCCGAGCGTGACTTCAAATCCGAACAGCCCGAGATAGGGGCCGCCGCAAATCACTTCGTTCCATTGGCGCACGGCCATCATCAGCGCGTTGGCCTGTTCTTCTGAACGGAACGCAAGCGCGTCATTGTGGTCTTCGGTCCACTTGAAATTGTTGGAGCCGCTAAGACGCTGGATAGCGAGATACTTTCGGCCCGGCGCTTCGATTAGCCAGCGGAAATCCGTTTCGCGCTTCTCTACCTTTGTCATGCTTTCATTCTCAGTCATTGCATGGACTCCGCTGGCTTTCCGTCTTTCAGCGTATAGAAAGTATTGGCTTTGATGCCGTCGCGACCGACGATGCCAGCCCACGCTGCAATGATTTTGTAATTGTCGTCACGCTCGACAAGGAACAACGCGCAGCCGTCAGCACCAGAAACCTTGCCTCGGTATCCAGAGGCGAGAGCAACGCTGTCTTTTCCTTCAACGGTCGCAGCGCTCCGGTCGCCTGTGTTCGTTGCAGCGCTCCAGTTGCCTGTGTTCGTTGCAGCGCTCTGGTCGCCTGTGTTCGTTGCAGCGCTCTGGTCGCCTGTGTTCGTTGCAGCGCTCTGGTCGCCTGTGTTCGTTGCAGCGCTCTGGTCG
>ERZ761601.20-NODE-20-length-58498-cov-14.420204_pt1 | contig 58498 bp, 91 predicted proteins | sample MGYA00433092_ERZ761601 | MGnify/ENA primary metagenome ERZ761601 (study PRJEB28899, sample SAMN03785571) | bioreactor sludge metagenome | biome: EBPR Sludge; feature: EBPR Bioreactor; material: 0.22µm filtered reactor supernatant | place: Saint Lucia: Queensland...
GACCTGATCCCAGACCTGAGCCCGGACCTGATCCCAGACCTGAGCCCCGACCTGAGCCCAGACGCTCTCTCCAATACGAGTACCCTTGAGGATCGCTGCGCCAATTGCCCCCTCCATCGGCGAGGCGAGGCGGATGAACAATTTGGGGGCTGGAAGGCCAGCCACGGCATATGCGTCCCGCGCGGCCTGTTCGGCGGCGTCGAAGTCGGCCGGTTCGGTCGACAGCCCGATGCGCAGGAATTCGTCACGGATCGCGGGAATTCGGGCTTCCTGTTCCGGCGTGAGTTTGGTGAGAAGCTTTGCCATTGTGGGTTTCCAAAAATTCGGTGAAGTGATCAGGCAGCGCGGCGCTCGCCGAACGTGCCGTTGCGAACGGCATCGAGATCAGCGAGGAAGGCCTTGCGTTCGTCCTTGGTGGAGTAGCTGAAGAACAGCTTCTTCCCGGCTTCCTGCTTCGCGATCCACTGGCGCATCGCATTGGAAGCGCCGACCACAGTGGCGTTGAGACCGACGCCGAATTCCTTGGCGACGCGGCGGAAGGCGTCGCAGTCGTTGTCACCGCGCTCGCGCTTCATCTTCAGGACATCGCGCAGGAAGGTCGGAGCGGTCGGCGCAAACGTCAGCGCGTCGATGATGCCGTCTCGTGTGCGGGAAAGGTCTGCCACGTTGCTTCTCCCCTTCGGTGCGGCGGTTGCCGGCGGTGATGGGGAGAACAATAGGTAATTTCCTATCAATAGGCAATAGGAAAAAACCTACCAATAGGAATTTCTCTTGCCCGCCTCTCCAGCCTTGCGAATCAGGGGCGGGATAGCGCGCTCAATCGCTTCAGGGTCTGAAAACGAATTTGAGCTACAGAGCAGGGAGAGGAGAGGGATGGCTGATCTGGAAAATCGTCATGCGGCCATCTGGGCTGCAATCGACGCAATCGCGGAGCGAAAAGGCATTTCGCCCTCGAATCGCTGAGCCAACCGCTAAATAGCGCTAAATTAAACCCGTACCGCTGTCAAAGCCCCGCGCCTAAGCCGCCTTCTCCCAATCGGACTGCGGTTTCTTCGCCATCTGGCCTCCCAAGGCTATTTGCCCAGCCTACCCAGCCCGTTTCGCGGCGCAAGTGATTTGCCCTTCGTCAAGCCGGGCGTGTCAGGAATCATCGTCTGCCCGCCATCCTCCTGAAGGTACTTGTCAGGAGCCTCGGTGGGCGGATACCTGGCCACCCCATTGACTCAGCGTCATAGGACATCGTTCCTATAGAACCTTCCATAACAAACGCTACGGGAGGCGAGTATGAGTGCAATGTTCGTAATTCAGAGCTTCCGCCAGGGTGAACGTGGCCGGTTGCTCGCAGACAGTCCAGTTCAGGCCAACAACACCAACCACGCCCGACGCATGGCCGAAAGGCTGGCGCAGCACAAGGCGCTGGTCGTCGCCTTCACGCGCGAGGGCAATCCCAAAACCGGAGAGTACGAGGAGGCGAAACTGATCGAGGCCTTCGGCGCCGATATTCCCGAGGAAGTTCGGGAAATGCCGCGTGCTTGAGGGGGATGGAATGGCGAGCGAGAGTTTAGCAAGGCGTTATAGGCCGAAATACAAAACCCGAAACGAGGAGATCGTTGCCGGCCTACGCGAGGCGGCAGGGGCCGGGCCGCCGATTGATCCTCATATGCGCGTCAAGAAGTTGACCGCTGAGGTTGCCGTCCTGATGGCGTTGATTCATGGCGGGGATTGGATGGTTCAAGTGGATCATCAAGAAGGTTTTGTTCTGGTGGTACCACGCCCGACTTAAGAAACCCGCTCCTGATCACTGCCATCAACCTAGGGAGAAGCTTATGGTCGACGCCAAACGCAATTAATGCGGCGCGAAGGCGGGCCTCCGCGTCTATCGAGCGCTCGCTGTCCGACGAAGCTTCTGCCTCCTTTTCCTTCAGGATGCGCTCTATCGTGTCGATCTGCTCATCATACAGTCGTTTTGGGGACCGCTTTGTAACGAACTGCTGGACGAACGTCTGATTCTGATTCAGAGCCTCTGAAATCTCTTTATACGTCACAACCCCCTCCACTTTGACGGCCTTTATCAGCCGCCTGCGAAGGGCCTCCATCTGTATTTCTATGGCGGTATCTACCATGCATGAGGCATCACAAAATTCCTTCCTATCGTCCAATAGGAAATTCCCTCTTGATTGGTAGGGAATTTCCTATTATTGGTAGGGAATGTCCGAACTTGAACGCTTCCGTGAAACCATAGAGCGCTTCATCGCCGAGCGAGGGATGAACCCGACGCAATTCGGCAAGGAATACGCTAGCGACCCCCGGTTTGTGTTCCAGCTTCGCGCTGGCCGCGAACCGCGCGAAGCCACCCGCGTCAAAGTGCTTGAGGCCATGTTCACCCCTCAACCAGAAGGGGTGGCGCAATGAGCGCTGCGGCGGAGAAGCATCGCGAGGCGGCGCGAGATTTGTTGGAGGACTCGCTCTTCCGTCCATTCCGAACCGACGCGCACGCCGAAATCATCGCAGCCGCGCTCGCCAATGCTGAACGCGAAGGCTTGAAGCGCGCGGCTGAGATAGTCGCTGCGCATGACTGGCCGTATACGAACACCCGCGATCCAATGAGCGCGGTGCAAGAGGCCGCAGTCAATCAGGTATGTCACGACATTCGCGCCACCATCCTTTCCGAAGCAGGGGAGGACGAATAGATGGCCGACGAAGCGCTTCAAGACCTGACAAACCGGATTGCGGAAATGGGTTCCGGTCGCGAATCTCACCTTCCTCGCCCCCGCCGTTACATGCTTGACCGCATGGAGGGGCAAGAGCCAGGATACCCATTCCGCACGAACATCCCGCCCCGTGCGAGGGCAGGCAGGGACGTGGAGGATGCCCGATTCTGGCTGCGAATTGTAGCGCCGGTCGCGTTCGCTGCTGGCTACGGCGATGACGATCAGGACGAGCGGAAGACGCTCATGTGGTCTTGTCGGCTGCTGGGTCTTCCGTGGGGTGAGATTACGAAAGCGATCAATGACTGCCGGCGCTTCGGATTTGACGCGGCTGCCGCCGTTTGGGCGGAGCGAATGCGTCCTGTCGATGGTCGGTACGTCGGGCACGTCTATACGGCTCAAGCAGACGGATACCCGGAGGTCGTCAAGGTCGGGTTCTCCACGCAGCCAGAGAAGCGAGTGAAGGCCCTTTCGCGTCTGCACGGCGTCAAGATCGGCCTCGTATCCTACACCCCTGGCACGATTCTCCACGAGTGGGCCCTGCATCAACTGCTGCGGCATTCGGTGGCCCCGGAATGGTACCGGGCTCATGCGGTCCCGGCATGGCTTCTCGGAAGGGAAGCAGTCAGGGAGACCGCCTAGATGCCCGTCACAGCCCAGATGCTCCGTAACATCATGACGGAAGCGCGCCCGATCATCGAGCGTCAGATGAACGACGCGAAGACCGTCGCTGGGTTCCGCGAGATCATCGCGTCGAACGGTGGCGACTGGTCCGCGCTCAAGGCACTGATCAAGGCCCACGTTGAGGACGAGAACGACGACGCCGGCGACGGCAAACGCGTGAAGAAGATTCTCGACAAGGCTGACAGCTCGTCCGCCTACGCCGACATGCTCGGCTTGGCGAAGATGAACGAAGAAAATTTTTCTGCCGGCCAGTCCTACGCCGACCAGAAGGGCAGGGGCGAAGCCAAACTTGTCGAGACCATCGTCAAAGGCGTCCAGACGGAGATCGGCCGCAAGGCATTGGTAACCGCCCTGGACATCATGATCGACTCGGAAACCGGCGAGGTCATCGAAGACGAGCCGGAGACGGCAACGGAATCGGGCACCGCAGCACAAGTACGCAGCGATGGCTTTGCGCCTTTCACCTCGCCTGCTGGAACGGCTGACGGTGTTAGCGCCAAGCTCGCGGCGGGCTTGGCCGATGAAATCGCGCGCAAAGATCACCAATCCGTCAGCCCCTCCTCCCCTGACGGTTCCGCGTTTACCGAGAGCGCGGCGGGCAAAGTCTCGGAACTGGCTCAGCCATCCCCTCCCAAGCAGGCTGAGCCGATCAAAGCCGGGGAGGGCGTCCCTCCGTCCTCCCCGGCGATCCTTTCCGATGAAGAAGTCGTGCCGGCGTTCATGAAGGACAAGCAGTCGAGGGAGGCAGCGTAGATGTCCCTCGCGCACCAGATCATGCCGGTGGCAAATGTTGATCGCGTTGAGCACACTCCGCCATCTGGCGTGAGGTGGCACCCTTACGCAGACATCTTTCCGTGGATCGAGGGGCCTGCATTCAAGGAACTCGTCGAGGACGTGCGCCAGAACGGCGTGTTGGAGCCAATCGTATTCCTTGACGGCGCAATCCTCGACGGGCGCAACCGCTACATGGCGGCGCGAGAGGCGGGCGTCGAATACCCTCGCGTTGAATACACCGGCGACGATCCGCTGGGGTTCGTCATCTCGCACAACCTGACGCGCCGGCATCTCGACGCCGGACAGCGCGCGATGGTGGCCAGCCGAATTGCCAAGCTTCCTCGCGGTCGACCGTCGGGAAATACCGAAATTTCGGCTATTGTTCCGACGCAGGAGCAAGCGGCTCGGCTGATGAATGTCAGCACCGACAGCATCCAGTTTGCGCGGAAGGTTGAGGAAAACGGCGCGCCGGAACTCATCGCCGCTGTTGATGCCGGCGAAGCCTCCATATCCGCTGCCGCTCTCGTGGCCACTCTGCCGAAAGAAGAACAGGCAGAGATTGCCTCCATGGGCGGGAAGGCGGTTGCGGATGCGGCGCGGGAAATCCGCGAAGGCAAGCACGTCAGGGGCACCTTCGGCACCGGCGAGAACGAATGGTACACGCCGGAGCAGCACATCGAACTGGCGCGGCAGGTTCTCGGCACAATCGAGCTTGATCCGGCGTCGAGCCACGTCGCCAACCAGACGGTGAAGGCCGAGCGATTTTTCAGCCAGGAGACGAACGGCCTCGAAAAAGAATGGGCCGGAAATGTCTGGCTTAACCCGCCCTATGCACAGCCTGCCATTGCCCAGTTCGCCGACAAGATGGTTGCAGAATGGCAGTCGGGCCGTGTCACGGCCGCTATCGTCCTGACGCACAACTACACCGATACAGCATGGTTCCAGACGCTTGCTCGGGCCGCCGCCGCAATCTGCTTCACTCGGGGCAGGGTGCGTTTCGTCTCCCCCGCCGGTGAGCTTGCGGCTCCGACGCAGGGCCAGGCATTCTTCTACTTCGGCCCTGAGACCGACATCTTTGCCGATGTTTTCGGGCAGATCGGATTTGTCGCGGAGGTTCGCCAATGAACGCCGCCGGATACAACCCGATGCGTTGGCAGTGCTCAGAGCGCGGTTGCTACAACGTAAAGCACCGGCCGAAGATCGAGTATTTCGCCGTGGCACTTCCCGGCAAGATCGCGATGACGGACGTTGACGCGACGACGGAAGTGAACGGCCACTTTCTGTTTCTCGAATGGAAGTCCGGGGAGCCGCGCGACTTGCCGACTGGACAGCGTATCTATGCGCAGCGGCTGACATTGCTCTCAGAAAAAATCACATACGTCGTTGTCTGCGGCGATGCCGAGACGATGGAAGTGAAGGCCGTCCTGCCCGTTGCCAAAGGCAAGCTTTACGCTTGGCAGTCCTGTGACCTTGAGGGGTTGTTCGATCGCATCAAGCGCTGGTCCACGAAGGCGAGAATCCAAATTGTAGCGAGGGCCGCCTGATGCCATTCCTCGCGCGCCTCCTATCCCTGTTTCGCCGTCCTCTCATCGATCAATCGCATGAGCACGTCGACGCGCTCGACCTCATCCCGGCCCAGCCGAACTGGCTGGAGCAGGTCGCCAGAAACGCGGGGGTGTGACGATGGAGCATTGTCATTCGCGGCAATCAGCCATCCGCGTCCGTGCGGGCTCATTCTCGTTCTGCATCCTTCGCAACAATTGCGGGCCGGCCTACGGTAGGGACTTCATCGACCGGCCCGCGCGCCCCTGCGGACTTGGGCGCATCTGCAATTTGAGCGGTTCTCTCAACCGCTGGTCTTCCCGCGTGTCTCAGGTCCTGCAAGACGCGACGCGCGATCTTTCCAAGCTGTTCCGGTCCTTTCGCTCTGCGGTTCGTCATGCCGATGAACCTACGAGAGGACTGGAAGCATGGCGTACCCAAAATCGGGGAATCTCACACCCATGAGTGTCGTTGACGCGAGCACCTACGCTCGGGAGATGGTGCGGCTTGAAGCAAGCCGCGTCGGCAATGCCGATGTCGCCATGTCCCGGTTGGAGGCCAAGTACGGCATCAGCCGGTGGCAACTGGATCATCTCCGAAAGAACAAGGCCAAGACGTGCGACGTGTCTCTGTACGCGCGCATCAGGGCGGCATACATCGATCTGTGCGAGCGCCAGGTCACCAAACTCCAGCATGAAATCTCCATCGAGAAGGCCCTGAACGCGGATGACGCTCTTGAGGATTTGGAGCGCGAGGCTCGCAGTCTGGCTGCGCGCATTGCGGCGAAAAAGGAAGCGAGGAGGGCAATGAAATGAGTTTGTTCCGAAAGAAGCCAGCGCCAGCACTCCCCGCTGCATTTACGCCGGCTGTGTCGAAGCCGCGCCCGCTTCTGATCGTCAAACGGGAAGCTCTCGATAAGGAAGACCTCGACCTCCATGCGTCGAGAGCCAAGCGCGTTGCTGATGCTGAGAACTACCGCCGCTTGGCCGATCTGGCTGATGCCGATGTCCGGGATATCGACGCTGCGCTTTCCGCCAATGCCGAGTGTCGGGCGAAGATCGACGCCTACGAGGCAGAGAAGATGAAAGCGCTGGACGCGCTTCTCGACATTGAGATGGGCGAACAAATCAACGCGCTCAACGTCATCGCCGAGCCCATCGAAGCCAAACCCGAGAAATTCAAGGAGGCGGCGGAGTAGATGGCCTACGCCGATTTCCTCGACAGCAAGACACGAAAGGCTGACAGTCGCGGGCTTCAAGCGCTGCCCGTACTGGCGCCCCATCTGTTCCCCTTTCAGGCGTCGTGTGTCGAACATCATCTGCGCGTTGGATCGGCAGGCTGTTTCCTGGACACCGGCCTCGGTAAGACGGAAGTGCAGCTTGAGTTCTGCCAGAAGGCGATGGAGGCGACGAACCTCACGCCCATCTACTGGACGCCGCTTGCCGTCGCGGGGCAAACCCGCCGCCGTGCAGAGAAGTGGGGATATGAAGCCGTCGTTATCCGTGACCAGTCGGAAGCGAAGCGCGGCGTCATCAATATCTGCAACTATGATCGCCGTGGCAAAATCGATCCAGATTTCTTTGGCGTTGTTTCGTGTGACGAGGCGTCGATATTCAAGAGTTTCACCGGGACTACCCGTCGCGAACTCGCCGAAGCACACAAGGGCGCTCGATTCAAGCTTGTGGCGTCGGCAACGCCAGCTCCAAACGATCACATGGAGTTCGGCTCATATGCTGAATTCTGCGAGATCATGGCATCGAACGAGATGCTGTCCCGGTTCTTTATCAACGACACGTCCTCAGCCTCTCAGAAATGGCGGTTGAAGGGTCATGCTGTTCAGCCGTTCTGGGATTGGATGGCCTCATGGTCGCGAATGGCGGAGCGCCCTTCGGATCTTGGCGACAACCTTAGCGACGCCCGCTATCAACTCCCCGGCTTTGAGATCGTCCGGCACATGGCGCAGGCGGTCAAGGTCAAAACAGATGCGAACGATCTGTTTGGTGAATTGTCGATGTCCGCGACAAGCATGCACGATATCAAGCGTCAGACGGCTGAGGCCCGCGCAGAAACCATTGCAACCGCAATTGCCGCCGATCCAGACGAGCCATGGGTGATATGGGCCGATACCAATTATGAGGCTGACGCCCTGATGGCATCCATACCGAATGCCATCGAGGTTCGCGGCGACCAGTCGATAGACGAGAAGGAAGAGAAGCTGGAAGGTTTCGGCAAGGGCGAGTTCAAACGCCTGATCGCCAAGCCGTCCATGTGCTTCGGTCTCGACTGGCCTTTCTGTGCAAGGATGGCCTTTGCCGGACGATCTTACTCATATGAGACCTGGTATCAGGCTATCCGGAGATGCGTCCGCTACGGCCAGACGCGCAAGCTCAAGGTCCATCTGGCGATTGCCGATGGGGAAATGGCAACCGGCGATGTGATCGACCGGAAGGCCGCCGACCACCACAAGATGAAGCAGGCGATGCGCGAGGCCATGAGGCGCGCGCAAGGGCGGTCATCCGCCAGCAAGGTCGCCTATCTCCCCACAAACACGACGAGGTTGCCCGCATGGATATCCGCTGCCTGAATTCCGCGTCCGGAGACAACTGGCACGCGATCAACGGCGATTGCGTTGATGTGCTGATGCAGATGCCGGACAACAGCATCGATTTCAGCGTGTATTCCCCGCCGTTTGGCTCGCTCTTTGTCTATTCTGAGAGTGCCGCTGATATGGGCAACAGCACCGACGAGGAATTCTCGAAGCACTATTCGTGGATGGTGCAGGAAAAATTCCGGGTCACAAAGCCGGGTCGGTTAACCGCCGTCCATTGCTCCGACCTTCCCATGACCAAATGGAAAGACGGGGCTGTCGGCATCAAGGATTTCTCCGGTCAGATCATCCAGATCCATGAAGATGCAGGATGGGTGTTCCACTCCCGCCGCACCATCTGGAAATCTCCGGTCACCGAGATGACCCGCACCAAGCATGTCGGGCTCGTCTACGGCCAGTTGATCAAGGATAGCGCGAAGTCGCGCGGCGGTATGCCCGATTATCTGATGACCTTCGTAAAGCCTGGCGAGAACGTCGAGCCTATCGAACATGACATGGACGAGGCAACGGCCCTAAGGCTCGGCCGCAAGCGGAAGCCCGGTCACCACATATTCTCTCTCGAACAGTGGCAGGAATGGGCGTCTCCGGTCTGGATGAGTATTGACCAGTCCAATGTTCTCAACGTCGAGATGGCTCGCGAGGCCGGTGACGAGCGCCATCTTTGCCCGCTCCAACTAGACGTGATCGAGCGCGCGCTGATCATGTGGAGCAACCCAGGAAATGTGGTCCTCTCACCTTTCATGGGTATCGGCTCCGAAGGCGTCATGAGCCTTCGCCACGGCCGGAAGTTCATCGGGACGGAACTCAAGGAAAGCTATTGGCGTCAGGCCTGCCGGTATCTCGACGCAGAAGATCGGCAGGGAGATTTGCTGCGGGGTGCCGCATGACCCGCGCGCTCGCTTTCCTGACTATTCCGATGGCAGTCGTGCTGCCTGTGATGGCCCACGAAGCGCCGACAGGCTGGCGCTACGGATGGGAGTGCTGCTCCAATCAGGACTGTAGGCAACTGGCCGGCAGCGAAGTGGAGGAAGGCCCGGTTGGGTATCGCATCAGGCTGACGGGCGAGATCATCCCGTACAGCGACGCGCGCATAAAGCTCTCCAAGGACGAGTTCTTTCATCAATGCACGCCGGGTGGCGTGATCGACGCCATCCGCTCCATTTGCCTCTACGTTCCAGATCGGGGCTACTGATGACGCTCTCGATAGAACTCGTTCCGCTCAGGCTCTTTTCGGCCCGCATTGCGGACGGCTGGACGATGGTCCCCGGCTATCCTCTGAAGCCCGGCGATTGGGCCGTCACTATGGCCCCTCCGGGATGGATTCCAAATCTCGGAAAGAACACGAAGCGCGGGGCGAAGTCGGCCCTCGCGACGAAGACGACGAAGCGGGAGGCGCAACTCGCATGACCCGCATGTCCGCCGCCGAATACCGGGCTGGCAAGTCAAAGACTGAGAAGCCGAAGAAATTCCGAAACGAACCCATTGTGGTGGACGGACGGCGGTACGCGTCCAAGCGCGAGGCTGCCTACTGCGAGGAACTGATCCAGCTTGAGAAGGCCGGCAGGATAGGCGGCCTCGAATTGCAGAAGCGGTTTCCGCTCCTGGGGCCCACCGGGGAGGTGATCTGCGTCTACGTCGCGGACGCTGCATTCTTCGACCATGAGCAGGGCCGCTTGCGCGTCATAGACGTAAAAGGTGCGCCCGAAACCGAGGCCTTCAAGCTCAAGCGCAAGATGATGCGCGTGCTCAAGGGCATCGAGGTGGAGGTGGTGCGCTAATGGCGGCGATCTCTGTTGATAACATGTGGAAAATGAAGCTTGGGGTAATGAAATTACCCTGTGAATTCCGGGTAATAGAGCCACTTTATTTTCAAAGACCATCAAAGCGGGTGTATTTGGAATGTCGTGTTTCCGCAGTCTGTGGAGAACGGCATTGAGCGCCGACATCATCGACATCAACGAGCGAGCCCGTGAGGCGTGGGAAGCGTTCCTTGTTGCGAAGGAGCGGGCACACCACACTGGCGACTTTCACGACGGGCTCAAGGCTCGTCGCGCATGGCGAACCTTCCTCAATTTCTCATCTGGCGACCCTCTTGATCGGCCGCTGGCGATAGTTGGCAAGGAGCAAGCGAAGCCATGACGCAGCGGCCTACGATCATGAGATTGCCGACGACGCCAGAAGGGCGGCAGGCGCTGAGAGACCATTTGTTCATCTTGCGAACGAATGGCGTGTCTCCGCTCGATTGTGAGTGCAACGAAGTTGACTGGGACGAGGTAGGCAAGGCGGTCGCCTCTCTGCCTGAAAGCTACTGGAGCGAGGTAAGATGAACGGACTCCCTTACTACAAAGCGTACCCTCGCGATTTCATCGAAGGCACAATCGGGATGCCATTCGAGGTGAAGTGCGCGTATCGCGTAATTCTCGACCTGATCTACATGCAGGCGGGCAATCTTCCAGACGATCCACGCTACCTTTCCGGGCTTCTTGGATGCTCGGTCCGCAAGTGGAAAGCTGTTCGCGAAACGCTGATCCAGGCCGGTAAGCTTGTGGTGATCGGAGAGTTTCTGACGAATTATCGCGCACTTTCGGAGATCGAAACTCTCACGAAACTTCAAGATAAACAACGTGAAAACAGAAGCAGGCCTAACAAAATCAAGGAGATAGAATCTCCACGGTTCGACCATACAGAACCAGAACCAGAACCAGAATTAGAAGATAGTTCTGAGAAGACAGAGAATATCATCAACCAAGAACCGGCTGACGCCGGCTTCGTCGGGGATGATCGGTACGCATTCAGCGGGCAAACGATCAAGCTGACTGGCAAGGATTTGAACCAGTGGCGATCATCCTACGCCCATCTGTCGCTGGAGGCGGAATTGCTATCGCTCGACCTGTGGGCCGGCGAAGTGAAGGCCGGGGGCGGTAACTGGTTCCGGGCGGTCTCGAACAGCTTGGCGAAAAAAGAGCGCGAAATCGTGAGCCGCATCCATTTGGCGTCGATCCCGAAGGCGATGGATCGGCGGTTGGCGCCGGACCCACGGATATGAAAACCGCCGCCGAAATCCTGAACGCCAACGGAATCATACTCAAGCGCCATGTCGACGGAAACCAGAAATCAACCTGCCCCAGATGTTCGCACACCCGGCGCAATAAACGAGAGCCTTGCCTTTCCGTCGAGATCGGCCGGCTCGGGGTTCGATTCAACTGCCACCATTGCGGCTGGCACGGTGGAGAATACTACGAGGGTGGGGAATTTCGCACTGAAGGCGCTCCAGTCGCGAGGCATCGACCCCGAAACCGTCGCCCGCTTGAGCATCTATACCGGTAGATCGGTGGCTGGAGAGGACGGGGAATCGCACGTCGTGCCGGACGAGAACGGCAACATCGTCGTGTTCCCCTTCATCGAACGCGGTTCGATTGTAGCCGAGAAGTACCGAGCCGCAGGCAAGAAATTCTGGCAGCGAAAGGATGGTCGCCGCACCTTCTGGAACGCAGACGTTCTCGATGACCCGGCATTGGATCATTACCCGCTGATTATCACCGAGGGCGAGATCGATGCCATCACGGCGATTGATTGCGGTTTCCCGCTTACCGTCTCGGTGCCGGACGGTGCGCCGGCAGTACGCGATGGGGAAGACCCGGAGGAGCTGGCCGAGGCAGACCCTGAGCGTGAACGGGATGGGAAATTCGAGTTCGTCTGGAACAACCGCGACCGCATCAAGCGCATCAAGCGCTTCATTCTGGCGGTCGATAGTGATGGTCCGGGCCGGCGGCTTGCCGCAGAACTGAAGCGGCGCCTGTCTGCTTCTCGATGCATGTTCGTGGTCTACCCGGAGGGGTGCAAGGACCTCAACGACGTGCTGATGAAGCACGGGCGCGATGCGGTGACGCAGTGTCTGAATGAGGCCCGTCCTTACCCGGTGAAAGGTCTCTATCGCCTCAGCGACTATCCGGACATTGGCGAGCCTCGGACGTACTCCACGGGTTGGGCAGAACTCGATGATTGCCTGAAGCCGTGGCTGGGCGAGTTGATGGTGGTGACGGGCATACCGGGTCACGGCAAGTCAACCTGGGTGATGAACCTCTGTGTCAATCTGGCTCGCACGCATGGCTGGGTTTGCGCGGTGGCCTCATTCGAGATTCCCACGGTCCCGGCGCTGCGCTTCAAGCTGAGGCTGGCGGTTACGGGAGCCGGCAAGGAGCGCTGGCACCGTCAGATGATCGAAGAGGCGGACGGGTTCATTCAGGATCATTTCGTTTTCATTGACGATGACCCGACTGGCGGTGGCGACGAAGACTTGACGCTGGAGTGGCTGCTAGATCGCGCTGCGGATGCCGTGCTGCGTGACGGGATCAAGGTCCTAGTGATCGATCCGTGGAATGAAGTCGAGCACGCTCGACCCAAGGGTGAAAGCGAGACGCAATATGTAAATCGCGCGCTCCGGAGCATCAGGCGGTTTGCCCTCCGATACGACGTCCTCGCCATCGTCGTCGTGCACCCCACGAAGGAAGTCGGCAAGGACGGCAATAGCCGGGTCCCTACGCTGTACGATTGCGAGGGCTCTGCCGCGTGGTTCAACAAGCCGGATCATGGAGTGGTGATCGACGTCCCGAATCCGGTCCAGAACGAGACGGTCGTTTGGGTCAAGAAGGCGCGCTTCTCGTGGTCCGGGCGGAAGGGTGATGTGACGCTCGAATATATCCCCGAGACTGAAGGCTATCGCGGAATCGGCGGGGTGACCCCGCTGTGGAAGATAGCCAGTAATTCCGAGGCAGCATGATCATGAGAAGCTACCAGAGACCTTTTGTGGCCGCAAACGACAACAGGCGACCGAAAGAGGCCGCATAGATGTTCGCCGTATCCACCAGACACACAGACGCCGGCGCACAACGCCTTGCGAATGATCGCCGGTCCACACCACGACGCGATGCGCTGATTGCCGCGTCGCGGGAATGGGAGCGCAAGCAGAAAGAGGCTGCCGAAGCGAGACGTCGCGCCGAATATCGTCGTGAGTTGGCTATCGCGGCCATGGAGCGCGCGATCCCGAAGCCTCGCCCATCAACGCCGTTCGATGCGCGCAATCTCATTGGCCGGGTCGCGGCATGGCATGGATTTACGGTCGATGATGTGCTCGGCCCTTCACGCGCTCGACCTCTCGTCCAGGCTCGGTTCGATGCGGTCGCGGCCGTCAAAATGGCCTATCCGGGAATGTCGCTCCCCATGCTGGGCCGGCTGTTCAAGAGAGACCATACCAGCATTCTTGCGGCCTTGAGGAAAAGGGGCCTCAAGTGATTGATTTTTCACCGCAAAAAAGCGAGAATGGACGGGCTGATTTGGTGGTTCGAAGCACCAAGCCAGCCCTGACCGAACGAACCTGTAAGGAGGCTCGAATGGCTGTGCCATCACAAGCACGCGTGAATGAATATTTCAAGTACGACCCAGAGACGGGCCATCTGTACCTCAAAGAGCGACCTCGATCGGAATTTTCTCCGTTATGTTACGGGCGCCATATCAAGCGCATCGGGAAACTTGCGGGGAGTCCGAATAAACAGGGGTACATCAAAGTTATCGTCGATGGCACATACTATTCAGCCCACCGGATTGTGTGGCTGATTTGCTTTGGAGAATACCCCGCGTATCCCGCATACGAGATTGACCATATCAATGGCGATCGGTCAGACAACCGCATAGCCAATCTCCGGAAAGTCACGAAAAGCGACAATCAGAGAAATGCCGGGAAGCGCGTAAACAACACTTCTGGCGTCCATGGTGTGAACTGGAAGCCCAGATACAATTCAATCCCCGGCGACGGACGATGGGTAGCGCGCATCTGGAACGGACCGCGCCATATCTATCTTGGTCAGTTCAGAAGTCTTCGGGAAGCGGAGATTGCTCGCAAGGCGGCAGAGCGCGTTTTGGGGGTGACAGGGACTGATAGAGAGCCAATCGACCATAAGAAGCACGCGCTCCGAGTAAGGGGGCTTCGCTGATGTCCCGCCTCAGCCAGCGCGAGAGGGACGAGATCATCGCAGCCTACCGGGCCGGTGGAAACTCGGCCGACATAGGCCGCAAGTACGGGGTCAACCCGGGCTATGTCCGCAAGCTTGCAGCGAGGAACGGGGTAGCGCCGCGTCAGATCGTCGGTCCAAAGCCGCGTCCGCCAAGGCCAAAACCGAAACGCATTGCAAAGCCGACGCAGGCTCCCGATCCGCACGCCATCGGCTCCGGCCGCCGGAACGCCTCCGGTTATCTCAGACTGATGTGAGGTGGTGATGACCAAGATCGAGGAAGTCGCGAAGGCCATCTACGAGCGCCGCAATGGGCATGGCGCGAAGCCTTGGGCTCGTCTGCCGAAGTCGCATCAGGTGCCGTACATTGGCGACGCTCAGGCGGCTGTGGAAGTGATGCGGGACGACATCCTGAACGAGGCCGCGCGATGAGTTGGTACGAATCTGCCAAGGAGCACATCAGCCGCGTTCACAAGACCTTGCCGGATGACGTGTCGTTTGACGACAGGGTAAAGGCAATCCGGGAAGCCTATCCTTGGGGCGAGCGCAGAATGCATCCATACAAAATGTGGCTCAAGGCACAGCGGCAGTATCTCGCGCGCTATGAACCCGATTCTGAAAGCAAGCGCTTCCCGCTTTCTCCACTCGAACGGATGATGAGAAAAGCCAAAGAAAAAACCGCCACCGAATAACCCCGGCAGCGGCTGCAAATCAGTCCCGAACTATCCAATGCCGCACATAGCACAACAGGCGGCGAAACTCAAAAAAAGGGACTGTGGATGGGCAAGGCAAGGACGAAGGCGGATAAACTCCGGAGCAGGAGGGGCAGGCCCAAGCTGCCTCAAACCGAGCGGGAGCCGAACGGGCGCAAATCCCGTCGTCAAGCATCGGTGCAGAAATTCAATCATGACACGGAGATCGGCAATTTGAGCGTAGCAGTGGCTCGGCGCGTGCGGGAATATGGTCTGAAGGATACTCGCCTCAAGGGCGGCAAGATACTCACTGCCGAGGAGCAGGCGGCGGACCCTCGGCGCGGATATGCGCTAGGCCTGCTCTATCTGGACGGCAGGGTCACGGAGGACCAGCACGACGCCGGGCTGCGCTATGCCGAGGATATGGCGCGCTACTACGGCCTGACCGGCGTTACGTTCCCGAGCGCCAGGGCTCAAAACATCTTCGCTGTTCGCGGTGATGACGGGGAGGTCTCCGAAGGCCGCGCGGCGGCCGCTGCTGCCGCGCGGTGCAAAATGACCAAGCTTCGCGCGACGCTTCTTGACGTGGGCGACATCGATACGGGCCGGCGCGTCTGGCATGCGGTGATGGAGGTCGCGGTCATGGACAATCAGGCCTGCCGCATTTGGCCCGATCACATGATCGGCTACCTGCGTCGCGGGCTGAACAGGCTCTCCGATTTCTACGGAGGGAAGTCCGTTGGCTGAGCGAACGTTTCCGATTGAACAATTCTATCTGTCGGGGAGGTCTCAGAAAGGGCCGGTTGCGACGTGCCGCAAATGCGGAGTGAAAGAATACTTCCCGCGAGCCGGCGGCGCGATTTCCGCGCAGAAGTTCTTTCAGAACAAGGGCTGGGAACTGGGCCGAAGCCATCACATGGACGTGTGCCCGGAGCACAAGAAGCCCGTCCGCAAATATGAACCGAAACCGAAGGCAGAACCAGCGCCAATCATAAAGGTTGAGACAATGGCAGCAGAAACGCCGCGAACAATCAGCCGTGAGGACCGTAAGCGCATTCACGAGATGATCGGCCAGCACTACCTCGATGTAGGGTACGAGCCGCCATGGACCGACAAGCTCATTGCCGAAAACCTCAAGGTTCCGCAGGCGTGGGTGGCCGAGATCAGGGATGAGTTCTTCGGCGATGAGGGCAGCAACAATGAACTCGAAACGTTCAGGAGTGAAGCGGCTGCGTGGCTTGATGAATGGCGCAAATTGCAAGATGCACTCAAGCAGATGGATGCGCTTAGATTTCTTGGCCAAGGGCTGGACGATATGCGCAAGAAGATCGAGCGTGATCTTGTGGGTAAGGTGCGCAGCGGTTGACAGGTCCGGCGAACAGGATTAACTGTCAGCGTAGATATCGTCGCGAAATGCGACCGAAGAGCCCGCCAAGCGCGGGCCTTTTTGATTCTCCGGTGATTGATGGAAGCCAACACGGATCACGGTTCGGTTCTCGACGCTGACGAGTGCGCTATGATCACGATGAATGGCATGACCGAGATCGGGCTGATGCTGCCCGACACGGGAAGGTTGCCGGGCGGCGTGGTCCCCGACATGATGCTGTTTGTCACGGCTTGCGCGATCCGAGCGATGAAAGACCCATCTTTTATCGCGGAACAGCTTGAGTGGATGGCTTCTCAAAAGCCGAATTGATCGACATCCCAAGCATAGCGCTGAGGTAGCGAGCAAATCTCCCGCCACTGCGGGAAACGAGATGCGAGGCAGAGGCGGCAGTGCACCGGGCAGTGTGAGCGCCATGACAGCGAAAGTCCTCAAGTTCGATCCCGTCGTTGTAGGCGAGGGCTTTCGCTTCACAGCTTAGCGGCTTCGATAGCCTCTGCCATTTTTGTGCGCCAATCCTTGCCGGTAGCCTTGAAGCGTTCAACCGTATTCGGGTCCAGTCGAAGGGTGACGGCCTCTTTGGCGTTCTCAAGTCTAGGCCGGCCGCGCCCACGGCGAGCCTTGTCGAGCTCATCGAAGAATGCGGGTGGCAGAACTTCCTTAGCTGGACGCAGGTTCTTGATTTCCTCGGCTGTAAGCTCCGAGTTGTCGGAAACGGCGTCCCAATCCGCCTTGGTATAACCCTTCTCGGCGGCCTTCTTTGCATTGAATTGAATTGCCATCAGAGCAGATTCCTTTCCTTGGGCTTTGCGGGACGGAAGCTGATGATCGAAATCGCTTCGGTTCCAAGTTCCGCGTAGATCACGACGGCGGTCCCGTCTGCGAAGCGGCCGATAGCCTTGAACCGGTTGGTATGGCTCTTGGCGATCAGAGCCGTTTCCCAGCCGAAGAACACGACGTCAGCGAAGTCCATGCCGTGTTTGGCGATGTTGGCCTGTCGCTTCGGTTCGTCCCACACGATCTTCATGGATTATCCGTACACGGAAAATACGTGACGGTCAATAATATTCGTACACGGAAAATAGCCATGGCCGCATCCATCTCGACCATTCATGGCGGGCGAGCGCCTGACGAGCCGAGCGCCGATATCGTCGCGGAGCTTGAGCGGCTGTTGGACGAGGCCAAGAGCGGGCGCCTCATCGGCATTGCCTACGCCACCTACAGCCAGCAAGGCGTTCAAAGCACGGGATGGTCTGGCGAGGCTGGAACCCGTCACCCGCTCGGGACCGCGATCATGATGTTGTCGCATCGCTATTCAGCAGCGCTGCTGGAACCGAAGTAGAGGCAGGACATGGCAGACGCACTCGCCCCGACTTCGTTCAGCATAGCCGACATCTACGCCGCGCTCGGAATCCCGATGAACGGGGCCGATACGTCCTATTGGGACGGACGCCAGCAGCAGGGCGTATCGCAGGAGAACGTTTCCACCGCGCTTCCGGCGATCAATTCGCAGTTCCAGCAGCTTCTGGGCCGCGACATGCAGGCCGGCGTTGCGCAGCACCTCGATCCGATCCTCCAGAACCAGGGCATGCAGGCCGTCAGGCAGAACATCGCCGGCACCGACGAATACCTCAACCGCATGCTGAACAATCCGGGCCAGACGAACGTACCGGCATGGCAGCAGGCGGCGCGTCAGGGGACGATGCATCAGGCCATGATGCCGGGCAGCTTCTGGGATTACTCGAACCCGCTGCTTTCCAACCCCGCCGAGGCCTCCAACATCATGGGCTTCAAGGACGGCTCAATCAGCCAGATGCTCATGGACGCCTTCACCGATCCGGAGTCCGATCTGCTCAAGGAACTGCTCGGGACGAAGAAGGACGAGAAGGAGTCCAAGGGCGGCGGGCCGCAGGGGAATCGCTTCGCGCCCAATCCGGAAGGCGAAACCTTCTTCGAGCGCGTGCGCGGGTACTGAAAACCGGAGACCGGCAACTCCTTGGCTGCTGCCAGCCGTCAGTGGACTAGCCTCTGATCGAGATGGAAGACATCACCGTGGGCCGGTTCCCGGCGCCTTCGGGCGGATCATATTGCGCCACGGGCAATCAGAGGAATACGGCGATTACACTGGAGCAGCGGTGCGCCCGCTGAGTGATGGTATGCCAGCAGGTAGACCGACAGATTATTCCGCTGAGCTTGCAGCAGAGTTTTGTAGACGCGTTGCCGGAGGGCGTTCGGTGCTCGCAGTGTGCGGCGATACGGACATGCCTTCTGACACCACCGTTTACCGATGGCGTCAGGAAAAGCCCGAATTTCGGGACAAATTAACATGCGCGAGGGACGACCGGCTTGAAGCGTACGCTGATCGCATGGACGCACTGGCGCGTCGGGTGATCGAAGATGTTGATCTTGACCCGCAGAGAGTGAACGCTGCGGTGAATGCCATTGACAAAGCAGCCAGGCTCCAGGCGCCGAAGCAGCGGATTGAAATTGGCGGTCCCAACGGCGGTCCTATCGAAATGCGCGAAGTCTCCGATCTGGACCGCGCCAAGGCCATGGCATTCCTTGCATCGAAGGCCAAGCGAGAAGTATCCGGTAAGGCCTGAGCCCTGTGGACGGGTTTGCTGACCTGAAAGCGCTTCTGGCTGAGATGTCGCCAGAGGATAAGGCGAACCTCGACAAGACGCTTGAAAAGGAGCTGGCGCAAAAGTGGCTGCCGCAACCGGGGCCGCAGACTGAGGCTTTCTTTTCCGATGCCGATCTCCTGCTCTACGGCGGCGCGGCGGGCGGCGGCAAATCCGACCTTCTGTGCGGCCTTGCGCTGACGCAGCATCGTCGTTCGGTTATTTTCCGCCGGCAATCGACCGATCTGGAGGGCTTCTGGGATCGTCTGCTGGAAATCAGCCCGAGCAACGCCAAGTCGGACAGCAACAAGAAGCGCCTGGTCACAGACGACAACCGGCTAATCGAGTGCGGGCATCTGGAGAACCCCGGCTCGGAACTGTCTTGGCAGGGTCGACCACACGATTTCATCGGCTTTGACGAGGGGGCGCAGCTTACCGCGTACAAGGTCAACTTCGTTCTCGGTTGGCTCCGGTCGGCTGATGGGGTCCGATGCAGGGCTGTTATTGGCTCCAACCCGCCGATCGGCGGCGATGGTCAATGGCTGGTTGAATGGTTCGCGCCTTGGCTTGATCCGGCATTCCCGAACCCTGCGGAGCCCGGTGAACTGCGGTGGGCGATCACGGTAGGTGACAGAAGCGAAATCCGCACCGTATGGGTGGACGGCCCTGGTAAGCATGTGATCGATGGCGTCGAGTACGAGGCACTATCGCGCACGTTTATCCCGTCCAAGCTTGATGACAATCTCTACCTTCGGGACACCGGGTATCGCGCGCAAATCAATGCGATGCCTGAGCCGCTTCGGTCTCAACTCCTGCATGGCGACTTCATGGCCGGGAGGGAGGACGACCCGTATCAGGTCATACCGACCGACTGGCTGCTGTTGGCTCACGACAGATGGCGCAGGAACCAAGACAGAGAACGGCCGAAGATGCTCTGCCTTGGCGTCGATGTGGCGCAGGGCGGAGGCGATGCTACGGTGCTTGCGCCGCTGCACGGCGTCCGGTTTGAAGCCCTTGTGCGCGAAAAGGGAAAGAATACGCCGGATGGTCCGTCCGTCGCTCTGATGGTGCTCAACACGCGGCGTGACGATTGTCTGATCGCGATCGATCTGACTGGTGGGTGGGGAGGATCGGCGCGCGATCATCTGAAGACGCATCATCGCATAGATGCTGAGCCGTTTGTGGCGTCAGAAGGTACCGCAGCCAAGACAAGAGATCAGAAACTCGAATTTCTGAATTTGCGCGCTGAAAGCTGGTGGCGGCTGCGTGAAGACCTCGATCCCTCCAATGATCCGGTGATCGAGATACCGCCGGATGTGCGCTTGCAGGCGCAATTGACCGCGCCGAAATGGAAACTGCGCGGCGTCAAGATTCAGGTTGAGGCGAAGGAAGATATCAAGAAGCGCCTCGGCTCATCCACCGATGATGCCGACGCGCTGATCATGGCGTGGTTCTTTCGTGAACGTGCCGCCAGCTCGAAGTTCGTTCTCCCCGCGCGCAAGCCTCTCTCGATCGTCTGATTTCAAGGAAGTCTGAATGGCTCGACGTACCGGCAGGATGTCGGACGATGATCTTGCGCGCGTCATAGACGGGCAGATCGCGGACGCCCTGAACTACACCCAGACCGACCGCGCGAAGCATCGCGAAGCTGCGCTGGACTATTTCAACGGCAAGATACCGGAGCTGCCGCCGGTAGAAGGCCGGTCGAAGATTGTCAGCCGTGACGTTGCGGACTTGCACGGCCTCATTCTGCCCAGCCTGTTGCGTGTGTTTTTCTCGTCTGATCGTGTCGCGGTCTACGAGCCGACACGGGAAGAGCATGAGCAGTATGCCGATCAGGCGACGGATTACGTCAACTATGTCGTGATGAAGGAGTGCAACGGCTACAGGCTCTTTCGTGACGCGTTCTCGGATGGAATCCTGATCGGCAACGGCATCCTGAAGCATTGGTGGGACAAGACGCCGGAGTACGCTACGGACGAGTTTGCCGGCCTTGATGCGGCGGCATACAACATGCTTCTGTCGGCCGACGACTTTCATGAAGAACTGGAGCATACCGAGTATCCGGACCCGGCATTCCAGATGCCCGCTGAAGCGCAGGCGCTGATCGATCAGGCCGGCGGGGCGGAACAGCTCATAGCCATGGGCCTGCCGATCCCGCAGCCTGAGATGCTTCACGATGTGAAGATCAAGCGCATCAAGTCATCCGGCCGGTTGAGGGCGGCGGCGGTCCCAGACGAGGAATTTCTGATCGACAGTACAGCCAAGGCGCTCGATGAGACGGTGCGCTTCTGCGCTCATGTCTCTCGCGTCACGAGGTCTGAACTCGTCAAGGAGGGTTTTGCGAAGACCAAGGTGGACGAAATCCCGGCCTTCGACTCGGACGAGATGACGCAGGCGCGTCGCGACCGTGACGAGTTGATGGACGCGGACGACAACCCGCCGGATCATTCGACCGAATATGTCCAGCGGTACGAATGCTATGTGCTGATCGACTATGACGGGGACGGAATTGCCGAACGGCGCCGGATCATCGCGGCCGGCGGCTCCAGCAAGAAGCATATCCTGTCGAACGAGGAATGGGGTGACGACCTCCCGTTCTCGGACGTCGTGCCTGACCCGCGTGCGCATACCTGGCGTGGCGGCTGCATCTACGACGATGCCTATGACATGTCGCAGATCAAGACGATGGGCCTTCGCGGCATCATCGACAACATGTACCAGATCATCAATCCTCAGCAGATCGTGTATCAGGGCTCGATTGAGCCGACATCGATGGGCGAGGTGGTTAACCCGACTTTTGGCGGGATCATTCTCGCAAAGAGCACGGTCGCGCCGGGCGCGCCTGTCGTGCAGCCCGCCGAGCGGGAGTATATCGCGCCGCAGATAGCCACGATTCTGGAATACAGCGACAAGGTGCTTCGCCGCCGTACCGGGATTTCCGAAGACGCAATGGCGCTCGATCTGGACAAGCTCCAGAACCAGACCGCGACGGCCAGCGCGATGGCGGCCGATCAGGCGCATTCCAAGACCGAGGAGTACGCCCGGAATATCGCGAATTTCGGCGGACTGAAGCGCTTCTTCTCCTGCTGCCTGAAGCTTATCACCAAGTATCAGGACCGGCCGCGCACGATACGCCTGCGCGGCGAGTGGGTTGCGATGGACCCGCGCGGCTGGGACGCGGACATGGACGTGACGGTGAACGTCGGTCTCGGAACCGGAACCCGTGACCGCGATATCGCAGTGCTCATGGGCGTGCGGAACGCGCAGAAGGAATACGTCGGCATCTTTGGCCCGTTCAACGAGTTCTGCAACATCGGCCATATCTCGGATACAGACCGCAAGATGGCGGAGGCCGCCGGCCTGTCGAACCCGGACAGCTATTTCCCGAACATCTCGCAGGAGAAAATAGCCGAGATGCGCCAGCAGATGGCGCAGAAGCAGCCGCCGCCCGACCCGAGAATGATGGAGATGCAGGCGAAGTTGCAGCTCCAGCAAGCCGAACTCAAGGCCGACATCGAGCGCAAGAACATGGAAGCCGCTTCCGACGCCAGACTTGCGCAGGAAAAGGCGCTCATCGACCTCAACGCGGCTCGTGAGCGCTCTGCCATGCAGATGCAGGCCGACCGCGAGCGCGGTCAGCAGGAAATCCAGCTCATGCGCGAGAAGGCGGCCGCGCAGATCGAACTGGACCGGGAAATTGCCGTGCAGAAAGCCTCGCTGAAGCGTGAAGAAATGCTTCTCGAAGCGCAACTGACGCGAGAGGCGAACGCCATGCAGATGATTCAGCGCCCGCCCGTGGCTGACACCAACATTACGGCTCCGGGGGTCTGATGACCGAATCCGAACGCCTCGCTATTGCCGACCGGGCGCGCCGCGCGAAGGAATTTCTGGATTCCGACGTGATGAAGGACGCGCTGGAAGGACTTGAGCGCGCCAATCTTGAAATTCTGCTGGCGCTTGGTCCTGAAATGGACCTTGAGCGCAGGGACAAGGTCAACCAGATCAACGCCATTCGGGCCGTAAAGGCCCAATTGCAGGCCTTCGTGAGCGAAGGTGAGGTAATAGCCCGGCAGCAGCCGAAGATTGCGTAATTCGAGGCTCCGGCCTCGCATCGTCAGCGCCACGACACGGCGCAACAAGTCCATGAACGCGGTGCGTCCGCTCACTGCCGGGTCTGATTTCCGGCCGTGGAACTTGGGAATCTTCCATGACAACGGAAAATGCGACTTCCGCGCCTGCGGGCGGGGAGAATACGGCGGCGCCTGCGGGCGATATGCCGGCAATCCTGTCTATCGATGACGCAGCTCAGCGATGGATGGACAATGAGGACGCCGAGGCGGCCAATCCGGCCGAAGCGGGCGCCCCCAGCAACGCGGAAACCGCACAGGCCGCGACCGAGACCGCCGAGGCGGCCGTGTCGACGGGGCCAGAGGCGGGAGAAGCGCAAACTCAACCCGAAGAGGTCGAGTTCATCGATTGGGACCGGATTTCCCCGGACAAGAAGATGCGTCTGCGTGACGGCTTCGAGTTCGACAAGAAGTTCGTCAACGAGAACATCGACAAGATTCGGAAGCTGCCTGAGATCGAACGGGAACTGACTGCCCGCGTGCAGCAGTTTCGCGATGCTCAGGCCCAGCACGCTCAGAAAGAGCAGTTCCTTGCCCAGGCTCTCCCGCTGGCCATCGCCAACGCACAGGCGGCGATCCCGCAGGAGCCTGAACCACCCGTCTATGACCCGTCCAATCCTGTCGGTTTCCTCGAACAGCAGGCCGAATACCAGAAGGCCGTTGTCTACCGGAACCGCAAGATAGACGAGTTGCGGCAGTTGCAATGGGCGCAGGCGCAGCAGGCGCAGGCAAACCAGCAGCAGCAGGCAGTCCAGACCAAGGCCTACATCGCAGAACAGCAGCAGGCCCTTTTCACCGCCATTCCTCGTCTGCGTGACAAGAGTGAGCGGGAGAAGTTCCATGCTGACTATGTGCAGTTGGCTCAGGATTTGGGCTTCTCCCCGCAGGAATACGGTCAGGCGGTCGACCATCGCGTCATGCGCATGGCCGATCTCGCCATGGATGGGCTCAAGTACCGCAAGCTGAAAGCCGAGCCGCCAAAGCCGAAGCCGGCAGCCACGCAGGCGCAAACGCCTCCGGTGGCGGAGCCCGGCAAACGGCAGACGGCGGAGGCGGCAGCAGCGGCCAAACGGCAGGAACTCATCAGCCGAGCGCGCAGAACCGGTGGGTCGGTGACCGACATCGCCCGCCTTGTCGCAGAACTCGATTGAAGGAACCGGGATCATGTCCCAACTCGTAAACACCTACGATACCTACGACGGCGCGGCGACGAACCGCGAAGACCTGCACGACCTCATCAGCCTCATCACGCCGGATGAAACCCCGGCATATTCGATGCTGAACAGCGGCGCGCGCTCCGTCAAAGCCACCAAGCACGAATGGCCTCTCGACTCTCTGGCGACGCCGGACACGTCGAATGCCAATGTGCAGGGCTTCACCTATACGTTCGATCCGACCGACGCCCCTTCCAAGGTCGGCAACTACACCCAGATCTTCGACAAGACCTGGCTGATTGCCGAAACTCAGGAGGCGGTGGACAAGGCCGGCAAGAAGTCCGAGGTCGCCTACCAGAAGACCAAGAAGGGCATGGAAATCCGCATCGATATCGAGGCGGCCATTCTCATGAACCAGGCCTCGGTTGCGGGCTCCGGCTCGGTGCCGCCGCGCATGGCGGGTCTCCGCGCATGGCTCGCGTCGAACGATTCCATGGGCACGAACGGCTCGTCCGGCGGCTTCAACTCGTCTACGGGCGTGGTTGATGCGGCGACCAACGGCGATCAGCGCGCCTTCACGAAGACCATCCTCGATGGCGTCATCGAGACCACCTACAAGTCGGGTGGCAGCCCGAAGAAGCTGATGGTCAGCCCCTATGTGAAGCGCGTCTTCTCCACCTTCATGTCGGACACGAATGTGGCTGCGTTTCGCATGCCCTTGGACGGCAAGTCGGAAGGGACCATCGTCGGCGCGGCCGATGTCTATCTGTCCGATTTCGGCCGGATCGATGTCATCCCGAACCGCCAGATGGCGCGCGTCGGCGCTTCGCTCGCCCGCAACGCCTACCTCATCGATGACGGCAAGGCCCGCCTTGGCTGGCTCCGCCGCATCAAGGAGGACAAGGACGTCAAGAAGGACGGCGATGCCATCCCGGGCGTCCTCAAGGCTGAGGTAACGTTGGTAGTAGATAATGAGGCGGCTCACGGCGTTGCTGCCGACCTCTACGGCATGACCGCCAGCTCGTAAGCCTTTCGGGCGGTTTCGGCCGCCCGTTCTCTTCTCCTTTTCCTGATCTGAAGGAACACCACCATGCCTCACAACTCCGCATGGGGCGACAAGCTCGCCTCCATTGGCACGATTGCGGCGCAGCCGGCGTCCGGCTCCGTCAAGATCACCGAAGCCAGCGTCAACGGCCGCTTCTTCTCGATGAAGTTCACCTTCACGGCAGCGCGTGTGACCGTCACGGACGCCGCCGCCTCCGGTTCGTCCGGCTCGCTGAAGATATTCGACTTCAACGAGGGCGTCGTTCAGGTGCTGGGCTCGTCCCACACCTGGAGCGGCTTCACGGAAGGCTCCGCGCTCACGGGCGGGGCGAATGACGCGGCCTTCGTCATCGCGTTCGGCTCCGCCCCGGCGGACGCTGGCGATGGCGCATTGACCAGTACGGAAGTCAACTTCGCGGCAACGAAGTCGATCACCCTGCCGTCCACCGGGCTTAACGCCACGACCGTCACGGCGGCACAGACGCCGCTCGATGGCACTGCGACGGCCGTCGACCTGTACCTCAACTGGTCGGGCTCCGCCGCGACCATCGATGCGAACTCCACCATCGATGTGACCGGCTCCTTCTACGTCTGGGGCTTCATGGGCGCCGACGACTAACACCACCCGGACGGGCCGTTCTGCGTGAGCGGCCCTTTCCATTCTCACAGGAGCAATCATGTCTCTGTCTGCCCGCGAACTTATCGAAGCCGCCGACAAGGCCCCCTTCATGCAATGGAAGGCGCGCGCCAAGGAATTGATCGGCGAGAACATCCCGAACACCAAAGGCGAAATCCTCGAAGAATTGAAGCTTCTTGCGGAAGTCGAGCCTGCTCCGCAGCCGGAACCCGCGCCGAGGCCTGTCGGCGATGGCGCGGTCGAAGTACTGCTTCAGCGCAACTACGTCCCGCGCTATCTGCTAGGCGAAGACGGGAAGTTCTTCGATCAGCAGTCTTCGGACGGCTCTCGCGGACATGAGCGCATTTCGGCGGGCCTTGCAATCCTGCACGTCACCGACGCGGAACGCGTTCTGGCAGACGGTCGCGCGCTGCCAACCCCGAACACCCATCGTCAGATCGCGAAGGCGCTTGCCTGACCATGGACGAGGATTTCCTCGCCGACCCTTTCGAGGGCAAGGGCAAGCTCGTCTCAGACCCATGCCGGTTCGATGTCCGCGCATGGGTCCATACTGACGACAATGGCGTGACGCATGTGTGTCATGTCTATCGCGTCGATCCGGTCATTGAGGCGAACCGTGAGCGCTACAACGCGTCCTATGGGCAGCGTTGGGGTGACGGTCGTGTCGTCGCGTCGATCCCGAACGGCATCTACTATCACGGCGACTTCGCCAAGGCTGTTGGGGATCGTGACGAAGACTGGATCAAGCGCTTTCTGAATGATTCCGACAATCAGAAGCTGCGCACGTTCCGGGGCAATCTCTGATGGCACTCTCCAACTATACCGAGTTGCTGGACGAAATCACGGTCCATGCAAACCGGACGGGAGATGCTGATTTCACGGCCGCCGTCCCGTCCTTCGTGACGCTGGCGCATTCGCGTATCAACCGCGAACTGCGCTGCCGGCAGATGGTGAAGGCGGTCACGATCACGCTCACCGATGGCGTGGGCGATCTGCCGGACGATTATCTTGAGTTCATTGAGGTAAGGGCGGGGGCAATCGTTCTCGCGGCCGTGGAACCGAATTTCGGGGACTACAGCTACCCGCACGGCGGCGGGTGCGCGACGTATTTCGCCATCGTCGGCGAGACGATCAAGACATGGCCTGCCGCCGGGAGCGTCAGCCTCTCTTACTACGGCGAGATCGAGCATCCCGACGATGCGGACGATGATACCAACTGGCTTCTGAAGAAATGCCCTGGCGTTTACCTGTATGGCTCACTGATCGAAGCGTCGGTGTTCATGGGCGATGATGGGCGTGTCTCTACGTGGGGAACCATGTACGAACGCCTTCGCGAAAGCCTTCAGACGGAAGACGTGGTTTCCCGGTTCGCGCGAGCATCCTCCCGCGTTCGCGGTCCTACTCCCTGAGGTTTTGGAATGGGCAAGGCGAACATCGATGCCGTGATCGGCGACGATCAGGATTACGAGTTCCATTGCGAGGATGAGGCAGGCGATCCGTTCGACCTTACCGGCTCCACGATGGTCTTTTCCGTCACGACCGGGGGCGGGGCGGCGACGATCACGCTGACCAGTGGTGTGGACGCGGCGATCACCGTGCCCACTCCGGCCAATGGCAAGGTGCTGGTATCTCTCTCCGATGCGCAAACGGCTTTGTTCATGGCCGGCGTGCAGGAGCGGTTTACCCTCAAGCGCACCATTTCTTCCAAGACATCCACACTCGTCTATGGACGGGTTCAGGTGACGGATCCTGACGAATAATGGCTGACGATCCCAAAATCGTCCGCGTGGTCGTCAGGGACGGCCCTGCGGTGATCAAATCCGTCCAGCGCGGTCCTGTAGGTCCAGAAGGGACAATCGGCTTCGTTGGGGCTTATTCGGGCGCTACGGCCTATTCCACGAATGATGTGGTTCGCGATCAGGGCTCGTCGTGGATCGCGCTGCAAGACACGACCGGCAACGCGCCCCCGACGTTGCCGACGACTGCGAACAGCTATTGGGAGCTTGTCGCGCAGAAAGGCGACAAGGGGGACGGAGGCGACCCGTCGACCGTTCCGGGTCCGCCCGGTGACAATGCGACGATTGCGGTTGGCACGGTCACGACAGGGGCGCCCGGTTCAGATGTCAGCGTTACCAATGTCGGGACACCAACCGACGCCGTTCTCGATTTCGAGATACCGCGCGGCAATACTGGAGACGAGGGCAAGTCCGCTTACGAGGTGGCGGTTGAAGACGGCTTTGTCGGCGACGAAACTGCGTGGCTCGCGTCACTGAAGGGCGATCCCGGTGACGCCGCAACAATAGCGGTCGGGACCGTGACCACGGTCAACCCCGGCGACCCCGCAGTAGTGACCAACGTCGGCACGTCTGATGCCGCTGTCTTCAACTTCGAAATACCACAAGGAGCCGCGGGCTTGGGCGATGTCTCCGGCCCCGGTTCATCGACAAACAACAACTTCGCCGCGTTCGACGGGACGGGCGGGAAGACGCTGAAGGATAGCGGCAGTTCGGTCGCGTCATTTGCCACCGCCGCGCAGGGCGGCAAGGCAGATACGGCGGTGCAACCCGGCGACCTCGGGGCACTGGCGGCCAAGAGCAGCGTCAACAACGGCGACTGGTCCGGCACTGACCTTGCGGTGGCGAACGGCGGCACTGGTGCGAGCGATGCTGCTGGAGCGCGGACCAATCTTGGGCTGGTTATCGGCACCAACGTGCAGGCTTACGACGCCGACACGGCGAAAACCGATGTTGCGCAGACGTGGACAGCAGCGCAGCAGTTCGGACAGGTCACCGGTACCGTAACGGCAGTGGGAGCACTCAATCTCGATTGTTCCGCCGGCAACGATTTCACCAAGACGATAGCGGGCAACTCCACATTCACCGTGTCGAACGTGCCATCCTCCAAGACATTCGATCTACGGCTTCTGCTCACCTATACCTCCGGCACCATCACATGGTTCTCCGGCGTCAATTGGGCCGGCGGCAGTGCGCCGACGCTGACCGGCGGGAAAGTCTATGAACTTATCTTCACCACGTTCAACGGCGGAACGACGTGGCGGGCGGCTGCTGGTGAGTATGCCGCATGAGCTGGATACTGGCACGGAAGAAAAAGCTGCTGACGCCGTCGCGGCCGGCAAGCGTAACCTATGCGGGCAATGCGGGGACCGCTTCTCCGAGCACGCCTTCGCATACCTTTACATCTGTAGCTATCGGCACGGCCGCCGCCGATCGATATGTGATCGTCGCGGTGGCTTGCAGAGGGGGAGCCTCCCAAGCAGATGTGTCATCAGTAACCGTTGCAGGTGTCTCGTGTACCCAAATCGGGTCGGATGTTAACGCAGGAGCGAGCAATAGCCATCTGTCTCTCTGGCTGACGAACACCGTCATCGCATCCGGGGCGACTGCAAATATCGTCGTGACAATGGCGGCTCCATATCCTCAGGGGGTTGCGGTCGCAACGTGGGCCGTTGCCGGCCTCCAGAGCACGACGCCGACCGATACGGACAGCACCACGACGGACGCGGCAAGCGTGTCGAGTTCAGCGCAAGCTGGCGGCATTCTGGTTGCTGCGGCGTTCTCCGTCGATGCCATGTCATCCGCTACGCACACATGGACTGGTGTAACCGAGAATTTCGATGGTCGGTCGGTGACTGCATCATCCTCAATGAGCGGGGGTTCTCTTGCCGTCGCGGTGACAGGGAATGTTTCCGTAAGCTGCGACTCAACCGGCGGGCTCGCCGGCTTCATGATGATCGCCGCGAGCTTCCGATAGGACATCCGCAATGCTCTACGCCAAAATCTCCGACGGAGAGGCTATCGCCTTTCCGTACACAGATTTCGACCTGAAACGGGACAACCCGAACGTTTCCTTCCCGGCCGATCTCGATGACGAAACCCGAGTCGAATATGGCATGGGCCCTGTTGTCGCGGCGGACGTGCCGGAAGGCAAGGTATCGACCGGCTCAACGGCAGAATTGATCGAGGGCGTCTGGACGCAGGTTCATACGCTGGAGGATCGCCCGCTTGAGGACATGAAGGACGCCAAGAAGGCGGCCATTAACGTCAAGCTCGATGCCGTTCTGACCGGCGGGTTCACCGTCCCTTCCGGCACGATGGCCGGCAAGGTGCTCCAGACCCGCAATCTGGAGGACCGCACCAACTGGCTGATCTCGCAGGCGAGCTATTCCGCTGCGGTCGCGGGCGGGATGGGCGCGGTCGAAAGCGCGCAGTTCCGTACCGCCGACAACAGCACCTTCACGGTGACGTTTGGCGAAGGGCTCAACGTCCTGCTTGCCATGGCGGCATGGGGCGCGGCGGCGATGAACAATAGCTGGATTTTGAAGGACGCGGTTGCCGCCGCTGAAGACCTAACCGCGCTCGACGCGATCGATATTGAGGCGGGGTGGTAGGGTAGGCGATGCCATTCAATGTAGACTCCAGAGCCGGGCCGGAAGTGGCCCGCCTAGCCAATGAGACGCGCACAGAGTTCGAGCGCCTGCGCGCCGCAGGCATCGCAAAGGTCGCGTCGGTAGCTGTGGCCGATCTGCCAACTGACGGGTCAAAAAACATCGCAATTGCGTCCGGCACCTCGAACGGCACCGTTCCCGTCTTCTGGGACGGCAACAACTGGAATTTCATGGACGGAACAACAGTATCATGATTCCTTTGTCCTCTTCCGCGACGCATCAGCCCGGTTACGGCTCGTATTTCAGCGGGTGGAGCGGTCGCCCGAGCGCTTTCGGCGGCGAGCATGGGGCAATCCCGACATGGCAGGGGGTCGATGGCCTCGGGGTACGCCGGTCCCTGTCCGATGCCGACATTCTTGGCGCGATCGGGACGATGCGCGGCAGCTATGCGACCGATCCAAACTACATCCGCAACATGTTTCCGGTCGGGTTTGAGGACTGGGCGCGCGAACAGACGCAAGACGCGGCGCAACGGGGCTATGACTGGACTTTCGGCGGATCAAACAGCAGCAAACCGACCGACATGGATTTCGGCCTGGGGCTTGACAAGAATTACGGCCTTGGCCCTGTCAGCGCGGCGAACTTCATGTTTCTCGGGAGCCGAGGCCCGCGTCCGCAGGACAACCCGGCCTCATCCCAATATGCCGCACAAGCCGCGATCCGGGAACTTGGCGGGCCGGCTCCGTCCTACCGCCTGCCGTCGCCGGGCGAAGGTCCGCTTTCTTACACCGTCGCTACGGATCAGGAACTGAAGGATGCATCTCGCGACTTCGGCGGCTTTTCGCAGGGTCTTGGCGATTTCGCATTCAATCAGGTCGAACAGCAGGCAAAGGAAGACCTTGCCCGCAGGCAGGAAACGGCGCGCGACGACTTTCGGCGATGGGTGGTCGGCAACCAGCATGACCCGTTAGTGGCGGAAACAATCGGTCCTGTCGGCACGTTCGGGTCGCCGGATGCGCTCGGACAGGCCGCGCTCGACTGGTACGATCAAAACCCCCGATCCGATCTTGCCCAACGGGCGCTAGGCTCGTCCTACGGGGCCGTCACCAATCCATCCTATTATTTGATGGACCCGTCCGAGGGCATCAGGAATGTGGCCGGGTCGTCAACGATCCGCGATGATTTTTCGACCATGATGGGGTGGCGTCCCGAAAACCAGATCAGGCAGACGCAAGCATATGCTTCGATGGGCGATGGGCAATGGGGTGGCGTGCTCAATCCAGAGACCTATTCGCGGCCCGATTTCCGCCAGATCACGGGACAGACTTCCTCACCATTTACGTCGTTCGGCGGCCTTGGTGGGCTAGGCGGGTGGGCAGGCATCGCTACGCCGTCTCTCGGACCTTCCGGGGCTACGACGGGCGCGGCATACAACCCGAACCCCCTCGCCGCGCTTGCCGGCGGCGACGGGCATGACAAGAGCCCGTGGGGCGGGCCGTGGGGTGGACGCTAGATGGCCGCGCCCCTCGTCAAGCTGGAGTTCAGGCCCGGCATCGACCTTGACAACGCGTTGCTGGCGGCTGAACCCACATTCAGCGACGGCGACAAAGTTCGCTTTAACCGGGGCCTTCCGGAATTTATCGGGGGGAGGTCCCAGGCGTCGTCGCGTCTCTTTCGCGGCATTGCTCGCGGCGGTCACGCATGGACGGCACTCGACGGGACGCGCGTTGCCGCATTCGGCACCACGCTTGGGCTCTACGCTTATATCGGAACGGATTATCGTGAAATCTCGCCACTCGATTCTGTTCAGATGGGCACTGGCAGCGTCAGCAGTGGAAGCACCACCTTCACACTGAACACCGGCACTGGCGGCACGGTTGGCGCACGTATCTGGATAAGGGTGATTGAAGCAACCAATACACCTGACGCTTCCGGGGTTAATGGGTTCGGTACCATCACCGCGAGTTCATCGCCGAACGCCACTGTGACGCTGGACAAGGCGGCGACAGGGGCTGCTTCCGGAGCGCCTGCGCTTTACGGGTTTTTGCGCTCCATCATCGAGACGAGCACGACGGATGGCACGTCATCGGCCCGCGCGTCTTACTGGTCGATGGACAATTTTGGAGAACAGCTTGTCGCAGTGAAGGGTCCGCCGTCTAGCGTGGCAAGCGCGAGCTTTCCTCTTTGGGCGTGGACGCCTCGGCTCACCTACGCCAATGTCATCGACAATGCGGCGATGACGTCAGACACGTCATGGGCCAAAGGAACGGGCTGGTCGTACAGTGCGGCAACGCAAAAGTACTATGCAGCAAACGCGTTCGGAAACCTGTCGCAGAATATTGCGGGAGAAATACCGGCAGGCAGGCTTTGCACGGCGAAATTCACGATCTCGAATTCGCGTCAGGGTGGCGATGGATCGGACCTTACGTATGCTGGCGTCGGCTACCTAAAGATCAATGCAGGCGATCCGGCGGCGACTGTTCATGTTACCCCGATTTCCGGGCTGAGCAATCTTGCGGGTACCGTTGAAAGTGGCGAGACACGGACGAAGTTCACCGCAGTCGGCACCTATTTCGTCACCTTCTACATGCCGCAGGCCCCGTCCGATCTGGTGTTTCAGGCCGGCACGGACGATGGCAGCACCACGCCAGGGACGTTCGGCGTCGACAACGTGACGCTGTTCCTGTGGCCCAACGCCTATCCCGTGACGGAAGCGCCGCTCAACATGAGCGCTATCGTCTCGTTCAAGAGCGTGCTGCTCGGCATTGGCGGGCTTGAGGTAGACGGCGACTACAATCCGCTCAACCTTCGTTGTTGCGATCAGGGCAACCTGCGATCATGGGTTCCCGACACAGCTTCCCTCGCCACGGAAGTCAAACTGGACAGCGGCGCGCGCGGCGTCGGCGGCGTGAGGTGGGCGAGCGGAGCAGTCATCTTCACAGATGCTGGAATGTCGCCGCTTTCCTGGCTTGGCGCGGCAGGGCAGGCGTTTCAGATCGATCGCACCTTTACCGGCTGCGGCCTGATCGGGCCGAACGCGGTGTGCGAGCAGAATGGCTATGTGTTCTGGATGTCCAAGGCGGGCGCATACACGTTTTCAGGAGGCGTTCCGCAGATCATCGAGTCTACCATGAAGGCGGATGTTTCCGACAACATGGCGGCTTATCAGGATGACAAGATTTGGGTACGCATGCTGCCCAAGTTCAACGAGGTCTGGTTCGGCTATCCCGACAAGCGGGACGACGGCGGGGCGAACAAGGAAGTCTCCCGGCAGGCCGTCTTCAACTTCGTGGAAAACCACTGGACGCGGCATATCTGGGACGTGACGTCGTGGATCACGCCGGGGATTTTCGACAACCCCATCGGCTTCTCGGCGGAGAGCGCTTCGACAGGCAAGATGATGTGGCACGAGATGGGCGGGAGCGACAACGGGAGCGCGCTCAGGGCCTTTCTCGTAACCGGGGCCTTCGACATCGAGGATGGCGGGAACATCATGCGGGTGACGGAGCTATGGCCCGAATGGAAGAACCTCACCTGCGATCTGACCTATACGCTGAACACCCGCATGTATCCCCACGCGCCGAACATGATCGCGGGAACGGCGATGGTCCTGAAACCCACCACCATTCCGCCGCTCCGGCCGCGCCGGGGCGGCAGGCAGTTCCAGATCAAGCTTGAGACCACAACGACAACGCTTGGCGGTAGGCAGGGCGTGCTGCGCGTGAGAGCGCAGAAGACCGGAGCGAGCCGGTAATCCGTTGCGCGGTCATTTCGAACGGTTGTGGCCGCTCCTTGAGCAGGCAGTGGCCCGCTATGGCCCAACGCATGAAAAGGAACACGTCTGGCAGGCGATAGAGGCCGGGCAGGCGCAATTCTGGCCCGGCGTCAATTCGGCAATGGTCACCGAGGTCAAGGTCTACCCGACCGGCTTCAGGGAAATCATCGGCTGGCTTGCGGCCGGGAACCTACAGGAAATCGAAGTAATGATGGGCTTCGCCGAGGCTGCGGCCAAGGCCAACGGCTGTCATCGCGTCAATCTCACATGCCGGGAAGGGTTCAAGAAGCCCTTCGCCAAGCTGGGATACCGGCAAAAGATGATCGTTCTCTGCAAGGACTTGTGAAGATGGGAAAAGGCAGCGGCACGACCGAGACCACGCAGCAGACGCAGTATGCGCCGTGGATCAGCCAGGCTCAGCAGAGTGCTTTGGGCATGGCGCTCGCACAGAACCTGCCCGATCTGTCCCGCTCGGGACAGTATAGCCATGCCGGCTTCAACATGGACCAGCAGAAAGGCTTCGATCTGGTCCGCGATGCGGTAGGCGACTATTCGCGGGGTGGCAGGACGATGGTTCCCGCAAGCGCCTACTCGCAGGGCATGCGGCCTTCATCGATGAACGCGGCCACATCCGATGCCGCACAGGCTGGACAGGTTCAGCTTGGCCCGACCGAGTTCGAGGCCTTTATGTCGCCGTACAAGTCCACCGTCATCGACACGACGCTCAACAACATGCGCCGCGAGCGGGATAACAACAATGCGTCGGTGAGCGCGCAGGCGGCGGCACGAGGGGCATTTGGCGGTTCCGGGGAAGCTCTCGGCATCGCACAGAACAATCGCAACTTCGCCTCCGACGCGGGCCAGCTTTCGGCGCAGATGATGGATCAGGGCTTCAACACCGCTCAAGGGCTCGCATCGGCCAATGCCGACCGTCGCCAGCAGACCGAACTGTCGAACGCTGGATTTGAGCAGCAGACGAACCTTGCGAACGCGCAGAACGAACAGCAGGCGAACCTTCAGAATGCCCTGTGGGAGATGGAGGCGGGGCGCAACAACATGGACAATGCGTACCGCCTGCTCAATCTGGAGGACCAGTTCAAGAACACCGATCTTCAGCGCCAGATGCAGCTTATCAACGCGCTTCTCGGCACCGGCGCGTTCCAGCAGAACGACATGCAAGACCAGCTCAACGCGCCCTACGAGGCGCTGGCGCGGCTGTTCCAGTACGTGCCGCAACAGTTTGATTTTACGTCGGTTAAAACTGAACCTGACAACAGCCCAAGCCTGTTCCAGCAGTTGATCGGCGTGGGCGGCAAGCTGTTCACCGGCGGCCTTGGCACGCCCGCCGTTTGAGAGGATCGACACAGATGGCACAGCAGACTGGCGGCCTTGGCGGCTTGGGCGGTTTCTTTCAGAGGCCGGCAGTTCAGGACACGCTGGACGCGGTGTTCACCAGCATGATTTCCTCGCCGCGCAACAACTGGCTGGCGAACTTCGGCCCGGCCTACAACGCGGCACAGGACCGGCGCGCACTCATGGGCGAGCAAGCCGCCATGCAGGAGGCGCTTGTCGCGGCCGGTCTTTCGCCGGAGCAGGCCAAAGTCATGGCCGTCAATCCGCAGGCCGCAAAGCTCCGGCTCGACATGATGGAACGTCAGCGCGAAATGGAAATGCAGGCGCAGCAGCGTGGGCAGACCTATGACTTTTTTAGTCAACACGACCCCGAACTGGCGCAAATGATGGATGCCGGGCTACCGGCCTCCGACGCTTTCCGTATCTACACACAGAAGCGGCAGGGGCCGGGCGGTACTGAATACGGCTTGACCCCCGTATACGGAACCGACGAGGCCACGGGCGACACTGTGCTTGGCGTTGTCGGCAAGGACGGGACGTTCAAGAAGCTCGACACGGGCGGTTTCCAAGTCGCATCGGGCATCGAGAAGGTTGATCTAGGCACGCAGTGGGCGCTGTACGACAAGCGCACGGGGCAACTCGTGGGATATGAGCCCAAGGACTTGCGTGGAGCGGAGCGGGAGAAGGCGGGTGGGGCCGCCGAGGGCGCGGCCGACGCAGAGTATGAAAGTATCAAGAGCAAGATGCCCGGGCTTGAGGCTGTTGTAGCGCAACTCGGTCAGTTGGCGGATGAGGCAACGTATACTTTGGGCGGCCAGCTTGTTGATTGGACGCGTGCCCAAACTGGCGGCGTCCCGCGCGATGCAGCGATAGCCCGCACGAAATATATTTCGATTGTGGACAACCAGATATTGCCGCTGCTGCGCGATACGTTCGGTGCGCAATTTACGGCGGCTGAAGGTGATCGCCTCCGCGAAACTCTTGGTGATGCAAACAAGACGCCGCAGGAAAAGCAAGCTGTACTGCGGGCATTTATCGAACAGAAACGCCGTGACGTTGAGGCGCTTGCCGTCAGAACAGGCCGGTCGACGCCATCGGCTCCAAGCAAGCCGATTTCCGAAATGTCGGACGCCGAACTTGAGGCCATCGTCAACGGCAACTAACCGCTACGGATTGGCGTGAGAGATGGGACCGGGACCGAAAGACCGCGACATCGCGCTTCTTGAAGCCATCGCGGCGGAACAGAAAGAATATCGCAAAGCTCGCATTACTGAGGTTTTCGACCTTGAAGGGCCATGCGGGCAGAACCTAACCAGGCTTCGATCTCTTCAAGCTGATTTGGACTTATCGCAAAAGCCAGATCGGGTAGGTTTTTGGTCCCGATGCGCAAAACTGGCGTCCCGTCTTCAGCAATCGATGCGCCGAGCTTTTCGATGGGCATGACATTCTCAATCGAGTTTTGTCCTTGCACGCCCAGCTTTGAGAGTTGGTCGCCAAGGCCCAGCAGAAAGCGCCCGGCGTGAGCACGATGTAGCTTCAACCCCACGGCTCCGGGGTCTTCATTGAATATGATTTCCACCTCATCGGTCGCTGGGTAGAACTTCGTCCGAAAACGGCGCAGCTTGATCGATTTCATATTCCCCTCCCGTTTCCACCATCATTGAATCCTTCCGCCCCGGAGATCAAAAATGAACATTCAGGAAATCCGCCTCGAATGCCTGAAAGAAGTTATGAAGTATCGCGAATCGGTCCTCTACGACATTGACAGAGCCATAGAGGACGCCGGCAAGCTGGCTGCGTTTGTTAATCAGGACGGGTACCGCGTACCGCGCACAGACAGTCCACATAGAGATTGAGCACGTCCTTCTTGGACTTTGGTTTTGCGTCCTCGTAAACGCCATGAACTACCCTCAACAGATCTAGCGCTACTCGCTCTGGCGATCCCGAGCTATCGACCAACTGCACTTTCTGATCGGCCATTTTACCCTCCCTTGTCGATCAACATCCGCATCCTCCACCCAATCCGCCCCGGAGTCGAGACATGGTAACCGCTGACGAAGCCCGCCGTGAGCTTGCCCGCCGCGAACTGGCGCGAAGGAAAGGGCAGACCGAAGAAGCGCCCGCCGCGGCCCAGCCCGCAGACGAGCCTGAAACGAACATGCTGTCCGACATCGTGCAGTCGGCGGGGGCGGGCCTGCGCTCCGGCGTGGAGGGCCTTGTCGGCGCATTCGGCGATACCAACAAGATGCAGGGCGATATCGCCGGATGGGCTGCGGAGAAGCTTGGGGCGAGCCCGGAGACGGCGCAGGGCTTCAACACGTTCTTCAGCCATTTCTCGCCGCTGCCGTTTTCCCCCACGACCGCCGAAATTCACTCCATGACGAAGCCGGTCGCGGGAGAAAGCTATGAGCCGCAGACCGTGGCGGGCGAATACGCCAAGACCATCGGCCAATTCGCCCCGGCGGCGGCAGCGGGACCGGGAGGGATCGGGCGCAAGGCTGCCATGACCATAATCCCGGCAGTCGCATCTGAAACGGCGGGGCAACTGACGAAGGGCAGCGAGATCGAGCCGTTCGCTCGTACCGGCGCTGCATTGCTCGGCGGGTTCGCTGCTGCCGGCCGTGCGCCGTCCCTGGCTCGCGAGGCGGCGAAGGACGCTCCGACAACCGCGCAACTCAAGGAGCAGACGGACAAACTCTACAGTGCGCTTCGTGACGCCGGCATCAGATACGATGCTAATGAGTATGGCGGGATGGTCCAGCGCATGGCCAACGATCTGCGCAAGGCCGGTTTCCGCAAGTCGACGGCGGACGCGGCGTTCAGGCTCGTGGACGATCTGGCGGACGATATCGGGAAGTCTCCCGATTTCGATGACATCAACAGCCTTATCCAGTCTGTCGGGGAGAAGGCCCGTGATCTGGCAAGCGCGCGGCAGGGCGGGGAGGCCAAGGCGCTCGGCATCATCCGCGATCATCTGGACGACTTCGAGATGAAGGCTGCATTCGATGCAGCGGGGGCGCAGATCGCGCCGGAGACGATGAAGAAGGCGACTTCGATGGCGCGTCAGACGGCGCTGCGCAACATCAAGGGCCGTGCGCTGGACAGGATCGTAGAGGACGCGGAAACCTACCAATCCGGCTTTGAGGCAGGGATTCGCAACGGACTCGGCAACCTGCTCCGGTCGAAGCGCGGCATCCAGTTATTCAAGGGTGACGAGCGCAAGGCGCTTCTGGACGTTGCGCAGGGCGGCAAGCCGCTTCGCACCCTGTCGCGGTTCGGACTGGATCTGACGCGTCTCAGTGGGAACGCCACGTTCCTGCCGACGCTAGGCGCTGGTGCCGCTGCATTGGGGGCCGGCGTCCCGGCCGCCGCCGCACTTACAGCCGCCGGCACGGCCGCCAAGCTCGCTTCGCCTGCGCTGACCAAGAAGGCGCTGGACACGGCTTCGGCGGCTATCCGTTCGGGCAATCTCGGTGCGAAGGCGACGATGGACGCGAAGCGCGCGGAGCAGATCAAGCTGTTCGTGAGGCACTTGCTGAATTACGACGCGGCGAAGAACGCAGCGTTCGCGAACTAGTTGAGCCAAACGATTATCAGGCTTCCGATGATGCCAACGGCAAGGTATCCAATCGTCACCGCCACAATCTTCCAACCAACCGACCACATGACGGGCTTCGGGGGCAGGGCAGTCCAGCCATAGCGGCGAACATCGATCACCTTGAACAGAAGCCACGTCGCGGCATAGGCCCCCATGAAGGCCCAAGCGCCGATGATCGCGCCGTTGATCGGGTATTCGAGTTGCCGGCTGACGTAGATGGTAGCGAACGAAATCGCGAGCGCCACGCCGATCTGGAGCGCTTGGACGGTGAACGGGGACGGCTCCCGGCGCTCGGGTTCGATCTCTTTCATTGAGGCGGGACACTATCATCAAAGGCGGGGGTTGTCCCAGACCCAACTCTAAAAGGCAACAACGAAGACAGGCAGTCAATACCGAGGCGAGACTCGCAGGCCCCTCTGAATCGTGCTTCAATAAGCACGAAAGAGAGGGGCATCATGGAATACAAGCCAGAGGCGGCGTCTGACGACCTTATGGAGTCGTCATATTCGGTGCCGACAGTGAGCATCAATCGGTTCTTGGTGAACAGGGTTGATGTAGGGCTTGTACGAATTGCGCTAGGCGAGGGGAGAAATGCTGAAGCGCCAGTAAATTGGCGGGGGTCAATCGTCCTTACTCCCTATCAGGCGTGGGAGCTTACGAAACTCATACAGTCTCTGCTTGGCGAAGAATACGCGGCTTTTGATAAAGCCCAAAGTGGTGGCGCAGATGGCTGACAAGTCTGGAGGCGCTATTACGTCTTCGGGCAAGGCCCCAACAATCGCCACACCTGAAGCTGGGAAAAAGTTGGCGCTGAAGTCAGGGGCGCTTGTCAGTGGCGAATCCGGCCGCACCAGACCCGTGCAACCGAGAGGACTACACCCCGTGCGAACACTCACGTACTTTCAAATGAATACCAGTGACCTTAGGACGCTGGGAGTTTCAAACGCGGTCACGACCGTCTTTGCCGCCGCTGGCACATACTTGATGTCACTCTATCTGGATGTGTCCAAGGACCTTCAGCTTACTCCGGATGAAACGCAAGCCGCCGCTGAATTACTCAGGAGCATGGGCAATCTGGCCTTTTGGGCTTGGCTGTTTTGCTGGGCAATTGCAATTTGCTCTTTTCTCTGGCGCGAAGCCGAATTATCTCGGATTAAGGCAGAGCACGGCATAGAGCCGTGGTGGAAAAGGGCTCTTGCGCGGTTCAAATAATGAACAGTGCACCGGCAGCCTAAGCGCACGGCTGCCATTCGAGGTTGTCGTTGAGGCAGAGGCCGGCCTTTTTGGCCTTGGCAATGATCTCGTCCCACTGAGCGCAAGCCTGATTTGACGCTCTGACGGAACCAGTCATCTCTTCGGCATCATCGCCAAAGCACGCATATCGAAGTTCACCTAGTTCGCCGCCGCTCAAAAGCTTCTCCTCCGCGATAGCAGGGGACGTCAGCATCAGAAGTGCCAGCAAGCAAGCGCGCATCGAACTCTCCTTTTCCCGGCAATATAAGGCGGTGAATGTGGCAAAGGTAGCCCGATCCCTTGTGGATGTCGTGCTCGGCGAAGCCGTGTCCGGCACGCCCGTACAGCGCTACGAAGATATGAAGGCGATAGCGAGTGCCGTCGCCAATCGCGCGGCGCGCGCTGGCGTATCCATCAAGGACGTCATTTCGGCCAAAGGTCAGTTCGACGCGTTCGGGAAATCACTCCCACCCGGCGTGGAGGCTGTCCGCTCTCTGGCGGAAAAGGCGGTTGCCGAAGTCATGAAGTTCGGCCCGACCCACGCGGGCACTTTTTATGCAACGCCCTCGGCGACGAAGAATCTCCCGTCCGGTTTGCAGCCCGTCACCAAGACGGCCGGCCATGTCTTTTTCGACGATCCGCAAAACCGGGCTATCGCGACGGCGAGGGGATATAAGACCCCGAGTATCGAAAACGCTGCCTACAACGCGCCATCCGCCAAGACTGCCCCGGTCAGCCAGAACCCGTTCGACGCGCTGTTCGGATCCACGGTCGCCGCGCCGTCTTCAGCTGCGTCCGCGACGATCGGCGCGCTGGACGATGGCGCGACATGGGATGGCGCTTTTTCAAGCCCGCTCGGAAGCGTCACGGGTCGCGTAACCAGCGACTTCGGCTTGCGTTCCGCGCCGAACACCTCGCTCGGCGTTGGCAGCGCCAATCATCCCGGAATGGACTTTGCCGAACGCGGACAGTCGGGGTTTGCAGCGAACGCCGCCGGCCCCGGCATCGTCACCTATGCTGGTCCTGCAAAGGGCTACGGCAACATGGTGACGGTCGAGCACCCGAACGGCTTTACCAGCCGCTACGGCCATTTGCAGGACATCAACGTCTCCATCGGCGACGAGATTGCACGCGGTACGCCGATAGGGACGGTCGGGTCTACGGGCAAATCAACCGGCCCGCATTTGCATTTCGAGATGCGCGACCCGCTCGGACAGCCGGTCAACCCAAGGGATGTGGTGGACTTCACCCGGCGCGACCTTGCCGCAACGCCGACCTCGCGCCCCATGTCGCCGACCGAGCAGCGTAATGCAGCCACCGCCTATGGCAACATGGCGGCCTCCATGGCGAATGCCGGCGTGCTTGGTGTGGGCCGCACCGCTCCGTCCTCCGGGCTCCCTGCCGGCTTCGACACGGCACGCTTTGCCGGCGACGTGATGCCCTCCCGCCCGTCCGGCGCACCGTCCCCCACCTCATCGCAGATGGCGGCGTTCGCCGGGACTCAACCCTCCCGCAGCATGGCCCCGGCCTCGATGCCGAGCCCGGAGCGGTTTGGCTATGCCCCTGCCGCTGCTTCGCCGGCAAAGGCGGGTGGCTTGGGAGGCCTTGGCGGTATCGCCGCGAAAGCCGCGCCCGATCCGGCTCGCTTCGGCCCGGCGCAGATGACGAGCACTTCGACGACAGGGCGGTTGTCCTCCACGGTCAACGCCTCGAACTCCACGCCGATGGCTGCGAGCCTGTCGGCTGTGGGGATTGGTCCGCAATCTCTGTCGAGCCCGGTCCAGCGCGCGGCGGAAGATGCCGGCTATCTCACGACGCACGTCAACACAACGTCGGTTGCGCCTACGGCGATGGGATTGCTGCCGAGTACCGCTCAAGCGCCTGTCGGATCGTTCTCGACGTTCAATCCGATGCCGACCGATCTCAACGTACTGGACAAGGCTCTGAACAGACTGCCGACGAACCCGCCGCTCTCGCTTCCCAACATGCCGGTTATTCCTTCGGTCGTGCCGCCAGCAGTAAAGACCCCGACCGTCCAGCCCATGGTGACGCCGGTTGCGAAGCAGCCCGTCAGCCCTCAGACCACTGCCTCGGTGCGCCCGTCTCAACCGCCCATGGCGACTGCGGCCGACGTCTACGCCGGCCGCGCAACCACTGGCGTTGCTTCCAACGGCGCAACGGTGTCGCGCGATCCTGTGACGGGCAATATCAGCGTGACGAACCAGTTTGGCGCAACGACCGTCACTGATCCCTCCGGCCGCCAGATGGGAACGCTCGGCGGGCTCGGCAAAGGCATTGGCGGCATATTCGACAAGGTATCGCCGGGTATGGTCGGCTCCGTCGTCGGCGGTGCTGTAGCAGGCCTCCCCGGCGCGGTCGCAGGGTATGCGCTCGGCAACCGGGCGTCGGGCCAGACAGGGCAAAAAACGGGTGGGCTCGGCGGCCTAGGCGGCTTCCTGTCCGGCCTGTTCGGCGGCGGGAACAGCGGCAACGGCGGGGGCGGTTCGTCCGGCGGGCGAGGAGGCGGTTCGTCCGGTTCTCGCGGCGGGCCTGCCGGGGCGGACCGAGACAACGCCGGGAATAACTAGCCGAGCCGCCGAGAAAGAAGGCCGTTAAGGCCGTTAAGGCCGTTAATTATGGCTTCTCGCCAAATCCCCGACAATCCTGAAAGGAAAGCGTCATGAAGACGAGCACCGAAGGGCTTATGGCCCTGGTCGGGCATGAAGGCATTGTGCTTTCGACATATCTGGACAGCGAGAAGGTGCCGACTATCGGCATCGGCCATACAGCCGCCGCCGGCCCGCCGAACCCCAAGACGTTTACGGGGAAGCTGTCGATCGCCGAAGCCTTCGCGCTCTTTCGCAAGGATGTCTCGAAATATGAGGCGGCCGTCGCCGCGACCGTCAAGGTACCGCTCAAGCAGCACGAGTTCGATGCGCTTGTCTCGTTCCACTACAACACGGGAGCGATAGGCAAGGCGTCCTTCGTCAAGAAGCTGAATGCCGGTGATCGGGCAGGCGCGATCAAAGGCATCATGGACTGGAAGAAGCCCGCCGCGATAATCCCGCGCCGCGCCGCCGAGCGCGATCTGTTCAGGACCGGCATCTACCCGGCGCCATTCGCCAACATCTACCCGGTGAAGGCCAACGGCGCGCCGGACTTCGGCAAGCCGGTTCGCGTGGACCTTCGGAAGATGCTTGCCGCCCCGCCGCCTCCGGAGCCTACCATCACTCCTACGCCGCCCGCAGGCCGCGCCAAGGGCATCTGGGCGCTCATCATCGCCGTGATGCTCGGCGCATGGCTGTGGATCGCCACCCGGCCCTGCGAATGGCTCGGCCTGTTCTGTGGAGGCTGAGACATGAGGACCTGCATCGCTGCTTTCACCGGCTTAGCCCCGATCTATCCGGGGTACCTCAATGCAAGCCGGGAGGATGATGGAACAGTCGTCGTCACGATGCGTGGCGATCCGACCGTGAGGGATGGGTGCTTCGTTTGCGGCCACACTGCCGACAAGGGAAAGCACGGCCGCTGCACTCCGGGCGACGAGAATTGCAACAATTACTGCAATCGGGCTCCCGAAAAGGGAGCAATGGCAGACAGACCGAAAGACTGCATCCAGACGTTTGAGGGCTCCACCGTAACGGTGCGGCTCACCGCGTCCGAGTGGGCAGCTTTGCTCGGCGAACTATCGAAGGACCTCAACCAATGACCGGACTCATTGCCAGAATCGTCCTGCGGTATGTCGCGGGCGCGCTCGTCGCCAAGGGTCTGCTCACGGCCGACGACGCCATTGCCATCAACACCGACCCCGATCTTGTCGAACTGGTCACGGCCGGCCTCGGCATAGCCATCGGCGTCGGCACGGAATGGTTCTACGCGCTGGCGCGCAAGCTCGGATGGGAGCGGTGACCATGGCTGATATCGTCCTCGCAACCATCCTCCTGATCGGCGGTACCATCTGGTCGCTCGCCTGTCTTCTGGCCTATGCGATGCACCCGACGCCGGGGCAGGCCAACTTCGGCCCCGTCGTCTACGTCGGCATGGTCGCGGCGTTCCTAGGTTGGGCATGGTGGGTGTGGATCATCTTCGGATGGCTGCTGTGACCGCGCTCGTCCTCTCCCTCATCGAACGCCTGTGGCCGTATCTGCTGGCGGCCAGCGGTGCCGGGCTGATGCTCTGGCGGGCCTATGCCGCCGGGAAGAAGGCTGAGAAGGCGAAACAGGCCGAAGCCGAACTGGAAGCGCGGGATATCCGCGATCAGGTCGTCAACGACGTCTCCATGCTCCCGCCCGACAAGGTGCGTGACGAGCTTTCCAAGAGGGCCGCGAAATGAAAGCCGCCGTCATCCTCGCCGCTTTGATGCTCGCCGGCTGCTCCACAACGTCCGGCAGCTTTTGCCAGATCGCGCCGCAGTTGAAGTACAGCCAGCCTGTCTACGACGCGATGACCGACGCAGAAGCCGCGCGGCACCTCGCGTATCTGCGGACTGGAGAAGAATTATGTCACTGGAAGCCTTAAGCGTATTTCCAGCATCTCCTCGATTTAATAGCCAAGACGAGGGACTTGCTCACTCCGTATTCTGGCGCGATTTGACGCGCTGGACGAACATCTGCACGGATTGATCGTGCGATGTCAGCAGTGATTTTGGACATTGGATGAGCCTCTAAATGAACTGTTGGGCCTTTGTGGCTTCGACCCTTCATCTTCATATCAGCCATGTTTTCAGCCTGTGTTCCAGCCCAAAGGTGGCTCGGGTTTACGCACCGAGGGTTGTCGCAAGAATGACAGACAAAAAGTCCGTGCGGGATCGTGCCGTAAGACCGCTCGTAAGAAAATCGATGAGCAAGAACGCACTTTCCACCTAAAGAGAATTGGCCGTAACCGTTCCATCGCATCGGGCCCCGCCACTCCCAACAGCCTTCCTGTTTGGAAAAGTAGTCATCAAAATTGGCAGGCGAGTTCGAGTTCTCAATCCGCGAAATCGTTCCGTTGCATTTGCGGCTGCATGTACGCGATGTCGACTCTCGTCCTTCCCATGGGTGAAACGCGCATCCGCAAACTTCGCACGCCAAGGACACCGCCATGTTCCGTTTCGAGTTACCTCGCCCACTAGCCGTGGGTGAGCCGTTGTTTCGCCAGCGCTCGTAGTGTGCGTTGCACCACCCTCGCGCTTTTGCCGGCTTCGAGCAACCATGGATAGAGCATTGATTCATATGGATAATATGACGCATACAACGTGCAAGTGCAAGCTTTGCGGGTGGCGGCCATGATCCGCGACTGGCTGCTCATCTTCGCCGTCTACGTCGTCGCCATCGGCATCATCGCGGCGACGATGTTCTCACTTATCTGACAGTGCATTCGGGAAGGGCGGGCATGCACACGAAGCTTGACGACATCTCCGAGGCAATCGGAGCGCTCAGGGCAGAGGTCAAGAACCTTGGCCAGAAGATAGACCGGGCCGACCAGAATGCGCTCGATACGAGCAACAAGGCCGCCGAACATCGCTCTGCGATTCACAAGCGCGTCGAGGAAATCGCCGACGAGGTTGGCGAAGTCAAAACCGATATGACCGTGCTGAAGGTGACGGTCGCCGACACAAAGGCTGTCACCGACGAGGTGAAGCTCTGGAAGGCGCAAGGGAAGGGCGCGCTGCTCGTCGTCGGCATAGCGTCGGCCGCCATATCGAGCGCCGTCGTTGGCTTCCTCGCCTATTGGTGGGACGTCATCATGCGCCTGCTGCGAAGCGGCTGACCCAATCCAGCCCATTCCGGGCGGATGCGCCACCTGTCGCGATACAGGGCTTACCACCACAAGGCCGCAAACTTCTTTGAAAAGGCATTGGTAAGACGCGTAAAGCGGCGGTTCGCCATGCGCATCGTGAGGTTGGCGCGCTCAATGTGCGAAGTGCTGACATGCGCCGGATCGGGTTTGTCAGCGCCATGCGTAAGTCATTGGAAAGATGACGGTTTAGCCAGTTCTGAGCCGCAAATCTCGGTAGTTCGGCGCCGCCTTCGTCGTCACGAGTTTCCTCCCGCGGTCCCCTCTCGTGACACCGAGCCCACGGAAGATGAATGTGGGCCTGCACCGCACTTCCGCGGCTTGGCGTCTCATCAATCTTCTGCGTTCATTCGGCGACGAAGTTGAGGTTATTGTGCCCTCTCACGCCATGAGTGCCGGCACCCTGATGGCGATTGGCTCGGACAAGATCGTAATGACAAAGCAAGCGGCGTTGGGTCCAATTGACCCAAGCCTCAGGGACCACTCTCTGAACCCGCTGAATCCCACCGCGTTAAACGAACGGGTTCCGGTTAGTGCGGAAGCCGTGCGTGGCTACATCGAAGAGATAAAAAAAGACATCACCGACCCCTCTGCCCTCGCGGCAGTTTGGAATAACTTGTCGCATCAAATTCATCCTCTTGTACTCGGAGAGATATTTCGACTCGGGGTACAAATACGTAATATGGCAGGTTCATTGATTAGGCGGCAAGTCGAGGATGAGGCAAAACAAACGGCAATAGTGAATCTTTTGTGCTCTGACTCAGGAAGTCATGATTACACGATAAATCGTAGGATTGCCGCGGAAATCGGGCTGAATGTTGAAAAGCCAACTGCCGATCTGTACAAAATCCTTACGGAAATTGTGAAATCATATCATTCCGAACTGCAAACCTTGGTGCCTTTTTCGGCGCAAGCCCTACTAGCCGGTCAGGCCCAGGCAAGGTATCAGTTGGTAAGAGGGCTGATTGAGGCAACCGATTCAGGATGCTTCGGTTATGTCACCGAAGGAGAGGTTGCGTTGGGAGCGGCCCCGGCTGCGGGCGCGGCCCAGCCAATAACCTTGACCAAGACGTTCGAAGGATGGAGGAAATTGCCATGACGCAGACAGCGGATGCGAGCAAGCATTACCGACCAACATCCAGTGCCCCCCGGTTCGTATCGGAAACTGCGGCGGCTGCCGATCCACAGAGCCGGCGCGACCTTCATCGGTCATCTTCAACCGCTGACTGGATTATCCCGCCGACCGTTGCCAGTATCCCCGCCATACCTGAGACGGTGGTCTACGAAGGGCAATAGCAGTCACGTTGATGTACTGCTCGCCGTTGCTGGAGCGACGGTTGTCCTCACGCCAAGCCATTTCCGAGGCGTAGGCATTCAGGTAACGGCCGCTGATATGATGATGCGTGCCGATTTCAGCCCGACGCATACGCGAGAAGAAGCTTTCTGCCTGATTGGTGCAAGCGTCCGCGTCTGAATAGGCATGTTGATGGTTGATGCGCTTCGTCAGGAAGCGGGCGTGCAGCGCGTCCCAATGGACCGCTTCATCGGCATAGAGCGTGGCAGTCGGGTCAACAGACGCGGCCACATGCGGTAGCGCTTGCGCCTCCGAACCGAACACGCCCGTTGAGGTGCGGCCCGCGCGCTCACGCATGACGACGACGACACGGCGCTTCCCGGTCTGATACCTGGCGCGGCGACGGTCGATGCGATCCGCCTTGTAGTTGGCAGGGCGGATGTGGCCGCCGAAATAGGCGCCGTCCACCTCGACATGGCCTGTCAACTGCTCAACCTGGGCCTGTTCGGCAGCGATGGCTTCCCGCAGCTTGTGCGACAGAACGAAGGCCGTCTTGTATTGAACGTCGAGATCGCGGCTCAATTGAAGGGCGGCGTAGCCCTTGGCCCCATTCACGAAGATCGCAATCGCAAGAAGGTAGTCGCGAATGGGAAGTTTGCGGCTGGCGAAGATCGTCCCCGACGTGACCGAAAACTGCTTTTGGCAGGCCTTACATTTGAAGATGCGGCGAGCCTTGAACGTGTAGCAGGCATCACATTCGCAATAGGGGCAAACCGGCTTGCCTTCCGTCTCGACCCAACGGATAGCCTGAAAAGCGCTGTTGGCCTGCTCTTCCGTCATGCGCGCCACCTTCGCCAATGAAAGCGAACGGGCTGCGGTCGAAAGGAGGAAATGCTGAGCCATTGCCATGCCAACGTTTTTCGTTGACATCAGACATAATGGTTGAAATGACCGAGGTCAACAAAAATCGTTGGTGTTGACGAAAATAATTTGATGGGTTATGGCTCATGTCATGACACCGGAACAATGCAGAGCCGCACGCGGCTGGTTAGATATCTCTCAACAGGAATTAGCCGATGCAGCAAACGTATCGCTATCGACTGTCCGCGACTTCGAAAAGGGCCGACGCGCCCCAATTGGTAACAATCTCAATGCGATGCGAACGGCATTGGCTACAAGAGGGATTGAACTCACAACAAACGGCATTGTCGGACCGCAGAAATCCAGCGATCCGACTTGACATAAGCCGCAGATTCGACTAGTAAATTTGTCGTTCTTTGGTGGACCGACAGGGGATTGGACCCTGAGACCCCGGTGCAAACCCAAGGCCCGAACACCAGTTCCCGGCCCGCCAGAGTGACCCGGACGCGCCAACGTCCGGATCACCCATTAGGAACGGAAGAGCTTAGGCTCTTCTCATGTACCACCTCCCGGGCCGGCTTCACGGCCCTGCTCGGGTTGATGATCAAAGGCCTCCGACTGTTCCCTCCCGGAAAGCAAGTCGGTGGCCTTTTCCCTTTCGGGAACTGAATATAGCGGAGAGTCGGGATCTGGCTTTGATAGCCTTCCGTGCTTGTTCCATATCCGCCACGTTGTTGACCGAACGGCAGCCAAATCGGCGGCCCATCCTTTCGCAATGATAGCGTCAAAAATTTCCTTCGGTTCAAGGCCCTTGCGCCCCTGACGATGGGCCTCGGAAACGACAGCCACGATCTTGTCCGTCAATGGCGGCTCTTTGCTGGCGACCTTCGGTGGAACGACCGCCTGCTCCTGTTTATTTGCCTCGCCAGGCGCAGCCCGTTTTGCACCTGACAGGCGGGCCATAACACGGCCAGCCGTATCAAGCTCAACAAGTTCGGCTTCATATTCGCTCAACATGGTCCTCAGCCGGTCAATCTCGGCCTCAACCTCGCGACGGCGATTCGTTATCAGGTTGTTGTCCATGACGCCTGTTAACACCACGGCGACCTTGAATCAACAGGCATGTTAAGGGAAAACGCATCACTTGTGAACGAACAGGGTACGTCACCCATAATTCACAGGTGCGTTTGATACATAATACCGTCTCACATGGCGGGCAAAGCGCCTGCGCGGCATTCGCGTAGAGCCGGACAGGCAAGCCGAGCACCAGGCCGACATTGCCGCCATAGACCGGGTGCTGGTCAACGTCCTCGGCTTCGCTGGCGACATAGATGCTCTGACACGAGATTACAGGCGAGAGGCGCTGTTCCGGCGCAATGAGCTGCGGCGCATGGTCTGTGACGCTCTGAGAGAGGCCAACGGCCCGCTTACGGCCCGCCAGATCACGGAACGGGTGATTGCGCGCAAGGGTCTGGAGGTGCGGCCCGGAGCGCAGTCGAAACAGTGGATCAACCGCGTCAGGAAGATTTGCCAGAAGCTGCCGCTGGAGGCGACGGTCGCGGGTGATGGGTGTCGAGCCTGGACGGGGAGGCGATCTTGAAATGCGCCAGTCAGCAGTTCTGAAGGATTGTTCGGATTGCCGTCTTGTCGTCCTCAGATAGGTACCGCGCCTCGTTCAGTGCTTCGATCATCGGCTCGCAAAGCGCCTTGGAAACCGTTCCGATTACTCCAAGCTTCTTAATCGCCTGTTCGACCAGATAGTCATCCAGCATCAAGGGATCGCCGCATTCTATATGGCTATCGTGATCTAGGAACGGGTGCTCCGGGCCGCACTTTATGGGAACAGCGGGGCGCCACACATTCTTCGTGTTGATCCTATAAAACCATCCCTCTTCGGGATGGATGGAAACAACCATTTTCGGGCCTGGAGGAGTGATCGTTTCGTCCAGAATGCGGATGACTTGTAACGGAACGATCATGAGAACGAACTTTAGAGACGCATAAATCGCGCGTTCTCTTGAAGATATTCAATGATCGCGCCCTTCTCAGGCGTGTCATCCAGCATATCCTCATACCGCATTATCCCGAGGTCGGCCTTCTGCCAATCTGCGCCGTGGGTTGCTGCGGTGCGTTCGGTAAAATTCATCCGCAAAGAGCAATCAAGCGCCCACTCCAAAACCTCGCGGTTGGTGGGTGAGAGCCCTGACAAGTCAGGATCGGCATTCTCTTCAAGGTGTAATTTGTACCCTTGCAACCGCCAAGGTAACCGGTCTGTCTGCAATTCAGCAAGCCAAAGAGCCTCCCCTTTGGCCATTTCATAGATTTCGAGCGGTACCGGCCCGAATTTCATGGCTTTGTAAGTCGCACCGAAGATCGGACGATGGAATTTGTTCAAGTGCGCCTTGTCGGCAAAATAGCAAGCTTTTAGGGCGGCATGGAGATCGATATCTCCCGCCTTCGCCAGCATCCAATGCAGCGCAGCCCGCGCCTTTTGCGCTGAGAATTTGAAACGGATGTTGCCCATGTGGCACCTAAGATAGGAGATTCTGTTTGTAGAATCAATACCTTAGATTTGTTTTGTTGTTTTCAATGGGTTAGGCAGCGTTCCGCTGCCAATACCCCGCCCAAACCCGGCTCACTGGATGATTGAGCGAGCCGCCTAGCAGCGCGAAGGTGTTCCCGCCATTTGAGCGGCGACGGTGATCCTCCAGCCACGCAGCATGGTTCGCGTACTGGTGAAGGTACTTGTGCGACACGAAATGATGCTGGCCACCCACCATGCGACGCAGGCGTGAGAAGTAGCTTTCCACCCAATTCGTATGCTTGCCGCCTTCCGAGTAGGCTTGCGAGTGGTTGATGCGGCCCGTCGAGAACAGCATTTCCAGCACGTCCCAATGAGTAGCTTCATCGGCAAACAGGGTCGTGCCGGGGACGATGCGAGCGCGGGCGATGTCAACGCCTTCGGCTTCACGGTGACGGACAAACGAGAGGGTGCGGCCACCGCGCTCACGCAGCGCCACAACAACACGGCGGCGGTCTGACTGGTTAGCCTTCACGCGACGGTCCTTGCGGTCCTCTATGCGGTTTTCCGGGCGGACGTGGCCGCCAAAGTACGCACCGTCAATCTCGACTTCGCCGTCCAGCATCTCGCCAGCGGTTTCGGCGGCGAGAGCCTCACGCAGCTTGTGCGCCAGGACGAATGCGGTCTTGTACTGGCAGTCCAGATCGCGAGAGAACTGGACCGCAGACATGCCCTTGGAGCCGTTCACAAAGAGGCAGATCGCCGCGAGCAGGTCGACAAAAGCCATCTTGCGGCTGGCGAAGATCGTGCCGGACGTAACCGAAAACTGGTGATAGCAGGCCGCGCACTTGAACTTGCGGCGGGTCGGAATGTCGTAGGCATCGCAGCAGCCGCACTTCGGGCAAACGGCCTCGCCGTTCGTCTGCGGCCAGCGGAGCTTGCGGAACGTCGAATAGGCGGCCGCCTCGCCACCCTTGTAAACCTCCTTGAGGGAGAGGGTGCGGCTTGCTGCGGAGAGAAGGAAGTGCTGTGCCATTTGTCATCACATCCGATGATATTATTCATCGTATATGCTGACTTGTATCATCGTTGTCAAGGGTTTATATCATCGGATATGATGATATTTCGGAGTGACAAGGATGGCGGCTAAGTCGGACCCTCAGACCGTCGAGTTTGAGACGCGAGCGAAGAACCTCCTAAAGGCTGAGTTGAAGCGGAAGGGCGTCACATATGCCCAGCTCGCCGAGAAGCTGGCGGCTATGGACATTCACGAGACGGAACGTAATCTGAATAACAAGATCAGCCGAGGGGGGTTTAGTGCGGCGTTCTTGCTCCAGTGCCTAGAGGCGATAGGAGCCAAAGACCTGCGCTTGAACTGAATTGCTATTCGGCAGGGCTAAGGAGAATGTGCAGCCATTCGACGTTGACCGCTGCCGTCCAACTGTCGTTCCCACCTTCCGCCGCCATGCGCCTGATGGTCACGGCATATGGTCGTCCATCGTAGTGGCCGATTGGCTTTGATGGTTCGCTCCAGACCTGCGGGAAGCCCTTCCCTGTGTGATGAATTACGATGGGGATAGAGCATTTGAACCCGCCGTGCGGGTAGCTGATAAGGTCGATTTCAAAAGAGATGGCGTCTCCGGATTCCGCCTTATAGACAGTCTGATCTAGTTGAAATTTTACCCGGCGCCCCATCCACGTTCTCGGAATATGGATAACGGCGGTAGCCGAGCTGTCTTTCCCGTGCGGGAAGCTCAGATAGGTACGGTCAAGTCCGGCTTGACTCGGAGCTTTGAAGACCTTGCAGCCTTCTTTTACGTTCGGCTTGAACTCGTCTGCCCCAACCCAAATGTCATCATATACCTGTTCGTTGGCGGTGGTGTTTAATATTTTGAAGTAATGCTTGAATCCAGAATCCGTTCTAAGAACGTCGATTTCACAAACCGTCACGCCGCCTGGGCGATGATCAAATTGTAACACTTGGTTTGCGTACATCTCTAACTCAGCCGCCAAGCTGATAAACTTCGTTCGCCCCGGTCCTTGCACCACATAGATCCGGTAGCTGCCTTCTCGCGGGTTGATGGGAGCGCGAAAAGTGGTTTCTCCGAGAAGAATAATGTGGAAGGCTTTCCCTTGGGTGCAATCGATCCGCAACTCCGGCTGCCACGGGAGCGGGATGAGCGCCGCGTCAGCTGCGGGAGACTGCTGTACATTCACTGTCAGCGGCAATGTACCTACAGGCTGAGCCGGAGCAGATAACAGCAGATGTCTTGGCCACGACACCCACATCAACCAGAGTGTAGCAACCAGCGCAAACCCCCATGGCACCCACCATGGAAGGCCAAGTATCCAGACAAAGAGTTGGTCTAGCCGCGACATGGCCGTATCCACGTCGTCTGGCGCTGTAGACCAACCAACGAGGTCGAGCGTGGTGCGTACGCCGGCAAACAGCCAGCCACCAGCGACGACCACGATGCTCGCGAGCCGTTTGAGAAACACCCCCATGGCATGCAACATGCCTGAAGGCTCTCGCCTTGTGGAGTCGGTCTATTCCACATCAATGCGCGCATAGCGCGGTTCCTTTCTTGGAACCGGCTCTAGGTCGCTCTGCACCGCTTGGTGCTTTTGCTACCTAAGGCCGGAAATGCGGTAGTCGCTACGGTTCGCCATCCTATCCCTCCACCGTGCGAGAGCGGGCGGCAACGCGAACGCGAGGCTTGATCCAGCCGCGCGGGACAAAGCCGATCTCGGTCGCGAGCTTGCGGTGCTTCTCGGTATCGAGGCGATCCGGAAGCTTGCGGACGTGGGCTTTCACCTTGCAGGCGCGGGTCATGCGGCACCTCGCATTGAATGGGGACCGGCGGCAGCCGGGGTTTCGGGGGAGGGGGAATGACTGCCGCCGGGTTCGCTCACCACGAGCGAATTGGGGTAAGCGGACCATTGAGCCGCGATTTCAGGAAACTTCTTGCAGATGGCCGCGATCAGAGGATCGGATGCCAAGTCGTGCGCCATCATCTCGTAAAGTTCAGCCTCTGCCTGTAAACGCGTGATCTTCGCTTCCAGACGCGCGACTTTGCTCTTGAGCATCAGCATGGTTTCGGTACTCATGCCGCCTCCGATCTGGCGGTTGAGCCGCGTTCGACGCCTAGAAGATCGTCAATGAATTCGAGAACGTCGGTTTTGCTTTGCTGGAACTCCTTGGCACCCATCGCCTTCACGGACTGGCTTTTGGCCGTCCAGACACGCACGACGGCATCACGCACGGTTACGACGGCGAAGTCGTCCATGGGCTTTATGAAGGCGGCGACGCGTTCTGCCTCAGCCTGAGAAGCAGCGACTATGGTTCGTTCGTCGCGATACCCTTTCCAGACCAGCGCCTTCTTCCGAAGATGCTCGGACGTAGGATACTGCTCCAACATCATGTCGGGCATGGTTCGCCACGCATCGGCGATCACCGCGAAATAGTGCCGATGACTGTTTGCTGAACGGTCGTGATGCTCGACCATCGCGTAGACTTCGCCGACGACGAACTCTTGATCGGCCTTCGCGGCCCAATAATTCGAGACGACTCGGAAGTCGCCTTCGCCTTCATACCTGAGACGGAGCGGGGCGCTTACCATCGCCAATCTCCGATGCCGTCGAAATAGGCCGCCACGACGGACGCCGCTCGGTTCTGCGCGGTTGCCTCATAATAGGCATTCTGCATGAGCTTGAATCCGCCGGCCTCGTTCAACTTCCGGCCGATCTGCTTGCATTCCGACTGCTGCGACGGGGGAACGTCTTCGTGCTCGTTCCATCGCTTGGTCAGGTCACAGAGCTGGTTGATGAGGGCCTGTTCCACGATCAGCCCGCCATGAGGTAGCGAGCGCTGTCCGGCAGCGGCTCGTTGTCGGGTTCATACTTGGCGCGGAGAGCGGCGACCTTCGCGTCGACTTCGCGGAGGAAGGGGACAACCTCGCTCTCGATCTCCTTAATGCGCGCATCGTCCCGCTCGACGCGCTGAATGTGCAGGCGCATGTTCTCCGGGAAACTCGGATTGTAGGAGACGAAGTCGCACCAGGCGCGCTTGCAGCATCGCATCTGCCACAACATCTGGACGAGATACTTGTCTGGGATAGGCTCTCCGAGGAGCGTAGCAAGGTGCTGGGCCGGCTGCGGACACTTGATCTCCAGAAGCCCCTCGCTTGCTACCAACCCGTCCGGGCTGGCGTGGGTGCCTGCAATGTCAGGGTGCTTCACAAGCCCGATCTGCTCGACGCTGGTGTTCGTCCAGAACTCGTAGGCTATGCGAGCCTCCGGCTCCGTCTCGATGCCATGCAGCATCGCCGCGTTCTGATAGGTGTCCTGCGGCTGGCCCGTCAGACGTTCTATGACCATCGTGGCCATGCGGTTTGCACGGCTAGCGGCATAGCCGCTCTTTGTTTTGGCGATGGCTTCATGAACCGCTGAAGCGCCCAAGCTGCCAGCGCGGGCCTGCCGCCATTCTTCAGTGCCCTGCAGCATAGGTCCGGCTCCTGTTGCAGATGTCGCTAATCAGTTGGAAAGAGACGCCGTATTCGCAGGCGATCTCCTTGAGAGTGGCCCCGCCTTCACGCAGAGCGCGGATACGCGGATGGTGGGCTGGCGGTATTTTGGTAAGAGGATGACGCTCGCCGCTGGCGACACTCTTCCGGCCTTTTTTGATCATGTCCTGCGTGTTGTCGCGAGGCGATCCAAGGAAGAGATGCTCAGGGTTGATGCAGGATGGCTGGTCGCAGGTGTGACAAACCAGCATGCCGTCAGGAGACCCCTTGAACTCCGAATATGAGATTCGGTTGGCCCGGAACTGCTTCCGCCCGATGGTCAGGACGCCGTATCCATCTCTGTCCTTGCTACCGGTCCACAACCAGCAGGTGCCGACCCTTTCAATGTTCCGCAGAAGCCGAGGCTTGAGCGGTTCTCTCGCCCTAGCCATTGGCTTGCCCCTTCTTCTTGTTCAGGGATGCGAGCGCTCGCGGCAGGACCGTGGCCGGCATGGCAGCAATGGATTCGATGCCGAGGTAAGTGCAGAACTTTTCGGTATCCGTGCCTGTCTCTTCGATGAGCGCCAGGACGCGCGCGGCTTGCGCCTGATTGATCGGCTCATCTGCCTCGGATGATTTGCGCCCGTCGTCATCCTCGCTGGCGGCAAGACCGAGCGCAGCCTTCAGCGTCATGCGCTGCAGGTAGGTCAACGTCGATCCGACCTGCTGAATGGCGTTCTTGTTGCCGCTATCGTCGCGGGGTCCGCAGAGCGTGGTTTCTTCGGAATAGCCGAGGCGATGTGTCACAATGCAGGTGACGGTGATCGGCTCGTTCGGCTGCGCACTGGTGCGGAACCGATAAGACAGCCCATACTTGGACAGGATCGGGTTAACTGTCGCGGCTATCTCGGCGAGGTCTTCGTGCCTGTAGTGTGTGCGACCCTTGGATGACGTGAAGTCGACCGTTCGGTTTTTCCGGATCGTCGGGATTTCAGCCTTGGCAGCAGCCATAGCTTCATCAAACGCCTTGCGGCCCTGGTTGGCTTCCCATCGCTCTTGTAGCGCGAGGAGCTTTTCCAGCGTCTCTGGTGCGGCTCCGGTAGCAAGTGCCCGGTCGATCATCGTCATGGGCGTGACAATGGCTGGCGCATCGCTCACGATCTGCCGGCCCTGCGACTCCTGGATTTCAAGCGCGGTGTTCATGCGATTTCCCTCTTCATCGAAGGCAAGCGCTCGCCGATCCACTGTTCGTAAATCGCGTTCCACTTGCGCTTTGCGTTGTAGATGTCCGACTGCGGCGGGCCGTATCCTGCGGCCTTTGCGTGTTCGGCATCGGCAATCATGTCGCCGAGGATTTGGAGCTGGTCGCCGGGCGACTTCCCGGCAATCGCGAGGTCAGCGCGCTTAGACCAGAAGACAGCCATCGGGTCCGCGCTCATGGCAACAACCTCTCCACCCAGCACGGCGCCGTGACGCACAGGACAATCACCTGAGCGATGCGCCATGGATTGGAGGCCGCCCATTCGCAGGCGGCGTTGAGGAGGCGGTCAGTAACCACTTTCGGCCTCCCTCTTCGCGTTCATCCAGCGGATGCGCGCCTCGCTAGCTTTGCGACCCACTTCGGCAAGCCGCATAAAATTAGGGCGGGCGGAGAAACCGAACCGCTGCTGTTCGGTGGAGGCCTCGCCTTCAAGGCGTCGATACTCAGCTTCCAGAGCGGCGAGATTGGCGTTCATCTATGCAGCCCTCCCCTTGCGGTTCTCGCGGTTTAACTTGTGCCGGAACCATTCGCGCTCGATCATCTCGGCGCGAATTTCGGCGATCTGTTCGTCGGTGAACCAGTCGAGCCCGCGCCAACGGGCGATCACGCGGTGTAAGGCTGCATCGAACGTATTCCGCCCGCCGAGGCTGTAAGAATTGATCTTGATCTGGTGCTCGTGTCGGTGACGCATCAGAGGCTCCTTGGGCGGCATTCGCGCCGCCTGCTGGGGGTTAGTCGGCAACGCGGCGCCAGCCTTCTGGCCGCTGCTCTCGTTGACGGCGGATTTCGTACATGCCGGGCTGAAACTGGATGCTGTCGTGCCGGTGGTGGTCGCGCTTGTGATCCAACGCCGTTGGTCGATTGACCTTGAGCCATGAAATCAGCGGGTTATCGCCGTTGAACATCTGCACTGTCGGAAGGGCGTCAGACCGGTCGAGAACCATGACGTGGTCATGGCCGGTTTCGGAATGGGCGATAACCAACTCGCCTTTGTCGTTGGGGTTCTGCTCCGTCAAGCCATTCGGGATTGTTGCCACCCGGATAAACATTACGTCGCCCTGCGCAGCGCATTTCTCGAAAGTCTTCATGCTCGTTCCTTTCAGGTTCTGATTTCAGGGATGATGAAGTCGCTGGCGCTTAGGCCGTAGGACGCAGCCTGCGCTTCCAGGATCGTCGTGGCCCGTGCGTCGGCCATGACCGCGATTTCGCGGCCGGTGCCGCATCTTGCGTGGATGAACTTTTGCGGGCCGTGATCGGGCAAATCGATCTCGACAAGCCGACCAATCTGCGGGTCGTCATCGGCATCGATGATCCGCGCGCTCATCGAATTGATGATGTTGTGCCAGCCGAGAATTTCACACGCCGCTGCACGCTGGTCGACATTCGGCCACGTCAGAGCGATTTTGGCGGTTAGGCTGGCGCGATCTTCAACCCACTCAGCCGGAACGCGCGTTCCGTGCCACGCATGGATTGCAAATCCGTCACGGTATTCGAGTGCCGGTCCATCCTCACAATGGAGCCGGTTCTGATCATCGCAGCGGAGAATACGCGGCCGATCTGTGATAATCACGGCGCCTGCGAAAAACCAAACCCACCCACAGTTGGCTGCGATCCGAGCAAGCGGCTCGATCTTCTCGGCTCCGGGGAGATTGCAAACGCGATGGAAGTACGATGCCCATGAGAGCCATCCGGCTTCGTGCTGGCTATAGAAAGCAGCCCGGACCTGATCCCAGACCTGAGCCCGGACCTGATCCCAGACCTGAGCCCCGACCTGATCCCGGACCTGAGCCCAGACCTGAGCCCCGACCTGATCCCGGACCTGATCCCAGACCTGATCCCGGACCTGAGCCCCGACCTGATCCCCGACCTGATCCCAGACCTGAGCCCAGACCTGAGCCCCGACCTGAGCCCGGACCTGAGCCCAGACCTGA
>ERZ761601.21-NODE-21-length-56521-cov-37.762087_pt1 | contig 56521 bp, 75 predicted proteins | sample MGYA00433092_ERZ761601 | MGnify/ENA primary metagenome ERZ761601 (study PRJEB28899, sample SAMN03785571) | bioreactor sludge metagenome | biome: EBPR Sludge; feature: EBPR Bioreactor; material: 0.22µm filtered reactor supernatant | place: Saint Lucia: Queensland...
GTTTTGCAGCCCCGGAAGTTGGGTTGTCAGGGTTGTCAGCGACCCTTTGAAGGAAGTTGTCAGCACCGATGACAGATGTCATGGCGACGCCCGGCGAGGTCGCGGCGCGCGACGGGGTGACAAAGCAGGCCGTCACCAAGATCGTGCGGCAACTGGTGGAGAAGCACGGGCTTCCGGTCGAGCGCGACGGACGCGACCGCATCGTGCGGTTCAGCCTCGCACACTATGACCACTATCGCGGCGAATTCGCGAGTTCGGAGAAGGTCGCGACGGCCCGGCGCGAACCGCAGCCATCGAGCCTTGCGACGCAGTCGAGCACATCGCGCGACGAGGCGCTGCGGCAGGAAGCCTGGCTGAAGGTCGGACGGCAGAAGATCCTGCATCAGGAGGAGATCGGCCATCTGATCCGCGCCGACAGGACGCGAGAGGCGCTGACCGTCTGCGGCCGGGAGATACAGGCGAGCATCGCGCGCCTGCAGAACAAGGCCGACGACATGGCGCATGCCGTGTCGCGCGAAGGCGCGCACGGGCTTCGGGTGCTGCTCAGGCAGATCGCATTCGAGCTCAATACCGAGATCGCCGACAAGCTCTCCGCCATCGTCGACAGCGCAGCTGAGCACGACGCAGTCCTCGAGGACGAGGAATTGTGAACGTCCATGTGAGCGCCGGTCATCCGGGCGCGCTGAAGCTGGTCGGTCTGGCGCTGGCGGAGGCGATCCGGCCACGTCCGCCGGCGCGCTTCCGCGACTGGCTGCCGAAGAACATCGTGCTGGTCGACGGACCCAAGAAGGGAGAATTCTGGGCGCTGGAAGACGCCCCCTATCTCGGCGAGATTGCCGATTGCCTGTCGATCGACCACCCCTGCAACCTGGTCACGGTGCGGAAATCGCAGCAGACAGGCGTATCGATCCTGGCGCTGGCATGGTCGCTCTACATCGCGGAGACGGCGCCGGACAACACGATCTACGGCCTGCCGTCGATCGACTTTCTGCAGGACATGAACAGCCAGAAGCTGCAGCCGCTCATCGAGGCGTGGCAGACGGCAACCGGCAAGCAGGTGATATTTCCTGCAGTGTCCCGCTCCGGCGCCGGGTCGACGATATACGAAAAGCGCTTCGCCGGCGGCTCGCTGATGCTGGCCAACGCCAATGTGGCAACCGACCTGTCGGGCAAGACGACGCGATACGGCGTGAAGGACGAGGTCTCCAAATGGCAGACCCACATCAACGGGGACGACCCGGAGACGCTGTTCTTTGGCCGCTTCACTGCCTTCCGGCGGACGAAGTCGTTCAAGATATTCGAGCTTTCGACGCCGGAAATCGACACGGGCGACGAACTCGGCGACGCCCCCGGCCATTGCCGGATCGATCGTTCGTTCCGGCGGTCCGACCAGCGGTTCTGGAATATCGCCTGTGCGGAATGCGGGCACGGGTTCAAGCAGGTCTATGAGGGTTTTCACCTCGACCGTCTGCACCCGCACAAGAGCTTCTACGGCTGCCCTTCGTGCGGGCACGTGATCAGCGAGACCGAGCGGGTCATTGGGGTCCGCAAGGGCAGGTATATCGCAACGGCCCATGGGCCCGACCGGCATCCCGGCTTCCATGTCGACGCGTTCGACTCTCTGATGATGAGCTACGAGGCGATCGCCGAGGATGTGCTCAACCACGCCAAGCCTGGCGGTCTCGGCGACAAGGGGGTGTACAACCTCGTCCTCGGACTGCCGGCGAAGGAAAAGGGCAATGCTCCCGACCATGAACGCCTCATGGAGCGGCGGGAGGATTACCGCGAACTGCACATTCCTGTCGGCGGTCTGATTCTCGTCGCCGGCGCCGACGTCCAGCATAACGGCATCTGGGTCGAGATCGTCGCGTTCGGAGAAGATCGGCAGAGCTGGTCGCTTGGCGTCAGGTTCCTCGATGGAGCAACGGACAATGCGAGCGAGGGGGCATGGGTCGCGCTCGATACCCTGTTCCGGCAACCCTTGCGTGATGCGTTCGGCAATACGCGGCAGCTCGAGGCCATGGCGGTCGACGGTGGCGACGGCGGCCGCACCAACCAGGTGCTGGAATGGTGCCGGCGCCGTCCAAATGCCTACGCAGTGAAAGGCGTCGGCGGCCGTGGCGTGCCGGCGATCAGCGTGCCGGCGAAGAAGTCGGTCACGAAGCGGGGCAAGCGCAAGCGTTTCGGTAGCGCGATGCTGTGGCCAGTCGGCACATGGGGGCTGAAGAGCGAGTTCTACGCCAACCTGCACAAGCCAGGCCTGGCGGCCGGTGAGCCGGCCGATCCTCCGGGATATGTTCATTTCGGCGGTTTCCTGCCAAAGGAGTATTTCCTGCAAATCACCGCCGAGAGCTTCGTGGCAGAGGTGGTGAAGGGCAGGTTCAAGGAAGAGTGGCGCCGGCTCCGCCCGGACAACCACTGCCTCGATGCGCGCATCTACGCCATGGCCATGGCCGAAATGCTCGGCCTCTCCACCCTGACCGCGGACGGTTGGGCCGAGCGGCGCAACCGCGCTCAATCGAACATGCAGCGAGATTTGCTCGGAACGCCGATCGGAGAGGTACCGGCCGAGCATCAGGTGAGCGACGTCGCGCCCGCGGCCGCTCAGCAGCCTGCCGCGAGATCGGCCGGGCCGGAGAAACCGCAGAATCGATGGAAGCTACGCCAGTGAAGCCGAAGGTGAGGGTCAAAGCAGGGAGCCGCGCGACGGTCGTCCGTCCGACCGCTGGCTATCTGCGCGATACCGGCTCCCGGGTAATCGGCACTCGGCCGGCGTTTCTGCGAGAGCACCGTGACGATGTACGCCTCGCCTGGCGCCGGGCGGCAGGCTTGGCGGCGGACATCATACAGAATTCGGGCCGGTTGAGGGGAGCCGTCGACCAGATCATCGCCGACACCGTCGGGGAAGAATTGGTACTGACGCCCAAACCCAAGCTCGCGAAGCTCGGTTATGACGAGAAAGAGACGGTCGAGTTCGTCAAGCTCGTCAAGGACTGGTGGAAGCGGCGGACCTGGAATGCGCGTGAGTGCGATCTGCGCGGCAAGTTCATCCTGCCGCAACAGATCGACATAGCATTGCGCGACGACGTTGTGTTCGGCGAGGCGATCGGCGTCATCAGCTACATGTCGCGCGCCCAGCGCCGCCGCTACGGAATCGCTAGCGGCACCAAATTCTGCCTGATGCCCCCGACCGCTCTGGTACAGGACACCAACGAGACCGAGGGCATGTACCAGGGCGTCATCCACGACGAGAACGGCCGGCCCGTCGCCTATCGCTTCGAGGAGCGGCGAGACGGAATGACCGAGAAGCGCGACCGCATGGCCTATGACGCGCGTGGACGGCAGATGGTGGTGCACGTCTTCGATCCGATCTCGGCGACCGACGTGCGCGGCATATCTCGCATGGCCGCGGGCCTGCGCCGCGAACTGCAGCACGACATCCTCGTCGACACCACGATCCAGACGCAGATCCTGCAGACCGTCATGGCGATCGCGCTGATCAGTCCGAACCCTTCCGCCGAGGCTTTCGAGGCCATCGAGGCGTTGGGCGAGGGTGCTGACGGAAAGAAACTCAGCAGCGAGTTCCGCGACTACTTTCTGGGAACGCTCGATCGCGCGGCGGAAGGAAAGCTGTCGATCGGAGCCGATCCGCAGGTGTCGCACCTGGCGCCGGGCGAAGACCTGAAACTGCTGTCGACGGGAGTTCCAGGGCCGCAGTTCCTGCCAGTCGAGGCCAACCTGTCGCGCGATATCGCGCGCGCGCTCGGCATCACCTATGGCGGCTTTTCGATGGACAACACCTCGGCGACCTATTCGTCGGTGAACATGGACAATGCGTCGATCTGGCCGATCGTGACCCGCCGCCGCAGCCGCGTGGCCGCGCCGTTCTGCCAGGCCTATTACGAGGCCGGCCTCGACGAGGAGATCGGCGAGCGCCGCATTCCCTTCAAGGGCGGCTATGAGGCCTTCGACGCCAATCGTGAGGATGTGCTCTGGACGCTCTGGAACGGACCGGCAAAGCCAACGGCCGATGACGGCAAGAGCGCCAAGGCGGCGACCGAACGGCTGGTCAACGGCACCTCGACGTTCGAGGCCGAGTGCGCCGAACGCGGACTCGATCCCGAAGAGGTCTTCGAGAGCCGGAAATACTGGCACGACCGGTTCGTGCAGGCCGGAATGCCGTCGCCCTTCGTTGCCAAGAACAGCGGAGCGGACGCGGGCGATGACGAGACCGAGCGCCCGCGCTCGACGCAGCGCGAGGCCGCCTGATGCCGACACCGATCAAGCTCGGCGGCGAGACCGTCGACATGGACGATGCCTGTGCCATGGCGGCCGCGCTGAAGAAGGTGCGGCTGCGGCTTGCCGCGGGTGACGTCGAGGAGATGGCTCGTTTCGGAGAGGACGAGGTTCGCTTCTCGCGCGCCAACGGGGCCGATCTCGACAAGGAAATCGACCGCTACGAGCGTGCCTGCGCCGCGGCCGCGCCAAGCGCGGCTCGACGCAGATTCGCCAAGACGATGCGCTTTCGGGGAGGGTGCCGGTGACCGTACCGTTCGAACGCGTCTGCAATACGGTCTTCGACCGGCCGCATCTCTATCACCCGGGCAAGGCCGAGACGCTGGTCCGCATGCTCGGGCCACGGCTTACCGGGCAGTCGATCACTGTGGTGAACGGGTCCGAGCCGGTCGACCATGTCGCTTTCAGTGGCGGCCGACCCTCCGCCGGGGTGATCGGAGACCGGCTGGGGCGGGTGTATGACAAGCATGGCATCACGCCATTCCAGATCGTCGAGAATGTCGCGATCATCGCCGTCGAGGGGACGCTGATCCAGAAGGGCTCGTGGGTCGGAGCCTCGTCAGGCGAGACCTCCTATGAGGGCCTGCAGGTGCAGATCGCCCGCGCCCGCCGCTCGACGGCAGTCAAGGGCGTCGTCTTCGAGATCGACAGTTATGGCGGCCAGGTGAACGGCGCCTTCGAGACGGCGGAAGCCATCCGGCAGCTGTCGCGCGAGAAGCCGACCATCTCGATCCTGACGGACTTCGCCTATTCGGCCGGTTACCTGCTGGCCAGCCAGGCGCGGCAGATCATGATGCCGGAGTTCGGCGGCGCCGGTTCGATCGGGGTCGTCATGATGCATGCGGACTTCAGCGGTGCGCTGGAGCAGGACGGCATCAAGGTCACCTTCATCCATGCCGGCAAGCACAAGGTGGACGGCAATCCGTATGAGGTGCTGCCGGCCGCGCTGCGCGACAAATGGCAGGCGGAGGTGGAAACCATGCGCGACCGTTTCGCCGGCGTCGTGGCGAAGGGGCGAGGCAGTCGCTTCTCGAAGGCGGCCGCTCTGAAGACCGAGGCGCAGACTTATGCCGCTTCGGAAGCGATGGATCTTGGCCTGGTCGACGCTGTCGCCGACGGTCAGGCGACCTTCGAGGCGTTCATCAAGGAAATCAACCGAAAGGCTTGAGCATGGCCACGAGCATGTTGGCCGCCGTCCGCGATGCGATCGCGGGCGCGGCCGAACTTTCCCTCGATGATGAGGGCAAACCCGGCGCATCGGCGCCCCAACCCCAGGAGACTGGAATGTCCAAGGACAATCCGCCCGCCGGTGGCGCCAACGCCGGCGTCCCGCAGGCAGAGCACGATGCCACAGTTGCCGCGGCGGAAACGCGCGGCAAGGAGGCCGGCATCAAGGCGGCGACCGATCGCCTGACTGGCATTCTCGGCGCTGAAGGCATCAAGGGCAATGCTTCGCGCATGGAAGCGGCGCTCGAACTGGCGACGATATCGCCGGACATGAGCGCCGAAGCGGTAACCAAGTTCGTCGCCGGCAAGGTGCCCGCCGCAGCGTCCTACGAAGAGCAGAGGCTGGCGGATGCCGGCCTGTCGCAGCCAGGCAAGCCGAAGCAGAAGGCGGACCATGGCTGGGGCGAGGCCGTCGCACAGACGAACAAGCGCCGCGGCTGAGCAGCCATTCCCCTGAAACTCAGGGCGCTGCGGCGCCAAGCTGAAGGAAGAGAGCAATGACCGTTCTCACGGAAGACCGCCGCACCGCGGCGCATTATATCGTTTCGGAAGCGGCGAACATTTATCGTTCCCGCGAGCAGGCGATGATCACCGGCGCCGCGCCGGTCAAGCCGGGCACCGTGCTCGGACGCAAGACCGCCGCGTCCGCCGACGCGATCGCCGCGGCCGATGCCGGCAATGCGGCAAACACGGGCGCGTTGACGCTCGCCAATCCCGCTACCGGCGCGGATGTGAAGGAGGGCGTCTACACCGTCGTCTGCATCGAGCCGGCGGCCAATGGCGGCAAGTTCCGGGTCGAGGATCCGGAAGGCAACGAAGTCGGGACGGCGACCGTCGGTCAGGCCTTCACCAAGCAGATCAAGTTCACGATCGCCGACGGCGATACCGATTTCATCGCCGGCGAGAAGTTCACCGTGACCGTTGAGGTGACCGCCGGTGCTTATGGCGCGCTCGACCTTACTGCAACGAACGGCCTGAAGAAGGCGGCGGCGATCCTCTATGAGGGCTGCGACCCGACAGACGCGGACGTCCGCCGCACCATCACCGCCCGTGACACGGAGGTGCGCGCCTCGGCTCTCATCTGGCCGGAGGGCATCACTGCCGTCCAGAAGCAGAACGCGCTCGATCAGCTCGCTGCGCTCGGCATCATCGCCCGCTGATAGCGGGTCTGCTCAACCTCGCCGGCGTGAAGCGCCGCATTCGGAGACACCCATCATGCCCACTGTCATGAATATCTTCGACCAGGACGCGTTCGCCGTGGTCGAATTCACCGAACAAGTCGTCAAGAAGGTCGACTACAAGCCGCAGTTGCTTGGCTCGCTCGGGTTGTTTGAGCCGATCTATTCCCGGTCCCGCATCGTGCTGATCGCGAAGAAGGAAGGGACGCTGCAGCTCATCCCCACTTCGGCGACGGGCGCCCCGCCGGAAGAGCTCGACGTGACCGGCATGGATCTTAGGCCGTTCCGTACGACCCGTCTCGCAAAGGGCTCGACGATCTATGCGGAAAGCCTGCAGGGCGTCGCGGCCTTGCCGATGGATGAGCAGGTTCGAGACATTCAGGCCGAGGTGGCGGACCGCACGGCGCAGATCACCGACGATCTGGAACTCACCTGGGAGCACATGCGCCTCGGCGCCGTGCTCGGTGTCGTCTACGATGCGGACGGCGTGACCGTCATCAACAACTGGTTCACAGAGTGGGGCATCTCGCAGCCGGCGGAAGTCGATTTCGCGCTCGGCACCGAGACGACCGATGTCCGCAAGAAGTGCCGCGACATCAAGCGCGCCATGCAAAAGGCCGCCAAGGGTGTGTGGACGCCGAGTACCCGCGTCGTTGCGCTGACCGGCGATGCCTTCTTCGACGACCTGGTCAATCACAAGGAGATCAAGGAAACGAAGCTCGGCACTGGACGGGCTTCATTGCTCGAAGATATCGAGGGATTCAGTTCGATCGAGATTGAGGGTATCACCTTCATCAATTATCGCGGCACCGACGATGGCACCACGCTCGCGATCGGAACGGACAAGGCGAAGTTCTTCCCGGTCGGTGCGCGCGGCGCCTTCCAGGTGGCTTACGCGCCGGCCGAATTCTTCCCCTATGTCAATCAGCGCGGGCAGGAGAAGTACGGCATGATCATCACGGACAAGGATCGTGATGCCTGGCGCCGGCCGGAAATCTACTCCTATCCGCTGTTCATCTGCACGCGGCCGGAAATGCTGCTGCGCGCCAAGCGCGTGGCCTGACGGGTAATTCCATGATCGCCGCCCGGTTCCACGATCTGCGCGACCGCACCGCCGCCGCGGTCGACGGCGTGTTCGCCGAGCAGGTACGGCTCTCGCCGATGACAGGCGGGCGTCCCGATCCGGCACGCCCGCAATACATATTCGAGGCTATACTGCGCACGTCGCAGGATCAGATGAGAGCGCCTACAGGCTCGGTCGGGACTGGCCAGGACTGGAGGGCACGCTTCGCCGACGCGGCGGCGCAACTGCATGTCAACATGGCGACGTACAATGGGCCGCAGTTCATGGTCGGCGACAAAATCCGGGCACAGGCACGGCTGGGCGAACCTGTGTTCTCTATCCTGCATGTCGAGGGCGCCGAGCATTCCCGCCTGATCGTGCACCTCGGCGAGGCGTCCTGATCATGTCGCTGGTCAGGATCGCGCTGCGCATCGCCGGCGTGCAGGCGCTAAGGGGGAACACGGACGTCGGCGCCAATGTGCTCGACAGCCAGATCGGTGCGATCGACATCGGCGCGGACAACAGAATCCGTACCGACCAAAAGAAGCCATTCCTGGCGCTCTATACCGATACGGCGAAGTCCGGTGCAAACGCCGGCTCCGGCGATGCGTTCGATCTCGGCGCACGGGTGCTCACTCTCAATGGCGTGACCGACATCGTCATAGAGGCTGGCGTAACCGCAGCGATGACGACCATAGACCCGGACACTGATACCGAAATCCTGTCGGGAATAGGCGTGCCGGCCATCGACCGGAATCTCGAGGCTCAACTCGACATCATCATCCGGCAGGTCTGCACGGCTTTGAATGACCCGGACAATGAATGGGCGGATATCTTTCGCGGCCTGACGCATCGGTACGTGCGTATCGAGCGCCTGCGGGCGGCGACCCCTGAAGGACAGAGGATCGCGGCGCATCAGCTTCGCATCACGGCATCGCTGATCGACGATCCTTTGCCGGGGGAAGGGTTGGACCCCGAAGGCGTGTTCGCGCGATTTCTGTCCAAGGCCGCCTCCGTGGAGGCAGACCCCGATCTCGCAGCCATCGTCGCCAAGTTTGCGACGCTGATCGGGGGCACGGACGCAGACTGGGAAGCCCTGCAGCGGTCGCATGGTTTCACCCGGGCAGAATTGCTCGCGCTCGGCCGCGGTCCGTTACCGGACGACGACGAACGCGCAACGCCGGAATTTGAGACTGGCCGCATCGAGACATCCGGCTATTCCCCTACGGCGGAGGTCGAGGGATGACGCACCCTCTCATCGACATTCAGGTCGATCTTGCACAACTGAAGACGGCTTTCGGCAATTCATTGCGCGTTGGTCCGATCGAGGCGGTCGATCCACGGAAGGGGTATCGCATCAACGAAGGCATGGGGAGCGACGGCAAACCAAAGCTGTCGCCGTGGTATCCGCATCCAGAGAGCGGTGGGAAGACCAGCACCTGGGCCCCTCTTTCGAAGGGTCAGATCGTCGGGGTGCTCAATCCGAACGGCAATCCACGACAAGGAGTGCTTCTCAGGGGAGGTTTCTCCGATCTCAACCCGCCGTCGAGCCAGAGCCTGGCGCAGAATCGCTATGTGTTCGCAGGGGTGAGAATTACCGTCGAGAACGGCGTCGTGACGATCGACGGCGACATCAGGGTGAATGGCAGGCTTCACGCCACCGACGGCCTGCGCGGCGACGCCGGTGTCTACAGCGAGGTCGGGGTCTTCCCACCTGCCCCGGTGCATGTGGACGAGGTGTCGGCATGAGCGAGGGCACGGTGGTTTGCGAGCAGATCGTCATTGGCGGCCTGGCGAGATTGTATATCGCCAACGGCATGCTCATGGTCGAAGCGCTTGCCGGACTCTCCGGCGTCAGGGTGGTAGGTGAGCGCGTCGAATTGCACGGAACGCAGGCGTTGAAGGTCGATGCCGGCGGCGTGGGATACACCTACACGCCTGACGGCTGGGAATACTGGTACCCATATCAGGGCGCTGCCTACATGCCTTCGCCGCCGGAGCACCCGCTGCATGGCGGTGTGCCGTACAACCGGCACTACGAGCCCGAGAATCCGGGCGAGACCTGATTCAGACATGGCCGACATCGACATGCACACCGGACAGGTGATCGACAACTACCGGTCGGCCCTGCAATCGGTGGAGATTATCTTCTCGACGCGCATCGGTTCGATCGTGATGCTGCGCGAGTTTGGCGCAGGCGTCGTCGAACTTTTGGGAAGACTGATGACGCCGGTTCTCTTCGCAACCTTCCAGCAAGTGATCGGGACGGCGATCGATCTGTGGGAGCCTCGCTTCAGGGTCCGGCGCGTCGCGATCTCGGGATCAGCGAACGGCATACGTCTTGGGCAGGCGAACTTCAGCATCGAGGCGGACTGGCGGCCACGGGCGCATCTCGGCGACTTCACGGTCGAAAGCGTCCGCAACTTTAACCTCTTCTTCCTTGATCGGCTGGCGCGGGCAGAATGACACGACTTTCTGCGATACCGCTGGACCTGTCACGGTTTCCGGCGCCAGTCGCCATTCGCGGCGTCGATTTCGACAGACTGCGACTGAGCGGGCTGTCTCTGCTGAAGCAAGCCTTTGCGCAGTTCGGCATCGACTGGGACGTGGAAACGATCGAAGGAACACCCGGCGCGATCATAAACAGGGCGCTGACCTTTCGCGAGTTTCTTGCCTATGTCCGCATCAACGATGCAGTGCGGGCCGTCATGGTCGCCTTCGCAACAGGGAGCGACCTCGATCATCTCGGGGCATTCCACGGCGTTGAACGTAGAACCATTTCTGCGGGTGTCGCTGAAAGCGATTCGGAGTTCCGCCGCCGCGTCCTTCTGGCTCCGGAGGCGTGGGCAGCAGCCGGTCCGCTGTTCGCATATGTGTTTCACGCCCTCGGGGCAGACCCGCGCGTGCTGAACGCCGATGTGTGGACGAAGCCCGGCACGGGCATCGTAAGGGTGGCAATTCAGTCTCGCGAAGGCGCGGGGACGGCTGACAGCGATCTCGTGCAGGCGGTCTCAACCCACCTCAACCGGGCAGACATAAAGCCGCTCACCGATCAGGTCGTGGTCACGTCTATCGTCAACGTGCCGTATCAGATCTCCGTGCGGGGGTCCGTTCTATTCGGTCCCGATCCCCTGACGGCTAAAGCCGAGGCGGAAGAGAGTCTCGCCGCCATGGCGGCAGAGCGCCGGACGCCATCGCGCGACGTGCCGCGATCGGCGGTTTTCGCCGCTGCCATGGTCGGCTCCATGGACAAGGTCATTGTTGATAGTCCTGCCGAGGATATCGCAAGCGGTTACGGGGAGGTCGCGTACTGTACAGGAATTCACGTGGAGGTCTCTGCCCATGACGGCTAGCGCCCCGAGCCTCCTACATGGCGAGTGTCCCGACTGGATGCGCGCCGTCGAAAGGTCGGTGGCCGGAACGTGGGACGATCTCGACGTTGGGATAATCCGGCGGTTTAAAGACCCTTGGGCCTGCCCCGCGCATCTACTCAACTTCCTCGCCTATGAACGGTCCGTCGACATCTGGAATTCCGATTGGCCGGAGTGGAAGAAGCGGTCGGTCATAGCATCTGCGCCGCGCGACCACAGGCTCAAGGGCACACTCGCCGGCATCGAGCGATACATCGCGATCGCCGACGGCCGGCTTGCGCAGTCGCTCACGCCGCCGCAGGACTTCTTCCTTGCGACGGACCTGACTAAGGACCAGTGGGACGCGTGGATCGACCAGATGCCGCGCGTGAGAATCACGCTGGCGCACACGGAGGGCAAGTGGCTCCCTCCGGCGGGCATCTTTCTGGACGAATCAGCCCTCGACTGCGATCATTTTGTCCTGAATGACGGTCCCTATCTGCACGGTCGTCGCGCCTTGCTGCGGCCGCGCGCCGGAGCCGAGGACGTCCCGCTCGAGGTCGCCAGCGTCGACACCACTGTAACGCGCAAGGCGGCCACGGATTACGAACGTGTCGTCGTTCCCGGCGAAGACGCCAATGGCCTGATCCTCGATGCCGGGGCGCTGGACGACGCATTTCTCGACGGGCAGGTGACCGCGCCCCGCGTCTACACCTACGCGTTGGACCGGACCTACGACCATATTGAGAGCGTGCTGGCGCTCACGATGCTCGATGTCGGTCTCGACCCGCAGAGCGTTCGCTACAAGCGCGAAAGCGACATCGGCGATGCGGGGTGCCGCCTGTTTCTGGATGACGGCGCGTTCGACGCCGACGTCAGCGGCAGGAACGATGGCGGAGAGTTGCTGGCCGACGTTCTCTATCTGCTGGACCCCGAGGTCGCCGCGCCGCTGGTCGACGCCATCAGCTTCATGGATGTCTCGCGGCTGGGCATGCCCGCCTACCACGCCGAGTTGATGATCGAAGCGCCGAAGGAACTGGAATTCGGCTTTGTGCTGGATCAATCTGTGATGGACGTTGACCTTATGGTCGACGACGACCTCGGCCACATCGAGTTCATCATGGACGCCGTCGTGTCGGCCCAGGCGCTACGCGACAAGATCCTCGTCACCTTCGAAACCACGAAGCCCCTGACGCTCGGCGACGCCGTGCCGCTCAACACCGGCGCGCGCCTCGGTGATCGCGTCCCCGCCTATCTCTAAAAAGGTATCGACACATGGAACGTAAAGTTGTCGGGCACCAGAACATGGTGTTCACGTCCGGTGACGCCAATCGCATGGGCGAGTTCGCCCGCGCTTCGCTGGATCACGTCGTCGCTGACGGCATCAATGACGGGCAGGGCTATGTCGGCTTCTCCGTGGTCGAGAGCGGCCCGGCCGAGATCACCGTTGCTCCCGGCCGGTACTACGAGGCCGGCAAGGTCTTCATCAACGACGATGACGGCGGTGTGACGCTCGACCTGTCCCCGAACCTCGCGGCCGTCTCGAAAAAGATCGTCACCATCGTCGCATACGGCAATCCGACCGACACGGAGACGGAGCCGCGCACCTTCCTGCTCAACCCGATCACGCGCGCGACGGAAGGGCGTGTCGTCTCGACGGTCAACCTGCGTCGTGCCGAGATCAGCAAGATCGCCGGCGCCGAGAACGCGGACCCGCAGCCGCCGGCCATCAGCTCCAACCAGATCGCCATCGCGCATGTCACGGTCGACACGACCGGCATCCTGTCGATCGAGATGGTGGCGGCGAACAGGCTGCCGTCCGTCAAGGCGCTGAACACGCGCCTGGTGCTGGTCGAGAAGCGTCTCGATCAGGCCGGCTCGGCGATCGACACGATCCGTACGGACATTTCCGGCCTGTCTGCCCGCATCGACACAAAGGCGCCGTTCGGTTTTGTTCGCGATCTGTCGCTCGACTTCGCGCGGACCAAGCGCCTTTCGGAACTGCCAGATGATTATACAGCCTGGTCGGCCGACAATTTCGCCACCGAGGACCAGAGCGACAAGGAGTTCGCCGGCTACAACGCGACCGTCAAGGACGGGCTCCGCTTCGGCGAGACCAGCGCACTCGCCGCGCTGGCGCTGCTCAACCCGCTCGATCCGCGCATCACCGTCGTCGACAACATGGTGATGCCCTACAACGTGCCAAGGACGCGCCTTGCCGTCACCGGCAAGGACGGCGAGGTTGCGCTCGCCAACTACAACGTCTCGTCCACGGTCATGAAGAAGCTGACGCGGACACGGACGGAGTGGGAGTTCGATGACTTCCGGTGGGCCGACGAATTCCAGCCGGCGATATGGGGCGGCGATTGGGTGGTCACCCGCACGCCGACGCATTTCGGGTGGGACCTCATCGACGCGCGCCGCAAGAACCCGCAAACCGGCGTCGAGGAACTGTGGACCTTCAATTGGGCGACTGTCGGGCAGGACAGCGGCAAGTCGTACACCCGCGACTACTGGCGACACGCCACCCTGAAATCGATAGACGAACCGTATTTCGATCAGATCACGACGACGGAGACGGTCGAGGGATACCAGCTCGGCCAGACCTTCCTCAATGCACAGCAGGGCGCGCTGAGATCGCTCGACCTGTTCTTCACGCGCAAGCCGGCGACCGGCGACGTCAAGGTGTTTCTGGTTGAGTTGAACGACGCCGGCCAGCCCAACGAAAACCGCGTCATCTACAAGGTCGAGAAAACGCCCGCGCAGGTGAGCGCCGATCTTTCCGGTCAGACGCCGACCAATTTCGATTTCGCTGGTGCGGCAATGGTCAAGGGTCGGCGCTACGCCTGGCACATCGTCTCGCAGGGCTCCTACTTCCTCGCGACGGTTGCCGGCAACAAGTACGCGCAGGGCCAGCTTTTCCAGAAGAACAACGGCGTCTGGCAGGCGGCCGCGTCCGACATCGACCTTGCCTTCGCCATGTACTTCCAGGGCTACGAGGCGACCCGCGTCGAGGTCCAGCTGGAGCCGGCCGAGCTAACCGGCGGCATCGCCCGGCTGACGATCAACTGCGATACCTATATCCCCGAAGGCACGTCGATCGAGTGGCAGGGCTTCATCGGCGGCGTCTGGAAGTCGCTGGGCGACGTCAACGTCGAACTGGCGGCGCTGGCGACACGGCCATCGCTGATCCAGCTGCGCGCCATCCTGATCGGTACGACCGACTCGATGCCGGCTTTCGGCATCGGCAACATGCGGAGTTGCCTGACGACGGCGCGCAACGGCACGGCGCTCAAGCACATCTCCAAGGTGCGCACCGTGCCGGCCCCGGTCGATACCGTCGAAATCATCCTGCGGGCTCGGCATTGGGACAGCGACGATCACACGCTGGCCTGCAAGATACTGACCGGCGGCAGCTACGACACGGTCGAGACGGCCGACAGCACGGTGGACCTTCAGGTGCCGTCCGCCCCGGAAAAACTGAAGGCGAAGAAATTCATCTTCAATCTCGCCGGTTCGGTCTCGACCTATCGCATCCAGATCGAGGGCGCGACCAGTGACGTCACCAACGCTTTCATCGTCAACGAACGCCAGGACGTGGCCTTCGCGGCATAAAGGGAGATTTTCGATCATGGCAAAGAAGCCGCAGGCCGCCCCGGCGGCCATTGACGACGAGGCCGAATACAGAGTGACGCTCAAACGGCCGATCAAGCTCGGCCGCAGCACATGGGCGCGCCCCGGCACTGAACTCACCATGAAGGGCAAGGTGCTGCGCCAGCATCTCGGGGACATCGATGGCTACGAAGAAGTCTCTCCGTGAGGCGCTGAACCCGACCGGCTCGACGCGGCTCGATGAAACCTTCGTCGGTAAGCTGCTCGACCAGGTCGAAGCCCGCCTCGGTCCCGTAGAGCAGAAGAAGGCCGACTTCGAGGCCGTCGAGCAGCTGGTGCGCGTCGTCGCGCTCCAGCGCATCAACGAGACCCTGACGCCGGCCATCCAGCAGGTGCTCGAACTGGTTTCGCGCGGGTTCATGATCGCGCATTCCGGCAGCGAGGCGATCTTCGGCGACGGCAACGTCCTGACGCTGATCGTACCGGAAGGAAGCGAGCGCGATCTGTTCACGCCGTCGCCCTTCACGGCGGTCACCCGCGAGGACAACCCCGACGACTTTGCGATCTGCCGAACCATCAGCTACGTGGCCGAGATCGGCGAGTATGTCGGCGAGGTCATTGCCTTCTATGGCGACGAGGGACCGCACGACGATCTCGTGATCGGCGCGCTGGCGGGGCCGACCGTGGCGCAAAAGGCCATGCTCGACCTCGTCATGGAAGCGCTTGATGACATCACAGCCAAACATGCGACCGTGGTTGCGGATACGGCCATCGTCGCCGGCGACAAGGCGACGACGATCGCCAACAGGAACGATGCGGTCAACGCACGCAACCAGGCGGTCGCTGCGGCCGGCGAAGCGGCGGCCTCGGCCCTGTCGATCAATCCGACCGCCATTCAGGAGGCGATTGACGATCTTGAAACGCTGAAGCTCGACGCCGGGGATGTTGCGGCTGTCGCGCTGTCGGGCGCCTACGACGATCTGACCGGCAAGCCGACGCTCGTACCGCTTAACAGCCCGGCCTTCACCGGCACGCCGACCGCGCCGACCGTCGCCGGCAGCACCGACAGCAGCACGAAGATTGCGACCACGGCCTTCGTGCAGGCCGTCGTGGCGGCGATGATCGACAGCGCGCCAGCGCTGCTCGACACGCTGAACGAACTGGCTGCCGCCATCGGCGACGATCCAAATTTCGCCACTACGGTCGCGGATTTGATCGCCACGAAGCTCAATTCCTCGGCGGTGTCCGCCTTCATGCTGACGGTGCTGGACGACGCCAACGCCAACGCCGCTCGCACCACGCTCGGGCTTGGCTCGATCGCGACGAGCGCCTTCACGATATCCACCAGTTCACCATCCGGCGGCGCGAACGGCGATATCTGGGCGAAGGTCACCTGATGGGCCGCGTCTTCACCGGCTTCACCGCGAGCAACCCGCTGACGCGCGATGCCGGCAAGTCCACCAACGACGGCGTGACGATGCAGACCAGCCCGGCGCCGGGCTATGGGACGCATTGCTTGCGTGCGGGCCAGCAGTCGACGGGGGCTCTGGCTCTCTACTATGGCTATCTGACGGTGCCATCACATACGGTCGGCGAGTATCTGGCGATGGTGCGCCTCAGCAGTTCCGTCGCTCTCGGCGGAATAGCCATTTTTGGAAGCTCCGCCTACTACGAGGTCTCGTACAACGTCAGCAGCGACAACCTTCAGTCCAATCTTGGCGTGCCTGTCAGCAGCGGCGTGGACCTGCTGATCAACACCTGGTACTGGTTGAGGCTTCGCAAGAACGGCACGTCCGTGCAGGTCGCGGTGTGGGCAGACGGCAGTGCCGAGCCTGCCGGCGATACACTCTCCCAGACCCTGCCGTCCAACTATTCGATTACGCGGGTCTACTTCTTCGGCGGAACAGGCTATCCGCCCAATGGCGGCTTCGGCTACTGCGGCTATCTCTCGGCCGGCTACGACGGCGAGACGGCCTATCGGCCTTACCGCAAGGTCGACGGCTATGTTCGCGACGGCGGCGTCTGGAAGCCCGCCGATCCTCTCTACGTCAGGCATTTCGGCGTCTGGAAAGACCCGGTCAACTGGTACGCCCGCAACGGCGGCGTCTGGAAGGATTTTTACGGATGAGCCAGCACGATATGTATGCGAGGGTGGCCGATGGCGTCGTCGTTGCGACCGGCGATCGCCCGAAATGGCTCACCGACGCCGGCAACCCGGTGTCCGACGCGCGCCTCGCGCAGGATGGCTGGTTCCCGCTCGACGTCGCCGCGCCGCCGCACGATCCCATGCGCAGTACCTGCGTCGCCAAGCCGATGGATGAGTGGACGATCGGGGAAACCACCGTCTTCATGACGTGGACTGTCACCGAGCGCGATCTCGCCGACCGCAAGGCGATGATGCTCGCGGCGCTGGCCAATCGTCGTTGGCTGGCCGAGACAGGCGGCATCCTGGTCAATGGCCTGCCGGTGCCTACCGACGACAAGACGCAGAACCGCGTCGACCAGATCGTCAAGGCATATGAGGACGGCGACATCACCGGCCCGATCGACTTCAAGGCCGGCGGCGTCTGGATTTCGCTGACCGAACCCCATTTCCGCGCGATCAAGGCCGCCGGCGCCACGCACATCCAGGCATGCTTCAGCCGCGAGCGGCAGATCGCAGCGACGATCGACGCGGCCGAGGATCACGACGCCCTCGATCTTGTCGACATTCATTCCGGGTGGCCGGCTACATGAGTGCGGGCACCGACCAGAACGACATCGATTGGTTGAGGGACGACGTGGCCAAGGTATCAGCGTCACTCCGCGAAGGCGCGAAGGAAGCGTCGGACAAATACTTCCGCACGCTGAACGAGATTGTCGAAGCCATTCGAGATCGCGCGTTAGCGAACTTGAATGCCGATCTCGATCCATATCTCGTGAAAATCCGAGAAATCCTCGACCGACCGCTCTAACCACGTCTGATCCCGCTTCACCGCCACAAGCGGTTCACCGACCCGGCCTTCGAGCCGGGTTTTTCTTTGGCCACCAGAAGGACACCGGCCCATGACGACCCCGACCTTTGGCATGCAGTTTTCCCGGCCGAACGACGAGCCGGTTCCCGTCCTCGGCGCCGACTTTTCGAAGGCGTTGTTGGTCGAAACATCGAGCGACGCGGCCGCCGGAACCTTTCCGATCGGAGAGCCGGTGAGATTCTCCTCGAGCGACACGACCTTTACGTCGAAGCTCGGCACGGGACCACTGGCGGACGCCGTGAAGGCGATCAATGCCCAGTTGTCCGGCCTCAATGCAGGCGCGGACCTCACCGTCCTTCGCGTGGCGGAGAGCACGGACGAGGACCCCGAGGATGCGCTCGCGGAGACTTCGGCGAACATCGTCGATGCGCTCGATGACGTCGGGTCGATACCCAGCCACGTCAACGCGACGCCGCGTATCATATGGGCGGGCCGCACCGCCTGGCGGCCGGACATGAATACGGCCAATCCTGTGGTGGTGGCGCTCGGAACGGCGACCGAGCGGCTGCTTGCGGTGGCCCCGGTCGACGTCGATCCAACGTCCGCGGCGAACGCAATCGATGCCCGCGAGACGATGAACTCCCAGCGGCTTATGCCGGTCGGCATCGCGACGAAGGTCTTTGAGGGCGTCGATCTCGTGACGCGTCCGGCCGGTCCGCGCGTGGCCGGTCTGTTCATCCGCACCGACAACGACCACTTCGGAAAGCCCTTCCATCCGATCGCGAACCAGCCGGTGCGCGGCATTGCGGGGCTTTCCCGCGCGCTGCCGTTCTCCCTGCTCGACGGCTCCACCGAGGGTCAGCAGATGCTGGAGAGCGAGGTGTCGATCATCGCGCCCGGCGAGACCGGCGTGGACGGGGCCGTGGCGGACGGCGGCTTCGTGTTCATAGGCACGGACAACACCGACACGGGAGAGTTGTGGAAGCAGGTTCATCAGGTGCGGGGCGCGGACTATCTGACGGTCAAGATTATGCAGATCACCCGGCAGTTTCTCGGAAAACTGGAGACCGTCGACCTGGTCGAAGCCTGGATCAACTCGCTCGCTTTCATGCTGCGCGACCACAAGGCCGCAGGCGACATCCTCGGCTATTCTCCGAAGTCGCAAATGTTCCGCCGCGACCGCAACAGTCCGGAGAGTATCCGGCTCGGCCACCTGACGGTGAATATCGGCATCGAGCCGGCCCCTGCCTTCAAGCTCGCGAACCACGAGATCCGCCGTTACCGCCCCGCCGTCGAGGGGCTGGTCAACGACATCATCGCCCGGCTGAGCAGCGTCGCCTGACGCTGCCGGCCTTCATTTCCGACACCTTTAAGTCCCGCGAAAGGACCCGCCATGCAGCCGCTCTATCTGCTCACCGCCGTCGACGTGCGCCGCGCCGAACAGACCGACACGTCACGCGCGATTACGATCTCGAAGCTGACCATTCCCGCGATCAAGTTCGTCACTTCCAGCCACAATCCTGGCGGTGGCGTCATGGGCGTCGATTTCACGCAGCCGCGCATCGAGCCGGTGGAGCCGGCGATGGAGCTGAAAGGCTTCGACAAGGATATCTTCACGGGCTTCGGCCTGGTGGACCGATGGGTCTTCGCGGCTGCGGTGCGGGACAAGAAAACCGGCAAGGCGCAGCCGGCACGTGCGGTGATTGAAGGCGCGATAACGGAATGGGAGCCTGACGAGGCGGACCCGAGCGAGTTCGTCGGATGCACGCATTCGTTCAAGGAGGTCACGCATTACGAGTTCCACCTCAACGGAGATGAACTCTGGTACGTGGACTTTTGGGAGCGGATCGTGCGCCGCAACGGCGTCGACCTGTTCGCGGACGAGCGGCTGGCGCTGGGAGCATAGCGGTCAGAGATCGCAGAAGGCGAGGCTTTTGCCATTGCTGAATGGCGAGACGATCTCCGCCTTCCATCCGGCCGGCATACCGAGCTTCTTGGCGGTAACCTGAATATCCTTGCAAATGGCACGGGCCTGCCTGCCGCTTACGTCTGCGGTGATTGTAACAGTCCGGGACCATGCCGAAAGATCGCATGGCGAGGCTGATATCCCTGACGCGTCGACAATCGCGCAAATATGAAGTGCGGTGCCGAGAGTGTCGGGCGCTGACCGTTCACGAACCGGCTGAGGATCGCACCTCCGTTCAACCTGCGCCATGATGCGTGTTTTCACGTCGTCGTCACTGGCGGCGGGGTTTGACGGATCGGTCCATGGCAGGACGCGGGTCGGCTCCTGACCGAGGGCGATGATCACGCTCCCGACCATCGCTTTGTGGTTCATGGCGTACAATCGGCCGTCGATCAGCGCCCAGGCGGCTTCACTGGACACGAGGCAAAAAAACGCTGCATCAGGGTCCCTTATCCCGGTTCCGGCAAAAACGAACCCGGGCAGAGCGCCGCGCTCGGCGTTCCATGCGCCGACAGATTCCCGGGTCAAATCGTTGTTCTCGCCACCATCTCCAGCGAGTGCGGGCAGCGCGGTCAGGCCTGCGAGCACGCTTATCGAAATCAACTGGATGAATTTGAACACCGCCGCCCCAAAGGATGTGTCGGGCAATAAGCCATGAGAGGTCAAGCCAAGTGAATACAGTCAATCTACTATATCCGATCACCGTCAATGGGGCGATGATCGATATGATCACGCTGCGACGGCCAAAGGTGCGCGATCTCGTCTATGCCGAGCAGTATGGCAAGGACGGAGATGAGAGCTATGGCGCAGCCCTTGCGGCTTCGATGGCCGGACTGAGCTTCGAGGAATTCGGTGAGATCGACCGGACGGATGCGATCGCCATCGGCAAGGCTGTCGGTGTCCTCTTGGGAAACGCGAAAAGCGCGGATGGGGACGGCTCGCCGTCCTGATTTCGCGCGAAACCGCGACCGGGCTCGCCGCCGTCGGCGATATGGAGCCCGATGACCTGCTGATGTGGAGCGCAGCCCTCGCATCGGCCCTGAAGCCCCGACGAAGGACATAGAGATGGCACGGCTTTCTAGCGAACTCGTCATCCGCGCGCGCGACCAGGCCAGCGGCCCGATCGCGCGTCTTCGTGGCGTGCTCGGCGGGCTGCGCGGTGAAGTGGCCCGGACCGAGCGTATCGGCATCGGCGGGCTTGGCATGCTTCGCGGCGTGATTGCCGCCGCCGGCGCCTATGTCGGCGTCCGGGAGGCCGCGAGCGGGACGATCGGCGCTGCGCTGAAGTTCGAGACGGCTCTTTCCGACGTCCGCAAGGTGGTGGACGCCTCCGATGAGCAGTTCGCGAATATGCGGCAGTCGATCCTCGGTCTGTCGAAGCAGATGCCGGTGACAGCCGAGGGCTTCGCCTCGATCTATGCCGCGGCGGCGCAGTCCGGCGTGGCGCAGGAGGATCTCAAGGCCTTTTCCGAGGGTGTGGTCCAGATGTCGACGGCCTGGGACACTGCCGTCGATGCGACCGGCGAAAGCCTCGCCAAGATCAAGACGGCACTCGGTCGCGACATCAAGGGCACGATGGCGCTCGGCGACGCCATCAACCATGTGTCGAACGTGTCGGCGGCGAGCGCGCCGGACATGCTGGAATACACGAACCGGGTCGCGGCCTTCGCCGAGACGGCCGGATTCTCGGCCGAGCAGGCGCTGGCTTTCGGCGCGGCCATGGTCGGCTCGGGCTTCGCACCGGAAGTGGCGGCGACCTCGTTCCGTAACCTGACCAGCCGGATCGCCAAGGGCACCAAGGCGACGAAGGAGCAGCGCACCGCGTTCAAGCAGCTCGGCCTCGACGCCGTGAAGGTCGCCAAGGGCATGCAGAAGAATGCGGTGGCGACGACGCTCGACGTGCTGGACCGGGTGAAGAAGCTGCCGGAGTGGCAGCAGATCTCGGTCGCCAACGCGCTCTTCGGCGAGGAAGCGCGCGGACTTGCTCCGCTGATCCGCGACAGCACGGAGCTTCGACGCCTGCTGACGGAAACTGGCGACGCCGCGAAATATGCCGGCAGCGCCTACAAGGAATACATCGTCCGTGCGCAGACGACCGGCAACGTGTTGTCGATCCTGAGAAACAAGGTCGCGGACGTCTTCCGCGGCATGGGCGACGACATGCTCCCCTCCGTCAAGGAGGCGGCGCTCGGTCTCGGCGACGTGCTCGACACGCTGGGTAACCGGGCCGGCGTGTTTGATGAGATCGGCGCGGGTATCAAAGGCTTCGCGAAAGGCCTCGGCTTCGAGGGCGGCATCCGCGAGGCGGTGAACGGGCTCGGCGATCTGCTATTCGGCAAGGATGACGGCAGCGGGGCCGCCGACAGGCTCGGTCGCATCTTCAGCAAGGCGGAGGGATGGGGCGCGTCGCTGCGCAGCCTGAACGAGGCGATCAAGGACAGTCCGGTGCTTGGCTTCCTGTCATCCGTCGGCGGCTACGGCCTGCAACTGGCCGTAGCCTCGGTCGGCATGGCGGTGTTCGCCGGAGCGGTCCGGACATTGGCGGGTGCACTCTATTTCCTGTCCGGCGCGAAGGCGGCGGTGGGGATTCTGCAGGCACTCGGCCGTGGCGGCAAGTGGCTCGCGAACGCGACGACGCTTGCCGGTGGCGCGGCCGAAATCGCCGAAGGCGCTGCTGGCAGGCGTGGCGGGAAAACGGCCAAAACAGCGGCAGATGCCGCCAAGACCGGAGCGCCGCTCCTTGCCGTCGGGTCGCTTGCAACGGGCGTCCTTGCGGCCGTGTCGGGCGCCTTCCTCAATCTCGCGCAATCCGACACCGTAAAGACGGAGTGGGAAAAAGAGCGTGAGCGATACCTGAACGATCGCATCCGCGAGCGGTTCAGCAAACCGGACGCGTCCGAGGACGAACTCGCCGCGCAGCCAGGCGCCGGGCCCTCGGCGCGCGGCAGGAAGCACGAGCGGAAGCCCGCCATACCGTTCGATGAGGGCGACAGTGTATCGCAGCGGCTGAAGCGCTTCCTGTTCGGCGCCGCCGCAGACCCAGGGTTCAATTTCCGCGAGCATATGCGCATCGAGACTGGCCGCGACGGGGACCGGCGGGGCGTTTTCGGCCCGTTGCTCCGCGACCTGCCGCGCGCGACCGTGCCGGCCTACGAACCTCCCCGCACGCGCGGCGGCGTCTCTGACGTCCGGCCGATGCCGACGGGGCCGGTCTCGCTCGACACCGCGCCGGCCGAGACGCAGGCCGAGCAACTCGCATCGCGGCTTGCCGACCTGCTGCAGATCGACGGACGGGCGAACTTCGATACGTCGGCGATCGATATAGGCATCGCCAAGGCGCAGCGGTTCCTCAATCTCGTGCGTGAGGCGGGTCGGGCGCAGGCCGGCGCGGCTGCGCGCCTGACGCGCGCCGACTACTCCGGCCTTCAGTCTGATCTCGAATACTCGGTGTCGTGATGCTCTACACGCTCGGAGCCCTGACGCTCGACACAAGGCCTTTTAGCGTCGAATCGATGGAACGCGATGCCGATGCCGCCGTCGTGGCAAAGCTGGTGATGGGCATACTGCCGCCGAAGGAATTCATGGGCGAGGGGGAGGACGACATCACGCTTTCCGGCCAGTTGCTGCCGCTGAAGATCGGCGGGCTGGACGAACTCGAAATCGCCCATGAGATGCGCCGCAAAGGCGCGCGTTTCCCGGTGCAGCGCGGTGATGGATGGAGGCCCGGCTGGTACGCAATCACAAAGGTCCGCGAGCGGCACGAGGATCTGACGCGGCAGGGCGTGGGCTTCGTGGTTAAGCACACGATTACCATGGTGAAGGTGCAACCCGATGCCGGCGCCGGCCAGCAGATCATCAGCGGGCTGCTGATTTCCCTGTTCGACGGCTTGCGGTAGCGGATATGGCAGACACGATCACGATCCGGGGCGAGAACATCCCCTTCGACCTGCTGCTGTGGCGGCGCTACGGCGTACGCGGGCAGGCGTTGCTCTCGGCCGCGTACGACCTTAACCCCAATCTTGCCGATGCCGGACCCATCCTTCCCATCGGCCGCGCCGTGATCGTGCCCGATCTTCCTGCTGCGGACAGCGGCGCGCGCCACATTCCGACGCTTTACGACTGACCATGCCGTGGACTGTTGACTGGCGGGTGCGCGTGGACGGGACGGACGTTTCTGCCCGCATGCGGCCCTATCTCACAGACATCGAGGTCGAAGACCGCGACGGCATGACGTCCGACACGTGCTCTCTGACCATAGACGACGCAGATGGAGCGGTACGCCTTCCGCGCGAGGGCGCGCGGGTCTCGGTCGACCTGCAGGGCGGAGAGGTGTTTCGCGGCGTCGTTGACAGCGTCCGATCGAACGGCGGACGCGGTCAGGGGCGACTGCTCAAGATCGGGGCCAAGGGGTTTGACAGCCGTGGAAAGGCGAAGGAGCCGCTAAATTTCCACAGGGACGATGCGACGCTGCGGGAGTTTCTCGGCGAAGCCGCCCGGCAGGCTGGGCTGTCCGGCATCGTCGTCGATCCAACCCTTGCCGATATCATCCGCGATTACTGGTCGGCGGAGGCGGAGAGCTTCATTCATCTCGGCCAGAAGCTTGCGCGCGAATTCTTCGGCACGTTCAAAATCCGCGACGACATCGCGGTGCTGACCAAGCGAGGCGGCGCCAATAGCCTTGCCGCCGTACATGGTTCATGGGGCGTAAACCTGATCTCTTGGGATATAGCGCCGATCACCGGCCGGCGGATGTTCACAAAGTCGCAGGTAGTGTGGTTCGACCGCAAGAACGCGAAATTTGAGACCGAGGAGGTTTCGTTCGATCTGCCGCGCGACCTTCCCGATGCCGTCAATCTGGTTCGCAGCCGGGCGCATGACCGTGACCAGGCACAGGGCATCGGCGAGGCGCGCAAGCGCGAGGCCGAGCGCGAAGGCGGAGAGGGAACTGTCGAGATCGATCTCGCCGTCGATGCGAAAGCGGAAGGGATCTTCGTGCTGAGCGGCACTCGGGCCGGTGTCGACGGCGCCTACCGGATCGTGTCGGTGAAGCATAGGGCCAGCCGCGCCAGCGGCAGCACCACGCAATTAGAACTGAAGCAGCCGCATGGCGGGGCGGGTGCGGACACAAGAAGCGGTAATGGCAGCGCCGGACAGCCCGGAAACGTGGCCACGGCGGCGGCCGGCAACAGCCCGGGCGGCGGCGCCGCAGGCGGCACGGGCGTGACGCTGCCGCCAAGGGGCGGCGGCCTGACGGACGCCAACTGACGGCGGCTGACGATCGAGGCGGTCAGCCTTCGTCGCCGGCGACCATCGCAAGCGCAGAGACCGTCATGCAGAGCGTAATGAGCAGCAGCGTGGCAAACATCTGATCCTCCACCGGTCCGCGACACGCGCGCCGGGGGCTGATTGTTTCACCGAAAGGACATCATCATGACCTCCCAGCAATGGCCGCGGCAGGCCGACGTGCGCGCATTCTTCGGGGAGCCGGGCAGCCCGCAATGCACGGCCGGCATGGCCGATCTCGCCTATCCGATGCGGATCGCATGGGACACCAGCTCCATCGTGCGGCGCTTCCGCTGTCACGCGATGGTCGAGGCGGCGATGGAGAGGATCTTCCAGAACACGCTGCAGCACTACGGCGCGGCCGAGGTGACGCGGCTCGGCCTCGATCTGTTCGGAGGCTGCTACAATCTCCGGCAGATGCGCGGCGGCAGCAACTGGTCGATGCACTCCTGGGGCATCGCCGTCGACCTCGATCCGGCACGCAACCAGCTCAAATGGGGCAAGGACCGGGCCGCCTTCGCGCGGCCGGAATACGTCGCCTTCTGGAACATCGTCGAGGGCGAGGGGGCGGTCTCGCTCGGCCGCGAGCGCAACTTCGACTGGATGCACTTTCAATTTGCTCGCCTGTAGCGCGGAGTTTCCGATGTTCTTCGACAGGATCGGCAGCATCGGCTGGCGCGTGCGCCGGCGCGTCGTCGTGCTGACGCTGATCTATTGCGGCGTCTATGTCGGGTATCTCGGCATCTGGGGCCGCGACATCACGCTGTCGGAGACGATCGCGAACGGGCTGATCCTGCTCGCCGGCTCGGTGATCGGCTCCTACGTCTTCGGCGTGGTCTGGGACGACAAGAACCGGGTCGGCACCGCGCAGACGACGATCGAAAGCAAGGTGACGACGCAGACGCCCCCGCCTGACCCGCAACCCCCGGATGGATTTGCATCATGAGCCTGCTGGCAATCGGCCGCGCGGTCCTGTCGATCGCGCTCGTCTCCATTCCCGTGCCGCTGGCGATGATCGCCGCGGCCTGGGCGTGGGTGGCGCTCGACAAGCATTCGGCCGTCCGCCGCGCCGTGGACCGGGCGACGACGGAGCTTGTCGCGGGAGCACAGATACGCGCGCTGGAGGCGACGATCGACGCGGAACGGCGGCTGCGCATGTTCGCCGAAGGCAAGGCCAGCGCGGCCGAGACGGCCAACAAGGCCTTCCACGACAGACTGATCCTTTCCGAACTCGAGAATGAAGGGCTCGCCGATGAACTCGCCGCGCTGCAATCCCGCCCGGCGCCTGATGGTTGCGTCGTTGACCGTGCTCTGCTTGACAGGCTGCGCCAGTAGCGGTGCGGCACTTCTCATCGATCAGGCTGCCACGGCCGAGGCCCGCGCCAATGTCGTGGACGCGGCGATTTCCGAGGCGCGCAAACTGCCGGAACGGCCCGCCGACTGCCGGAGAACGGAAAAGAGCGGCACGGCCGAGGGCGACCGGCTCGACGTTGCCTGGTTGAAGGCGGAACGGGCGCTCGGCCGGGCGAACGCCCGCATCGTGCGGTGCGCCGCATGGGACGACGACTTCCGGAGAGGTCTGACGCCATGATCTGGGCGCTGATCTTCGCCGCGGCCACGGCTGCGGCCGTCGGCTGCATCATCTGGGCGGGCTTGTGGTGCTGGAGGCATTGATGCCTTTCTCGACGCCGAACAATACGATGAGAAGGGCGATCATGCGCGAAACCGTGGCCGAGCGGCAGGTGCGGCTCGAAGAGCAGATCAAGAATGTGATCGCGGGATTGCAGACACTGACGGAGCAGGGGCGGGAGGCGGCCGAGAGCCGGAAGCGCGGCTACGAGGCAGCCGAGGCGGTTCGCATCGATATCATCAGCATCAAGCACAGGCTCGACGGGCTGGAGCGATCGGTCGAATCGATCCGCCCGACCACGGCGGAGCTGGAGCGCGTGCGCGACCGTGTGGTGTTCGCCGGCTCGCTTGGGCGAGGGCTATGGGCCGTGGGCAAGGCGCTGATCGCTGCCGCCGCCGGCGCCGCCACGGCGTGGTACGCCATGACCGGCCGGCCGCCGCCGTGATTCGACTTCCATCACGGGCGCCCTAGACTCGATTCGCTTGTCGGAGTGCGCGTCATGTCAGTCGAACGTGGATGGTGGGAAAAGCCGGTCAGGATCGAGCGGGATCGGTACGGTAGATGGCTCAACGTTTCGAGCTCGGCGCAGGCGGATCGCATCCTGACCGAGGAGTGGCCGGGCGACCCCGGGCCGAAGCACCTCGCGGCGCGAAAGGCGGTCTTTGCAGCCCGGCAGAACGCGCTGGACGCCACACGACAGGCCGCGGCCCGGCAAGCCTTCCACGAAGCGGCCAAGGAGGCCGGGATCGCGATCGGCGACTAGCTCTCGCCTATAACAACGTTCCTTCGCCGTCGGGCGGAAGCTCGTCCAGGATATCCGGCGTGTTGTTGCGCGGGCTCCCGACCTTCCTGCCGATGGGCCACATCTTCATGAGTTCGGCCGGGAACGGCTTCAGGAGATCGCGCGGGTCTCTCTCCTCGGGATCGAGCCAGCGCTGATAGTCGGACCGATGCAGGACGACGGGCATCCGGTCATGGATCGCGGCGACCATTGCGTTGGGTTCGCACGTCAGGACGCAGAAGGTGCGAAATTCCTCTCCGGTGGCCGTGTCTCGCCAGGTGTCCCATATCGCGGCGAGGCAGAAGGGCGAGCCGTCCGCCATTGCGATCGCGTAGGGCTGCTTGTTCTTGCCGGTGCCGTAGATATCCTTCCATTCGAAGAAGCCGTCGATCGGCATCAGCGCCCGGCGCGAGGCGTAGGCCGCCTTGAACATGCCGTTGGTGGCCACTGTTTCAGATTTTGCGTTGATCGGCGGTGGTCGGCCTGTGCCGCCGCGCTCCTTCGCCCACCGGGGAACGAAGCCCCAGCTCGCACGCATGAAGACCGGGCCACGGACGTCCGGCTCCTGAATGATAATCGGATAATCCTGCCCGGGCGCGCCGTTCCATCGCGGAAACGCGTTGGCGACGCCCTCTATGCCCGCGCTGCGCCGCGCGAAAGAGAAGGCGTTCAGCACGCCGTCGATGCTGGTCTTGATATGGACGCGTCCGCACATGGCGTGGAAGGTAATCCGAAGCGCGCGCCGGTCAATGGCGGCTATTCCGGCTTGTGCTCCGTACAGAACCAGATCGTCGTCTTCGGCTCGCGGCCCGGGAAGCCCCATCCGCCCCACTCCTTGCAGTCGGGATGCTCGCAAAGGTGCTCCCATATGCCGGCAGGCGTCTGGCGCGGCGTTTCCGCGGCTCGACTGGGCTCGTCGCTCATTCGTACATCTGCAGAATCTGTTCGTTCGACAGAGGCGAGGGTATCCACGCTGCGAATTCGAACTCCTCGTCCGTGTCGTACCGCGCCCAATAGGGCTCGCTGCCCTCTTCCAGATCAGCGCCTGTGCGCCAGCGGATCAGATCGCACCTGCCGTCCGCGTCTCGTCCGACGATTGCAGTGCCGTCCCTCGGAGCCGTGAAAGCCGAGTAGACAACGGGCGATCTCCGGAAAAGGTCGGCATAGTCGGGGTGCTGTATCATGGGTTGCGCAGCCAGAAATCAGGAATTTCCAAAACACCGCAGCGATCGATTCGCAGCCATGGCCCCTTGCGCAGCCATGGTCCCTCGACCTTGCCCTTCTGCCGATCCCGCAACGGATCGAAATGCTCGCCGCCGAAGTGATCGGCGAAGATCTCGGCCTGTTCGCGTCGGCCGAAGCAATGCAGCAGATAGCGCTCCTGATGCCGATCCTCCCAGATCGTGTCGACCCACCGCGTTTCGCACAGTTCTCCGAACCGCTCCTTGCAGAAATCGTGGATGATGCAGAGATTGTCCCTGGTGCACATATAGCCCGGCAGGGCGACCTGGTGGACGAGGTCCCGGTCGATCCGGGCGCGCCGCGCATTATACCATTTCCTCGCGTGACTCATTGCTGCCTCCTTCCGATCTGTCGGCGATGCCAGCCGCGGGTGAAGCCGGACGAGACGACCATGCGCGTGGTGTCAAGTTCGTCCTCGAGCCGCTCCGCCTGAATGAGCAGGCCAATAATGGCCGCCCGCGCGTCGCCGCCGGCGGCTTTCAGCATCTCGTCCGCTTTCCTCTGCCAGTTCTCCATCTCCGCACGCATCGACAAAATCGTAGCGTCCGGCGCCTTCGCAGGCTCGGCCATGACGTTTCTCCTGTTCAGATGGTCGCAAGCATGCCGTGCCGGCTTGACGCGGTCAAGGCTTTTGTTCCTATTCCGTTCTCATCATGCCGGAACCTTATTGGCCGAAGCGGAAGGGGTCCTTTACCCTCATGGATGCCCACAGGCTGGGCTTCACGATCCGTGTGTATTGCCCGTACGACAAGCGGGAGCGGTATTTCCTGCCGGAGGAGATGAAGGTCCTCTTCGGCGACGTGGAGTGCGACGACCTGCGCTTCATGCTCAAATGCAGCCAGTGCGGCGGCCGCGTCGACGTGAAGACCGAGAATCTTTCCGCCGAAGAGAAGCAGAAGGGTGTCATGCGCCGACTGGTGAAGGTCTATTATGTTCGACGGGCGATGTGGCGGGACGAGGCGCCGTGAATTTCACTCGGCCGAGCACCAGGATCGTTGCCCGCCTTCCCATGGACGCGCCAGCTGCTCGGCGATGAGGATCTGCCCGATGTCCTCGCCGTTGACGCTGATCGTCGCAAGCGTGCGGCCACGTCGGTCGCGCGTTCGGCCGTCGATCGGGTCTCCCACGCTGACGTTGATCGCGCCCGAGGTGAGCAGCGCTTTCAGGCGATTGCGGGCGACGATGGCGAGTCGGCGCTCGGCATCGCACTTGGCATGGTGCAACTCCGGCGCGTCGATGTTGGCGATTCGGATGCGCTCGCCGTCAAGGTCGAACGTGTCGCCGTCAATGACGGCGAGGGCAAGCGCGAAAAGCAGGCCAATCATGGGGCTGGCACTCCCGATGCAGAAAGTCCCACGCAAATTCCCACGGAGCGAGATTAGGCCGATACTAACGCACGGAAATCATTGCCGGAATTCCTGCAAGCCGCGATGATCCCAAATCAGGTGCGCTACCAGGCTGCGCTACACTCCGGGGCCTTGCGGCGTATAGAGTTCCGGGCATTCGAGGGCAACCCCTCCGGCGACAAAAACGGAACAAAGAGGCTCGTAGACAGGAAATGGCGCAAAAAGTCCCACGGAAAGTCCCACGGATGTTCCGGTTTCATTCCTCGCCCCCTGCGGCTGCCTTCGGCTGCTGAGGCCCGGCTGCCGTCTGGCTCGCCTCCATGCCGGCGCGAAGGTCGTCCTGGGTGACGTGAGCATAGCGCGACGTGGTCGCAAGCTCGGTGTGGCCCAGCATCTTCTGGGCCAGTTTCAGGTTCCCCGTCGCGCGGACAAGCCGGGTCGCGGCCGTGTGCCGATTGTCGTGGAAGCGGAAGTCCTCGACGTTGGAGCGGTTCTTGGTCCGCCGCCATTCGGTCTTGAAGCCTTCCATGGTGATCGGCTGCCGGTCTCCCCGGACAGCGCCCGGCCGTGGCCGCTTCGCGACGTAGGTGAAAACGGCCGTCTTGTGATGGTCCTTGAGCGACCACAGCAAGGCGTAGATCGCCTCGGTCATCGGAATCGACCGGCTGCGATCGCGCTTGCCGACGACGCGGATCTCGCGGTTGAAGAAATCGACGTGCTTCCACTCGAGGCCGACGATCTCCGCCCGGCGACACCCTGTCAGGATGGCGAAGCGCAGCGCCGGCGCGTAGTCGCCGCGAATCGATGACATCAGTTTCTTTTCCTCGTCCGCCGTGGCCTCGCGGACGCGTTCCTGCGGCTCCGGCAGGAAATGGTCCTTCCACTCGATCTCCTGCACCGTCTGTTTCCAGGTGCGCCGGGCGCGGCGCAGGATGGCGCGCATCGGCTGGGTGACGGTGCGGTTGACGGTCGCCGCCGACACGCCTTCGCCGCGGCGCCTGGCGATCGCTCTGGCGACCACCGCATCGGAGATGTCCGAAAGCATGGTCGTGGGGCCGATCTGGGCTTCTAGCCAGTCGAGATCGCGCATCGTGTCGTCGCCGTTGCGATGGTGGGTGCCGACCTCGTTCCAGTATTGTCCGGCCGCCGCCTTGAAATTCAGCGGCTTGGTCGCGTCGAACTTGAGCTGCTTTACGCGCTCCCGTTCTGCTTCCTCGACCTTTTCTGCTTCGCGGCGCGTCGTGCATCCAGTCGAGCCTGAAAATCGCTGACGTCGATAATAGAAGTCGAACGAATATTCCGCCTGACCGGGGCGTTTGTAGACTGACATTTGCGGGCCTCCCGGAATGCCTCGATGTCCGCCGGGTCGTACCGGCGCGTCTCTCGTTTCGATCCGAGGCCGATATTGATGTATTTGATCTCACCGGCGCAAGTCAGCGCCCGCAACTGCTTTTCGGAGATGCAGAGCAGGGTGGCGGCGTCGGCCGGAGAGAGCAGAGCGATGAAGGTCGGCTTGGTGGGGTGGAAGCTCATCGTTGCGCCCTGCGAATCGCGTTGCCGCTGGTGATCATCACGTAGCCGTCAGGAAACTCGACGCGGATGGAGTTCATCCTGCCGCGCGCGGTGACGCGGCAGAGTTGACCTTTGCGACCATGCCTGTTCCAGAAATACACGTAGGGAAAGGCTTCGCTCATGACGGCACCCCGAGCGATTTGAGCAGATTATGGCTGTCGGCCCAACTGGCGTGTCCTGTCCAGGCCGAGAGGAAACGGGCGAGCCGTTCGTCGTCGCCAGCCGCGCGCATGGCTGTGATATTGCGGCGGGCGCGCTTGACGGAATCTCGGCGCAGCAGCTTGTGGGTCGCCCAGATGCGATAGCCAAGAAAGTTGACGCCACGCGAGGCGGGCTGGATCGACCATTTGGAGAAGCGCAGGCCGAGCTGCCGCCGCGACAGGGTCTCGATCGAGGCCTTCACCCGGCGCAGATGGTCGGGGCAATCGCCGAGCACGACGAGATCGTCCATGTAGCGGTACCAGAAGCGCTCGCCGAGGTCCTGCTGAAGATGACGGTCGACGATGCCGCCATAGACGTTGGCGAAGATCTGCGACACGAGACTGCCGATCGGCAGGCCGATGCCGGATCGCGGGATCATCGCCTCGATCAGTCGAAGCGTGGCGCGGCAGCTGATCTTGGCCTCGATCATGCGCCAGAGCTCGGCCCGGTCGATCGATGCGAAGTAGCGCGAGAAGTCCGTCTTGAGCACATAGGTCGGCAGGCCGGCGCGCCGCCGCCGGCGCAGCTCCGACTGAACGGCTTTCACGCCGGCGTGCGTCCCCTTGCCGGCGCGACAGGCGAAGGTGTTGGGCAGCAGCGTCGCGTCGAAGATCGGGCCGATGACGGCGCAGAGCGCGTGTTGCGCGATACGGTCGCGGAAGGGGAGCGCTGCGATCTCGCGGCGCTTGGGGTCCCAGATCAGGAACCGCGTCGGCTCGCCCTCGCTATAGCTGCCGTCGCGCATCGCGGCCGCGAGGCGGTGCAGGTTGAGGACGGCGTATTCCTTGAACTCCAGACCGGATGCAGCAAGGCGGCGTCCGCGCCGGGTGAGGCGCCATGCCTCCATCATGTTGGCGTCGGCGGTGATCCTGTCGATGAGATTGCGGTGTTTCTTGCCCATGGCGGCCTCGCGTGCCGGCCGCGGGTTTCGACGCCTGACGGCGCTACTCCCCGCTCTGCCGGACCCAGAAGTGTGTTCGCCGAAGCGGGATGAACGGGCCGACCACCCCTGCGGGACTTCCCGCATGGTGAAGGGCCGGCCGGGCCGTGACCTCGGCCGCGCCGGAAAAGGATCGTCGCAGCGGCCGCGCGCGGAAATGTTCCTGTCCGAGTTGTCCGGCCAGTTGTCGAGGTTCGCGTAGCGGGAGCCGGCGTTGTCGCCGTTCCACCAGTTGCCGCCGAAGATCGACGCGCGTGGCATCTCTACCCCGTTCATCCCTTGCCCTTCGCGGTCTTGATCCACTGGCCGAGCATGGCGCCGGTTTCGGCCACAAGGGCCTGCGCGGCCCTGTGCTGGCGCGGCGTGATGGCCCGGACGGCGGGTCCCGCCGTGAAGCGCAACCAGAAGCGCAGCGTCGCGAGGTTCGCGTCCGCCGCATAGAGTTTCGAGGGCTGGCCCGACTTGGCCGCCTGATGGAGCAGGGTGACCTGATCGAACAGGATATTCAGGAAAGCGTCGCGCGCCACGCCGTGCCGGCGCGGAAAGCGCTGGATGACCGGATAGAGATAGGCGATCGTCTGCTCGTGCTTCTCGACGATCGCCAGTCCCGGCGCATGCATGTGAGCGTCCCTGATCATGTCGGGTCAGCCCGCGCTTTCGCGCGGCCTATGCAGGCGTCACGTGGCCGCAGCGGCCGCGCGCGGAAATGCTCCTGTCCGAGTCGCCCGGCCAGCTGCCGAGGACCGCGTAGCGGGAGCCGGCGTCGTCGCCGCTCCACCAGTGGCCGCCGAAGATCGACGCGCGTGGATTGTCCGGATCGCCGTCCGTTCCCCACTGCCACATTGTTCCGGTGGCGTCGATCAGGCCCCACTTGCTGACGAAGCGCGCACCGGCCGCCTCGCCGGTGACGTCCGGCTCTTCGTCCCGCGAACAGCGCTCCTCGACGCCATATGCGGCGGCAAAGAACTCTTCCGCGCCGAGCAGATGCTTGCCGTGATGCGCGTAGATCGCCTGTGCCGTGACATAGCCGAGCTTCTTCGCCTTTTTGCCGTCCGGCATGGCGGGCAGCGTCACGCCGTCCGCGATCCTCGCACCAAAGGTGCCGGCGCCGGTCTTCAGGTGATCCGCGCCGAGCAGATAGATGTCCGCCCAGAAGCGCCCGTCGACAAGCGTCATGCCGCGAGGATCGGGGCAGGCGGGACGGAAGCCGGCATCCCAGCAGGAATACGGATTGATTGCCGGACCGGGCGTTCCGCCGCCACGCGCCGTGGCGTTGGCGAAGGGCGCAACATGGAAGCCGGCGAAGATCTGGTCGCGGTCGAAACCGGCGCTGATCGGCACGGCCTCGACGCTGCCGTTGTCGGCGAGACGAATCCCGTAGTCCTGGCCGATGCCCGGATTGTCGATGGCGATCGGCGTGTCCGTCTCGAAGACGGCGCGGCGATCGGCAGCGGTGACGATGGTGCCGGCCCGAATCGTGATCGCAAGCGGCCCCGTGCAGGCGAGGATCGGAAGCGCGGTGTCGGCGCGGTCGATGCCGGCCGGTGAATTGACTGCGATGTTCATGGGGTGTGCTCCGGTTGATTTGAGGGGAGGCGCACCCGCGCTTTCGCGCGGGATCAGGCAGGCGTCAGGTGATCGCAGCGGCCGCGCGCGGAAATGCCCCCGGCCGAGTCGCCCGGCCAGCTGTCGAGGGGCGCGTAGCGGGAGCCGGCGTTGTCGCCGTTCCACCAGTAGCCGCCGAAGATCGACGCGCGTGGGTTGTCGGGATCGCCGTCCGTTCCCCAGTCCCAGAGGTTGCCCGTCGCCTGCATCATGCCGAAACGGCTGGTGCGCGGCGCGTCGAGGCCCGTGACCTTCGGATCTTTCCCGGCCGCGGTCTTTTCCGTCACGCCAAAGGCGGCGACGCGGAACTCGTCATAGGTGAGCAACTGCTTGCCGTGATGGCCAAGGATCTCCTGCGCCGTCGGGAAATCGAGCCGCGCCACCTTGCCATTGCCGCCGATGCGGACCGGCAGGCTCTCGCCGTCGGCGATGGTGACGCCGCAGCGGCTGGTGCCGTCCTTCAGATGGTCGACGCCAAGCTTGTAGATGTCGATCCACGAACGGCTGCCGTCGGGAAGGACGATCGCGAACATGCCGCGCGGATCCGGACAGGCGGGCCGGAATGACAGGTCCCAGATGGAGAACGGGTTGATGGCCGGGATGTCGTCGCCGCCAGATCGCGCCGTCGCATTGCCGCCCGGCGCGAAATGAAACCCGCCGATCTGGACGAGGCCGTTTTCCAGCGGGCCGGGAACTGCGGCGTTCGTATCGCGCGTGTCCGGCAGGGCGATCAGCGCATTGCCGTCGACGAAGATACCGAAGTCCGAGCCGGGCCTGTGCTCGCCGGCAGGCAGCGTGATCGCCGTTCCGGCTGGGAAGAGCGTGCCGGCAATGGTGATATCGTCCTGCAAGGCGAGCGATGATCGTCCGGTGACGACGAAGGCGGGCGCATCGAGGTTCTTCTTTGTGAGGGTGGTCGCGGAATCGGGTCTGACGGCTGCGGTGAACATGGGGTTCTCCATCTTTGAAGGGCTTACTGCGTCGGGTTCCAGCCAGCGCTCGCCATAGACATGAACGACTTTTGCGCTGTTGAGCTGAAGGCAGACGCCGGACTTGCCGTCGTCGCGCTGGTAGTATCCGCAAACCTTTCCGGCAAAGCCGTCATGGTTGATCCGGTGTTCGGTACCGAGCGGGAATCTTGCGGCCAGATCGGAGAGCCACCGTGGAAGCGGGGCGTTCGACATCACTGCACCCGCATCGGCATGAGGACGAAGGTCAGGTCGGGCGCGCCTTCGGGCTCGATGCGGGCGGGCGCGGCGGCGTCGGCAAGGCGGAAGGTCAGCGTCTCGGAGGGGCACGCAGCCAGCAGATCGAGCAGATAGCGGCCGGAGAAACCGACCTCGATCGGCTCGCCCGCGGCCGGCGCGGCCAGCGTCACCTCGTCCTCGGCCGTGCCCGTGTCCGGGTTTTGCGCCGTCAGCCGCACGGCCTCGGCGCCGAAGGCGAATTTCACCGCGCTGCCCTTGCCGGCCGAGATGGTGACGACACGGTCGACCGCCGCATGAAGCGCGGACTTCGCCAGCGTGAACGCCATGGGGTTGGCGTCGGCGGCCGGGATGACGCGCTGGTAATCGGGAAATGTGCCGTCGATCAGCTTGGTCGTCAGCGTGACGTCGCCGGCGACGAAGCGCGCCTTCCACTCCGACGTGGATATCTCGACCGGCTCCGTGCCTTCGGTCAGCGGCTTCAGCAGGTCGATGGCGCGGCGCGGCAGGATGATGGAGCGCATGCCGTCCGCGCCGTCGGGCAGCGGCCATGACAGGCGGGAGAGGCGGTGTCCGTCGGTGGCGACCGCGATCAGGTCGCCGCCGCCGATCGCCGTGTCGACATGCCAGTGGATGCCGTTGAGATAGTAGCGCGTCTCCTCGCTCGACACGGCGAAGCGCACGGTGGCGATCATCTTCGCCAGGTCCGCCGGGGCGAGCCGGAAGTTGGACGGCATGTCTCCGGGCGAGAGTTCGGGGAAGTCGGACGCCGGCAGCACTGGCAGGCGGAAGCGCGAGCGGCCGGAGACGACGGTTGCATTCGCCGCGTCGGCCTCGATCGTCACCGTGGCGCTTTCCGGCAGCTTGCGCACGGCGTCGTGCAGCAGCGCGGCTGGCGCGGTGAAGGGAGCGATGGAGCCGGCGCAGGGCGCGGAGGTCCTGATCTCGACGTCGAGATCGGTTGCGGCGAGCGTCAGCCGGTCGTCCGCGGCATAGACCAGCACGTTCTGCAGGATCGGGATGGTGCCGCGCCTGTCCGCAGCCTTCACGGCGTCGGCGAGGGCGGGCAGGAGGCTGGCGCGATGGATGGTGATCATGGCGGCTTTCCGCTGGAGAGGGGTGGCCGCGCCGGGGGCAGGCGGCGCGGCCGGAGGGGCTCCGGAACTCAGGCGGCGATTTCCGGAGCGCCCTCATAGGCCGGCAGGCCGGTCGCCTCGCGGGCTTCGGCCAGCATGGCGCGGACGTGCTCGGTAATGGCGAGGTCGGGGCGATAGATGTCGTAGAACCACACCACGCCCTTGTCCCCGGCCGGCCGGTAGCGCAGGCGCACCGGCACGCGGATCTTGTCGCCCATGAAGAAGGGCGCGATGGCCAGCACGAAGATGCCGGGCACCTTCAGCGGCTTGCCGCCGGCGTCGGTATGCTCCTCCTCGAAGGCGATCTGCGCCTCGCCGGTCTGTAATGTCTTGAACGCCTTCACCTTCTGGCCGACATGCACCTGCAGGCCGCGCGACAGCTGCACGATCTGGCTGGGCGTGGCGACGGTCGTGGCGAAGTCCTGCTCGAAGCGGATGACCTCCGCCTCGGTCGGCGACGACAGGTCGGGGATGCGATCCTCGAGGAACCAGGCGAACTCCTCCTGCGTCATGGCGTTTCGCGGCCCGTTCTTCGCGACCCATGCCTTCCATTCCTCCGACTGCGGAAAGGCGTAGTGGATGCGATGCTTGCCGTTGTCGGCGCGGCCGCCATTCGCCTTCTCGTGATAGTCGATGACGGCGGTGAAGGACGGCTTCTGCCAGTCGGCGTCGCAGAAGATGGCGGAATGCTCCGTCTTGTGGCGGTCTACCAGCTCGCAGAAGGCGGCGAAGGTCTGCATCGCGGCCGTGCCGGACTTGCGGCGGGGGAAGAGCCGATACTCCTCGATCAGGGAGGCGACGCTGACGACGCCGGGATTTTCGCCGCGCTTCAGCGCGACCGGAATCTGCCTGGGCAGGCCGACGGCTTCCTCCGGCGCGTTGAGAAAGACGATCTCGGCGCCGTTGGCTCTCGCGCCGAGATCGGCGGCGACGTCGAGATCGAATGCGAAGGGCGACGAGATGAGCGGCTGCAGCGGGCCGGAGGCGTCGTCGGCCGCGTTTTCTTCAGGTGACATGGGTTCCTCGCTTCGGGGGTTGAAAGGTCAGGCGTCTTCGGCCCTATGCATTCTCGGCTTGCCGCGCGGCGCGCGGGCCGGAGAACATGTCGGTCTGCTGGGGGTGCTCGGTCGAAAGCGAGCCGTCGTCCATGACCCAGTAGAAGCTCTCGCCGCGCACCGGCCTGGGCCGTTTGGAATCGACGTCGCAGACGATCTGGACTGAGTTTGCCGAGACTTCGAAGTTGATCTTCAGGGTCACCGAGCCCTTGACCTTCGATTTCGGTCTGTCGGCGCCAAGTTCCTTCAGCTTCGCCAGCGTCTCGGTGATCTCGCTGCCGAGGGCATGCGCCAGTTCGCCGTCCTCCAGCATGCCGATGATGGTCTGGGCATCGCGGATTTTCTTCATGGTTGTATCCTCACGGAGGTTTTCTGCCCCGCCCGTAAGCTTCGCTTCGCTCGCTGGCGGGGACCCCGAGCGCCGGCCTGCGTTCGCGGGCTAGAACGGAATTTCGTCGTCGAGTTCGTTGCCGAAGTCGGGAGAGCCTCCGGTCGACGCGCCGGAACTACGCTCGGAGCGGCCGGTCTCGCTGCCGTAGTCGTCGGGGCTGGAGGCTCCCTGCCGGCCGTTGCCCTGCGGCATCAGCTTCAGTTCGCCCTGGAATTCCTTGATGACGACTTCCGTGCTCCACCTGTCCTGACCGGACTGGTCCTGCCATTTGCGCGTGGCGAGCATGCCCTCGATGTAAACGAGATGGCCCTTCTTTAGGTATTGCTCGGCGACGCCGCAGATGCGCTCGTTGAAGATGACGACCGTGTGCCACTCGGTGCGCTCCTTGCGCTCGCCGGTCTGCTTGTCGCGCCACACCTCCGAGGTCGCGAGGCGCATGTTGACGATCGGCTTGCCCGTGGACTGGACGCGACGCACCTCCGGGTCCGCGCCCAGACGACCCATCAGCTGGACCTTGTTGAGAGACGACATCAGACGAGACCTTTCTCGATCGCCAGCCACTCGGGCATGGTGACGGTGATGAAGTTGCGGTGACCGTCGTTGCGCACCTCGATGTGCGCTTTGGGCAGCCAGACGGCGTCTTCGCGATGCGCGGTTTCGGAGGCGAGGATCGCCTTCGCCGTCTCCGCGTGCCGGCACATGGCGACGTCGACCAGGTCGGATTTGCGCGCCTCTTCCATCACGCGTTTCCTTCGTCCGAAGCTTGCAGCGCCGCGATCTGCGCCTCGATGCCGGACAGGAGTTCCCGGCGCAGCTTCCAGGCATAGGCGGGCACCGGCACGATCTCGGAAGCGGCGTAGAAGCGCTCGCCGATCAGGATGCGGATCGGTTCGCCATCGGCGAGGCGCTGTTCGGCCCGGAGCAGTTCAGCAAGTCTGCCGGTCATCTGCCCCGCCCGTAAGCTTCGCCGCGCTCGCTGGCGTGGACCCCGTCGCGCACCGTCTTGATCTTGGAGACGGATGTGCCGGGATGCCGCCTGACCGCGATGTCGCCGGCCTGCTTCGGCGTCTCGGCCGTGACGTCGACCTTGGCGCCGTCGGAGAGATGGACGCGGAAGGTGATCATGGCCGTCACCCGCGACCGCGCCGCGCGCCGGCGCCGCCATTGTCCGGACGCACCTTGATGCCGGCGTATTTCTCCAGCCGGTCGATAAAGGCGAGTTCGGCCGTCATCCGGCCCCATGGCCGGATCGCGCCAGAGAACCGGGGCGCAGGCAGATCGGCGGCCGGCAGGTGCGCCGCCGCCTTCGGCCCGAACAGCGCGATGCCCTCGGCGCGCAGCATGCGCTCGTCCATGTCCGCGACGAGGCGGGCATAGTCGGGGAACTCGGCGAGCGGCGGCAGTTTTGCGGCGCGATGGATGACGGCGTCGATGTCGGCCTTCATCGCGGCGACGGCAAGCCGCACCATGGGGGCTCCGCCCGCGATTATCCGCTCGGCATGATGGCTGATCAGCCTGATCGCCGGCCGCGTCTGGTCGCCGATGATGTATTCGTGGCCGTCATGGAGTAGGAAGTAGGCGGCGAGGATCTGGTTGGCCGTCTCGCGCCACAACGCGTCCGCGCCCATGACGGAATGCTGCGCCACGGGAAACGACGCGCAACGGTAGGCGCCGTTCCACCGGGCGATCTTGGCGAGGCCGTCCGCCATGCGCGCGAAGTCGATGTCCTCGACCCTGAGATCGGCGAGGTTCATCACCGTGCCGTCGGCGCGGAAGGCGTCGATGAAGACGGCGCTCACTGCGTCGTTTCCTTCGCGCGGTGAATGACGCGGCCGGCCAGCATGTCCTCGACATGGGCGACGACGGCGCGCGCGACGGACGGGCCTGCCGTGGTCAGGCGGAAATAGGCTTCCAGCCTGTCGATGCAGCGGGCGCGCTGCGCGTCGTTGCCGGCGGGGTCGATCGAGAAGGCGTTGCGCGCGGCGCAATAGGCGCCCCAGGCGACATAGAGCGCCTGGCTGTCCGCCGTGCCGGCGGGCAGCGGCCGGAAGTTCTGGACCGCCTCGCGCGCCTTCAGCTTCATGTCGGCCAGAAGGTCGCCGCGCGGCCCGCCGGTCTGGCGGGTGGAGCGCTCGGTCGCGATGGCGCGCGCCTGCTGCCAGAACTCGGCGATCTCGGCGGCGGTGAAGCCGGCGGCCATGGCCAGACGCCAGGTGTTGCTGCCCTCGCGCATCGCCTCGGCCAGTTCGAGGCAGCGCGGATGCGGCGCGTCGTCGGGGAAGGGGTGTTCGACGCGGGCAGGGGCCGAGCGCTCGTAGGACCGCGCGAACTCGTCGTGGTTCGGGTGCAGGCTCATCGCGAGGACTCCTGTGCAAGCTGGATGTCGGGAAGGGGTTCGACCGGCGCGGGCGCGGTGGCGCGGTCGAAAAGCAGCGACGCGCCGAAGAGCAGCATCGCGATGGCGATGACGGCGAGCGCGTTCTGCGCCGCCGTCGCGGCGTCCTCGTCCCAGCCGCGCGAGGCCTGCTTGCGCTCGCCCTCGAAAAGGCCAAGATGGACGGTGGGCGAACGAAGGGAGTGCTGGCTATGCGTCGAAGCTTGGCGGCTTGTGCGGTCGCAACGGCCTGCCTGATACTGCCTGCTCGTGCGGACAAGGCTGGACTTGACGAGACGGTTGCATTCTTCGGCGATCTCTACGCCGTCGCGGCTCTCTGTCCGAAGCTGAAGATCGACGAGCGCGCCCTTGCGCAAGGGCCCATGATGCCCGGTTTCGACCGCAGCCAGTGGCAACTGCTGATCGAGGAGGGCCGGAGGCGCAGCCCGGAGTTCATCCGGAAGTTGTCGCCCGCGCCGGAGACCATAATCTGCGATTACGGCTGGAAGTCCTTCGGACCTGGCAACGGCGGCTATCTGGTGGAGAGGTGACACGAACGCGCTCCATCGGGTTGCGATGGAGGGGACAATAAGGGGGACAAATGTCCCCTGTCAATATCCTATGGGGACAAAATTCCCGTCTTTCCGTATGAGCCGCGATTCGACACTATCCGGTCGGACGGGAGGGTTGGTCCATGCGAAAGCTCTGGATTGCGTTGTTGGTATCTGCGGCTTCGACGTCGCCTTCTGCGGCCCAATGGCTGTACGAGGGTGGCGAAAGCGCCTTTGATGGCGACGCCCCGCACGTCGTGCTGACGGGCAAGGGGCAATACGGCTTCGGGCTGCGGTGCCGGGGCGGTGACGTCGAGGCGATTTACATTACGCCCGACCGATCGATGACCGACGATATGCTGTCCGTCGCCAACACCGTTGGACCGCAACTAAGGCTGCGCGTCGACAAAGATCCTGTGATCTCACTAGACGTCGAACTGGCCAATAATGATGGCAGCCTCGTCGGTACGGCGGCGATCGATGTCAAACAAGTTTGGGCCATTCGTGACGCCAAGCGCAGCGTTGCCGTTGTGTTGACGCTTGGCGGCGAGAACTATCACGAGAACTCGTTCGGGGTTCGCGGGTCCACGAAGGCAATAGATCAGATGATCGCCGGGTGCGGACTTGAGGCGAGCGATGCGGGAGAGTGATCAGACCCCGAACAGATCGTTCAGCGTCAGCACCTTGTGAATGGCCTTCACGTAGGCGCGCTTGATCTCGACAGTCGCGGGCGGGTTGAGTTTTCCAATGAAAATCGAGGCTTCCGTGCGCTTGACCAGGTGGCCGATGGTCGCCTCGATCTGGTCGTTGGGGTGTTTCTGCACCTGCACGACAACGGAATCGCCGAGCCGTGGCGGCTTGTCCGGATGGATGAAACGCAGGTCGCTCGGCCGATGTTCCGGCTCCATGGATGTGCCCTCAACGTAGAGGGCGTAGAGGTTCTTTACGCCGAACATCGCGGGAGGCCTCCGGACATACTCGATCACGCCACCTTCAAACTGGAACGCGCCGGAAGCATGTGAGCCGGCCGCCGTGCCCATTACTGGCACATCTGTGGGAAGTTGGCGAATCGCAGGCGCCTCGATGCCCGCGTTGCGGACATCTGTCACGATGTGCAGTTCTTCTTGGGTGATCGTGTCGCCAGGCGATGGTGCGCCGGCCGCCGCAGGCTCCTGCGGGTTCATCAGTCTCTCGACGGTCGTATCGAGCGCCTTTGCGATCGCCCCGAGTGTGTCGGTCCTGGGCGATGAACCGGGTCGCTCAAAGAGCTTGCGAAGGTAGGTCTTGTCGAGTCCCGCCTTCTTGCTCGCGGCTTCCGGGGTCATATCCAGCGCACCCAGCCGCTGCCGGATGCGGTCATGTAGGCCGCTGTTAACCTCTTGATTTTCCATGCGGGGATTATCGTCCCCTCGCTTTTGTTGCATAGGGGGACAAATGTCCGTTGACATGGGGGAAATATGTCCCCTATGATTTCGCGTGTTCTCTTGCAGCGCGGCGGAGCCTGACGTGTCGGAATTGAAGTCGGATGCCAAGAGCGTCATCATCAGAAACCTTGTTGCGCTGGCTGACATCTACTGCGCCGCCACCGGTCGCAGCCGGTCGTCGGTGGCAAAGGAAATTCATGGCCGTGGCGGTCATATCGACGATCTTGAGGCCGGCCGCCGGGACCTGACCACGACTGTCGCCGAGATCGCCCTCAACTGGTTCTCGACCAACTGGCCTGACGACGCAGTCTGGCCCGACGAGATTGCACGACCCTTCCCCCAGGACGCTGACCGCGTCTCGACTGCCGGCGCGGACGTGCAAGCGTCCGGGCCGGCTCTTTCCGTGGAGGCGGCCGAATGAGGCGGCTATTGCGCGTTCTGCTTCGGCGTCAAACCAGCGATGAGACGCAGGGAGTAGTTGAAGCAAACCCTGACAGCATCGTCCGCGATCGCCTTTTCCTCGCCGGTCGCCTTGTCGCGGCCGCGGCGAAGGTTCTCTTCCGCATGCATCATGACCAGGCGCACAAACTCCTGAGGCTGGTCGAACAAGGGGGCGAGCCTGAGCATGAGTTGCGTTTGAACGGCCTCCAGAACCGTATTCCGTGCTCGCAACTCTCGCAGGATTACATCGAGTTTCAGCCTGTCTTCCATCTGCTTCTCTCCAAGGGTGAGCAGCATGGATAGCAGGTCCATCCATACCCCCGAAGAGCGACGGGCGGTCCGGTACGGCTCGCAAGGCCCCCGGCACGGTGTTCGGCACGCCGCCCACCATGACCAATGGGCCGGGAGGGCATGCCTTTCGAGGGTGTCCTCCCGGCGCCACCTCGGAGGCGCGCCGCCCTGATGCCGTGATGTCGTCGCGGGTTTTCATGCCCGCACTGTGAACCTTCTCGATCATGCAATCACGGAAACAATTCGCCGAATTGTTTCCTTGACATGGACTGTTTGTCTCAGGTGGCGGATCATGCAGCGGCTCAGCGAACCCCAGCGAATGGAACTGAAGGACGTGACCCGGCGAGCTATCGATCTCGCCGGCGGTTCGACGCGCTTCGCGCCGGTCGCCGGGGTGAAGAAGGCGCAGCTCTCGAAGTATTGCAGCCTCTCCGAGAAGGACGCCTTCATCCGCGCCGACATCATTCTCGAACATTTCTACGAGACCGGCTCGCCGATGCTGCTGGAGCATCTGGCCCGGCTGGCGGGCTTCAAGCTCGTCCTGCTCGGCGACGAGGATCTGCGGGAGCCGGTCGGCATTTCCGATCTGCTCGACGTGTCGCACCAGACAGGCGACGTGCAGCAGGCGCTCGGCGCTGCCCTCGAAGACGGCGTGGTCGACATGCACGAGCGGCGCGAGGTGCGCAAGCAGATCGCCGAGGCGAAATCCTCGCTGTCGCGGCTCGACCGCAAGCTCGCGAGGGCATGACGTGAGCCTCTGGACAGAGGAAGAAGTCGAGACGGTGCGCCGGCTGGCGGCCGACGGGCTTTCGGCGCGCGATATCGCGGAGCGTCTCCCGGGCCGGAGCCGCAACGCCGTCATCGGCGTGATGACGCGCAACGGCATCGCACTGGCGCGGGGCGGCATGAGCGGGCCGGCCCGGGCGAAGGAAAGCGCCGCCCGCGACGCGAAGGCAAAGGCCGACGCCATGCGGGCGCTGGAGGCCGCGCGGCGGCGGCAGGCCCGCGCCGATGCGCTGAAACGGCGCACGGCGCTGGCGGAGGCGGCGAAAGCCGCGCTCCCGGCCGTCGTCGCCCTGCGTTTCGACGAGGCGGTCGAACAGGGCCGCTGCCTGTGGTTCGCCGACGACCCTTTCGCGCCGGCCGGGCCGTCCATGCCGGTCTGCGGGGCGGAACGCTCGGCCTTCGGCGGCGGCAAAAGCCGCTATTGCGCACGGCACCTCCTGCTGCGCGCCGCGGAAAGGGAAGCGGCATGAGAGGCATCCACTCCATGCCACACGCGGTCGCGGTCGGCATCTACATCGCCGGGCTGGCGGTGGCCCTCGCCATCGGCGCGACGCGCCCGGCGCGGTCGCAGACCTTCTGCGCGCCGTGGCCGATCGTGAAGAAGACGCTCGAAAACGCCTATCGCGAGGTCGTGGTCTCGCGCGGCGAGGTGAACGGGCAGACGGCGATCGTCGTCACCGCCTCGCCGGACGGCGCCAGCTTCACCGTGCTGCTGGTCGCCGCCGGCGGGCAGGCCTGCATCCTCTCCGCCGGTCGCGGATGGGAGCCCGGAACCAATCCGACAGCGGAGAAGAACCTGTGAAGACCGTGAAAGCCGGCTGCGCGCACGAGGCGCTGCGCAACGACCTGATCGCGGTGATCCGCGCCAAATACGCCGACATGCCGGCAGACGAGATCCTCGCCGTCGCCGCCGTGCTCGTCGGCCAGCTGATGGCCCTTCAGGACCAACGCCGCTTCACCGCGGCGCGGGTCGTCGCGCTGGTCGAGGAAAACATCATGGCGGGCAACCGGCTGGCGGTCGCCGACCTCATGAACAACACGGCGGGGTCGGCATGACGATCCACCCGGACTATCAGCAGTTTCTCGACGCCAAGGTGCCGGCCGCGCCGTCGCTCGGCTTCGAGGTCGATCCGGCGACGATCAACCCGCTGCTGAAGCCGATGACGCAGGCGATCGTGCCCTGGGCATGCCGGGGCGGGCGGCGCGCGCTGTTCTTGCGTTTCGGCCTGCACAAGACCTCGACGCAGCTGGAAATCCTGCGCCAGTGCGCGATGCATGCCGGCGGCCACGCCCTGCAGGTCGTGCCGCTCGGCGTCCGGCACGAGTTCTTCCTCGAACAGGCCGCGCGGCATCCGGACCTTGAGCTGAGATTTGTCAACCGGCCGGAGCAGATGGAAGAGGCGAACGCGCCGGGTCCGGGCCGCAAGCTCATCCACCTCACCAACTACGAGACGATCCGCGACGGCAAGCTCGACCCTCTGCTCTTCACCGCCGCCGCGCTCGACGAGGCCGCCTGCCTGCGCGGCTTCGGCGGCACCAAGACGTTTCGGGAATTCATGGCGACCTTCGCCGGTGACGACAGGAAGACGGGCACCCGCCATGCCGGCGTGCGCTTCCGCTTCGTCGCCACCGCCGTGCCCGATCCGAACGAATACGTCGAGATTCTGGCCTATGCCGCTTTCCTTGGCGTCATGGATGTCGGGGAGGCCAAGACCCGCTTCTTCCGGCGCGACAGCGAGAAGGCCGACCGGCTCACCATCCATCCCCACAAGGAGGAGGAATTCTGGCTGTGGGTCGCGTCGTGGGCGCTGTTCGTCCAGAAGCCGTCCGACCTCGGCTATTCCGACGAGGATTACGACCTGCCGCCGCTGGACATTCGCTGGCACGAGCTGCCGACGGATCACAGCCAGGCCGGGGCGGAGAGGGACGGGCAGGCGCGCATGTTCGCCGACGCCACCCACGGCGTCGTCGAGGCCAGCCGCGAGAAGCGGCGGTCTCTCGACGCGCGTATCGCGAAGATGCTGGAGATCAGGGCCGAGCAGCCCGACGCGCACCGCATCATCTGGCACGACCTAGAGGACGAGCGGAAGGCGATCGAGAAGGCCGTGCCGGCGGTGAAATCCGTCTGGGGCACGCTCGACGACGCCACCAAGGAAGATCGCGTCGTGGGCTTCGCGCGGGGAGAGGCCGCCGAACTCGCGACCAAGCCGATGATCAACGGCTCGGGCTGCAATTTCCAGCGGTTCTGCTGGTGGAACATCTATCTGGGCATCGGCTTCAAGTTCCACGATTTCATCCAGTCGGTGTTTCGCACGCAGCGCTTCGGGCAGGAGTTCTTCCGCTTCGCCGGGCCCTGCAAGGCCGTGCGCCTGGACCTGATCTACACCGAGGCCGAGCGGCCGATCCGCCGCGAACTGGAGCGCCGCTGGCGGCAGTTCGAGGCGCAGGCGGAGAAGATGTCGGCGATGATCCGGCAATACGGCCTGGCGGAGCAGGCCGTCGTCGGCGCGCTGAAGCGATCCATGGGCGTCGAGCGCCATGAGGCGGTCGGCGAGAATTACCGGCTGGTGCGCAACGACACTGTGCTCGAAACGCGCCGGATGGAGGCGGACAGCGTCGACCTGATTGTCACCTCGATCCCGTTCTCCACGCAGTACGAATACTCGCCCTCCTATCACGATCTTGGTCACTCCAACGACGACGCGCATTTCTGGGCGCATATGGCCTTCCTGACGCGCGAGCTCTACCGCGTGCTGAAGCCGGGACGGATCGCCGCTATCCACGTCAAGGACCGCATCGTGCCGGGCGGCATCAACGGCTTCGGCTTCCAGACGGTCAATCCGTTCTCCGACGATTGCGTCGCGCATTTCAGAAAGCACGGCTTCGCCTTCCTGTCGCGCGTCACCATCGGCACCGACGTGGTGCGCGAGAACAACGGCACCTACCGGCTCGGCTGGACCGAACAGTGCAAGGACGGGACGCGCATGGGCAACGGCCTGCCCGAATACGTGCTGCGCTTCCGCAAGCCGCCGACCGACCGCCGCGACGGCTATGCCGACACGCCCGTGGTCAAGGAGAAGTCGCTCTCCTTCGCCGACCATGTCGAGCAGGCCGACAAGGCGCTGCCGATCGGCGACGACGTGCGCCTCGTCGCGCATGACAGGAAACTCAGGCCGGCGCCGGGGCAGGGATACTCGCGCGGCCGCTGGCAGGTCGACGCGCATGGCGTGTGGCGATCGTCGGGCGACCGGCCGTTGCTCCCCGACGAGCTGCGCCGTCTGATCAGGCTGGATGCGAAGCAGGTCTATCGCGGCTGGAAAGCCTGGTCGCTGGAAAATGTCTACGAGCATGCCCTGCATGTCGAACTGACCGAGGTTCTGGCGGCGGAAGGGCGGCTGCCCTCGACCTTTATGCTGGTGCCGCCGCATGTCGACCATCCCGAGATATGGACCGACGTCGCGCGTATGCGCACGCTGAACAGCGAACAGGCGCGGCGCGGGCTTGAGCAGCATCTCTGCCCGCTGCAGTTCGACATCGTCGAGCGCGAGATCGAGCAGCATTCGGAGCCGGGCGAGACCGTGTTCGACCCCTTCGGCGGCATCATGACGGTGCCCTATTGCGCGCTGCGCATGGGCCGCAGGGCGCTCGCGGTGGAACTCTCCGAGGATTACTTCCGCGACGGCTGCGTGCATGCCGCCGTCGCGGCGGGTCAGGGGTCGATGCCGTCGATGTTCGACCTGATCGAGGCGGAGCTTGGCGCGGAGGCGGCGGAATGAGCCCTCCCGTCGGCACCAGCATTCATGTTCTAGCGGAGCTTGCCGGAGACGAGCCGCTCGTCTTGCGGATGTGGGAGGCGCCGAAATATGCGGTCGCTTCCTCGCTGCTGTCCGTCCTGGCGCGCGACGACATTCAGAGATCGGTCATCGCCATGATCGAGGCGGGCATCGCGCATCTCCCCTTCGCGCCGCTGCTTGTCGAGTTTTCGGTGGCTCCCGACTTTCGCCGCTTCGTCCTGCTGGACGAGGCCGAGGACGGATTCTCGGCCGGGCACGCGCTTCTCTACCGTGACGAGATGGCCGACATCTCGCCGACGAAGGCGTTCGTCGCCGTGCGCCCCTGCGGCCTGCATGTCGACCGGTTCTCCGACGAGAGCGAGGGCCGGGCCATCGGCCTCGCCGCCTCGATCGCGCTGCTGATGCTGAACATCAGGGGCGTCGACAAGCAGATGATCGAGCCCGAGGCGCTCAACCGGGCGCGGCAGAAGCGCGGAAAGACGCGCATTCCGTCGCATACGGTGCTGCGGATCGGCACGATCTTCGACCGTTCCGGGCGCGGCTCCGTTCCGGGCGTCGAGGGGCGGCACATGCCCGTGCACATGCGCGCCGGCCATGTGCGGATGCAGGCGTGCGGCGAGGGCTTTGCCGACCGCAAGGCCGTCTTCATCCCGCCGGTGCTGGTGAATTACCGCCCCGACTTGGATGCGCGGCCGCGTCTGCCGGAAAGGGTGGTGGCGCTGTGACCGCGAGACCTTTCGGCCGGCCGGGATGCGTCACGCCCGCCGCCTTCGCCGCGATCGGGAATGACACGCTGAAGGCGGAGGCCGTGCTGATTGCCTTCGAGACCGGGCTTTCCGAGACCGAGGTCGCTGCTGCAACGGGTCTGGACTGCGGCGAGGTCCGCCTTCTTCGAACCATGAAGCTGACGCCGTTCCAGCGGCCTTCGGAGGCGATATGAACCTGTTCGCTCATGATTTCGCCGCGCAGGCCGATTTTCCGCCGATGATCGTCGACAGCTTCGCCGGGGGCGGCGGAGCCTCGACCGGCATCGAGATGGCGCTCGGCCGTTCGCCGGACATCGCCATCAACCACAATCCGGCGGCGCTCGCCCTGCACGCCGCCAACCATCCCGACACGCTGCACCTGTCGGAAAACGTCTGGCAGGTCGACCCGCTCGACTACGTGAAGGGCCGGCATGTCGGCCTCGCCTGGTTCTCGCCCGACTGCAAGCACTTCTCCAAGGCCAAGGGCGGCAAGCCGGTGGAGCGCAACATACGCGATCTCGCCTGGGTCGTCGTGCTGTGGGCCGAGCGCGTGCGGCCCGACGTGATCCTGCTCGAAAACGTCGAGGAATTCCGCGACTGGGGGCCGCTGCGCGAGGAGGAGCGCGGCGGCAAAGTGGTGCTGATGCCCGATCCGGACAAGCGCGGCGCGACCTTCGCCAAATGGGCGAAGCAGCTGCGGAAGCTCGGATACCGGCTTGAGCATCGCGAGTTGCGGGCCTGCGACTACGGCGCGCCGACGACCCGCAAGCGGCTCTTCCTCGTCGCCCGCTGCGACGGCCAGAAGATCGTGTGGCCGAAGCCGACGCATGCGCCATTGCGCGTGAATAGCGATGGCATCGTTACCGCATGGGCCAAAGGCCACGGCCTGACACTGAAGGATTTGCAGGGTCTGAAGCCGTATCGCACGGCTGCCGAGATCATCGACTGGTCATTGCCATGCCCGTCGATCTTCGACACGTCGGACGAAGTGTTCGCCAGACATGGCCTGCGCGCCGTGCGGCCTCTGGCATCCGCTACGATGAGCCGCGTCGCACGCGGGGTGAAGCGCTATGTGCTGGACGCGAAGCGGCCGTTTCTGGTCGACGTCGCGCATGGCGAAGTCTCGCCATCGGGTGTGAAGCGCTGGGGCCAGGGCCATCGCTCGATTGATGATCCACTATCAGTCGTCACGGCTGGCGGCATCAATCAGGCGGTGATCGCCCCGTCGGTCATCCGGCACAACAGCGGCGCGACCGGCCACGGCATGCGTGAGCCGCTGGCGACGGTGACGGCGAACAGTTTCATCAAGCGCCCGGGCGGCGCGGCTCCGCTGGGTGTGATCGCCCCCGTGCTCTCCTATGCGCAACAGGGAGGCGCGAACCGCAGCGTCGAAGATCCGGCACACACGATCACCGCCAGCAAGAAGGATCAGAATCTCGTCGTGGTTCCGTCGCTTGTCGGTTGTGGCGGCAGGGCAGGGCAGAGCCGTCCGCGCGGCGGCGACGAGCCAGTCGCCACGATGACGGCCAAGGCCGATGTCTGCGTCACGGCGGCGTTTCTGGCACAGCACAACAACGATTCGCGTCGCGTTGGCGGGGTTAACCCGGGTCGTCCGGCTGAGGAGCCGATCTCCACCATCACGCAGGCGCCGCAGCAGGCCGTCGTCTCGGCGCATCTGATGAGTATGAAAGGCAGCGACCGTCGCGACCGGCCTGTGGACGAGCCCCATGCAACGGTTTGCGCCGAGGGCCAGCACTCCGCGGTCGTCGTGCCGCACCTGATGACCATGCGCAACGCCGCGAAACCATTCAACGGAGCGGACGAGCCGACGCACACGGTCACCGCCGGCGGCGCGGGACTGAGCCTCGTTGCGCCGTTTGTCACCAAATACTACGGCGCCGAGCAGGAGAGCGGCCACGATGAACCGCTGCACACGGCCACATCGAAGGCTCGTTTCGGCCATGTAGAAAGCGACTTGCACCTAGAACCGCTGACCGACGCGCAGCTCGACCGGGCGCGCGAGGTGGCTGCCTTCCTGCGTGGACACGGCTTCTGGGACGAGCGCGAATTCGTCACGGTCGACCTGGACGGCGAAGCCTGGACCATCGTCGACATCGGCATGCGCATGCTGACCCCGCGCGAGTTGTTTTCGGCGCAGGGCTTCCCGCCCGATTATGTCATCGACGTCGAGCATGACGGCCGTCCCCTATCGAAATCCGATCAGATCGCCTGCTGCGGCAATTCCGTCTGCCCGCCGCTCGCCGCCGCGCTCGTCGCGGCCAATTGCGCCCATCTGGCCGCGTACCGGGAGGCGGCGGAGTGATGGAAGCGCTATTCTTTTCGCACGCCGCTCGCCAGTTGCTTTGCCCGAACTGCCTGGGCTCGTTTTGGCCTTGTGAACAACCGCTCGAGAAGATCGTACGTGAGGTCCCTCAGCGCCTCGGCTTCGTCTTTGGAATAGGGGTCTATGTCGTGAACGGCATCGTTGCCATCCAATGCAGCGATGTCGGCAAGTTCGACAACATCCTCTTCGAGTATCTTCATTTGACCCATCGCCTGAATACGCGAGCGAAGCGCATCGGCCGGGTTCCGGTCCTTCAACCGCGGATCGTCGCGATAAATTTCCTTCGTCGAAACGTCGATTGCCTTCCTGAACGTCGCTCCGGCTGCGTCATATGCGCTCAAAGACAAGCATTTCTCGCCTTGAAGATAAATATCTTTTACTCGCTCGCTAACGTGTTCAGGTGGACCGGAAATGGAAGGGATGTAGACGACCGGTTGGAACGAAGATTTATAAAATCGAGACAAGCTGGTATCGGAGTCGCTCGGCGGAGAGTTATGTATATTCTCGGCTGGAGTGCAGGTAAAAACAGAGATAAGTCGACAATCTGCGCATATGGCCGATATTTCAACTCTCCTACCCCAAAGCGAGTATCCGAAAACTCGCAATTGCACACGGCGAACCGAACATCTCAAACAGTCTGCCACAATAAACGACATTGCCCCTCCCGGCCACGCAGCTTCAGTTCGCAATCCAATCTAGCAGCTATTCTCTCCTTGAGGAAAGTTGCGTGACCCTCCCCGTCGAGACATTCGTCGAGGAAGCCCGCGCCGTCAGCATCCGGCAGGCGGCGGAAAAGCTTCAGCTCAGATTCCGTCGCTCCGGCAACGAGCATCCTCAGCCCTGTCCTGTGAAGGGCGGCACCGACATGTTCGCCTTCAACACGGTCAAGAACACGTGGAATTGTCGCGGCTGCGGCGTCGGCGGGCGGGATGCGATCGGCATGGCCGCGCATTGCCTCGGCCTCGATGTCTCGCGCCGTGCCGAATTTCTCGATGCCTGCGCGGCCGTCACCGGCCAGCCGGTTCCTGCCGGAGGCGAGCGGGAGAGCGACGGAGATCGCGCCGCGCGCATCGCCCGCCTCGAAGCGGCGAAGGCGAAGGCCGCGGCCGAGGCCCGGAAACAGCAGCGCGCGCAGGCCGACTTCCGCGAGCGCGAGCGCCGGCGTGCGCGCGGAATCTATGATGTCGCCGAATCGCTCGTCTCGGCGAGGCTGATCGACGGTCGCTCCTATCTCAAGGGGCGGGGCGCCTGCACCCCGCCCGATGGCTGGCTGCGTTTCTCGGCCGAGCAGACCTACTGGTACGGGCAGGACGAGCGCGGCGATCCGCTCTCGCTGCATGTCGGGCCGGCCATGGTCGCTTCCTTCATCGACCGCGCGACAGCCATCATCGGTTGCCACATCACCTGGATTGACCTCGGACGCCCGCCGAAACTGCGGCCGGCGATCGTCGATCCGCAGACGGGCGAGGTGCTGCCGACCAAGAAGATGCGCGGCTCCAAGAAGGGCGGCATCATTCCGCTGACCGGCTACCTGCCGTCGCGCCGATGGGTCGGCGGGGAGGGCATTGAGAACACGCTCGCCTTCGCAGGCTGGGAGGGTTTTCGCAGCGACACCTTCTACTTCGCCGCCGGCGATCTCGGCAATCTGGCCGGCCCGGCTGAGCCGTCGAGCGCCTTCGCGCATCCGAGCCTGAACAAGGTCGACAAGCGCGGGGGGACAAAACCTGTCATGGTGCCCGGGCCCGTGCCGAGGATCTCGCGCGAGGCGGACGACGCCATCTGGACCGGCGACCAGGTCGACGAACTGGTGCTGCTGGCCGACGCCGATTCGGAGCGCGTCATGACCGCCGCCGCCATGGCCCGCGCCCGCGCCCGCCATGCGCGCGAAGGCCGCCGCATCCTCGTCGTCTGGCCGAAGCGCGGCCTCGATTTCTCCGACCTCGCCCTTGACCTCGCCGGAAACGACTGATGGCCCGCAAGAAGAAAGGCGGCATGCCGCCCGAGGTGGCGGCCATGCTCGAAGCTGCCGAAAAGCAGGAAGCGGCCTTCGAGGCGGCCGGCGGCGGTCATGAACATGTCAGTGAAAAGGCGCCAGCGCTCCCGGAACCCGCGCCGGAAGACCTGCTGGCCGAATGCGCGGCCGAGCCGGAGACGGACATCGGCAATGGCCGTCGGCTGCTGATCCGCTATGGCGACCGCATCATCCACGTCGCCCATGTCGGCTGGCACGGCTATGACGGCAAGCGCTGGAAAGAGGATGACGACGGCTCCGTCGTGCGGCCGCTGGCGCAAAAGTCGGCCGAGCTGATCTCGAACGAAGCCCGGCTTGTGACCGCGACGGAGGAAGAACTCGACCTGATCGCGAAGGGAAAGGCGGCAGAGGCCGAGCTGAAGTCGATCGGCAACCCGAAAAAGGACTGGGGTGCGGACCTGTTCGCGACCTACCTGCAGCTGGTCGAGGCGAAGGAGACCGGCGAAGACACACGCAAGCGGGTCAACGGTCGCAAATCCTCCCGCCACAGCCATGCCAAATCCTCGGCCGGCACGACGAAGATCAACAATGCGCTGACCGAGGCGCTGCCGGCGGTCGCCTGCACGGTCGAACGCCTCAACACGGATTTGTACGCGCTGAATGTCGGCAACGGCACCCTGCGCTTCGCGCGGGTGGAGGACGAGGAATCCGACCCGGACGATCCGCGCTTCGTGTGGAAGGCCCGGCTCGATCCGCACGACCCGAACGACTTCATCTCGAAACTCGCGCCGCATGACTGGAAGCCGCGCGCCGCGCATGCCGAACTCGATGCCTTCCTCGAAAAGGTGCAGCCCGATCCGGAGATGCGCGCCTTCCTCCAGCGTCTCGCCGGCTATATCGCGCTCGGCATCATCGACGAACAGATCATGGTGATCTTCCACGGCGGCGGCCGCAACGGCAAGTCGACCTTTGTCGCCACGCTCTGCCATGTACTCGGCGACTATGCCGTCACGCTCGATGTCGAGAGCTTTACCGGCGAAAACCGCCGCTCCGGCGCGGAGGCGACCCCCGATCTCGCCCGTCTTCCCGGCGCTCGTCTTGTCGCCTCAGAGGAGCCGGACGAGGGCGTGAGGCTCAAGGAAGGGCTGATCAAGCGCGTCACCGGCGGCACGCGAATTCCGGTGCGGCGGCTGCATCAGGACTTCATCGAGGTCATGCCGCAGTTCACGCCGATCCTCTCCTGCAACCCCAAGCCCGAAATCCGCGACATGAGCGAAGGCCTCTGGCGGCGCATCCTGCTCGTGCCGTGGGAGGTGCAGATCGCCAAGAAGGATATCGACCGCAAGCTTCCCGGCCGCTTGCGCGACGAAGCGGAAGGCATCCTCGCCTGGATCGTAGAGGGCGCGCTCGACTATCTGAATTATGGCCTGGCGCCGCCGAAGCGCGTGCTCGCGGCGACCGACGAGTATCGCAACGACAGCGATTTCATCGGCTCGTTCATCCGCACGGCATGTGTCGTGACGGGCAGGGCGGACGATACGGCGACGCCGGCCGACCTCTTCATCGCCTATTCGAACTGGCAGGCGCGCTCCGGCGCCATGGAATTGCACAAGAACACCTTCTTCAAGCGCTTCCCGGCCTATTGCCAGCAGTATTTCGAGGCGCCCGACGGCTCGCAGCGCCAGTTCACGAAGGACAAGTCCGGCACCACGGTCTATCGCGGCCTTCTCGTTCGCGACGAGTTCGTCCGGCCTGCCAACCAGCAGGGGGAGACGTCGTGACCACCCCGACCCCTTTCCTCGCAGGCATGCGCGCGCCGTTTCCAGTGGCCCTGTCGGCGAGGCGCACGGCCGGCCGTCGAAGGGATGGGACGGAATTTGGGGCGGCAGGGACGGTAATCGGCCTGCCCGACGCTACCGACCCTCGAAAAGGGTACGGGATTTCAAAGACTTCGGACGATAGGGGCGCTAGGGACGGTAATCGCCGTTTTCGTCACGCGCGAGAAGGATAAGGGTCAGGGAAAAAGGAATGGTTGCCTCATCATGTTACGCGGGATTTTTCGTCCCTAGCGTCCCTAGCGTCCCATGCCCTTCCTTTTTGTTTTTGTTTTCAACGAGTTGAGGAAACCGACTTTGGGTCGGAAATCGGAAGAAATGGGGCGATAGCCCGCAAAACTGGGACGATAGGAGATGAGGCCGTGAAAACCGCCACCATTGAGGAACTGCTGACCTGGGCTTTTGTCCATGAATTGCCGAAAGGCGGGGGCGTGGAAGGCCTCGCCAATCCGAACTCGGCATGGCGGACGATCTACGAGCTGGGAACGCGGGTGCAGAACAATCGCGTCCCGGGTTCGGGTGGCAGCGAGAACTACTTCATCGAACAGGGCGAGCCCGCGCCGGATGCGGAGGCAGTCGCATACGCGGTGCGCGGGCTCGCTCGCTTGGATGTGGTGATTGATGAGGGCTGGTCGCCGCTCGCAGACTGGCCGCCGCTGCCTCCGGCGGGGGCGTTTTTGGTCGATGAGGCAGTAGAGCATGCGCTCGCACATTATCGGTCGCGACCGGTCGAAACGCGGCGCGAGGCAATCGTGACGATCGTCGCCGGCACTGCCTGTCTCGGTAAGATGCCGGATTTCAGTGCCGAGCCGTCCAGGGTGCGCATGGTCGAGCGGGGCGGGATGCCAGCATGGTTCGTGCATCGGCAGACTGTAGACGCGAACGGCGCTACCGTCGTGATGGAGGTTGATGGTCGCAACCCTCGTACTCGCAAGCCTTTCGCCGGCGCCTATCGCAAATATGAGCTTTCTCATGATCCGCTGGGTGACATTCTCGGTCGCCTTGACTATCAGATCTGGGTGGCGGCGTTGCGCTGGCTGGAAAGAGAGGTCGGCCCGCAACTCGTCGCACATAGGGTCGCCGCCTGTGACCGATCGATGACGCCATGGCTCGACCGTGACGCTGGAGGTGTGGCGCTGACAGACCCGTCGACCAAGAAAAAGCGCGCGGCGCCTCACATCGCCGCTTGACGTGCGCCGGAAACTTGACATACACCTTGTCACGGTAAATCAGATCACCCGCCCGGACGCCTCCGCGGCGGTTTTTTTCATGGACGCGAGGCCCTTCCCATGCAGCTTGTCGTGCGTTGGGGCGACGTGTCGGGCGTCATCCGGTTCGACAATGCGCTGAAGTCGCTTGAGCCGAAGCAGATGAAGCTGATCATGCAGCGGTCCTTGGGGCGCGCTGGCGACATGGCGAAGACGCAGGTCATCCGCGCGCTGACGGCTCAGACGGGCCTGAAGCGCGCCACGATCGTCAGGGCCTTGAAGGTCAGGCGTCCCCATTTCGGCGACCTGTCCTATACGATGACCACGCATGGCGGGGACATCTCGCTCAAGTATTTCAGTCCGCGTGAGACGCGGAAGGGTGTGAGCGCCGCGCCGTTCGGCGGTCGCCGCGTCTTTCCGGGCTCGTTCCTGAAAGGCGGGCGCTGGCCCGACCGCGTTCCGCTCAACATGGGCGGCCATGTGTTCCAGCGCGTCGGCGCGGGGCGCACCCCCATTGAACTGCTGGATAGCGGCGTCATCATCCCGGCCGAGATGGTCAAGGGCGCGACGGCCGAGGCGTTCACCTCGACGGTGGCGCGTGTGCTGCCGCAACGGGTCGAGCACGAGATCAGCCGCGCCACGGGCGGGGCCTTCAGTTGACCGGCGGACCCCGTCGGGCAGGGCGGCGACGCCACCCCCGGGTGTAGGGACCGTCTCGCCGC